>Ga0182024_10001048_pt1 | contig 71739 bp, 64 predicted proteins | sample P32metaG_FD_120480 | JGI IMG/M metagenome (GOLD analysis project Ga0182024, IMG submission 120480) | Permafrost microbial communities from Stordalen Mire, Sweden - P3-2 metaG (Illumina Assembly) | ecosystem: Environmental > Terrestrial > Soil > Wetlands > Permafrost | place: Sweden: Stordalen...
GCCTTTCTCTGCACCGACGATGCCGTCAAGCGGCTTTTTGACGTCGTGGCTCCGCGCTACGGCGACCGCAACGGTGGCTATTTGAGAATTGTCCGCATTGGCTTCCAGCAGGGCGATGGCGCCGAAAAGGTGTTTATCGAATTGCTGGGCGCGGAAAAACAGCTGGAAGTCAAGCGCCAGAAGCGCGACGACCTCAAAGCGAAAAAGCGCGCCGAGCTCGAAAAGCAGCTCGAAGAACAGAAGAAGGACGCGGACGAGCCCGAGGGCGGCGAGAAGGCCGCATAACTTCGGGTCACCTCCGCTGCTCAGGACTCAAAAAACGGGCGGGCATATCTCAAGTGAGATATGCCCGCTTTCCTTTGCTAACTGCGCTGGCTTCGCTACGACCGAAGCGTCGCTGGATTCTTACTTTCGGCAACTGCTTCCCTCACGACCGGCTTGCGCAGGATCTCGATCTCATCGAGATCGACCTCCAGAGAAAAGCATTGCTTGGTTGCAGCGAGGGAGATGATGACTTTGCACTCGTGACGAAGTTCCGTCACAATCCCCTCCACGCCCGCGAACACGCCTCGATGCACGCGCACAACTTCTCCGACGGAGACAGCTGCATGGGGCCGCAGGATGCATCCGCTGGCAAGGCCTTCGCGGATCCTATCGATTTCAACGGAGCTCACCGTTTCGCCCACGCCACTTCCCAGCAGGCGCAGAACGCCGGGTGCGCTCACGACCGACATTCGTGCCTCGCTCGGGAACCGCACAAAAACGTAACCTGCAAAGAGAGGGCGCTCCAGGTCAACAACGCGATCGGTCCATTTGGATTTCATCGCGTAGAGGGGAAGGTAATGCTCAAGGGAGCGCGCCGTCAGATGTTGTGCAACTCGCTTTTCATGGTTTGCGACAACATGCAGAACACGCCACGGACTGTCGAACATCAGGGTCAACTTTCTCCAGTCAACAGAGCAAGTATATCTCAGAAATCTCCGTGGAACTAAAGTCACACATTTCAAGCCATACAGCGGCGAGCATTGACAATTGTGCGCACACGATGGCATATGGATTCGAGAGCGCCGCAGGAAACGCGACGAGCTTAGGTTGCTTGAGATGAGAGGGGGTGAGGCACAGGACTCGCTGGGCGCGAGGGAGCGCGCGGGAAGGGAGTTAAGAGACTTCTAATTTATTTGATAATCTCAAGCACGATCGAACGCGAGACTCGCGTCATGCAGAATGTAAATCGGAAGGGCCGGTAAGTCAATTCGCCCTGATCGCAGTGCGCCCATGCTCGTCTCGCGCCATGATGCGCTTGAGCAGGTGAACGCTTGGACTGTAATCCGGAACGAGCTCCTTCAGCGCTACGACCAAACGGCCAAGGTCTCGCGCCTCGCAGATCTCGTGAAGCGCCTCGAGCCAGATGCGTATATCTTCCTTCGGAACGCCGTTGCCGACGAAAATCCGAATCTTGTCGTGCTTCGAGGGCACCGTGTTTTCAAGCAACGTGCTGAGTTCTTCTGAAAGCTTTTCGCCGGGGCGCGCTCCAGTGAATTCAATTCTGATGTCCTCGTCTGGCCGAAGCCCTGACAACAGAATCAGATGCCTGGCCAGATCGACAATCTTAACCGGCTGTCCCATGTCAAGAACGCATACCTGACCGCCCACTCCGATTGCCAAAGCTTGCAGGACAAGCTGGCAAGCCTCGGGAATGGTCATAAAGAAGCGATGCATATCAGGATGCGTGACGGTGACGGGCCCTCCAGCGGCGATTTGCTTTTTGAAGATCGGAATTACGCTGCCGTTTGAGCCGAGCACGTTGCCGAAGCGAACAGCTACGAACCTCGTGCGGCCGTTTTGCAACCCCAGCAGAATCAATTCGGCGACGCGCTTTGTCGCGCCCATCACGTTTGTCGGCCTGACCGCCTTGTCGGACGAGATCAGCAGAAAATCTTCGACACCATGATCCTGAGCCGCGACGGCCACGTTGTAACTTCCGAAAATATTGTTTTCGATGGCCTCAAATACATGAGCCTCCATTAAAGGAACGTGCTTGTAGGCCGCCGCATGGTAAACCACCGCCGGTTTGTAGTACTGAAAGATTTCGTTCAGCCGATCGCGATTCTGAATGCTTCCAATCTCAGGATAAAACGGAACAAGAGGAAAGGACTGACGCATTTCTCGCTCGATTTCGAACAACGAGGATTCTGCAATTTCGAATCCGATGATCCCCGCAGGCTGAAAACGGGCGATCTGCCGGCAAAGTTCGAACCCGATCGATCCGGCCGCGCCTGTAACCACGACGACTTTGCCTTGCAGCGTACTTCGTATCGAATCCTCTTCGAGATGCACGGGAGTGCGGCCCAGAAGATCCTCGAGCGCCACTTCCCGAATCTGGCCGGCCAAACCGCGCTCCGCCATCGCCTCGCCCAATCCGGGCACCGTTTTGAACTCAACTTCCGCGCTATGACAAAGCTCGAGAATCCGCGTCATCTCCGCGCCGGTCGCAGATGGAATTGCAATCAGAATGACCGCGATTCTGTGCCGCGCGACAAGCGCGCTGATCGTGCCGCCTCCTCCAAACACCGGCACACCGGCGAGGTGCAGCCCCGCCTTTCTTGCATCGTCGTCAATGAAGCCGCACACTCGATAGGCCAGTTTAGTGTTGTTGCGAATCTCCCTGAGAAGGGTATTACCCGCGTCGCCCGCGCCATAAATCAGCGCCCTCTTTTGTGGCTCCCTATTGCTCCGCGCCTGCGAGCTGAGCCGTGATGTTGCGCGCGCCAGGAGCCGAAGGCCGCATGTGCCGAAAAGGCATACCATCAAATCAAGCACATAAAGCGATCGTGGGAATCCGGCGGGCGCCAGCCAGTGAATGAGAAAAAAACCAATGACTGAGGCAATGACATTGGCAACTGAAATTCGAATCAGGTCAATTGCGGACACGTAGCGCCAAAAGCCTCGATCGAGCCTGGCCGCGTAAAACACAACAAATTTGACGGGCAGCCAGATCGCAAGCGCATAAGGAATATAGTGAAGATAGAACGCAGGCACACTGAAGTCGAAGCGAAGCAGAAACGCCGCGATGGCTGAGGCCGCGAAGACTCCGGCTTGCGCGATCCAGATAAGAATCCGGCGCACAGCGATATTCCGAATGAGAAAACCTGGTTGCTTCATCATGATCGAGAACTTACCTTCCGAAACCGCGCAGGTGGCAAAGGGACTTTTGGGGAAAAGTGTCTCAGTAAAGCATGGAGCGATTCTTCAAAAGTCTTCCGGGGCAAATAAGTCGACTTAGTCCTGGAGAACAGCGCTTGATGGATGCCGTTCGAGGCCAGCCTCAAAACGAATTGCTATATACAAAAGCGGAAGGACGGCAACTGCGGCCAACGCAGGCGCGGCTCCTGGGTACCGCAACGCAGCCCATGCCAGCGGGAACAACCAACCAAGATTGATTGCTGCCACTGCCAGAGTTACCTTCGCGTGACTGCCCGTGGCCTGCGCGGCATGTTGGTACGCGTGGCTTCGATGAGCCTCATACCAGCGCGCGCGCGAAAACACGCGACGCAAGAGAGTCACTGTCGCGTCCACAAGAAAAGCGGCAAGCAGGATCAACCATGGCCAAATTAATTCCGGACTTGCCTTCGAGGAGAAAAGCGCGAGCGTACCCAGCGTGAATCCCAGAAATCCGCTTCCCACATCGCCCATGAAGATTTTGGCAGGCGGCCAATTCCAAACCAGGAAACCCAAACTTGCGGCAGCGAGCATCCATGAGAGACGCGCATAACTCGGCAATCCATTTAGAAATAACAGGACCGCCCCGACCCCGCTCACGCATACAGCTTCCGTTCCTGCCAATCCGTCGATTCCGTCCATGAAGTTGAAAAGGTTGGTGAGCCAGATCAATCCGCCAAAGGCCACGCCTCGGCTCACCCAAACCCACAAGAGATTGTTGCCCCCGAATTGAAAAGGGCGCATTGAATCGAGATTCCAAACAGTCCATGCTGCCGCTAATGAGTGAACGGCGAGGCGCGGCCAAGGCGCCAACTTGAAATGATCGTCAACCAGGCCGACAATGGCGATGGCGAGTCCACCCCCCAAAAGCGCCCACGCGAGTTGAGCAGGGATGAATTTTTTCAAGAAAAGCCAGACAACCGCCGACAAGAAAGCCACGACGATTCCGACGCCCCCTCCGCGCGGGACCGGAATCGAATGAGAGCTGCGGGCATTCGGGAGATCCATCACGCCGTGCCGGATGAGAAATGCACGGACACCTGCGGTAATGAGAGCCGAAAAGACGAAGAGCAAAACAAGAAGTCGCATTAGACGGCTTTCGCTCGTGATGGCAGGTAAGTTTCCCGATACCACCGGGCAGTTGCTGCCAATCCTTCATCAAGCGTCACTGGCGGAACCCACTTAAGCAATTGTTGTGCGCAACCGGAGTCAATCGCGAGCGAATCCAAGACTCTGCCGGCCGCTTCCTTCTTCATCGTCAGGCTGGCGGCCAACCGAATCAAAGATTCAGGAACAGGAATAAGCCGTACCGGCCGAGCCAGGAGTCGCGCCAATCGCGTGATCAAGTCGCGAGTTGATATGTCCTCGGAGTCCTTTACAAGAAAAGTCTGACCGGCAGCCTTGGGATGGTCGACGCATCGCACCAGGAAATCAGCAAGATTTTCCGCGCCGATCATGCTGCGGCAATTCTCTTTTTTGGGCCAAGGCAGCGGAAGAGCGCGATCTACGAGGCTCATGAGCCGCAGAAAGTTCCCTCGAACTCCCGGGCCGTAAACCAGCGGGGGACGAACTATGACTATTTCAAGTCCGCTTTCTGCCGACGCGGAGCGAAGCGCCTCCTCAGCTTCCCATTTCGAAATCGCATACGCGTCCTGAGGGGCGGGGGCCATATCTGCGCGGAAGGGCTCGCCGGATGTTGAGTCGCCGTTGACTTTTATCGTGCTCACGAAGATGAGCCGCCGAACACCTGCGTCCGCAGCAGCGAAAGCGAGGGACTTCGTGCCAGCGACGTTCGCTCGTCTGAATTCCTGCAAGGGATCGCCGGAAGATTCCTTCATGACGTGGACGCGAGCCGCCAAGTGTACGACAGTAGACACGCCAGCGAGCGGGCCTCTCAGTTCCGGATTCGCACCCAGATCGCCCAGAAGGGAAGAATCGCTCAATCCCGGAATGGCGCGCTGCAGATCAGGAATTGAGTCGACGGTCCGTACGCCAGCGCGGAGAGAGTACCCCAATCCAAGCAACTTGCGGCAGACGTATCTCCCGACAAACCCGTCCGCACCTGTCACCAATACTCGTTCATTCATGCCGGCTCGTCAGGAACATCTTCTTCATTGCAACAGATCATGCGGCGACAGAATTGGGAATGTCATTTCAGCAAGTGTTCTGCGTCTCCAGGCCCATGGCTCGCATTACCCGAGCTACTCCAGCGGGCTTATCGTAATTCTCGATGAATGCCTTTCGCCCGTTCAGCCCTTTTCGGCGAAGTTCTTCAGGATCTTCAATGAGGCGCAAAAGCAGGGCCGCCACCCCGGCTTCATCGCCACAATCAAAGTGCCAGCCGCAATCAAACTTCTGAATGAGAGCGGCCGGAGTAGCTAAGGCGGGACCGATATAGAGGACGGGTCGACCCGCCGCCATCAATCCGTAAATCTTGCTCGGCACAATGGCGCCAAGAGTCGTTGGCTTCTGCGTCACAAGTCCTATGTGGCACTCAGCCAGGCTTGCTCTCAGGTCTTGCAGGCGAACGTAGCCCTGCAAGGAAATGTTTCCGATTCCACGTTCCTGGCAGAATTCCATTAGTTCTCTGCGCGCGAGACCGCCACCAGCAAAGACAAAGAGAAAATCGGAACGATCCGCAAGATGCACCATCACAGCGCGAATGGTCGCCACATCATGCGCCAAACCCAGGTTCCCCGAGTAGAGGATACGCATCGGCGGTAGCTTGGGAGGCGGCAGCGGGAAGATAGAGCTGCCATCTGCCCAATTCTCCGCGACGGCAATCCGATCCTCCGGAATCTGATGTTGCAGCAAGCTCGTTTTCATGCAATCGCCGGGGGCGATGATCTTGTCCGCTCGTCGTCGCGGAAAATCCAGGACCCGCGAGGTCCATGCGGCAACGGGTATATCCAGTGCGATTGCAATGTCGGGATACAGGTCCATCTCCCATGTCACATGCCGGCAGCCCCGCACCCGCTGTACCAGCCAGCCGATCCATGCCAGCCCCGGCGGCGCAGTGAGAGTTACAACCACATCGGGCCTGGCGATACTCAGCGCTCTCCAAACGGCTCCCGCATAGAACGTGGCATAGGAGAGAAGCTTTCGCATTTTGCTCTGCGAAAAAGCCGCGGTTCTTACTCTCGCGATGCGAATTGCGCCTCCGCCAGTGTGGAGTTCCGCAGTGGACTTGGGGTTCTCGCGTGGGTCGCGGCTGCGCGCCGCAACATCGCCGGCGGCATAGTCATTGGCGCCGCAGATCACGCTGACATCATGGCCCGCGGCCGCAGCCCCATCAGCGAAGTCCGCCAAAAATTGCCCAACCGCCGACTGATCCGGGCCAAAAAACTGACTGATGACGATGATTCTTGCGCGAGAAGTCAATCCCTTCGGAGAGCCCGCGGCCTCGAATCTACTGGGTGTTCCTCGCACAAAGGTTGTCTTTCACGCACCTTTATTTAGATCAAAACGCAGGCAGGCCTTGGTCCATGGCCGAGGATCCAGTCGTACACCTCGGTCATGGAATTACCGATGCGCGGCCATTGATAGCGCTCTTCAACAAGGCGTCGTCCGTTGCGACCGATTGCTTCGCGCTCTGAATCTGAAAGGGAAAACAACTGACGCAATGCCGCTGCGATGCTGTTCACTCCCGGCGCCATCATGATCGCGGCATTCGCATCCGCGCCCTCGGGCAGATTGCATGCCTCCGTCATCAGAGCTGGCAGTCGCCACGACCACGCATCGAGAATGCTCAGGGGCATTCCTTCGCTTTCGCTGGGCAGGATAAACGCGGATGCCGCGGCAAAACAGCGATCCTTGTCGGCATTGTACTGTGGACCGAGAAAAATAACAGTCGAACGAACCTGAAGCTGATCCACAAGCCGCTCCAGTTCGGCGCGATGACGATTTTGATCCCATCCGGCAAGAGTCAGTCGCCAGTTGGCATTCGCGGCTTCTTCGTGCACAGCGCTCCAGGCTTCAATCAGCGTGCGCAGTCCTTTTAATGGATGAAATCTCCCGAGATAAAGAATTGACCGGTCTTGAACCGGCTTCGGAGAGGCGCAACCGCTTTGCAATACTGTGCCATTCGGAATGACGCAGATTGGATTCTTCAACCCATACGCACGGAATGCTTCCGCCTCGGCCGCATTCAATGCGTGCAGGCAAGCGGCGCGGCGTAGATGTTCATTCTCGAAAAGCAGAGCCGCAATCCGTTTCTTCCAGCGGGAATTACGCAGAGCCAAAGGCTTGAGCAGGCCGTGTGGGCTGACAACGTAAAGTCTCGCCTTCCGTGCCGAACGAAGGGAAACAAGTGACGGATACATCCAGATTCCGTGGATGTGGAGAATGTCCGCGTTACTTGCTTCAACTGCATTCGCCAGCCCCGGCGCATATCCGAAGATACGCGGGCCGCGAACGGGGAAGGTCCTGGTAGTTATATTTTCCCAGAGCGGCAAATCGCTCTCTGTGTAGCGATCGTTGACGCCGAAAACGGCGGGCCGATAGCGTTCTTCCGCAGCAATCGCGATGGTTAGATTGCGCATCGCATCGAAAATCCCGCCATTCATCCTCGAGATTGAATTTGTCAGAACGGATAGTCGATATTGCGAACTGGGCATGGGTCACGAATTGAAAGGGAGAAGACCTGTTTAATCGAATGATGCCAGTCGATCGCGAGGGTCAGGCGCTTCCTTGTAAACCTAGGATTTCCGCACCGCGCGCAATCGCCTCAAGATAGCCTTGAACTTCCAAATCCATTCTGCAGGACCGATCGACGATTTCTTTCGAGCTTGCGCCCATTCTGGCGCGCAGTTCAGGGTCGATGAGTTTTGTCATCGCCTGGGCCAACTGAGAAACGTCGCCGGGCTCGATTACAAAGCCGTTCACGCAGTCCTGCACGATCAGCCCCGCCGATCCACAAGCACTTGTCGTCACAAGCGGTTTTCCGGCAAGCCCACCCTCCACTAGAACCTTCCCGAAGGTTTCTCTATGAGACGGCAATAGCACGGCGTCAGCTGCAGAGTAGAGTTCCGCCAGATTTTCCGGTGTCAGGGGGGCAAGAAACTGAACGCGATGCTCAACTCCGATCGACCGCGCGAGTCTCGTGAAGTGCTCGATTGTCCCGCCATCTTCGTTTGCCGGCTCCTCGGGCCCAACAAAAATGCACCGGAATGAAGCGTCCGTGGGAAGCAGCGCCGCGGCTCTTACGATATCGCCCACTCCCTTGAGCGAAATAAGATTGCCCACGTATAGAAAAATTACGCTTGAATCAAACCCGAAACGGTTGCCCGCCTCTCGCCCCGTTCCTACTTCGTCGAGGATTCTCCTGAATAACGAGGCGCCACCTTCGTAAGGGGCGGAGATCAGCCGTTCAGGAGCGCAGTTGTAAATCTCGGTGAGAACTTCGAACGACGCAGGGGTTTGGTAAATATGGAAGTGACACATGCGAAGTAACAATCGCTTGGATAATCGAATCCACCAACGCCGCTTCCTCTCCCACTTCACGGGAAGCGTCTGATTGGTTGAGATCACCACCCGGCCGAGAAGTCGAGCGCAAAGCGCGCACCAGATTGCTCCCAGCCCCAGCAGCCCTTTCAGAATTACTACGTCGGATTCGCGCGCACAGGCCAGCCCCACCCGCCATTCAGCATTGGAAACAAACGCTTCAGGTGTGCTGCCCTTAACGCTGACCCCGAGATGTTTTCCGCGCGCAATGGCGGGGCGATATGCAACTCGGGAATGTTCCTGGTCAGGATGCGCATAAAGCGGATATGCCTTAACGGAAAATGGCGTTGCCTGAGCGACCTCGAAAAGCGCGTCCTCCGTGTTGCGTTGCAAGTCATAGATCAGAAACCCCACTTTTAGACGGGATTTTGATTCTGCGTCTCTCGAATTGAACTCGGAATTCCTCTTGGCGCCGGATTCAGCCATGAGATCGCTCACGCAGGCGATCCTCCAGAATGGCGAGCGCACAGCGAGCCATTATCGCTTCCGGGGTAGTCATGCACATGGTTTCCGCGCCCACGCAAAGATTTGAGGCGACAGGTTGGGAACTGCTCTGAGCATGAAAAAGCCGGTGCGTCTGCAGAGTTCAAACAGCGAGAGTGGCCGTGGATAGCATGCGACCGCCCCGCTAAAAACAGGCTCGAGTGAAGAGGCTGCGATGCATTTGTGAAGAGAGTGAATCGAGTGATAGAAGACATGTTCCCAAGGCGCGAGATCCGAAGGCATATTCAAGGCGCGGTGAACCCGGATCTTCCACGGAATTGCCCGGCCATTGGGAACAGAAATGAATATGTGTCCACCTGGCTCCAGAGCCTCGGCAAGCTGTAGCAGGAAGGGGGCGGGATTCCTGATGTGCTCGAATACATCCCACAACGTGATGCAATCGAATTTCAGGTCAGGCTGACTTAGCAGATCGATGTAAGCCTGAAGCGAGCTTGCGTGCCGGACTTCGGGGAAGACAGCCTGTGCATGTTCCGCTTGCGCTTTTGAGGCATCGAAGCCATAGACGCTAAATTCCCGGGCAGAAGCAAACTTAAGGAATCCTCCCGTGCCACACCCGACGTCTAGCAGCTTTGGATTCTGTTGGGTTTTGATTCGCGATGCGTACGCCAGCCATTGGTCGAATGCCGGGAGCTTGTGCGCGCCCTGACACCATAGATGGTTTTCATCGAGCGCGGAATTCTCCAGGTCTACGTAGTCCGGAGATACATCGGCGTAGTGCTCGACCGTCTGAATAAGATCGCACTCTGAGCAGCGCACGACGTGATATATGCGAGAGTCATGTATTTCTGAAGTCACTCCCTTGACGTTGGCCGAGCCGCAAAGTTTACAGATTGATGCAAACTCCATTGGACTGTGACTTTCAATAATGGTCAATTCTCAAGCTGTTTTTCACAGCGCCATTCCGCAACATCCGCAAGCCACTGCTGCATTCTGCTGTAAATATCATTTCCCGAGGCAATCGCGCGCGCATATCCTGCCGCAGCAATCCTCTTTCTTGGGGCATCGTTGTCCAAATAGAACCTCACCTTATCCATGAATTCTTCAGGACCCTCGAAGAACTCGGCTTCTTTTCCTTCGCGGTAAAACTCCTGCATTGCTGGGGTCCGCTCGGAAAGAAGAAATGCGCCGCAGGCCGGAATCTCCCAAGATCGCGTCGTGTATTGATCGCGATTCCACCTGCTGAAGAAGCAGGTAGCGATCTTACTGGCACAAAGCGCCCGACGATAATCTGCGCCCCTGGCGTAGAAGATTGGCTTGACGGCCGCGTACACGTCGGGGGGTAAAGCTGATTTCCACTCGGCAGTCCCACCGAGTATTCTGCACTTCAGGCCGGCCCGCACAACTTTCGTAAGAGATTCAATGCGAAGATCCGGCTCCATGTGCCCGGCGAAGACGACATCGGATCCAAGCTCTTGTTGATCTTGTGCGCTGAGAGAGCATGGGTAATGCATCCAGGGGATGTAATACATCATGAGAACCCGCACGCGTTTCAGTCCGAACGCGGCCGCCTCAGCAAGATTGGACTCGCGAAATACGTGGTACCCATCGTAGTTCGGAAATGCTTTTGTCAGCAAGCGATATTCTCTAAGGTCCTGCCTTGCAAATGGATCGTCGCAGTGTGAGCCGGAGACAAAGGTTGCACCGACAATCTGCTCGATCGTGTTAGCGGTGTAGTGATGCCCCTGATAGAAATGCGCTACGTCCGGGCGCATCTCCTTTACGCGCTCGATCACCATCTGATTTACTTTGCCGATGTGGGGGCCAAGCAAATAGCGCTGTTCCAGGCGACCGACAAGATTTTGAGGAATATAGGAATGAGTGTCAAAAAGATTGGCGTTTATCCCGAGATCACGGAGCGCCTTCAGCCACGCAAGCTCATGAATTTCTCCAAAGGCCGAGCGGACGATCAGGACGGACTCGACTTTTCTCCGGCCAGATGCCGCCATAGCTACTTCCAGGAAAAACTTTGCTCAGGATGGGCGAACGCCGCGCGCTCCACCCATCACTGGAGTCGAACCTAAGAGACGCTTCATCGACTCAATAAAAGCGTCGCATATCCTGAACCCGGCGATAGAAAGAGATACGCGGTACATGCGAAACGACAAGTATTTGCCGAGGCCAAGCTGGGCCAATTCCGAAGCGTAACGCTTGAAAGAGGCTTTGGTGCTGGTTCTTGCCTGGATGGCAAGAAGCGGGTATGAGTAACGCGCTATATCGGATCGAATCATGCGACCCACCTCTGGACCGTGTGCGGATTCGAGGCTTTGGGCAATTTCGAGCAGCCCACGAACAAAGTTCAATGAGTGTTCAGGGGTCAAGTGTCTCGGGACGAATCGCTCGCGCTCGCTCACGCTCGACCCGAAGTAATGCTCGCCGCCGACTCGGCGAATCGCGGTCATTCGCGACACATAGTATCCGGGCCTCGCCATCAGTAAGTTGCCGACCAAGTACAACTGATAGAGCAAGGTTCCGTCGAATTTGTCGGTGCTCAATTCGCGTGCCGCATCGGTACTTACCGCAAGGCCGGAGATAAAGACCGATCTGCGAAAAAATGCCGCTACTGATTCCGGGCCCGGCTTGAAGACGCGTTCACTTGGGAAATAGCGATGCACATCCAGTACTTCTCCGGAGTCCTTTGAGATTGTTTGCCACGCTCGCAGAATGACGCCGACATCGGGGTTGGCGTCGATCACTCTTGTAAGTTCGCTCAACACGCCGGCGCACCACAAATCGTCGTCGCCCATGAAGACGCAAAAGCGTCCATCTGCGTGATCGATAAGAAAGCGAAGATTACCGTCGTAGCCGAGGTTCGTTGGCGTCGACAGAAAGCGAACGTGCAGCAGTCCGTGCTCACTGGCGAATTTACGAACTACTTCCGCAGACTCGGCTTGCTTCGGCGAGCAATCTTCGCTGACGACAATCTCCCAATCCCCGGGCGCCTCAGGGGCAATGCTGTCGAGCAATTCCGACAGTTCTCGAGGGCGATTGAATGCCGGAATACAAATGGAAAATCTCATCGTCATTTTCTGATCCGCGCAGCGTGCGATCGGGTCGGCGGGCGCTGCTCACAGCCACTGTTCCGATTGGAAACATCGCTCGCCCGTCTCACTAAGCTGCCAGCGCACTCGCGACGGCCTGAGGCGCGGGGCTCACGAATCGACTCAGAGTCTGTTCCACAACGCAAAAGGCAAGGATTGGGAGGCCTCTCGTAGCGAGCAGATAAACGCCGAGCGTTGCCGTCATGGGCACGGTACAGACGCACAACAATGTGAGAACGTAAAAGGCAAGCAGCACGGTCCCCATATCGGCAGCGGAATGCGTCACTGAAATGCAGAATCTCGCAATTCTGCCGATGACGAAGAAGCCACCGAAGACTCCCAATGCGCCGAAGTTGAAGTAGAGTTCGGAGAGAGTCCCGGGCACGACGCCATTGATCGATGAATCGTCGTAAATATACTGCCCCACCAACGACGTCATTGACTGCGGTTCAGCAACCTTTAGAGGAATGTGTAACAAAGTCGCCGGCGCGTTGATCGTCATTGCCAGTCCCTGGAGCAGGGTCGAGCCGGATGCGTGGCCATATCGATTCACCATATCGAAGGCGAGACTGATCGTCGGGTATCTCCCCATCTGCCAATCGAGAATCGCGGCCAGTTGATTGGCAAGAAACTGGTTGGTGCTCATCCCACTTTGAGCGAGAAAATCGAAACCGCTATTCATCAATGTGGTCGTTCTCACAATGGTTTCAAACACGATGATTCCCATGACGCCTACGGCAATGACGGAAGCGAAGGGGCGAAAATACCGCGGAGCAATCTTTTTCACAACAAAGATCAGCGGCAGAACCGCGAGTAGATTCTCGGCGCGGCTGCCTGTCCAAAACAGATTCAGGAACATGCAAGTTGATCCGCCAACAAGGGCGACCAGGGCTATCCTGGGATGATTTTTGCTGGTTCGAGAAGTCAGAAAAGCAATCAAGAGGAAGATAATGCCCCAGGAAAGCCACGTGGACATGAACACAAAGCGAGCGCTTCCTGCGGCAAGCTCTCTTGTGCTGTCCACAGTCGTCAGGTTCTCAAGCGGCTGGCCGGAGCCGGAGAACAGCAGGGTTGTGCCCGCAACGCCTATGAGTGTGAATACAAATCCAGCGAGAGCGAATAACGTGGAACGAACCCGGATCAGTTGCGGTCCACTCGGTGGCGACGCGGGACGAGCAGGCGCGAGTCCCCACCAAAGCGCCAGCTGCGCCAGAAAAACCAGCGCCAGCGATAAATATGCGTGATGAGATTGCGTGTGGGGGGCGAGTGCGGCCATCTCGTAGAAGCCAAGCGAAACATAGTCCTTGCCGGTGAGGTGCACGAATGCCGATAGCGGATAGGTGAGCAAGAATGTGCCGAGTACCAGCGTGTACCCATTCATGAAACTGCCGGTCTTTACGGCAGCGCGAATCAGCATCGCAGAGCAAATCACAAGGAGAATCGCGGCGAGTAATCCGGCGTAAGGAGCATCAAGCCGCTCGCCCCGCGCCAACAAAGTGATAGCGATGAGAACCGCGATGGCTGCAAGAAGCCGGCGCCATGGAACGGCCCGCGTTTTTTGCGATTCGTTCAGCACGGGCTTTCTGCAACCTCCTCTTTTCTTGCGCCGAAAAGTCTTTCTCTGAAAATCTCAACCAATGCCAACGCCATGGCGCGAACAATGCTTGGCCGAAGACCCCATAGCGACCGGAAGCGGACATCTTGCTGCGTCGTGAGATAGACAGCCAGGCAGATCAGGTAAATCGTCTCTGAAATGAGACTCGCGCAACAGAATCCGAATGCTCCCCAACGCGGCACCAGGAACACACTGAGAAGAATGAGCGCCGCTAAGTTGATTGTGGCTCCGAGCGTGCCCGGCACGATAAATCGAAGACCGCGAAGATTGTTCTCTAATGTTCTCGTCATCGCCCTGAGTGACATTGCCAGCGCCAGAGGAAAGGCGGCGGGAATAGCGTTAAGGTACGCCTTTCCAAATCCAAACCGGATCACTGGTTCGATGAAAGCGCAGGCGAAAAGAAAGCTCGCAGCTGCGATCACCTGCGCCATTTGGAAGCGCCGCAGCATAAGGGCAAACGACGCATGAGCGTTCTCGGCGCCTGACACTTCAACAAATCCAATCTGAGTGAACGCTTCGGTGGTTATCGTGATGGGCATGGTTACCGCGAGGGCGATGGCAAAGTAACCGATTTGCTCCAGCGTCGTTGTGCGAATGAGAATCGCCCGATCCGCATTGAGCAAAACGACAGCCGCGAGGCTCGGCGCAGCGAAGCGTATCCCCAACGCAAGACTCTGAATGTAGGCGCCGCGCGGGAGTTTTCTATTTAACTGCGATGGCTTGAGATGAATAAGGTGCAGGAGGCACTGAAGCAATTGACTACCCATTGCCGAGAGGGCAGCAGCAAGTGGCGTGAGAGTTCCGGAGAGCCACAAGATGAAGAGCGCCACCAAATAGCCGGCCTGCCCAACGAGAGTAACGGCATTGACCCAGTTGAAGCGCTTCAGGCCGTAAGCCATGGCATTGAAGTACGGCACGATGACCATGAAAGCGCCGCACGCGCAGGATATCTGTACCGGGATCGCGAGCTGACGATTGTCGCCGGTCAACGTCAGCGGGGCGCACAGCATGAAGAGGGGAACCGCCAGGAGCGAGTGAGCAACTGCAAGGCGGAAGCCTGTGGTGAGAATCTCGTCCGTCCGCTCCGCGCCTTTGGAAAGCAGCGCGGTGATCGCCTGCGGTGTCCCCAGGCTGAAGAACGCTGCCATCAGCGTGGGAAAGTACAACAGAATTGCCAGCTCGCCGCGTCCTCGAGGCATCAGTAACCGCGAAACCATCAAGCCTGAAACGGCGCCAAGCCCAACGCGGAGGAAGTTGGCGCCAGAGGTCGAGACATACGACCAAAGCAGATGTTTGCGATGCTGGGACGTTTTTTGGGCTCCGGGGTTCGGTGCGGCGTTCTTCAGGCTCAGCCGTTGACAGGCACTGATTTGAATTCGGCCAGCAGTTGCGCAATGCGAGGATTGTGGGCGACGATGTTACGCCCCAAGATGTAGAACCACGCGCCAAAAAAGCCGAGTGCTGCGAACATCAAGACAATAACGGTCCGCCTGGGCGCGGATTTTCTATCCGGAGGGATCGCCTCCTCAACAACCTGGATCACCGCGGCGTTCCTGGCCTCGTCCCACCGTGCTGCGTCGTACTGCTTCAGAAGCAGGTCGAAGAGCGCCTGCCGGTACTCGAGCTCGTGCTCCGCGCGCAGATACTCCGCACCTGCGCCGGCAACGTCCGCCAGATCCAGGCCGCCGGAGTTTGGAGAGCTGCTGCGTTCTTCCAGTTTTGCCGATTGCTCCTGAAGCGAGGTGAGTTGGCTTTCCAGCAGCTGTACTTCGGGATTCTGCTCGGTGGAGTAGGAGCGCAGCGCCTGTAACTGTACTTCCTTGGCGGCGACCTGGGCGTGCAGATCGGCTTGTGACATGATCAGCGATCTGGTTTGCGCGTCCAGTTGAACCAGACCCTTTTCTTTCTGTATGCGCTCGAAAGCGAGCTCCGCCGAAACCAGGTCCTCTTTCGCGTCCTTCAATCGTTGTTCATAGAAAAGCCTTCTCTGCGACGCTTCGGTCACTGCCAGGTTCTTGGTTAACGCGCGCAGTTGCTCGGGATATGCATTTGCGATATCGGCAGCGCGCTTTTTGTCGGTATCGGTGACGGAGATTGAGATCAGTGTGCTTTTCTCCGATGAAACGGTCGTGCGATCGGCCAGCGCCTTTCGCGCAGCCGTCATATCTCCGGCGTGATAGACGCCCGTGAGACCGAATTGCGCGATGATGCCATCTGCGATGGGCCGCGAAGCCAGAAGCCCCATGTAAAGCTCGTTGGGATTTCTGAGGCTCAACGCGCCGCCTGTCGCGCCCGACAGTGGACTTGTGGTTGAGGAATTCAGCGCCAGTTGGCTCATGAGCAGCGCAGTTGATTGCTGCGATTGCTGCGGGGTCATGATCTCTGTTGTTGCGGTGTAACTGACCGGCAGCAACAGACTGACTACGATGCCGATGAGAAATGCAATTCCGGTCACCAAAGCAACCGGGCGCTTGCCTCGCGCCAATTGAGTGAGCGAGCCAAAGAAGGCCGACGCCTGCGCCGGTCTGCGATCGCCGGATGAAGTCGCTTCTTTCGGAGAGACTTCATCCGGCGCGATGTCCAGGATTTTTTCCATTATGGTTCGCCGAATTGCTAGTAGGCCGTGCCGAGCACGGCGCCTGTCAGGGCGGTTTGCGAAAGGATCTGCGTGAAGTAGGGAAGTTGTTGGATGAACGTGCTGGGGCCTTTCAACTTTGGCGGGACGATGATTGCGTCGCCGGGCAGCAGTGTCGTGCTGCCGAAGTCCGAGTGCCAAAACTCGCCGTGGGTTTGGCGGCTGATTACAGTGCCGTCCGCACGAATGAGAAAGACGCGCTTCGTATCCGCCTGGCGCGTGGGTCCTCCCGCATCGTTGAGATATGAATTCAGCCGCTTCTTTCCTTCATAGCGGAATGCGTTTTCGTTATAGACTGCGCCAGAAACCTGCACGGTGTTCAGCTCCGGCGGAATGTAGAACGTGTCTCCATCTTCGAGCGGGAACGCGGGAATATCTTCGACGCTGCCGGCATCGGGCTTCATGGCCAGGACCACGCGCCCGGTTGGCTGAACAGCTGCAAGTTGCGCGATCAGTGCCTGCTGAGAGCTCAACTGCGCTTGCTGTTCGGCTGTATTAGACGTGCCGACGGTGGAGGTTGCCGCGTTTCGCGCCAGCAGGTCTCTTTGCATCTGCGCGGTTGATTGCCTGATTTCGATCTCCTCGGCGCGGCGAGTGGAAATGCGATTGAGCTGCGATGCGTAGAGATAGGAGTGCGGAGTCAGGCCACCGGCGCGTCTGACCACATCGCGCAATGTCTCTCCGGGGCCGATGCGATAAATGCCCGGCGCATTCACTTCGCCGTCCACGCGGACGAATGCCGCATGCTTATCGACGGGAAGTGGGATGTCTTTTTCAGAGAAGATGGTGACAACGTCTCCCGGCTCGAGGACGGGGTTATCAGGCGACGCCGGATTATCGATGGCGTTACCCAGGTTGAATGCAATCAGCCGGGTGCTCAAATCATGCTGGTCGAGCCGCTCGATCGCCGCGTAATCCCAGTTGATCTCCTCTCCGTTCCGTGCCGCCTCGAAGCTGGTTTCGCTGCGTTGGTTGGCATCGATTTGCGTATTGTTGGTGTTTTGCTGGCTGGCTCCCTGCTGTTGATTGATCCCATTCTGCGCATTTATCCCGGTCTGCGGATTGATTCCGTTCTGCGTGTTGTTTCCGGGCTGCGGGTTGGCTCCAGATTGGGTATTGGGTCCATTCTGAGGATTGGTTCCGGCCTGCGGATTCGCGCCCGTCTGCGGAATAAATCCATTCTGCGAGTTGAATTGGTTTTGTGGGTTGACGCTGGTCGGCGCGTTGGCTGGGTTCTGCACATTCGTTCCCGTCTGGGGATCGAACTGGTTTGGCGCAAGGCCGAACGGATGGGCGATTCTCTCCGGTACAAGAAAGTTCTGTTGGTTCCAGTAATCGCGGGTGAGCAGGAATTGGCGATTGGGAATGAGGTCGGAGACATGCATGCCGTCGCGGTATGCATACCGTCCGGGCTGGGCAACATTGCCGCGAAGAGTCACCGCGTTGTCGAAGCGCGGAGAAAGCGGATAGACGCGCAGAAGGTCTCCATCACGAAGCGTGCGCTTCATTCCGACGTCATCCATCGCGAATGATTCCAGCTGCCGCCCTTCATGATTCTCAATCCGTTCCAGCAGGACACGATCCTGGTCGGCAAGATTGGTCGCGCCACCTGCATCCTCCAGTGCTGAAGCAACCGTTTCGTCGCCTTTGATTTCGTAGATCCCCGGCTCGTTGACGCTGCCGATGACGGCGACTTGCTGCCCCGCAGGAGGAATGTAAATCACATCGCCGGGCAGCAATTGAACATCGTGCGATTTGTCGCCCTTGCGCAATAAATCGTAAAGGTCAAACTCTGTGATGACCTGGTCGTTGCGCCGCAGCTGGATGTGGCGCATGGAGCCCGTTGCCGATGGCCCTCCGGAGGTGAACAGCGCGTTCACCAAGGTGCTGAGCGAGCTGATGGTATACACGCCGGGCTGGCGGGCGCTGCCCAATACAAAGACCTGGATGGAGCGTAGCTGGCCCAGGCTCACGTTCAAGTCGAAATCCTTGTAGAGCGTGGCGATGGCCGAGTGCAGAAAGCTCTGCAGTTGATCGAAGCGCAGGCCGGCAACGGTCAAATTCCCGATCGTGGGAACAAAAACCTGCCCGTTCCGATCCACGGTTACGCGCGTGTCCAGATCGATTTTTCCCCACACATGGATCAACAATTCGTCGCCCGGCCCGAGCACGTAATTCGCCGGCACCGGAATCCGGTCAAGCGGCGCAAAGGTGGTGGGAACTTCGTCGAAGAGCTTTCTGCCGAAGACCTGAAGTGGATGTCCGGCCTCATCCTCTGCGAAGATCTGGAACTCCGTCCGCGTAGTAATCGGGCCGACCACCTTGTACGGAATGGGAACGCTGGGCGCGGGAATGGGAACAGAATTGGTTCCGGATGGAAGCGTACCTGCTTGCGGATTGGTCCCTTGAGGGTACGCCGTTGCTCCCGGGTTGGGTACCGTGCTTGTTGCCGGAGGACAGACGGCCTCCAGCCCTTCGGGGACGGGGCCTGGTCCGGTTGGACACACGGTCGTGTCCGCTCCGGGAGCGGTGGGTGTTGTCTGCCCGCCGCAAAGCGCGCCGGGAAGTAGAAGAAGCAGCAGGATTCTGTTTCTCATTGAAATAGCGTTCTCAATTCAAGTCTGATTTCATCAATTCTTTTTTCGAATGCATCAGGGCCCGCTCGGCGAGACAGTCACACTACAGATTACGATCTGCCTTGACCAGCGCAATTTCTGCGCTCAGTTTTTCGACCTTTTGTTCCAGATCACGCATCTGAGCTGAGTATTCAATTCTGGATGCATCGCCGGCGCTTCCCTGGTTGGCCCCGTTCAACAGGCCGCGCATCGCTTCGCGCGCCAGATCCGACAAGCTGCGCGCCCCGGTGGCGACGCAAATCCGTCGCAGAGTCGAGAACTCTTCCTCTGACATTCGGATGCTTACGATTCGCGATCTTGGTCTCAGTACTCTCATTGTGAAATCTGGAGGGCGTCAAAATACCGGCGAGTCGGCGTAGCTTGCGGGATGGGGCAGAGGTTAGATAATTCGCGGGTTAGAGCCGTTCTACTGGAGTGAGGAATTGCCGGCGATATGATTGGATCCCATTCGGGAACAGGAGCAGTCCGGCCAAGCTTCGCCCCCTCGGTCCCATGCCTCTGAACGGACCGATCAACTTCGCCTTAAAAGAGCCTGCGCGCTCGGGGAATTTGCCCCGCGGTTTGCGCGCTTCGCAGTCCTATGCTGCCCAACTGCGTCAAGCTTGGTTTCGTGAGCGAGACTACCTTAACACGCGTATCTTGAGGACGCAAGGAAAACGTATGACAAGTGCAATACATGCCTAAGTAATTGAGTTCATAGCAGAGTATGACCGATTTTCACCGGTTGCGTATGTGACTAAAGGCACTCCTCCTGAGCAGGCGGAGTTCATGAATTCCGGTCATCCAGCAGGCGCGGCCAGCGCAGCCGCAGAACCATGAATGCGACCCACAGCATGAACAATGCGCCACAGCAATCCAACAGAACATCCCACGGGGTTCCAGTGCGATTGGGCAGAAAAGTCTGGTGCCACTCATCCAAACTTGCTACCAGCGCAGTGCCCGCGAGCGCCAATTCCGCAACGAACAGAAACCGGTAGCGCGGGAAACTCAGCCACCAGGCGCGCAGCCACGCCAATCCCAACGTGCCATAACCGAGAAAATGGCCGGACTTACGAATGTAGTGGTGGATTGTCGCCCAGCGGGCGTCGCTCATCGCTCCGAAGAGCGCCTCAACTACGATGCGCAGCGGATGCGAGGTTTGGTCGGAGCCGAAATACTTTGTTGACTCTCCGGCGATGATTGCAATTCCAACCGCCACCGGCCACCACGCGCCCACCCAGAATCGGGGTCCCCGCGGACAGGTCTCCGTCCGTGGGGCGGAGAATCTGAGGCCGCGCCGGCTACTCGACATGATAGTTGGGCGCTTCGCGCGTGATGATCACGTCGTGAACGTGACTCTCGCGCAGGCCCGCGCCGGAGATGCGCACAAACTTCGCCTTCTCCCGCAACTCCGCAATACTGCCGCATCCCAGGTAGCCCATGCCGGAGCGCAATCCGCCTACAAGCTGAAAGACCATCGCCTCCAGCGGTCCGCGGTAGGGCACGCGCCCCTCGATTCCCTCAGGAACATACTTGGCCAGGCGATTCTCGTTGGCGCGCTCTCGCTGCACTACGTCCGCTGGCCCGCCCTCCGCATCTGCAAGATCGGCCAATCCCTGAAAGTACCGCTCACCCGAACCCTGGCTCATGGCTGTCAGCGAGCCCATGCCGCGATAGCTCTTGAAGCTGCGCCCCTGATAGAGGATGGTTTCGCCCGGGCTCTCGTCAACGCCGGCAAAGAGCGAACCGATCATCACCGAGCTCGCCCCCGCAGCAATGGCTTTGGTGACTTCGCCGGAGTACTTGATGCCGCCGTCGGCGATCACGGGAATTCCATGCTTCTGCGCCGCGCGGTAAGCCTCTGCGATGGCCGTAATTTGCGGCATGCCGGCGCCAGTGACCATGCGCGTGGTGCAGATCGATCCGGGCCCGATGCCGACTTTGATCGCGTCAGCGCCCGCGTCGATCAGCGCCATCGCTCCGTCATACGTTGCCACGTTGCCGGCCAGCAGAGCCACGCCGGGGAAGCGCTTCTTCACGTCGCGCACTGCCTCCAGCACGCGCGACGAGTGCCCATGCGCCGAGTCAATGGCCAGCGCATCGGCGCGGTTGCGCACCAGCTCCGCCGCGCGTTCAAGAAAATCGCCCGTAGCCCCGATCGCTCCGCCGACGCGCAGCCGGCCCTGATCGTCTTTGCTGGCGTTGGGATACTTCAGCTTCTTTTGGATGTCCTTGACCGTGATCAGGCCCATCAGCTCGTATTTGTCGTTCACCACCAGCAGCTTTTCAACGCGATGCTTGTGCAGAATCAGCTCTGCCTCTTCGAGCGTGGTGCCCACTGGCACGGTGATCAGGTTTTCCCTGGTCATCACATCGCCAACGGGAATATCGGTGCGCGTCTCAAAGCGCAGATCGCGATTGGTGAGGATGCCAACCAGGCGCTTGCCCTGTGTCACGGGCACGCCGCTGATGCGGTAGCGACGCATCACATCCAGAGCATCGGCAATCAATTTCTCAGGGCCAATGGTCACCGGATCCACGATCATGCCGCTTTCCGAGCGCTTCACCTTATCGATCTCGCCGGCCTGGTCGGCAATGGAGAGATTGCGGTGCACGATGCCGATGCCGCCCTGCTGCGCCATGGCGATGGCCATGCGCGACTCCGTCACCGTGTCCATGGCCGAGGAGAGCAGCGGCGTATTCAGCGTGATTGCGCGCGTCAATTGCGTCTGCGTGCTTACCTGCGCCGGCACGACCTCACTGAACGCGGGCACCAGCAGGACATCGTCGAATGTAAGGGCTTCAGGAAGATTTTCTGCCAGCATAATGTGTCAATGCTCCTGGCGGAGCAGGGACTCATGTTCCCTGGGCGGCAGGAGCTTCTGACTATTGTAGCGGAGGGGGCGAGACCATACTGTTCACGCTATTTCTTCAGCGGCTTCCTTGCGAAGTAATACAGCGAGAAGGCCAGCGCGGCGAATGCCACTACGCTGACATAGTTGTTATCCAGGAACGTGTGCGGGAAGTTAAGAATGTCGCCCTTGCCAACGGTCGACTCGTAAGCTTTGAGCGCAACACCGATCAGGCCGACGATGCCACCGGCGGCAATCAGCCCGGAGGCAAAGAGAGATCCGGACGAGATTTCGCTTTCCGCGTCTGTGTCTTCGCCTCGCTTTTTCGCAACCTGATCGACCAGCCAGCGCACGCCGCCGCCCACGAAGATCGGCAAGGTGGTGCCAATTGGCAGATACGCGCCCACTGCAAAGGGCAGTGAGCGGATGCCCAGCAACTCGACGGCAATTACGATGGACACGCCAATCAGTACGAGTCCCCAGGGAAGTTTTCGGGTGAGGATTCCGTTGATAACCGTGGCCATCAGGCGCGCCTGCGGGGCTGGAGCGGCTGCGCTGCCGATTCCCTGAATCCAATGCACTTCAATCTGTCCCGTGGCGGGCGAGTAAAGATACTTGCCGTCTTGCAACTCGGTCGAGCCGATGGCATTCAACAGAATGTACTCGGATTTCTGGTGCGTAGTGGTGGTTTTGCCGTCGGGCCCGATCACGCGGATCTGGTTGGGCAGGTGCTGAGCGTCCGATTGGACGCTTACGCCGGGATGCGAAGCGCCAATGTCCCAGGGCTGAGATGTGGCGTGAAACTCCTGCAGTCCAGTATTCATCAGATTGAGTGTGAACCCAATCACGATGGTGGACACGACAACGCCGATCATCAGCGCAATCTGCTGCAGGCGCGGCGTTGAACCGACGATGTAACCGGTCTTCAAGTCTTGCGATGTGTCGCCTGAATTCGAAGCGGCGATGCACACAACGCCGCCGATCATGATGGCCAGTGCGCCAAATGCAGGCGCGGTCCAGCCTTGCATTAGAAAGACCGCGGCTGTCGCCATCAGGGTTGCAATCGTCATTCCGGATACCGGACTGGCGGAGCTGCCAACAAGGCCGACAATGCGCGAGCTGACGGTGACAAAGAGAAATCCGAAGACTACGACCAGTAGCGAAGCGGCGAGGTTTGCAGCCCAGCCAACAAACGCTCCGGGAACGGGCTTGAACTCAAGAAAGAGAAACATGCAAACCACAATAAGAAGCGAGCCGATGATCACGACGCTCATTGGGAGGTCGTCTTCAGTGCGGATAGGTTTCGCGTGCCCTGCGGCTCCGGGCCGCATGGTCTTCAGTCCGGCGGTGAGGGCGCTGACGATGGTCGGAACCGTTTTGATGAGAGTGATGACTCCGGCTGCGGCGACTGCTCCGGCGCCCATGGGTTTGATGTAAGTAGCCCAGAGATCCCACGGGCCCATCTGGCCGATAGGAACCAAGCCGGGGTAGATGGGATGGCTGAGGTCTTTGCCGAAAAAGTAGATGAGGGGCATGATGACGAGCCAGGACAACACGCCGCCGGCGAAGATGATGCCCGCGACGCGGGGGCCGATGATGTACCCGACGCCCAGATACTCTGACGTGGCGTCGGCGTTGATCGACGCACCCTTGAGGACGTGCTGCTGCCCAAAGTCGGGCTGATACTCCGGCGTGTCTGGCCACGCCCCGAACAGGTTCTTATTTTGAAACAGCGTGTAAACGCCGCCAAGTCCAAGCCCCAGAAAAACGCGGCTGGCAAGAGAGCCGCCTTTTTCGCCTGCGATCAGCACGTCGGCGCATGCGGTGCCTTCGGGATAGGGCAGCGTGCCGTGCTCCTGCACGATCAATTGGCGTCGCAACGGAATCATGAACAGGACGCCCAGCCAGCCGCCGATCAGGGCGAGGATGAAGATACGGGAGTACTCAAGGTCGAATCCAAGGAAGACGAGGGCAGGCAAGGTGAAGATGACGCCGGAAGCGATGGACTGCCCGGCGTTGCCCGTAGTTTGAACAATGTTGTTTTCGAGAATGGATGCGCGGCCGAAGGCGCGAAGAATGCTGATGGAAAGCACTGCGATGGGAATCGACGCGGCTACGGTGAGCCCGGCGCGCAGGCCCACATAGACAGTAACGGCGCCGAAGATGAGCCCGAAGATGCAGCCCAGCAACACGGCGCGAAAGGTGAACTCGGGCCGACTTTCCTCGGGTGCGACAAACGGCTTAAACTCGGCCAAAGCCAGCCTCCAAATGATCGAAAGCGACGTTTCTGAGAAACCCCTGAAGGGCGAGTTTAGCAGCGGGAGGGGAGGACCGTCACAGGGAGCAGAATCGCCGTTACCTGGCCATGAAAACCAGAGGCCGCCGTCTTCACACAAAAGTAATGGAAATCTGGCCCTTCTGGCCAAAGATTCCTATAGACAGGGCTGTTTTCGTTGCCTGAGAATTCAGTTCATACCCCGGGGGTTCCGCGTCCGCCCGGACGCAGATATATCTAATCGCAGCACCAAGGAGATCCGCATGCATTTTAGACTGGGAAAGTATGTGTTCCCAATAGCCGCGAGCTTGTCGCTTGCAGCGTGTTTTTGCCAGGGCCAGTCCCTGTTAACGCACCACCTCCGCCAGGCAACGCAGGATGGAAGTGCGCGGTCGATGGGCCGCCTGCCCGCAACCCAGACCATGAATCTGGTGATCACGCTGCCGCTGCGCAATCAGGACCAACTCGATCAGCTACTAAAAGACCTTTACGATCCCAGCAGCTCGAGCTACCGGCAGTTCCTCACGGTCGATCAGTTCACGGAGCAGTTCGGGCCGACGCAGCGGGATTATGACGCGGTGATCAGTTTCGCCAAAGAGAACGGCCTGACCGTCACTGGTATCTCTCCGAATCGCCTCACCGTGCAGGTATCGGGTTCCGTGGCGAAAGTAGAGAGCGCATTTCACGTGAACATGGGTGTCTATCAGCACCCCACTGAGAATCGCAGCTTCTACGCGCCCGATCGCGAGCCCACAACAGACCTCACGTTTTCTTTGTGGCACGTTTCGGGGCTCGACAATTATTCCCTTCCGCATCCCGCGGGCCTGGATAAACGGCCAGAAGGCTCTGCATCAAAATCGAATGCCACCACAGGCTCTGGTCCCTCGGCTTCCTTTCTCGGCAGCGACATGCGCGCAGCGTATTACGGTGGATCGCTAACGGGCAGCGGCCAGTCGTTAGGCCTGCTGGAGTATTACGGCACCGACCTCGCCGATCTGACCACCTACTTCGCGAATGCCAAACAAACCAACAGCGTTCCTGTCACTTTGGTATCGACTGACGGAACCAGCACGAGCTGCCTGGATACACGCGCCGGCGGCAACTGCGACGACACCGAACAGACTCTGGATATGACGCAGGCGATAGGGATGGCGCCGGGGTTGTCGAGCCTCGTCGTGTATGTGGGATCGACTGATGCGGCCATCTTCAACGCCATGGCGACGGCCAAGCCGCTGAACGCGCAGTTGAGCTCGTCGTGGACCTGGAACCCAGCTGACCCGACCACCGACGATCCCTACTTCAAGGAATTCGCAGCGCAGGGGCAGAATATCTTCCAGGCCGCGGGCGACAGCAAGAAATGGACCACGTCAGGGACGGCATCAGAGACCTATCCGGCAGACGACGCGTATGTGACCACCGTTGGTGGAACCGACCTCAACACGAGCTCCGCGGGTGGATCGTGGTCCTCAGAAACAGCGTGGGCAGATAGCGGCGGCGGTATCTCGCCGCACAAGATCGCAATTCCATCGTGGCAGACAGCTGCGGCTTCAAAGTGCGCGAGCTGCTCGCAGACTTATCGCAACGGCCCCGACGTTTCAGCCAACGCCAACTTTACCTTCTACGTGTGCGCCGACCAAACCACCTGCACAGCGAATTCCTACGGCGGCACAAGCTTTGCCGCGCCAATGTGGGCAGGCTATCTGGCGCTCATCAATCAGCAGTCGGTAGCCAATGGCAACAAGACGCTGGGCTTTATCAATCCGAGCCTCTATACGATCGGTGCAGGCTCCAGCTATGGCACGGATTTTCATGACGTGACCAGCGGCAGCAACGGCTACTCGGCCACAACCGGCTACGATCTGGTAACCGGCTGGGGCAGCCCCAACGGCAGCGGCCTGATCAACGCGCTCGCTGGAACCGTTGCCGCGCCCGGCTTCAGCCTGAGCGCTTCGCCCGGGTCGGTTTCAATTGTGCAGGGCGGTTCAGGCTCGGCTAACATCACCAGCACTGCGACCGGCGGATTTAATACTGCCGCTGTACTGTCGGCATCAGGCCAGCCCTCGGGCGTGACGGTCACGTTCGCTTCGCCCGGCTCAATCACCGGCACCGGCAGCTTGAGCATGTCGATAACGGTCGCTTCATCCGTTGCGCCGGGCACCTATCCCATCACCGTGACGGGAACGGCAGGCAGCACTGTCGAATCTACGACGGTCTCGCTTACCGTTACGGCTCCGGTCACGGCAGCCTTCACCATCTCAGTCTCGCCGACTTCGGGATCTTTGGCTCAAGGGCAGAGCGGTTACGCGGTTGTGACCACCACCGTTTCCGGCGGGTTCAGCTCGGCGATTTCGCTCAGCGCGTCGGGTCTTCCTTCGGGCGTGACTGGTAGCTTCAGTCCGAATCCGATTGCAGCGCCTGGCTCCGGCACGACGCACTTCACGCTAACCGTGTCAAGGACGGCGAAGACCGGCACCTATCCCATCACGATCACCGGGACGGGCGGCGGCATTACGCATACCACTACCCTGACGTTCCAGGTGCTGCGCTAAAAAGGGCAGTCCCTCGAATCAGTTCAAGTGAAAAAGCCCGGACTTTGCTGTCCGGGCTTTTTCTTGCGCAGGTGACAGATTATCTGCTTGCGCTTGTTGTCAGCTTTCGGGCAAAAGCTCGGCCGACAGAGTCTTCCATCTTGGCGAAGCCACCCCGGCTCCGGTAGCGTAGGTGGATTCGTGACTCAAGGAGAGCCGACGGCCCATGACATATCCTGCGATTGTTTCAGCGCCCAAGCGACTGCTATCGCTGGATGTTCTTCGCGGCCTCACCATCGCCTTCATGATCATGGTGAACAATCCCGGCGGCGAGGGTGCGTGGACCGAGATGCGCCACGCCGACTGGAATGGTTTCACGGCAACGGATCTCGTCTTTCCAACATTTCTCTTCGTGGTGGGCGCGTCCATCGTTTTCTCCATTCAAGCTCGGCTCAATCGCGGCGATTCGCGAGGCAAGATTGCGTGGCGCTCTCTGCGGCGCGCGGCCGTTTTGTTTTTGCTCGGCATCGTCGTCAACGGATTTCCATATTTCCATCTCGACCATCTGCGCTTCTACGGCGTCTTGCAACGCATAGCCATCTGTTACCTGGTTGTGAGCGTGTTCTATCTCTGGGATCGCCGCGTGTGGACCAAAGTTGCGCTTCTCTTTTGCCTGCTCATTGGCTACTGGATTCTGGTGCGCTGGGTTCCCGTGCCGGGAGCGGGCGTGCCGGGACGAGACATTCCGCTCCTCGACAAAAACCAGAACATCGTCCTATGGCTTGATCGGCAACTGATGCCGGGGCACCTCTACGAAGACTCGGCAACCCACAATCTGCGCGACCCCGAAGGTCTTCTCAGCGACATTCCCGCTGTCGGGACCACGCTGATTGGTTTGCTGGCCGCGCTCTGGCTGAGCGGCAAGCGCGAGGCGATCACAAAGACGCTTGGGCTGGCAGCGGGCGCTGTCGTCTGTCTTGTGTCGGGCTATCTCTGGTCGATCTGGTTTCCGCTGAATAAGAAGATGTGGACCAGTTCGTATGTTCTCGTCGCCGCCGGATGGTCGCTGCTTTTATTCGCGGTTGCCTATTGGCTCATCGAACAGCGCAGCTGGGGCAAGTCTGGTTGGAGCAAGCGAATTCTCTGGCCGTGGCTGGTCTTCGGTTCAAACGCCATCGTTGCCTATATGTTCAGCGAACTGCTCGGCACAGCCCTCAGCCTTGTGCGCTTCACCTCCGACGGACACAGAGATGACGCGCTCAGCTTTGTCTACGTGCATGTATTCGATCCCATCGGCGATCCCGGCTGCAGAGCACTAGCCTTCTCCGTTTCCTACATGGCTGTCTGCTTTCTGCCGGTGTGGGCGCTTTACCGCAGGAAAATATTCGTGAAAGTTTAATTCGACGCGCGCGGCAAGAAGTGGGTTCGCTTAGACGTGTGGGATTCGGCGGGCAACGGCGCCTGGCTGCAGCCGGTGACGCCAAAGCAATAATAAATGCTCAATACCGCGCAGCGTGGTTTTCCCTGTTTGCCGCCTTCGCCTGCACTCTGTAGCATGATTTGGAACGCGAAGGACGATGAACGATGCAACTCAACTCCAACCTGCTTCGGGCAACGCTCTCGGGAGCTTTGGGCGGCCTGCTCTTTGGCTTCGACACCGTCGTGATTTCTGGCGCGATCGACGCGCTTGTTCGTCTCTACGGATTAAACCCGCAGGAAAAAGGATTCACGGTAGCCATCGGTTTGGTGGGCACCGTGATCGGCGCGCTGGGCGCGGGTCAGGCAGGGCAGCGGCTGGGCAGTCGCGAGACGCTGCGCATCACCGCCGTGCTCTACGTCGTCTCGGCGCTGGGTTGCGGCCTTGCATGGGATTGGCCGGCGTTCATGGCGTTTCGCTTCATCGGCGGCCTCGGCATTGGCGCATCTTCGGTGCTGGCGCCCGTATATATTGCAGAGCTTGCCCCGGCCAAATTGCGCGGCAGGCTCGTCGCGTCCTTCCAGCTCAATGTCGTGTTTGGCGTCATGACGGCTTACATCTCCAATTACCTTTTTCGCACCATGCACTTGGGCGCGGCGGAATGGAGATTGCAGGTAGGCATCGCTGCTGTTCCGGCTCTGGTCTTTCTTGCACTGCTCTTTGGGATTCCGCGCAGTCCGCGCTGGTCGGTTACGCAGAATCGAACGGATGAGGCGCTCGCGGTGCTGAAGATGATGGGCGACCCCAATCCGCAGGCGGAACTGGCCGAGATTCAGGCGGCGCTGGCGCAGGAGCACGCGACAGCTCACGAGCGCGTATTCCAATGGAAATATCGCTACCCGTTATTCCTCGCTATCACCATCGGCGCTTTCAATCAGCTCGCTGGGATCAACGCAATTTTGTACTACCTGAACAACATCTTCGCCGCCGCCGGGTTCAGCCAAATCTCAAGCGACCAGCAGGCAATCGCAATTGGCACAACCAACTTTTTGTTTACGATTGTCGGCATGTCGCTGATCGATAAACTCGGCCGCAAGACCCTGCTCCTGATCGGGGCGGCGGGTTGCGCCAGCTGCCTGGGCGGCGTGGCCTGGGTTTTCTCGACCGAATCTCACCGCGCAGACCTGCTGTGGTTGCTGGTCGCGTTCATTGCATTCTTTAGCGTTTCGCAGGGCGCAGTTATCTGGGTTTATATCGGCGAAGTCTTTCCTACCGCGGTGCGATCCAAGGGCCAGGGCGTCGGCAGCGCCAGCCACTGGGTGATGGCCGCGGTGATCGCGCAAATGTTCCCGATTGTGGTAACCATGATGAGCACAGCAACCCCGTTTATATTCTTTGCGGCCATGACCGTAGTGCAGTTTCTGGTGGTCCTCTTCGTGTATCCAGAGACGAAAGGCCAAACTCTGGAGCAGTTGCAGCGCAGGCTGATGCGGACGTAGGACGTAGCAAGATTACGAAAAAACGCGCCGGAACGCGGGCCTTCTGCGTTCCGGCGCAATTGTTGCAACGTGAAACGTCAAGCTCAAAATGATTCGATCGCGTGGATGCTCCTGGCAATCTCACCTCTGAGCGTCTCCGCATCAGGGTGAAACAGATTTTGCATCTGCGCCGGTAACTCGCCGAGCAATTCCGAATACTTCGCCACTGTGCATCCAGGAAACGCCGCAAATCCGATTGCCGATGCCATAGCGCAACTCACTTTTACCAATCCCGCAAGATTCCACCCGCGGTCTGCGCGCAGTTCAGAATGATGATCCGCGACCACGGCCTCAAAGCTGTGCGGCAGTTTCCAATCGGCGATCAGTTGCCGTCCAGCCTCGCAGTGATCCAAGCCGAACATCTCACGCTCCGCCAAAAGCATCGAGGCAGACGGCCCGCGATGCATTTCGAGCAGTGCCGCATACCCCTTGGGCTGGATCACGGCAAGCGCGACGCGCCCGACGTCGTGCAAAATGCCGGCAGTGTATGCGGTGTCTTTATCGATCGATCCAGCCCGCGCAATTCGTTCCGCGATCACGGCGCATGCCAGGTTGTGCCGCCAAAGGTTCCGCATGGCCGGGTAGCTTATTGCGTTGCCCAAATATGCTCTTACACCTACCGTCGCGCACATTCCCTTTAGCGTGTTGGCTCCAAGCGCCGCCACAGCTTGCTCAATCGTTGTCGAGGAATAGCGCGGAGCGTAGAGCAGAGAATTCGAGACCGTCAGAACTTCGCTGGCAAACGCCGGGTCAGAGGATATCAATTCACAAAGTTGGTGCAGCTGCGCGTTGCCGTTGTTTGCCAGTTGCAGCACCTTCATCGCAACCTGCGGAAACGGAGGAAGGCGCAAATATGCCCAGGGCATGGTTGCCGCTGCTCGGCTTTGCTGGTGCAACCCGACTGACCCCATGTGCGCCGCCCTCGATTTGACTATCTAGCCGCATTGCTCAAAGCGATTCATGCTTGCCGGCACCAATTCGGTCCCGGCGCGCCGCCGTGGCCGCGCATGAGCCCGAGAGTATTGCTTCGGCAACGATCAGCTTTTTCAAGAGGGGAAATCGATTGTTGAGAGTCGGAGCCGGACCAAAATGCTATTTCGCAGTCCAGAATCTTCCGTCTGCGCTCAACCACAGATCATTTTGGTCATTAAAGAGCTCAAAGATTGTTTCGGGATGGGACAATGCGTCGGCGGTGGAGTTGCTTCCGGGGCCTTCGGGAGCTGCCGCCGGAGCTGCGGCATCCTCTGAGTTTTTCTTGCGTACCAAAATGGCGCGACCGGTCCACTGGCGCTTTACCTTTCTCCAGGCCAGGCCGGAGTCGTCACTGAAAAACAACGTGCCTTTTTTGTCGATGGCAAGCACGAAATGATCCGACGACGCGACCGAAAGCGCGGGCAACCCGCTGGGAAGGTGGATCGGTGTCGCCATGCGGGCCGGAGAAATCGCGCTAGACCTCATCCTCATGAGCGATCCTGCGGAGACGTCGGGAACCGGCTGCGGTTGAAGCTGCTGAGAATTAACCTCGACCTGCTCGCTGCTCTGAGCAGTGGGGCTTTCCGCTGGAGCGCTTCCGGCATTGTCGATGCTCGTTTTGTCGATCCCGGTTTTGTCGATTTCTGTCTTGTCGATCTTGGTTTCGTCGACTTCGGAGTCGTGCAGGCCCGCTGGTGTTGCCGCTTTGGCTACAGATTGATGTCTCTCCTCTGCCGCCTCGTCGGCTCGTTTCTTGTGCTCCTCGTCATATATCGATGAACCGGAAGGCGACTTGTCGTCGGCCGGTGCTCCCGCTCGCGCGAACGCCATTCCGTGACGTTCAAATCCGGGAGTCTCCGCGGGACCGACGCGCGAAGGGAGCGTTCCTCCGATGGATTCGGCTCGAGGCGCGTCTGGGGGCGCTGCTGGAGGCGCGCCTGCAGTCTCGTCCGGCTCGGCAGCGGGCTTTCGCCTCGCCTCGTCCGGCCGCTCAGTCTCCCTGGGTTTTGTCGGAGCATCGACCGGAGTTGCGGGAGCCGGCGGAGCGGCTTGCGCGGGCGATTGCGGCAAAGCCTGCGGAGGGCTCGCGGCTTTTTCGTTCGGCTGCTGTTGCTCGAGCTTCGCCACGTCCGAAGTCCGCTGCGCGGCGCGCTCGTGAACGTAGAACGCAATCAGAGCCGTGGCCGCCATCGCCGAAACTGGAACCACGGCCAGACCCCAACTTCTCCACCAAGCCCTCGGCCTCACCACCTCGTGCCGAGTCGCCGCAACTTCCGCACCTGCAGCCTCGCGCGCCAGCGCCACCACTTGCCGGCACCGGCCGCACACAGCAAGATGCGCCAGCACCTCGCCGCGCTCCTTCGCGCTGAGAGCCTGCTCGGTAAACGCACTCAGCGTTTCCGCGCCGGGATGCATCTCGTGTTGGCCCTTTATATTCATTGCCCGATTCATAGTGCTGCCTGTTCTTTGAACGCTTCAGTTTGCGAATTTTGCAGGAGTTTTTTCAGATTCACTTCAATATCGCGGGGATCGGCGCCCAGTGCCTCTTCCGCGGCGCGCCTGCTCAATCCATCGCGCTGCAAATTCTTGAGCACTTGTTTCCTTGTGCTGTCGGTTGCTCGGCGCAGCTTACGGCTTACCGTAGCCTCGTGCACGCCGAGTGTGCGAGCAATCTGCATTAGCGTCTGCCCGTCAAGATAATAGGCTGCCAACAGGAAGCGCTCCTCCGCATCGCGCTCTCGCAGCGCCTGTTCGATGGCCTGCTGCAACTGCGAGAGCTCGGCGGCGGGCGTCTGCGCCGGCGCCTCTGCCGCAGGTGCATCTATTTCGTCCATTGGGTCGTCGAGCGGCTTAAGGCGCCGGGTCCGGCGAAGATGATCCACATGCCGCTGGGCCAGCGTGGTTCGCAGCCAGCCCATGAGAGATCCTCTTCCGCGATACGAGAGCAGAGGGCAGCTCCGCTGGCCTTCGCGTGTATTCAACCCAAACAGCTCCGCATAGAGTTGGTCTGCCAAATCGCGACCGACTGTTTCGCTGCCGGTAATCGCGATGCCTGCGCGAATCAGCGGCTGGCGGTGCCGAGCGATGAATTGCTCCCACGCGCGCTCGTTCCCTGCGGCGCAGGCGCGCGCGAGAACCAGATCGTCGAGGCGGACGCCGCGAAAATAGTCTGCCTGCTGCTCGCTCGTTGCAACGGCGCCCGCTTCCAGTCCGAAGTTCCATGCCCCGCCCACGTCGGCCACAGTCGTGTCGAACTCGTCGCGCGTCAGCTCCCAACCCGGCCCATCGCTCGCGCGCCAAAGCTCATCAAGCAGACGGCGGTCGATCGCTCCCTGCGGTGCGAGGGTCTCCGTCTTTGGCTCGCTGGCCGTTTCTGGCACGGTTGCCACGGTCTCCGCTGACGCCATTCTTACTGCCTCACGATGTGCCTGATGTCTTGGACGTTTCGAGGGGTTCTTTAGCCTCCGGGTCTTTAGGGTCTCAAGTTCGTGGGCTCCGAGCTGGACTCCCGCCGCTAGCTTGAGCGGCCAAAAAAAAGCTGCAAGTTCCTGCCAGCCCGCCGTTCTCCATTCGAAGGACGGTGCGGTAGACGACACACCGGCGGAGGAGACCGATGAAGACATGGGGACGATTTGGGATGGTAGCAGCGCTGGTTATCGCGTTCGCGGCAGCTCATCACTTGAAGACAGTAAAGGCAGACGGAGGGCCGTTCCAGGGCGAAGGCGGCCCCTACCGCGTGCTCGCTCCCATCGAGAGCGGTAATCTTCTGCTGTTCCCGGTTGTACGCGCGGACGTTCTCGCCGACAAGGAATTCGCAGGCGAGACTCCGTTCATCACTCTCGACGAGGGACTGAAGAGCGGAGAGGTTGAAGTGACCGAGGCCGGCCGCGCGCGAGGGCTGGTGCGGCCGAGAGGACCCGGGAGTGAACGTGCTCAAGACAGCGGCGAACGCGGCGACGAGGTGAACACGCTGGTTCTGGTCAACAATTCCAAACGGCCGCTGTTGCTGCTTGCGGGCGAGATCGTCACGGGCGGCAAACAGGACCGCATCGTCGCCAAGGACCGCATCGTTCCTGCCAACGCCAATCCCATCGACCTTGGAGTCTTCTGCATCGAGCCGGGCCGCTGGACTGAGAGCTCGGCCAACTTTGGCGCCGCTGGCAAGTCAGCCGCGAAGAGCTTCATGGTGCAGCCCGAAGTGCGCGAAAGGGCGATGGTCGACCAGGATCAGCAGCAGGTGTGGGATTCGGTGCACGGCACAATTTCGCAATTGGAAGTGGCAGCGACGCCGCCGCCAGCTTCGGGCGGGTCGGCTCCCGAAGGCTCATCTCATCGCACGCTCGGCACCAGCAGCTACGCCAAGGCCATGCAGGACTCGGACGTGAGCAGGAAAGTGGATGAAGCCGCAGCGCCCCTGATGAATGCTCGAGAGCAGGTGCTCGCCCAACTCCGCGATGAGCATGCCGTCGGCGTGGTAGTGGCCGTTCGTGGCGAAATCATCTGGGCCGACCTCTTCGCCAACACCGATCTGCTCTCCCGCTATTGGACCAAGCTGGTCCGCTCCTATGCGGCGGAGAGCCTGACGGAAGGCGAAGACCACGCCGCGGCCACATTGGCTGACGCTCAGCGCTTTCTCGATGTTCCTTCGGGCGGCACTGAAAACAGCGAGGGTGAAGTCGGCATCTACCGCTATCGCGAGCTCAAGAGCAGAGGCACGGAGACTTTCGTGCTTGAATCGCTGCTGCCTGGTACCGGCTACGACGTGCACTTGAGCAAGATGAAGTTGCGCGGCGAGGAGAGCCGAAATGTAAAGCCGCATCCGACCAACCAGCCAATTTTTCGACCGGACTTCTATCGCCCCGGCACCGTCCAGTGACCGGCGCGCTCTCGCTTTACTATTCCGCGCCAATAAAATTCAGGCGCGGAATGGTAAGGCCGAGAACATTTCTCCGCTTTCACTCTCCGCTCCAGCGCGGTGGTTCCGATTCCGCTGGCCGAGGCGATACCATGAATCTTGAAGTGAAGAGCGGCGGAGTGAAGAATCGCGGAGCGAAGGATGCCAAGGGTTCTCGACGGTGCGGCCATTGCGGCGGCGATCAAACAGGAAGTGGCCGAAGAGGTCCGCGAGCTTGCCGCTCGCGGCATTAAACCGGGGCTCGCCGCCGTACTTGTGGGCCATGTGCCTGCGTCGGAGATCTACGTTCGCAGCAAGGTGCAGGCCTGCGCGGAGCTGGGTCTCTATAGCGACTTGATTACTCCGCCGGACACGGTGACCACCGAGGAGATGCTCGCGCTGGTCGCCCAGCTAAACGCGCGCGACGACGTGGATGGGATTCTCATCCAGCTGCCGCTACCGGCGCAGGTTGACGCGAAGGCTCTTCTCGACGCCGTCGATCCGGCGAAGGACGTTGATGGTTTTCATCCCGTGAATGCCGGCCGCCTGCTCGCCGGCCGTCCAGCGCTTGCTCCCTGCACGCCCGCCGGGGTGATTGAGATTTTGAAGCGCAGTGATATTCCCATTGCCGGTCAGCACGCTGTGGTCGTCGGACGCAGTGACATTGTCGGCAAGCCTGTTGCAATACTTTTGCTCCACCAGAATGCGACCGTGACGATTTGCCACTCGAAGACGCGCGACCTGCCGGCAATCACGAGGCAGGCCGACATTCTTGTTGCCGCAATCGGGCGCCCGGGTTTCATTACGCCTGAAATGGTCAAGCCCGGCGCCACGCTTGTCGATGTGGGCATCAACCGCGTTACCACGCGCGAGGAGTTCGATCGCTTCTTCAAGGGCAACGAAAAACGCGAAGCGGCATTTGCCAAGCGAGGATCTGTAGTCGTCGGCGACATTGATCCCAAAGCATTCGAACTCTCTGGCGCTTACACGCCCGTGCCCGGTGGCGTGGGCCTGCTGACGATTGCGATGTTGATGTCGAACACGGTGCGCGCCGCCGAAATGAGGCGGGATTTTTCGCGGCGGGAGCTGTAGACCGTGCTCCGAGTCGGCCTCACAGGCGGATTGGGCAGTGGCAAAAGCACTGTCGGCGCAATGCTGCGCGAGCTCGGCGCTCAGGTGATCGAGGCTGACGCGCTTGGCCGCGAGGTGATGGAGCCGGGCCATACGATCTACGACCAGATCGTCGCGCGCTTTGGTCATGAAGTTGTGAATCCCGACGGCCACCTTAATCGAGCGCGACTAGCTGAGATTGCGTTTCGCGGCGGGCGTTTGCAAGAGCTGAATGCCATTGTGCATCCACCCGTGATTGAGGCGCAGCGCCGGTGGATGGACGAGGTTTTTGCGCGTGATCCCGCTGCTGTCGCGGTACTCGAATCGGCACTGATCTTTGAAGTTGTGCGCGATGCGTTAGCTCGCGGCGAGAGAGACGGCGTTCTCGCGGACTGGCGCCGCCGCATCGATCGCGTCGTTGTTGCGACTGCGCCCGATGAAGTGAAGATCGCGCGATACGCAGCGCGGGTCACCCCGAATGCTGCGGGCAAGATTGCCGCGGAACTGGACGCTATCAAGGCCGAGGCGCGAGTTCGCCTGGGCCACCAGGTTCCCGATGCAGAAAAAGCAGCGCAGGCCGATTATGTGCTTGATAATTCGGGCGATATCGCCGCGCTTCGCGCGCAAGTGCAGGACCTTTGGCCGCGACTGCAGGCGGAGAGCAACAAATCCGGCCGGAACTTGTTAATACAATGAGAGAGAAGAATAAGAGAGGCCACACCGCCTAGCTCGCGGGAACTCTGCCCCGCCTTATCCGTAACAACATCAGGAGGGTCTTTTAGAGCATTTTCGGAATCCCCGCGGACTTCTTGAGTGAGTGCTTTCGGTCTACCGCAATTCCGAAAATGCTATAGGACGACCAATTATGAGACTGACCCGGATTTTTATCATTGTTTTGCTTTTCTTGGGCGGATTCTGGTTCATTACCACGCGCCTCGACCATCGTTTTTTTGGACCTCGCCATGCGCTCATCGGATCCGGCGGGTCAAACTCGCCGGGCTCAAGCTCGCCGCTTGAGCTGACCGAGGCTGACGCGGCGCCTGCGTACGATGCCGAAGAGCAAAACAATATCGCCATCTACAAAAAGGTGTTGCCGTCGGTGGTCAACATCACATCCACTGCGCTGGTCTTCGATTTCTTTTATGGGAACGTTCCGCAGCAGGGCCAGGGCTCGGGATTCATCCTGGATAAGTCCGGCCACATTCTCACCAACTTTCACGTGGTCGATGGAGCCAATCGCGGCATCGAGGTGATGCTCTCGAATAAGCGCCGCTATCCTGCGCGCGTCGTTGGCACTGACAAAGTTCACGACCTGGCGCTGCTGCAGATCGACGCGCCGGACCTGCAAGCGGTTACGCTGGCTGATTCCTCGCAGCTTAATGTGGGCCAGAAGGTTTATGCCATCGGCAATCCATTCGGCCTGAGCGGCACCATGACGCGCGGGATCATCAGCTCCATCCGGTCGATTCGCAACCAGGATGGCGCGCCGATTGAAGACGCCATCCAGACTGATGCGGCTATCAATCCGGGCAACTCCGGCGGGCCGCTACTCAACTCCTCAGGCGAAGTTATCGGCATCAACACCATGATCGCGTCAAATGGGGCGGATCAGAGCTCGGGAATTGGGTTCGCAATTCCCATCAATACCGCCAAGGCGGTGCTTGCCGATCTGCTGCGCTACGGTCGCGTCAAGCGGCCCTCGCTGGGCATCGTGTCGTATGCGATTGGTCCCGACCTCGCATCGCAGATGGGCCTCTCCGCAGATTCCGGCGTTCTCATTCAGCGTGTCGTTCCCGGCGGGGCAGCAGAGCGCGCGGGCTTGCGGGGCGGCAATGAGCAGGCCTACGTGGGCAACCAGCCCATCATGATTGGCGGCGACCTGATTGTCTCCATCGACGGCCAGCAGGTCACCGATCCGGGAGACATCAGCGCGATCATGGACAAGCACCAGGCTGGCGATACCGTCAGCGTGACCATCGTTCGCGGCAAGAAACAGATGACTCTCAAATTGATTCTGGGAGAAGCGAAGGACACGAACATTTAGCAACCGACACCCCGCAGGGGCTAAAGCCCCCATGTTTATGCGACTTTAACGGCACGGCTAAAGCCGTGCCCTTTCAAAACAGGATTTATGCAACCAGTTCTAGTGATTTCACGGGCCGCTCCAATCAGGGAGCGGCCCGTTTTTCACTCTGTTGTTTGCTAGAAACCGGCACTCATCTCTGCCTGTGTCACTTGCGCCACCTGTAGGCGCGCCAATGAAAATGGCTCCCTGTAGTGCGCGGCGACGATTTGCGCCGAGCGGGACTCGTCGCAATAGGTTTCGACTGCAGCCAGCTTGACGCGGGACGCAGCGGCCATCTGCGCGACCTGCGCTTTGCTCGAGATGGTCTGGACCAGAGAAAGAATTGCGACGACAATTGTGCCTACTCCCTGAATGGCGGCCAGCGCGTGTTGCTGGCTATTCACGTTCACAATCTTCGCCGCCTGCAACAGCGCCGTGTTCACCTGCTGCTGGAAGGTTACGATCTGGTTTTGGAGTTGCGCGAGCATGCTCGCCGAGGGATTGGCCAAGTAAGCTTTGGCCTGCGCGACCAATAGATTGCTGGCGGCGTCAAAGCCGATGGTTGCCGCGGCAAAGATCGGCGCGTCAGCCGGCGCGAGCAATGCGGCGGTCGAGTCAACAGTGGCCACGGCGCTTTGCAGCGGCGGCGTCCAGTTGACGATATTCTCGGCTACGCCAGCTGCCGTGCAGCCCTGCATCCATGGCAACGGGATTACGAGGGCGATCAGCATCCACGCGCCGAGCTTGGCCTGCTGGCCGGTCGGCGCGGCCGATTGGCTTGTTGCGGGACTGGATACGGAAGCGGGATCTTTCGCAAGCAGCCCGAGCAGCGCCGTGGCTAACGCGCTGGCCAGCGACACGGCGGTTCCGGTTCCCACTTTGCCCAGCGAAATGCCTTGCTGCGACAACACTCCGGCAATGCTTGCGACCGCGATGAGCAGCCCCGCCGCCGATGTTTTCGGATGATTCCAGATATTCTTGAAGTTCATTTTTGACAACACTCCTTTGTGCCGCGTGTTTTTTCGTGACGTGCGGGGTTGAATTGAATTGCTAAGCTTGCGCCTCAGCAGTTCCCGAGCAGGGCCGGCGTTGCTCGCGCACGCGATTGAACGCCGGCCTTGCACAGGCTCCCGGAGCAGCCCGCGATGTTTTGGATACTTCCGTGGTTCCGGCCCAGCATCCAAAAGCGGGCTGACCTCGACAGACAAGAATGGTCCCGCGCCCCGGCGCCATCGGCACACGCAGTTCACCGACAGCCCCGCAAGGACCCTTCTCACGCCAGGGAAGGGATGCGGGTGCTCAATGAACCGCGCCAGCGACGGCGAACACATTCGCCCGGCTCGGTATGTCCGTAACTTGTCTGATTATTTTTAAGGTTAGGCTATTTGCGGTAAATTATCGGCAAATTTGCGCTAGCTGTTAGTAGCTGAAAGTAAGGGAGTTGCAACAAAGTTGAGCGCAAAGCCTCTTGACAGGCGAAAAGCAGGGAACGAAAAGCAGGGACCAAGGGACCAAGGGAACGAAGGCGCGGTTCGGTGCCCCCTGATCACGGCGAGGAGGCAGACTTGCGGGCAGGCCGGCCGACGATTCGTGCGCCAACTCGCGAAAAAGCCGGGTGGCCTGGGGCGGTTTTGGGGCGTGAAAAGGGCTGTTTCACGCACAAAAACGGAGAAAAATCGACAAAAAAGACGACGCTTTTGAAGCAGATTTGTTGATTGCAAGGGAGTTAAGTTGCATTTTGGGTCGATTTGGGTGAAAAATCACTCTCGTTCTCAATTTCTACTTCTGTCTGGCCTCAAAGCAAGAGCGGAAACTTTCCGCGATTCTGAATTCAGGTTAGCAAAATGCACGAAATGATCGGCAAACTTGGTGGATGATTTTTGTCTTGTAGATTCAGCAGATTGCGATGAAGAGGCGCGAGCATCGGCTTGACTACAAGTTGATTGCCGGTTGGGTGGCCAATCACCCATAACCCGATCAAAGCCAAGTGCGCTCGCTTGCATAGAACGAATCGAACTCAAGCACTGGACCACGAGTGGCCGTCGGTCTTTTCAGTGCGTGAGCCATCTGCGATAGCCTCGGATTGTGAAATCGATGCGATTGCGTTTGCCAATGAGCTATGAAACAGTCTGCACTACCGACGGCAGGATGTTCGTATGTGTTGGACGACGGGTCAATGGGTTCGATGTTGAGAGCTGTCAGAGAATTATGTCTGCTCGTCTCTTTCCACATCCCTCCCATTCTGACTTTTCGCCTGACAATAAAAAGGTCGCGGTCAAGTATACGAATGGCCGCATCGTAATCCTTGATCTGGCTACCGGCAACGTGATGCGGGACTACAAGAATCAGAAAGAGGGTGAGGGTAGCCAGGCATTCTTTTCGCCCGACGGCGAAGAACTCGTCGATGGGTCATGGAACGGCCTCATATCGATTCGGAAACTGAGTGGCCCCGGAGTGAACAGAAAACAATTTCCCGGTGAGATGATTGACCGTATTTCTCATGATTTACACAAGCGTTCCTGGTTGATGCAGCATAAGAAAAAAGCTGAGCCGGGAAAGACATGGCCTGATTACGACTATCTGGTTCTGCACCGGTGGCCTCTTTTCGAGCGGAAGCCAAAGGTGTTTTCGTTCGATTGCTTCCTTCATTCGGCGACGATCTCACCCGATGGGTCGCATATTTGCTTAATCTGCAGTCGGAGGGGTGACGGGGATTGGTGGATGCAGGTCGTAAGAACTTCCGACAGCAAAATCATCGCAATCAACGCCGAGGTCAAGATCGGCGGGACTGGAATTGAACTCGCTTGGTCAACTGACAGCAGTCTAATCGGCTCCGTTCAGAAAAAGCGTTTCGTGTTTTATCGAGCATCTGACCTCGCAACATTGAGAGAGATTCCATGTAAGTACCCATCCAGCATCTGCTTTCTACCAAAGGACGATCTGGTGGTGTTAGGCACGTGGAATTCGTCCGCGCTTGTTAGCATCGCAGACGTCCTGATGGGCAACGTGAAGATGATGTAACGAAAGCTATGGATCCAGCCTCAATGGGAGTTGACCTTCCGGCATTTTCTAGTTGCGGATCGAAGGCCCGGGAATGAATCCCCCGCCGGTTGTTCCCCTCAAACACACCTGCTACCCGTGGTCCCTATTTCTTCGCGTATCTGCGCCCGCGAACTTCGTACTCCTCGCTGACAACGCGCTCGATCGCTTCGGTGTAGGCCAAGTGTTCTTCGGCGAGGATCCGCTGGGCAAGCGAATGTTCGTCGTCTGAATCGAGCACGGGAATCGCGCGCTGCACGACGATCGCGCCGTGGTCGAGCTCTTCGTCGACAAAGTGGACAGTGCAGCCTGTGACTTTTGCGCCGTAGGCAAACGCCTGTTCCTGCGCCTCCAGCCCTGGGAACGCGGGCAGCAGCGAGGGATGAATATTGAGAATGCGATTGGGAAACGCGGCGACGAACTGCGGCGAGAGCAGGCGCATGTATCCGGCGAGGCAGACGAGGTCGACATTGTGCGCGCGCAGGGATGCGATCACATCGGCGTCGTGCTCTTCGCGCTTGCGGCCTTTCGAGACGAGGACTTTGGTGTGGAGGCCCATTTCGCGAGCGTGGGCCACGCCCCGGGCGTCGGCGATGTTGGAGATGACGACAGCGATCTCGACGCCTTTGAGGCGGCCTGCGCGAATGGATTCTGCGATGGCGAGGAAGTTGGAGCCGCGGCCGGAGAGGAGGATGCCTAACCGGACTGGTGGACGGCCTTCGGACCCTTTCGCCTTAATGTTTCGGCTTGGGACTTCCGGTTCCGCGCCGTCGGGGCTCACGTGTACTGTACCCGGCGCTCGCCCTTGACGACGCGGCCGATGACATAAAACTTTTCTTCAGAGCGGTCGAGCAGATTTTTGGCGCGGGTAAACTTCGCCGCCGGAATTGCCGCAATGAGGCCGATGCCCATGTTGAAGGTGCGCATCATTTCTTCTTGCGGAATGTTGCCCAGATCGCGCAGATGCTCAAAGATGGGCAGCACTGGCCATGAGCCAATCTCGACTTGGGCGGTGACTCCCTTGGGCAGGATGCGCGGCAGGTTCTCTGTGATTCCGCCGCCCGTGATGTGCGCCATGCCGGTGGTCAGCCCCGCGCCGACGAGCTTCTGGATGACATGCAGGTAGCTGCGGTGCGTGCGGAGCAGCGATGCGCCGGCCTTCTCTTTGATGGCAGTGACGTATTGCGTGGCCTTGTATCCGGCCACCTCAAAGAGCAGCTTGCGCGCGAGCGAGTAGCCGTTGGTGTGCAGTCCGGTGGAAGGCAGCCCGATGAGCACGTCGCCGGGCTTGATGCCCGCCCCGGTGACCATCTTGTCGCGGTCGACGGCGCCGACGATAAAGCCGGCCAGATCGTACTCGCCGTCCGAATAGAAGCCGGGCATTTGCGCCGTTTCGCCACCGATGAGGACGCACGCGTTGGCTTTGCAGGCGTCGGCAAGGCCGCTGACCACGCTCTCGACAACATCCTCATCGAGCTTGCTTGTCGCGAGGTAATCCAGAAAGAAGAGCGGCGTGGCGCCCTGCACCGCAATGTCATTTACGCAGTGGTTGACCAGGTCGACGCCGACGGTCTGGTGCAGGCCGAGTTGAAAGGCGACCTTGAGCTTGGTTCCGACTCCATCGGCCGAGCTGACCAGGATGGGGTTCTTCCAGCGCTGCATGTCGAGACGATAGAGGGCGCCGAATCCGCCGATGCCGCCCAGGACGTTGCGATTAAAGGTCTTTTGCGCCAGGTACTTGATGCGCTCTTTGGCGTGGTCGCCGCTGCGCAGGTCCACGCCCGCGTCGGCGTAGGTGACGGTTCTTGGTGCGGTCTCTGGGGCCGCGGTCGGGGCTTTTGAACTGGCTTTCATAGATGAGGGCTGCTTCTGCGCGGATGAGCCGGAAACGAGAATTCTAGCAGCAATGATCCGCGCCATTTCCCACAAGACGCGATGTGGGCCGGCTCGGTGCGCTGGCCGCCTGTTTGGCCGATGCAGCGAGAATTATTTCAGGAAAGATGGAAAGTCGGCTTGACATTGAAATTGAGTCGAGCTATTCTGGGTTGGAAAGTCAGCTTTACATGAGACGGACCGCTATCAATCGTGCCGCAGACCATTACAAACCGCGTTAAAGAGCTGCGAATTGCCCTTGGCTGGACCCAGGAACAGCTGGCCCAGGCCGCTGGGGTCTCGCGGCAGAGCATCAACTCAATCGAACGCGACCGCTACGTGCCTTCGCTGGAGCTGGCCCTAACCTTTGCGCGCATTTTTTCGTGCCCCACCGACCAAATTTTTCAGCTGGAGAGCAAATCATGACTCACCCCATCCTCAGCCGCATTCTGATGCTCGATCAGGTCGCCGATGAACGGTCTCGCGAGCATCAACGCCGCTCGACCAGTGCGGCGGCCATCGTGGGTACGCTGATCGCCTTCGCGATGCTCGAATACCATCTGCTGGTTGAGCACCGCGTGCAATGGGATCTGATTGCGGTGATTTATGCGATGGGCCTGACGAAGGTCGCACTGATGCGCTGGTATCACTTTAGAAACTAGATTCTTCAGAGACGATTTTTGCGCGCCTGCTTCGGCGCCGGTCACTTTAGCCGCCGGGCACCTGAAAGGAAGCGAAATGTTTGTGATTGACAGTAGCAGCCTGAAAAAATCTTTGCCGCTCCTCATTGGCCTGTTGATCGTTGCTCAGATCGATCTGGCGAGCGCCGCCGGCTGGCCGCAATCGCTTTTGTCGCTGCTGCATTTGACGGCTGCGAACAACGACCTTTGCCGCGGCGTGTGCGCGGGGGTGGGAAGCTCGATTGACGTTTTGGTGATCTTTCAACTTGTGCGCATTTATGCCAAACGGGCAATGCTGGATGGCGGCAGGCCAGAACAGGAATGAAGGTTACACGAATGAGGTGTTTTGTTGCGGTACGACTGAACCCCCAAAAAGGAGAATTTGAAAATGAATCCACTGTATCGTTCGCGCGACCCAAAGATCCGGCGCATGCTGGCCGTCGCCAACTTCTCTCTCGTCATCGGCCTGCTGCCGTGGATCTTTCGCGAGTCCATACCCTTCAATCACAATTGGCTCGATGCCTCTTGCGGATTCTTCATCGGCATTTCCATCGCGGTGAACTTGTACTGCCTGCGCGCAGCGCGCCGTTGCAGCGAGACGCGAGCCTGAAGTTGTGACTTGTGCTGGCCGCGCAATCGAAGTGCGATTTTCTAAACAGTGAAAGGAATACTCAACTATGATTCTCAGCAAACTCGAAAACTCCCCCGAAAAGAAGATCCCCGTCGCGACGGCATTGATCGTTGTGGGCTTGTCGATGACGGTGATCGGCGTCAGCTGGTCCAGATTTGCGCCCTCGGTGCCGCATCTGGGAGCAGACTGGAACGACTTCTTCCGTGGCGCAATCCTCGGGATCGCCATAGTCCTGGAGATTGCCGGCGTTGCGATTGCCGCGTCTGCGGCTGCAAAAAAGCGTCAGGCGCAATAGGACAGGCTGCCGATTCCGATCGAAGTCGCGGCCATTGGCCTTCTATACTGAGGCGACGATGAGTAGCAAAATTGGGGGCGGCAAAATTGGGAGCGCCAAGACTCGAGGCGCGGAGATTCGCGCACCGCGACGCGCCCGCTCCGAGGCGCTGCAGCAGCGCGCGGAGCAGTTCTTTCCTGGCGGCGTCAACTCGCCTGTGCGGGCATTTAAGGCGGTGGGCGGATCGCCGCCCTTCATTGAGCGCGCCGAGGGCGCGTATCTCTACGACGCTGACGGCAACAGGTATATCGATTACTTCGGCTCCTGGGGACCGATGATCCTGGGACACGCATTTCCGCCCGTCGTCGAGGCGATCGAGCGGGCGGCGCGCAAATCCGCCAGCTTTGGCGCATCAACCGCGACCGAAGCCGATTTAGCCGAGCGCATCAGCGCCTGCTATCCCGCTATCGAAAGAATGCGCTTTGTGAGCTCGGGCACTGAGGCGACGATGTCGGCCATTCGCGTGGCGCGCGCCGCGACCGGCCGCAAGCTCATCGTCAAATTCGATGGCTGCTACCACGGCCACTCCGACGGGCTGCTGGTGAAAGCGGGTTCCGGCGTTGCGACTCTCGGAATTCCAGGCTCGGCCGGTGTTCCTAAAGAGATTGCGCGGCTGACTCTTGCGTTGCCGTTTAACGACCTCAAGGCTGTGAAAGCTGCTTTCGCGGCGCACCCGAAAGCCATCGCCGCTGTGATCGTCGAGCCTATCGTTGGCAACGCGGGATGCATCGCGCCCGCGGCGGGCTATCTTGCGGGCCTGCGCAAAATCACCGCGAGCCACGACGCGCTGCTGATTGCGGACGAAGTGATGACCGGATTTCGTGTTGCGCTCGGCGGGGCCTGCGAACTTTATTCGCTCGATCCCGATCTCGTTACGTTAGGAAAAATTGTGGGCGGAGGGCTGCCTGTTGGCGTGTTCGGCGGCAAGAGCATTTTTCTGGATTTGGTCTCGCCTTTGGGGGGTGTATACCAAGCAGGAACTCTCAGCGGCAATCCGCTGGCCATTGCGGCGGGACTCGCGACCATCAGCTATCTGCAGAAACACGCAGCTGAAGTTTACACGCGCCTTGATGCGACTGCCAAAGCCCTCGCCGAGGGCGTTGCGCGGGAAGCCGAGTGGGCCGGCGTTGCGCTGACCACCAATCGCGTCGGCTCGATGTGGACCTGGTTCTTCACCAAAGGCCCAGTTACCAACTTCGCGGGCGCTGCCAAGAGCGATACAGGGGCCTTCGGCGGATTTCATCGGGCGATGCTTGATCGCGGCGTCTGGCTGCCGCCCTCGCAGTTTGAGGCTGCGTTTCTCTCGACTGCGCACGGAGACGCGGAAGTGCAGGCGACGATTGAAGCGGCGCGCGAGGCGTTCGAAGCGTTCAAGAATGAATGATGAAGACCGCAAGAGTCGAAGGGCCGTGTCGAATTCGGTGACGCCGCTATCGAAGGCACGGTTCTACCGTCCGGAGCTGGACGTCTTGCGCTTCGTCGCGTTTCTCATGATTTATCTCTGCCACACAATTCCAGAAGGCTCGGGTTCACCACATTGGGTATTGGCCCCTTCGAATGCAACCGCATTCGGAGTGCAGGTATTTTTCGTTTTGAGCGCATACCTGATTACGGAGCTGCTGACTCGCGAAAAACGCACAACCGGCCGATTGAATGCGAAAGCATTTTATGCTCGCAGGATCTTGCGGATCTGGCCGCTTTATTTTTTTGCTTTGGGCGCAGGCTTCCTGTATTCTCTGCGGAATCCCGCCCACGCAATGTCAGTTCGCGCGCTACTCGCGTATATGTTTCTCGTCGGCAATTGGTACACGAGCCGTTATGGTTTTCTCGCCTTTGCCATTTGGCCGCTCTGGACTGTCAGCGTTGAAGAGCAGTTCTACCTTGTATGGCCAATGTTTGTGCGCTATCTGACCAGGCGCAACCTCGCTGTGGTTTGTTGCTTGAGCTGGGCGGGCAGCCAGATTGCGCTCATCTGCCTGTGCGCGCACCACGCTGAGTTTGATCCAACCATATGGGCCAACTCACTGGTTCATCTGCAGTACTTTGCTCTTGGCGCGGGAGTGAGCCTGTTCCTGAATGGATCGGCGCCCAAGATCCAAGGAAGCTTACGTGGTTTGATGATTGCGTCCGCGTTCTTTCTCTTATTCGCATCCGATTTTGTCTTGAATCCCGACAGGTCGGACGACCTCACTTCGGTGGTTCACACTTACCCGGAGATGTTGTTGGTGGGCATGGCAGTCACGCTGATGCTGGTGGGCTTCCTGAATTGGGCCGTCTTCAACGGCTGGCGAAGCATTCGCTATCTCGGCAAAATCTCCTACGGTCTGTATGTGTACCACGTTCCCTGCCTGACCATTATCTCGAAAATCTTCGTCCGATCGATGGGGCACGACTCGCCGCTGACCGATTTTGCTTTGGGCCTTCCATTTACGGTCGGGGTTGCGGCAATCTCGTATCGCTATTTCGAGTCACCATTTCTGCGCATGAAAGAGCGGCTCGAGATTGTGAAATCGAGGGCGGTATAGGACCGCGCTAGCCCGCAGGCCTATTGCCCTGCAGGAACCCACGAGTCGAGCGTCACAAAACGGTGCGTCGGTTTGTACTCCACGATCAGCCGCTCTGCCGCGAGGACCGAGGGCTGGCGATTTGCGGCCGGATCGTTGTGACCGCCATCATGCAGCACGATGTTCGCCGCGCGACCCATCCGTTGTAGGCGATCGATTTTGTTCATAATCCGCGTTGCAATCCGGTCCGGTGAGGGATCACTCCAGTCCGGCACCATTGCGTTCCAGAGCACTGAGACGAGACCCATTTCGCGCGCGATTCGAAACACTTCTGGCCGACGCGCTCCGTAAGGCGGGCGGAAAAACTTCACCGGCGCGCGTGTGATTTGCTGTAGCGTCTGTTGAGTGCGCTTCAGTTCTTCTCGAATTACTTCTGAAGAGCTTCGTGCCAGGTTGGGATGCGACCAGGTGTGATTTCCGATGACGTGCCCGGCCGCAGCCATTCGACGCACGAGTTCCGGCTCTGCTTTTGCCTGCGCGCCGAGCAAGAAAAAAGTAGCCCGCACGCCGTGACTCGCGAGAATGTCCAGAAGCTTTGGCGTCCAGGTCGGATTCGGCCCGTCATCGAAGGTGAGCGCAATTTCGTCAGGCCGCGCGGGCGCAGTGAGCGCGCTGCCAAAAAGCCGCGAACTCGGCCACATGGAAGCATAGGCATACAGGCCCGCTGCGACGCCCGCGCACGCGGCAACGCCCAGCCCTGCATAGACACCGGTGGCGATTGGAGAGATCATTTTTGTCCTACGGTGTGTGTGCCTGCCAGTATGATGCCCCGAAGCGAGCGCATGCAAGTTGCGGGTGTCCGCTTTTTTGCAGGTCACATGGTCTTAGCATGGATGTTTTCATCGCTCTGTCGCTTTGCATGCATCGCGCCCGCGGCCATCCGCTGCGTGGCGCGCTTTTCGCTGGAGCGCCGCTGCTGCCGCCAAGTCGTCATTGAAGTTATGCCGTAGTTCCAAACCGCCGTGAAGAGCAGGCCAATTACTGCTGCCAGCACCCACGGAACGCCCCGGCGGAACGCCTCACTCGCGATGGACACGTTGGCCGCCACGCCCAATCCACAGGCCAGGCAGAACGTGACGAGGCCGCTCCAGAATCTCCATCCCTTGAGGCGGCGGTCGCGATAGGTTACGGAATTGTTCAGAACAAAATTCAGAATCATTACGATGAAAGTCGCCAAGGCCTGACCGCTCTCGAAGCTCAGCCCGGCAAGCTTGAGCAGCGCGCTCAAAATCAGCAGGTGGACGCCGACGCCCACGGCACCGACCATGGCGAAAAGCACAAAGCGCACATTCACGACGTTGCCGAGGTGCTTATCCACGAGCAACTCGAAGTACTCGAGGCCGACCACGACATCGAGCTTGCTCTCGCCATGCTCGCGCTGCCCGAAGCGATAAGGAACTTCGCCGATGCGCAGCCCGGGCCCCGCTGAGAGCACAATGTCCAGAAGAATTTTGAAGCCGATGCCCGAAAGCCGATGCGCAAACTGCTCGAAGGTCGCCAGCCGCACCATGAAAAAGCCGCTCATGGGATCGCTCAGCTCGTGCTCCGCGCCAAAGAGGCTAAGACGCCGGCCCAGATGGCTGAGCTTTACGCGCCACTCGGTAAACTCGCCCATGCTGCCACCGGCTATGTTGCGCGAACCGACCACGAGATCGAGATTTTCATCGCGAATCCGGCGCAGCATTTCTGGAAGCACAGTTTCGTCGTGCTGCATATCGGCATCCATTACGGCGACGTAAGGCGCTGCGGTGCCCAGAATCCCCTCAATGCAGGCCGACGCGAGGCCACGCCGGCCGATACGCTGCAAGACGCGCACGTTGTCGTGCCGCTCAGCCAGCAGGCGCACCACGTCGGCGGTGCCATCGGGCGAGTCGTCATCAACAAAAATTACTTCATAGCGGATGCTCCGGAGCGCCTTCGCCAGCCGATCGACCAGCGGACCCACATTGCCGCTCTCATTGAATGTGGGCAGCACGATCGCCAGATCGTAGGCCATTGTTTCCTCCGGAGGCTCGAGGCAGATTCAAGGCAGATTGAATGATCGCTTGCCGTCCGCTTTCATGGTTATAGCACTTTGGTTGAAGCTCCAAGACCGCTCAATACCTCAGGGAATCACGGGCGTATACTGGATTTGTTCGGGTCGCATCCTGAGTCTTCGGAGCGGCACTGGAGCCAATCATGAGCCTTACCCAGCCTCCCGCGGGCACGCGTACATCTCAGCCCGGCGTTTCCCTCCCCAAAGTCACTATGCCCGCGCTCACAGAGATGAAGCGCCAGGGCAAGCCCATTTCCGCGCTCACCGCCTACGACTACTCCACTGCGCGCCTCGTCGACGAGGCTGGGGTCGACCTCATTCTTGTCGGGGACTCGCTCGCCATGGTCGTGCTCGGCCAGGAAAACACGCTCGCCGTCACCGTGGACGAGATGCTGCACCACACGCGCGCCGTAAGCCGCGCCGTTCATCGCGCCCTGGTTGTCGCCGACATGCCGTTCGGCAGCTATCACGGGGCAATTTCGGACGCGGTTGCCAATGCAGTGCGGTTCGTGAAGGAAGCCGGCGCGGAAGCGGTAAAGATAGAGGGACCGCGCATCGAGCTGGTCCGCGCTCTGGTTGCGGCGGAGATTCCTGTTGTTGGCCATCTCGGCCTCACGCCACAAAGCGTCCATCGCATGGGCGGCTATCGTGTGCAGGCCCGCACTGCCGAAACCGCGCGCCAACTTGAGGCCGATGCTCTCGCTCTGGCTCGTGCCGGCGCGGGCGCAATCGTTCTTGAAGGCGTTCCCCGCGAGGCTGCCGCGGCCATAACTGCTGCGCTGCCTATCCCGACGATTGGAATAGGAGCCGGCCCGGAGTGCGACGGGCAGATTCTTGTCTTTCACGATCTCGTCAATCTCACCTTCACGCCGCAGGCTAAATTTGTTCGCCAGTATGCTGACGCGTCGGGGCTTTTTCGCTCCGCGATTGAGCGCTACCGCGAAGACGTGGAGCATCGCGCCTTCCCGGCAGACGCGGAGAGCTATCATCTGTCGTCTTCCGCAGGGGGCCTGGCCGGCGGGTCTGTAAATTTGATGGGCGGAGAAGCGGGGCCGGATTTCGATGTCGAGGACGCGCTTGTCAATCGCGATGCGTTCGAGGATTGGGATAGCTGATCGTGACGGAGATCCCTCGCACCCCGATGCTGGTCCTTCGTACTATTGACGAGTTTCGCCGATGGTCGCGCTCGGCCCGATCTGCGTCCAGCTTTGGGCCCGGCAACATCGTCGGCCTTGTGCCCACGATGGGCGCGCTGCACGCCGGCCATGCCTCGCTGATCCGCGCGGCCCACGCGGCATGTTCTCATGTTGCTGTCAGCCTCTTCGTTAATCCCACGCAGTTTGGCCCGGGAGAGGACTACGCGCGCTACCCGCGATCATTTGAGGCTGACTGCGCTCTCGCGGGGTCTGAAGGCGCAGATGTGCTTTTCGCTCCGAGCGCCGAAGAGCTCTATCCCAACGGCAGCGCCTCGACTTTCGTTGAGGTTCCGGGCCTTGGCGATCGCCTTGACGGCGCATCCCGCCCAGGCCATTTTCGCGGTGTCGCCACCGTTGTGGCCAAGCTGCTGATCGCCGCTGAGCCCGATCGCGCCTTTTTCGGGCAAAAAGATGCAGCGCAGGTCGCGATCGTACGCCGGATGGTTGCCGATCTCGGCCTCGCAACGGAAATTGTTGCCTGCCCCATCGTCCGCGACGCCGATGGTCTGGCGCTCAGCTCGCGCAACGCGTTCCTTAGCCCAGCGGAGCGAGCGCAGGCTCTCACGCTCAGCCGCGCTGTTCGCCATGTCGAGTTGCTTGTTGCACGGGGCGAGCGCCGCGGGGCACTGTTAATTGAGGCGGCACAGGGAGTGTTTGCTTCCGAGCCGGAAGTGCGGATCGACTATATCGCGCTTGTTGACTGGGCAACACTGGAGCCGGTCGAAGCAGCTGTGCCCGGAACGCTGTTTGCTGTGGCCGCGTACGTCGGGACCACGCGGCTGATTGATAACACGATCCTGCAATGAGCCGGCAAAAGAAATCGGTTGCGCTGGCTGGCTCATCCCCTGCAACCTGATAGTGAATGCCGGAGCTGCCTGACATCACCGCTTACATTGCCGCGCTTGAGCCGCGGATTCTGGGGCAGCCTCTCGAACGAGTGCGTTTGCACAGTGTTTTCGTTCTGCGCACGGCCGATCCGCCGATCGAGTCTGTTAATGGCCGGACGGTTCGCGAAATCCGGCGCATCGGCAAGCGCGTCGCCATCGGCGTCGATGGCGGAGCCGCTTCTGACGACAAGCTCTGGTTGGTTATCCATCTCATGATTGCGGGACGTTTGCATTGGCGGCCGCCGCATGCGACGCTCTCCGGCCGCCAGGCGCTTCTCGCGCTCGATTATTCGGATGGATGTCTAGTTCTGACAGAGGCCGGCTCCAAGCGGCGCGCGTCGCTTCATTTGCTTCGCGGTGAGGAGGCTCTCCGGGAAATTGATCCCGGCGGCGTGGAGATTTTTTCTTCGAATGTGAATGAGTTTCGCGCTGCGCTGAGCCTTGAGAACCGCACCCTCAAGCGCGCGCTTACTGATCCGCGCCTGATCAGCGGCGTGGGCAATGCCTACTCCGACGAAATTCTGCACGCCGCGCGCCTCTCGCCGATCATGCTCACACACAAACTGACGACTGACGAATGGCAGCGGCTTTACGACGCCACACGCTCGACACTTTCTTTATGGATTGTTCGACTTGTTGCTGAAGCTAAGACAAAATTTCCTGAGGGCGTGACGGCGTTCCGCCCGGAGATGGCTGTTCACGGCCGCTTCGGAAAGCCGTGTCCGCGATGCGGCAGCCCGATTCAGCGAATCAGGTACGCCGACAACGAAACCAACTACTGCGCCACCTGCCAAACCGGCGGCAAAGTTCTCGCCGACCGCAGCCTTTCTAGGCTGCTCGGCTCCGACTGGCCGCGTACTCTCGATGAACTTGAAGCGCTCAAGCGCCGGTAGAGCGGAGCCAAAATGGCCGCGTCAACATGACGTTCCGCTTTCGGGACACAGCGGCTCGTGCTCGCTGTAAGGCCTTTGGCTGCTATCTATGACTCGTTGGTGTTAGTTACCACTTCTGCGCTCCAGCCCTGAATTGCCTTGACATCGTTTCCTTGCATACAGCATCGTGATTGCGGCGGCTCCCATAAAGCGGGGCGCGCGAGAAGCTCGTTTCATGAGACTTTTGCGCGCGGGAGGCCGACCTGAAAACCCGTTGTGGAGGATTCAAGAATGCACGTTGTCACCTGCTCTGCGATTTTGATGTCGATGGTGGTTACCAAGCACACCATGATCGTGATTCTCGTTACAGCAATCTTCCAGTGGCTGCTGGGCGCACTCTGGTATGGGCTAATTTTCAAGAAGTCGTGGATGGCCCTGGCTGGCTTTTCCGAGACCAACAAGCCGAAGAATGGCGCCATGACGATGGTCTTCTCGTTTATCGCCTGCCTGATGCTGTCGTATGTTCTGGCGCACGTTATAGCATTTGCGGGAGCCATGACTTACACCGGGGGCGCAAAGTTCGGCGTGATCTGCTGGCTTGGATTTATGGCGCCGCCGCTGTTTACCCAGCACATTGCTGAGAACCGCCGCGCCAATCTGTTTGCGATTAACGCCGCGTATTGGCTACTGGTAATGGCGCTTGGCGGGGGTCTGCTGGCAGCTTTTTACGGGTAGCGCGTTGTGGGATCGTTCTTTTTTGCTCGATCTTTTTTAGCTCGATCACTCCGGCAACTCGCCGGCAAAGGGGCAATTTCCTCGTGAAATTGCCTCTTTTGCGTTTCATAGCAAGCGGCGCGTGAGGCACGTCCAGGCGATTTCATGCCGCGGGCGATCTTCTAGCGCCATGGCTCCGTCGTCGTTGACCCCTCTCGTCATAGAATCGATGCATGAGCCGCTCACGAATCAGCACCGACGGCGCACCTGCTGCGATAGGGCCATACGCGCAAGGCGTGCGCGCAGGAAACCTCATCTTCACGGCCGGGCAGGGTGGTCTGGATCCAGTAACAGGCCAGGTTGTTGCCGGCGGAATCAAGGAGCAGACCGCGAGAACACTTGAGAACCTGAAGGCTGTTCTTGAGGCGGGCGGCAGCGGTCTGGGCCAGGTGGTCAAAGCCACCGTCTTTCTCAAAGACATGAACGATTTTGCTGCGATGAATGCGGTGTACTCGTCGTACTTCAGCGCGGATGGCGACACATTACCCGCGCGCACTACGGTTGAAGTTGCCCGCTTGCCGCGCGACTTTCTGGTTGAAATTGAGGTTGTCGCGGAAGTGTGAACGGGGCCGAGCCAACGATCTGGTATTCGGAGTTTTGGAAACGCGGGAGGTCAATTTGAGCAGTTCTGAAAACGAGTCAGAATTCAATTCCGGCGCCAAGGTCGTGCGCAGCGATGCTGAGTGGCGAACGCTGCTAACTCCGCAGCAGTATCACGTGCTGCGCGAGAAAGGCACCGAGCGCCCGTTTACCGGCCTGCTGACCGAGAATCACGACACGGGGAACTACCACTGCGCGGCCTGCGGCGCGCTGCTTTTCATGAGCGGCGCCAAGTTCGACTCTGGCTGCGGATGGCCGAGCTTCATGTTGCCTGCTGGCTCCAAATCCGTTGTAGAACACGAAGACACGAGCCACGGCATGCGGCGGGTTGAAGTGACTTGCGCCCGCTGTGGCGGACATCTGGGCCACGTCTTTCCTGATGGACCGCGGCCTACTGGACTGCGCTATTGCATTAACTCCGCGTCGCTCAGCTTTACGAAAGCGGGTGAGTAATTCATGGACGGGGAGGAATTTGGGAATCGCACTTCTCGAATGCGCTCCAAGTTCGATTCAATATGCTTTGAAATGCCCATTGAGATACTGCGCCAATTCTGAGAGTGCGGTCGGCGGCAATTCGGTTTTAGTGCGAAGTAACTGTCGGATGGGTGCCGATCCATCAGAGGCGCTGAGAATTAGGCCACAGCCCCGCTCAATGGATGAGCCCGAGATGATCAAGAGGTATTCGCACGTTCGCGCAGCGGCAATGCGAGAGGCCATTAGTGTTTTTGACAACATTTCAGCGAACGGAATGAATGCTCTTTGAAAGTAAACCTAAGCACTGGTTGAATCCGAGAATCAGGCAGTCTCGGAACTGTGCGGGGAGTTTAGCGTAGCGAGCGACTTCCTCTTCAGGAGCTTTAGCAGCAGGACATAGAGGGATGTGGTGAGGGAGCCGATAACCAGCGACGCTAGCATCCCAAAACCATCCCCTTGCCAATTGATCCGCCCGCGAGAGCCAAGCAGCGTCCACGTCAACATGAAGCAAGGGCCAATCGCCGTTCCAATGGCCAAGATGGCCCAAGCACGCCAACCATCGGCGCTCTTGAAGAGGGCGACAAATGGTAAGGCTATGATCCACCCTGGAATGGCAAAGAGCAGGTAGACCGGCAACATTTGAAGGACAGGCACCGGATACCTCGGTCCGTAGCGGATTGTGTCCAGCACAGTACTGATAATGCCGAGGATTGCAATCGCGAGAAGCACGCTGCCGAGGGCCAAGGCCATTCGTTTGGGAGTTGTCATGCGATGCTCCCGATAATACTGAACCAGCTTAAACGTTAACAGAACAATAACTGATTCAATTCTGGCAGAATTTCGGGCTCCGAGCGAATTACCGCCCAACCGTCAGTTACTGGACGATCGACATCCTCGCAGGTCTTCGGCGCGGACGATGCCGCTCACTCGCATTTGCGCATAACAAAACCCCGTCTTTTCGGGACGGGGCTGTCGAAACTCTCAATAAACGGATATACGCGCAGCAGAAAGTTGCCTAGAGGATGGAAGCGCGGAGCGCTTACGCCTTGGCGACTTTGCCACTCTTGATGCAACTGGCGCAGACGCGCAGTCTTTTCGAGGCGCCGTTCACTACTGCCTTGACTGCCTGCAAGTTCACGTTCCAGCGGCGACGGGTGATGTTGTGCGCGTGCGAGATGTTATTGCCGAAGCGCGGCCCTTTGCCGCAGATATCGCAAGTTTGTGCCATGGTCCAACTCCAAATCTCTCTAGTGTTTTCGGGCGCTGCGTTAGCAGCCACGACGCTAACGGCGCCTTGCGCCATCGCCTTGCCGAATCTTCAGTATATCAGCGATTGGCGGCCGGCATTGGGCCTCGAGTAGAGGGCTATTTTCGCCTGGTTCGTATTCTGACCAACAAAATGGCGATCAGAATGATCGCTATTCCGATCAGAATCCAGGACGGTTGAATCAATATCCCCATGAGTCCCCTCTGTCGGGTCTCGCGCGGCCGCATTCAACGAATAAATTCCGCGCAAGCGGCCGCAAGTTAAGCGCATATGCGACCGCCTCGATTGACGCGGGTGCAGTCCAGCGAATACTACTTTGCCGGCGGCGGAGCGGCAGCCGGTGGTGCGCCGCCAGCAGGCGCGGCTGGTGGAGGGCCGCCCTCCTGGGGCAGGAGGAATTCCTCAGGCATCGAGTGGCCGCGGTGGCAGGTGCCGCACGTTACCGACATTCCCATCGAGTCGGGATCGAGCGTCTTGGCCTTGCTGATGTAGTCGGCGTTGATCTGCTGCGTCATCGAGAACATGATGCGCGCGATCTTCTTGTTGTCCTTGGAGTCGTCGGCGAAGTTCATCATCGGCCGACCGTTGGGCATCTTCTTGCTCGGGTCCGCGGCGTGGCAAAAGTCGCAGTGGACGCCGAGTGAGCCGGCCCACGATCCCATGATTTCGCGGACTTGCATCGCGGTCAGGTCCTTGGGGAGTACCTGAAGGTTAGTGGGCGCTGGAAGGCTGTGCATGGGCTGGCCGCCGGGTGCCATGGCCTGTCCGGGGGGAGCCCCAGCAGGCGGAGCGGGCGTGGCTTGAGCAGCTGGGGGCTGGTCTTGCGTCGCTTGCACTCCGGTGGTGGCGGCAAGCACGGCTACGGTTATGATTGCGACCGCGGCGGCGGGTGAGAGAAGGGAAGTGAGCTTCACGGGCGGGGTTCCTCTCGAGATGTGTCTTGGGGACGTGTTCTGGGGCCTGTTGGCAAACCCCGGTTCGTTCACGGTAACAGTCTACTCGCGGAGGCCGGGGTCGCGTCGCCGGGGGTCGCGAAGGCCTGGGTCGCGCCGCACGAGGTTGCGTCGCCGGGGCGCTGGGGCGGTCGCGCGCAGAAAGATGTTTTTACCTTCCATTTTTTTCGGCCCCGAGACGCAGTCGTTTCCGGGCAGGGCGAAGCGCAACGGCAACTCGGCGGCATGGCGGATCCCGATGCGGCGCGTGACCAGGACGCGCGTGACGCGGAATCCATCGTCGCGGACCTGAAGAATCGAAGCCGGATCGTGCAGATCAAGACCGTTGTGCAGTGGCCGCGTGATCCCGATGGCCTCGCACAACCGGCCGGGGCCGCCGGTAAGGTCGCATGGCGCCGCGTCTGGCGGCAAGCCGCGGCGGCGAGCCATTTGCTTGATGCCGTCCAACGGTTCGAGCGCGCGGAGGAGGATGCCGCCTCCCAGACCCTCTTTCTCGCAGGAGAAATTCATGCAGTAATAGCGGCCATAGATGAAGTAGACATACGCGTGACCTGGCGGCCCGAACAGGACTTCGTTGCGCGGCGTGGGCCCGCGATGCGAGTGCGCGGCGGGGTCGGGTGTGGCGTCGTGGGGGCCCAGGTAGGCTTCAACTTCGACGATGCGGCCGGTGAGCCATCCGGAGCGAGTGCGGTGCGCGAGGACCTTGCCAAGCAGCCGCGGGGCGACGTGCTCAGGCGGTGCCTGAAAGAAAGCGCGCCGAAGCAGCTTGCCGCGCACCTGGTCAGCCCGCTTCGGCATGTGCGCCTTCTTCATGCCTTTTTGTGTGTTTTGTTCCATTCCTCAATCAGAGCCAGAACCTCTTCAGCGTGGCCCTGGGGAACAACTTTGGGGTAGACGTGAAGCAGTGTCTGGTCTGGCCCGATGACGAATGTCGTCCGCTCGATGCTCATGCCGTAAATTTTGTTTTCCCTGAGCACATCAAACTGTTTGCAGACTTTCTCGTCTACATCAGCAAGGAGATTGTAAGGAAGGTCGAATTTGGCGCGGAATTTGGCCTGGTCGCTCGGCGTGTCGCGGCTAATGCCGAGAACGACGGCGCCCGCAGCCTGGAGTTTTTTGAATGTATCGCGAAAGCCGCAGGCCTCAATGGTGCAGCCAGGGGTATCGGCCTTGGGATAAAAGAAGAGGATGACCGGCTTGCCGGCAAAGTCAGAAAGACTGACGGTTTTGTCCTCGTCGGTTTGCAGGGTAAAGTCGGCAACTTTCTCATTGAGCTTCATGGGGCATATCCTTTCAAAAAGAGGGGCGGGCTCGAGATGCGGCGGATGGGTCGGGCCAAATGAGCCGAGCTAGTTGAGCCGGGCTGGTTGAGCCGGGCTCGACGAGTTGAACGAAATAAAGCGAAGCGGGGGCGCAATTCAAAAATTGCAATCCGGCCGCCAGTTTCGAATCCAGATTTAATTATTGTCGAGGGAAGTGGAACGTGTCATCGCAAGGTCAAAGTCGCTTGTGGATAAAGGCAGGAGCGTTGCTTGCTCCGGCTGCGTTTGTTTTCGCCTCTTCTGCGCAAGCGCAATATCCGGGCCAGATATCCAAGCCTGAGACCGACGCGCCCGAGATGCGCGCGGTCGCAGTCTTCGAATGGACCGGCGATGAAGCGCATCCCAAGGAAGCCAGGCTTGTTCCCGTATGCATTTACGATGGCCAGGATCTGAATGACGCCGGCATCTACCTTACCCATCCCGAGCCGCTGGCTCTCGAAAGCGACGTTGAATATCAACTACAGCAGGATGGCAACCCGGTTGGGCTCTTCGACGTTGATACGGCTGCACGGGAGCAGGGCGGATGGGTCGGCTACGGCAAGTGGAGGCCGTTGCCCAAAGCGAAAGCCGCGCCAAAGCAAGTGGCCAAAATCGATGCAGAAGACGATGCGCAGAGCGATGTGCCGATTCTGCATCGGAAGCGGCATGCCGATGATTCGGGCGGCGGCGGTTCGAGTTCTTCAGGCTCCGGTTCCGGTTCGGATTCGAGTGGGGCCGCTCCCGATCCTGATCGTCCGACACTACACAAGGGCGGCGACGCTTCATCTGCGAGTTCCGGCGGCTCGAGTTCTGGTGGGTCAAGTTCAGGAGGCTCGAGCCAAACCAATTCAGGCTCAGGCTCGAATTCGGGTGGCGATTCGGGTGCGTCGCCTTCCGACCCAGATCGTCCCGTGCTGCATCGCACGGATGGCAACTCATCCTCTGGTAACGGGACGAGTAGCGGATCGGGTAGCGGATCTGGTCAACCCAAGCTGAAAAAGAAGAACAGTGATGATGATGTGGGATATGTTGAAGACGTCGCCAGCGCTGGCGATCCCAACCGCCCGCATCTCTCGTACGGCAAGTTTGCGGGTTATGGCACGCCGGTTGTTCCCACGCTCCTCGGCCTGCCGCCGGACATGCAGCAGACTGTCGCCGTTTCCGATGCGACTGAACATCCCGAGCACACTTGGAACTACAACTGGGCCAACCCTGACGATGAAGACAAGATGCAGTCCGCGATGGAGGATGCAGCGCGCACTGCCCTTGGACTGAACTCGCCGCCGGCGCCAAAACGCACGTCGAGGACGACAGCCACTCACAGCGCGGCCAAGCCGGCCGGGTCCCCTCCGGCTCCGCTGCTCGTCGAGAAATTCCGCGTCTTTGAGTTGGCGTACGGTTCCGGCGCGACCATGGTGCTCACTGCTCACACCGCCGATGCCGGTGCTCAAGAGAAGTTTGTAACCTTGATTGCGCAGCCCGATCTTTATGGGGGCGTGAACGTGCTGGTGAAGAACGTGACGGACGCGGCCCACCTGGACGATACACCGCGCATGCGCCTGGTGGATGCCGTGGAGGCCGAAAAAGACAACCGCGGCGAGCTTCTGTTTGAGCTGCGTGGCAAGACTGAGCGCCAATTCGCTCTTTACCGGGTGCTGCGCGGCGACGCGACGCGGATCTTCCTCAGCGGACCGGAATCGATCGCGACTGCCGCCGCCAATTGACGCATGCCCGTTTCGGTCGGGCTGCGCCGCGCGCCTTTGGAATCAGTCGGGTTTGGTTGAGATAGGTCAATGTTGATCACGTAACGTACAGATCTGTTTGCTCTTTGTGCACTCCCTTGCGGTACTTTCGCTTCTTCTTTTATCGCGCCGGACCCGCATTTTATCCGGGTTCCTATACAATAAGAAGATACAAGTGGGCACATTGACACTTCTCAAGGATTTCCCTTCGCATGGCATCTGTGATTACCGGCCCCCAAATCGATCCCGTCTCTACTGAGTCAACCCAGCCCACTTCTGCAGTTACCGAGTCGAACGCATCGGCTGCCGCATCTGCCTCAGTTGCCGCCAAAGCCGTTGCCAAATGGCGCCAGATTCGGATGGGACGCAAGAACGCCGTCAGCGATGGATTGAGCTGGCCGATGGTCTTTGTGATCGCGGTTTTTCATGTGGGCGCGATAGCCGCGCTTTTTCTCTTTAGCTGGCAGCGCCTGCTGGTCATGGCGATCCTGTATATCCTGGCCATTAACGTGGGCATCGGCATGTGCTATCACCGCCTGCTTACGCATCGCGGCTACAAAGTGCCGAAGTGGCTTGAATACACGATGACGGTTTTTGCAACGCTCTCGCTCGAGGGCGGGCCAATTTTCTGGGTCTCAACGCATCGCGTTCATCACCAGCTCAGCGATAAAGAAGGCGATCCGCACACGCCGCGCGAAGGCGGCTGGTGGGCGCACGCTGGATGGATACTTTTCGGCCAGTCACTGCACCTGCAGATTGAGGCTCTCTCGCGTTACTCGCCCGACCTGAGCCGCGACCGCTTCCATGTGTGGCTCAGCAAGTATCACTGGATTCCTATCACGACCAGCGCAGTGCTTCTGTTTTCGCTCGGATGGTACTGGGGCGGATTCGTCAACGGCCTGGCGATGTTCCTGTGGGGGGCTCTGCTTCGCGTAACGCTGGGACTTCACGCAACGTGGCTGGTCAACTCCGCAACACACATGTGGGGCAAGCGCCGATTTGATACTCACGACGACTCCCGCAACAGCTGGTGGGTGGCGCTGCTGACCGGCGGCGAAGGCTGGCACAACAATCACCACGCGCACCCCGTCTCCGCGCGCCACGGACTCACGTGGTACGAGATCGATCCGAACTTCTGGGGTATCTGGATTTTGTCGAAGATCGGCCTCGCCAAAAAAGTGCAAGTGGCGAAGTTCGACCCCGAAAACCCGAAGCCTGCGGGGATGTAACGAGCAGGGATGTAACCATCCGACCTGCCAGTCGGCGGTTTAACCCGGCAACTGAAACTCAGTCGAACACGATGACCTTGCAGGCCGATTGCCAAGTGCTGACAGCGGTTGGTTTTCTCTCACTGCACGGTCAGCGCTACGGTCCCAGTCTCAGTCATCCCGCCAGACACGCCAGTGATCGTCACCGTATAAGTCCCCGCTGTTGTGCCGGGATTGGTCTGGCCTCCTCCTCCACCGCCCCCGCCTGTGCTACTGCCACCACCGCAACCCATTCCGGCCATCGCGGCAAACAGAGCGAACCCTGCTAGCAAGGCCAGCCAGCTTCGCCGTCGGCGAGGGACAAACAGCAGCGCCACGCATGCGAGTGCGGCTCCTGTCGCACCTTTTGCCGCGCGTTGCCAGGGCATTCGCAAATGTTGATTCGCTGCGGTTGTCGGCGCCGTTGTGGTCACCATCAGCGTTGCTGTTTGTGGGGTTGTGCCGCTGATGGTCACCGATGCGGGCACGCTACACGTCGGCGGATCGCTCGCAGCTGTTGGAGTGATCGCGCAAGTCAGGCTCACCGCTCCGGTGAACCCATACCACGGCGTCACTGAAACCAATGACGTGTTTCCCGACGTTGCGCCGGGTGCCACGCTTAGGGGCGCACCAGTCACCATCTGAAAATACGGCGCGGGCGTTGTGGTGAATGAGAAGATGGCGCCGCTGGCGGTGCCCAGGCTATTTTGCGCGACGGCCTGGTAGTAGTAGGTTGTGCTCGGCGCAAGCCCGGAGATGGACGCGCTCACTGCCTGGTTGCCAGCTGTCGATCCTAAGTCCTGCATCGCGGTCTGTGTTGCGCCGGTCAGCGAACTGCTGGTTCCCCAGAGGAACCAGGTGTGAGTGTCGGATCCATTGGGATTAACGGTGCCCGCGAGCGTTGCCGTGCTGGCTGTGACCGCTGTTGCCACAGCCGTCGCGGTCGCCGGCGCAGTGGATGTCGAAGACGCGGTGACGGTCACAGAACTCTCTCCCGTTCCGCTTGCATACAAAAGCGCGCTCGCGTTGTCCGGTGTGTAGGCCGCCTGAATGTTGTCAGTTCCAGCGGCGAGCGTGCCCGGAATGATGTTGATCGTCGCGCTGCCAGTCGCGAGTGCCGCCGTGCCCAGGGTATAAGTGCCGCTGGTCAACACAATGGATCCGGTGGGCGTTGGTTCGCCATTCGCGCCGCCCACTGCCACCGTTACAGTGAAGGCCTGCGACGTGGTCACGTTCGTTGCGGACGGCGTTACGGCAATCGTCACGGGATAAACTCCCAGGCCGCTGAGGCCGATCATCTGCGGCGAACCACTCGCATTGTCCGCGATCGAAAGCGTAGCGGCCATTGGTCCCGCGGCCACGGGCGTCAAGTGACCGGTGATTGCGCAATTCGCCCCCGGCGCCAGACTTCCGCCGCAGGGATCTGGAAACACGAATGCCGAAGAATTCGTCCCGGACACGGCGATACTCGTAATCGTGAGCGCCGCGCTTCCCGAGTTGGTCAGCGTCACCTGTTGTGTCGCGCTCGGAGTCTGCACCGGCTGCGGGCCGAATGCGAGCAATGTCGCCGAAATTGTTGCGACCGGCGCGGCTCCGCTCAGCGCGATTGACTGCGTCGCAAATGCTGGCCCTGTTGCTTTCAAATTATTGTCAGTCAGCGCCAATGCACCGTAGACCGTCCCTGTCGCAGTGGGTTGAAAGCTGATCGGGAGAACACATGATGCGCCCGCGGCCAGTGAGCCCGGCTGCGCGCTGCTGGCCGTCAGCACGGGGCACGCCGAGGCCGCGCTGCCATTCAACGCGAAGTTCGCTGAGATTGCCGGATTCGCGCCGGTACTTGGCACTGGAAATGTCAGCGACGCGTTGCCGATGTTCTCGACCGTGACCGTCTGTGGGCTGTCGCTGCTGACGGTTCCCGCCGCAGTCGCGGCAAAGTTGATTGCCGGCGGCTGGCCTCGTTCAACCTCGACGACGCGATTGTTCAAGGAATCTGCGATGAACAGATCGCCCGCTCCATCAAGGCTGATTCCAATTGGGTCGTCGATCGCCACGCCGTTCACGGTTGGCGCGATCGCCGTCGCTGCGCCCCCGCCAGCTGGAATTTCCACGATGCGATTGTCGGCATCGGCGATGAACAAATCTCCCGCCGCGTCGACGGCAACGCCATAGGGAAAATGCAGGCTCTGGCCGTTCACGGCCGGGTCGATCGCAGTTGTCGCGCCGCCATTCGCCGCTACTTCAACGACGCGATTTGCGAACAAGTCTGCGATGTATAGATCGCCCGCGCTGTCGAGCGCCAGCGTGACGGGGTAAGACAGCTTTTCGCCGCCGACCAGCGGATCGATTGCGGTGGGCGCTCCGCCGCCTGCAGGCACTTCAACCACGCGCCCGTTATCCACATCGGCGATGTACAGGTCGCCGGCGCCATCGATCACCATTCCGCACGGATAATGCAGCCCGATACCGTTCACCATCGGATTGATGACCGTCGCAGCGCCGCCGTTTGCCGCTACTTCCACAATAATATTGCGATCAAGGTCAGAGATATAGAGATTCCCCGCGCCATCTACGGCGACGCCGCCGGGATGCACAAGACCTTTGCCGCCCACAATTGGATCGATCGCAATCGGAGCTCCGCCGCCAGCGGGCAGCTCCACCACGCGTGAGTTATTTTGGTCGGTGATGAACAAATTGCCGTTGCCGTCGACTGCGGGGTCGAAAGGATTGTTGAACGCGACGCCATTTGCCATGGGCGCGAAGGCGATCACGGCGCCGCCGCCGAACGCAATTTGCGGTCCGACGCCATTTCCTTCGAGCGGCGCACTCGCGATTACGTTCCCCGATGCATCCAGAAGCAACGCAGTTCCGTAGCGCTCGCCCGAATACACGGGCTTGAATTCGACTTGTACCGTACAGCTTTGCCCGGTGCCATAGTTCGTTCCGACCGTGCAGCTTCCGCCGCCGGCATTCGTAAAGTCCAGCCCTGACGCGCCTTGCGTTACGACGGCAATTTTCGATGGGGTCGCCGAAGCGGGGATGGTGATTGTCGCGGTCGAAGTCGAGCTCGCGCCGAGATTCACCTCGCCGAAGTTCGTCTGCGCCGAGGCTGTGGCCGCGGCAATCGTCAGGCCAACCGCGGCCGCCAACATCAGCCGCCGCGAAAACCTGTTCGCGCAGAAAATCGTTTGAGTCATGATGGGTAAACCACGCCGAATTGGTGGGCAAAAAGGCGTAACAGAGATTATGCTCGGCTCTTGATTAGACGCGCAACCGGGCCAGTTGAGGGTGGGGAGTACTTCGCCGCGAGCATTCACAATGCGGCCAGAAAGTTTTGCAAGTCAACCAGCTGCTGCGGGTTAAGGTTCATCTGGAAGCGCGTGCTGTAGAACTGCACTACCTGGCCCAGGTTTGCCGCGGACCCGTTGTGAAAGAACGGCCCCCGAGCGGCCAGCCCGCGTAGTCCCGGCACCTTTATGCCATTTACATCCGCACATTGCCCCGTTGCGAGAGCTACGCCGGGATCGGTGGTCACATACACGACAGCGTTCCCGCTTGCGTTCGTACACCCGCTGATCTGATACACCGGCAAGCTCGGCGACGTCAGCGCCTGGAGGCCCCCAATGATATTCACGTCGGTCTCGGTCGCGATGAGATGACTGGTTCCGATGTCCATGGCCAGCGGCAATGAGTGCGTTCCGATGTTCGGCGCGTCATGGCACGTCCCGCATGTCCCGACAATCACGGCCGGGCTGCCCAGCGCGGGATTGTCGTTGAGCCCGTGTACGTCAGTAATCTGCATCGGCGCGTCGTTGAACAGGTCTTCGCCGCGCGCGATGCTTGCCTGCGCCGGATTTGCGCTGCCCTCCCATGCCGCAAACAGCGTAAACACGACCTTGTTGAACGCGGCGCCTTTTGGATCCTGTCCGAATGCGTCGTTGATTCCCGGATAATAACTCTCTGCAGCCAGCGCGCCCGCGCCCCCTGCAGCCCCAACGCTGTTCAACGGTCCCGCCTGCATGTCGGTTGCCTCAGCCGTGAACAGCCCCTCTTCAAACGCAACCAATTCGCTCAACTGCGTGGCCGTGGGAGCGGCGTTTCCTTGCTCGTGAGTGGCAATCGCATCTGCCGCCTGCGCGCTCAGGTCCGACTCAAGATTCGCGTTTAAACTCGCGGCCGCATTCAGCGGTGCGGTGGTGAACCGCGCATCCCACATCACCTGGCTCAGCATCGTTAGGCTGGTCGAAGGCAGCGGCCGCCGGTAAACCGAATACGCCGTCTGCCCCGTGGAGGCATTTTTCACTGCCGCGCATCCATACGGATCCTGCGCAACGGCTATGGTGAACTGCGCGGTTGCGGGCAGCGGCTCGGTGATGCGGATCAATCCATTATTCAGCACAAGGCTATGGCCCGCGCTGTCGCCCACGGGCACTGTCGGGCAATTCGCGCCATCTACCGCTGCGAAGAGCGGATCGGTTCCGTTGCTTGTCGCATACAGCGCCTGTGCATGCGCGGCGCTCAATCCCATTCCCTGGCTTAGTTGATGACAGTTTGCGCAGCTCCGCTGATTCGTCCCCAGCGCCTGAAAGAAGATCCCATTCGGATCGATGCTCCCCGTCGCGTTGTACGTTGACTCGGTCCCGCTCGGAGTTGGGTACGGTTGCAGGCTTGGAATCAAGTTGGGCGGCGGCGGAGGGGGCGTTGTAGTTGCCGACGTGCCGCTGCTACACCCCGAAAGGACGAACGCGGTCGCCGCGACGAGCGAGAACATTGTCGCGGCCAGCAAATTCACATGTTGCCTGGCGATCGTCAATCGGTCTCCGATGGGCTTATTGAGGGCGTGAAACCCTGCGAACTGCGCTTGCGCGTGCTGAAAGTACACAAATGGAAATATCTGGAAGGATAGACGCGTTCGGAGTGGCTTGGGAAGAGGCGGTACGACCGTCGAGTTTCTGGCGGGATCGTTTCGAATGGCTGGCCAGCTTTTAATTCATTTTTGCCCGCACCCACAGCACGAGGAAGAAAGGCAGCCCCACCAGCAGCACCAGAACGCCCGCCGGAAGCCCGACATAACGGTAGGTGTCTACGTAACTCACGGAGTGGCCGCCCAGGACGTTCCACGCCAGCAGTGTAAAAATCGCCACGCAAGTGGTTGCGAAAAACGTCAAGAACGCCGATGCCAACGCCAACAGCAGGCTCTGGAACAGGCTGAACCCCTCGAGCGGAAACCCCAACACTGTTTTGCCGCGTCCACTCTGCGCCGCTTGCTCCATCATCCTTTGACCTCTCTCATCTAGAATACTGTTTCATGACCGGCACAACGCAAATCGAGCTATGGCCAGCGGACAAAGTCGCCACACAGGTTGCCGTGCTCGAAGCTCCGAACGGCGTTCACTACGCTGCCTGGGGAGAGACGCGTGTGCCGGATTCCGATCTTGAGCGCCTGGTCGCTGCTGTGCCCGCTCCGCTCGCCCCGGCGCTGCGCCAGCGCGCCTATTACTTCGTTCCCCTGGCCATTGCCGATACTGGCGAGAACCTTGTTGCCCCCGCGTACACGGTTGAGCTTGGCGACCGCGCTGTCTGTCATCGCAATGCGACCTTCGGAACCACGGAGGCGGTCTTTCTCTCAACCCGCCTGGTGGAAGACCGCTTCGGCCTCGCGTTTGAATTTTTTATCAACGTGGCCCACAACTTTGTTGAGGTGGCCGGCGTTCCCGAGAGCTTTGCCTCCCTCGTCTGGTCGCAGGCTGAGGCACAGGTTCGCGGGGAAACCAGTCAGGACGCCTGGGAGACGCGCCGCCGCGCCCTTGAGCCACGCCTCGGTGCGAAAACAGCGGGCTCGAACAGCATCGATGAGCGCGCGCGCAACGGATTCTTCGAGTCGTCGTTCTCTGACGCACTCGCCATTTATATGCTGTCGCTTGCCGTCGACTTCGATTACCATGACCTGCGCGAGCGCGAGTATCCGCTGCTGGCTGCTCCCGCACTCGCCGAACGCCTTCGCCACGTGGCCGTTCTCTTTCCGTCGAATGTTGGATACGAATTCCAGATTCACTATCGGCGAAAAGGGTGACTTCCGCGAATTGCCAACGATGAATCATCGAGAGCCCAAAAAAAGGGGCCGACCCGAATGAACGTCCTTCTCTTCGGCGCCACAGGAATGCTTGGCCAGGGAGTTCTTCGCGAATGCCTGCTTGATTCCGGCGTCGAGTCGGTCGTTACTGTTGGCCGCACCGCAACCGGCGTCTCTGTTCCCAAGCTGCGCGAAATTGTTCAAGCCGATCTGGCTGATTATTCGATTATCGAGTCGCAACTTACCGGCTTCGATGCTTGCTTTTTCTGCCTCGGCATTTCTTCCGCGGGTCTTACTGAGGAGCAGTACTCGCGCATCACGTACGACATCACTGTTAGCGCTGCTGAGACGCTGGCTCGTCTCAATACTGGAATGGCTTTTGTCTACGTTTCGGGCGCGGGCACGGACAGCACCGAGCGCGGGCGAACGATGTGGGCGCGCGTGAAGGGGCGGACAGAAAACGCACTACTGCGCTTGCCTTTCAAGGCGGCATTTATGTTTCGACCGGGAATTATCGTGCCGCGTTTCGGAGCTCGCTCAAAGACGACGTCATATCGCGTTCTTTATACGCTGAGCCGTCCGCTGCTCCCGCTGCTGCGGCGGGCTTTTCCAAATCAGGTGCTGACGACTGATGAAATCGGACAGGCGATGCTCATCGTTGCCCGCGACGGCGCGCCTAAGGCGATTCTTGAAACTGCCGACATTCGGCTGCTGCTGACGCATCGCGGGGCGGCGGCTTGAATTCGCCCGGTCTCGACATACGCCGCTCGCGAGCCGTGCTAACCTGATGCAACTTAGCTTGCCCGGGAGCTGCGCAGGATGCCAAATCGACCTCGGGTTCCTGTCTGGCTCATGGGGCTCACCAACCTGTCCTATGGCCTTTACGGCGGCGTTGTCGCTTTCGCCGTCCCGCAACTCCTCGGCAACCGCCAGGTCCCCGAAGCAGCAATCGCAGGTCTTACTGCCATCGCCTTTTCGCCCGGATTCTGGGCCTTTCTGTTCAGCCCCATCCTCGATGTCCGCTTCAGCCGCCGCTTCTACGCGGCCGCGCTGGCAATCGTCGCCTCGCTCACTCTGGTGGTGGCCTTTCTCTCTCTTGGTCACCTGGCGCTGCTTGAGGTGGTGCTCACCACGGGGTTCTTCGCCGCCTATCTCTATCAAAGCGCGATCGGTGGCTGGCTGTCGTCGATCACTACCGCCGAAGAGGAAAATCTGCTCAGCGTCTCGATGACCATTGGCAACGTCGGCGGCTTCGGTCTCATGGCCATCGGATGCAATCAGCTCGTTCGCCACCTTTCGCCAACCGCTGCGGCTCTGGTTCTCGCCGCATCCATTCTCGTGCCCATCATTTCGTTCCCTTTTATGCAGGCGCCCGGCCCTGACAGGCGTCTCGCGAGTGAGTCGTTTCCGCAGTTCTTCGGCGACCTTGTATCGCTCGTCAAGCGCCGCCAGGTGCTGATCGCCGTCGTCCTATTCGTCTCTCCCGCCGCCACCTTCTCGCTCACTAACTTCCTCGGCGGGCGCGGCAGCGACTTCCACGCTTCGCCCGGCTTCGTCGGACTCATCGGCGGCGCAGGAGTAGCGCTCGGCGGCATCGTCGGCTGCCTGGTTTTTCCAGCCCTCAGCCGACTCATGCCGCTTCGGCCCTTCTATCTTGCCGTGGGGGTTGTCGGCGCCGTCTGCACGCTCTCGCTCATTTTGCTACCCCGCATCCCGACCTCCTTCGCCATCATTTTGATCGCTGAGAACCTCTTCCAATCGCTGGCCATCACCGCCTACACCGCTATCACTTTCGAGACCATTGGCCAGAACAATCCGCTCGCGTCGACGACCTTTTGCTTTCTAGGCTCGGCTTATGGAGTGCCCATCTCGTACATGCTCTATGTAGATGCTTTTGGCTTTGCTCGCGGAGGGATTTCTGGCGCGCTGGCCATTGACGCTATTATCGGCATCGTCGCAAGCGCGTTACTGGGCGCGATGCTGTTCTGGCTCGCGCGCCGGTCTAAAGGTGGCACCGCGAGCGGCACCGCGATTCGGACTCAGAACTGAGAGTTGAAAGCCGATGGCCGAAGGTCGCGTTACGCGCTTGCGTAGGCGATCTTGCCTTCGCTGATGGTCCAGCGCACTTTGCCCTGCATTTGCCAGCCATCGAATGGGGTGTTCTTGGCTTTTGATTGCGATTCTGTCGCGCGGTAAGTCCATTCGACTTTGGGATCGAAGACAACTACGTCGGCGAAGCTGCCAACGGTGAGCGTTCCGCGGCCCTTCAAACCAAGCAGCGCAGCAGGCTGCGCGCTGAGCAGGCTGAGCACGCGGCCGAGCGGCATGCGCCACTCGCGATGCAGCCAGCGCAGGCTGAGGCCAAGAGCAGTTTCAAGGCCATTGATCCCGTTTGGCGCGAGCTCGAATTCAACTTCCTTCTCGTGCATTGCGTGTGGCGCGTGATCGGTAGCAATGGCGTCGACAACGCCGTCGAGAAGGCCTTCGATCATGGCTTCGCGATCTTTATCCGAGCGCAACGGCGGATTCATTTTGGCGTGCGTGTTGTATAGCCCAACGTGCTCATCGGTGAGCAGGAAGTGATGCGGCGCGACTTCGCAGGTGACGCGCAGCCCATTGCGCCGCGCCTGCCGCACTGCTGCCAGCGCTTCAGCTGTTGAAATGTGCGCAACGTGCAAGTGCGGATGCGCGTCTTTCAACTCCGCGACAAGACGAATGTCGCGCTCGACGATGCTGGTCTCGGCTTCGGGAGGCATTCCCCGCAGCCCAAGCTTGAACGACACGGGACCGAGGTTCATGCTCGCGCCTTGCGTCATCCGCGTGTCTTCAGCGTGCTGGATTACGGTGAGCCCCACGCGGGCGGCCGCGGCGAGAGTCTCGCGCATGATGCCGTCCTTGAGGATCGGGCGCCCATCGTCAGTGACTGCAACAGCGCCCGCGGATTTGAGAGCGGCGTAATCGCTGAGGGCCTCACCTTTGGACCCGCGCGTTGCCGCGGCGATGGGGAAGACGCGGACATGCGCGCCGCGCTCCGGCGCCTGCATCCAACGCGTGACTTCGGGCGAGTCGTTCACCGGCGTTGTGTTCGGCATCGCCGCCACGCTGGTGAAACCGCCCGCGGCCGCCGCGGCCGTTCCGGTGGCGATCGTCTCCTTGTACGCTTGTCCCGGCTCGCGCAGGTGCACATGAATGTCGATCAGCCCTGGCGCGACGACCAAGCCTTTTGCCTCGAGGACCTGCGCGCCATTCTTGCCCTTGAGCTTTCCCGTAGCGGCGATCTCGACAACGCGGCCGTCGATGAGGAGAATGTCCTTCAGTTCGTCGATTCCCGCGGCAGGATCGACGAGACGGCCGCCGCAAATGGCTAATGAAGTCACGCGCGGCCTCCAGTTGATGTGAGCGCCCGCTCCATCACGGCCATGCGAATGGCGAGGCCGTTGGTGACCTGTTCGAGAATTGCCGACTGCGCGCCATCGGCCACGCCGGCCGTGATCTCCATGCCGCGGATGATTGGACCGGGATGGAGCACTACCGCTTGTGGTGCGAGCGCAGCCAGCCGCTGGCCGGTGAGTTGATAGCTGGCCTTGTACTCCTCCAAATCGAGTTGCATCCCCGCGAGCCGCTCGGCCTGGATGCGCAGCATCATGACTGCTTGCGACTGCTTGAGCGCGGCCTCAAAGTCGCGCTCGATCTCGATGCCGGGGCCGGAGCGCGCGGCCTGCTCGGGTAGTAATTCCTTTGGCCCGCACAGCAGCACTCGCGCGCCTACGCGCGGTAACAACTGCATATTGGAGCGCGCGACGCGGCTGTGAAGGATGTCGCCGACGATCATTACCGTTACGCCGGCGAGGGTGTCGGGCTTGACGCCGGACAGTCCGGGACGAAGATAGGTGAGGATCGTTCGCAAATCGAGCAATGCCTGCGTGGGATGCTCGTGCATTCCGTCGCCTGCGTTGACGACGGGCAGGCGCGTCGTCTCCTCAAGCAGCCATGCCCCGCCAGAGAAGTTGTGGCGGAGGATGATGGCTTCTGCGCCAAGCGCACGCAGCGTGAGGCCCGTATCCTTCAGCGATTCGCCTTTTTCAATGCTGGAACTCAAATTTGAAACGAGTGTAGTGTCAGCGCCTAGCGCCTTCGCGGCCAGCTCAAAGCTGGTGCGGGTACGCGTGGACGACTCGTAAAAGAGGAGCGCGATGCGGCGCTTGGCGAGGATGCGATCGCGGGTAATGGGATCCTCATTTTCAAGCTCGGTGGCGCGCGAAAGCAGACGGCTTACTTCATCAACAGAAAGATCGAGAACGGAAAGCAGCGAGCCGGGGTTGTAAGGAAATGCCGACGCGGGCGCGGGCGGAGTTGTGAGTGCGCGGCGGATCGCGGGTGCGGCTGGATTCATCGTTGGCCTATACCGGTGCGGTGTGCCCCGATCGGGTTTGAGAGGCGCATTCGTGTTGCGAGCTTCCAGGCCGTTGGCGTGCTGCCTCATTGATTCGCAAGGGCCAGAGTGCCGCGGCTGGAAGGATTTTCTTTAGCTGGTCTTCTCCACCAGCAGGACTTGTTCAGTTGAGTCGACTTCCTGGAACTTGACTTCGATAATCTCGCGGCTGCTGGTGGGAACATGCTTGCCGACGTAGGTGGCTTCGATGGGCAACTCACGGTCGCCGCGGTCGATAAGGACTGCCAGCTGCACACGCCGCGGGCGGCCATGAACAAAGAGCGCGTCGAGCGCGGCGCGGATGGTGCGGCCGGTGTAGAGCATGTCGTCGCAGATCACGATGTCGCGGCCTTCCACATCGAAGCCGACGGCTCCCGGAGTGACGACGGGTCGAATGTCCGCGGTGGAAAGGTCGTCGCGATAAAACTGAATGTCGAGGACTCCGGTATCGACGGGCCGTTTCTCGATAGTCGAAATCAACTTGCCCAGCCGTTCCGCCAAAGGAACGCCGCGACGCTTGATGCCAACGAGTGCAAGGTCTTCGCTGCCGTTACTCTTCTCGACGATTTCGTGAGCCAGCCGCACCAGGGTGCGCTCAATCTCAGAAGCGGACATGAGCCGCCCCTTTACTCGCAATCCGGTCTTGGTTTCCAAGTCGCTCATGGTGGTTGCTCTCGAGCACTCTCAGGACGGCTGCACCTGTCCGGCTCCGATCCGGTTCGCCCAGGACCGCTGCCCCAGAATGGTGCAACGGCTCAGGAAGATCGGCTGAGCAAGTCGTCAATCGTGGAAATGCTTCTGCCGGATGATACGAGGGCGCGGCACTCCGGAGCAAGTTGTGGAAAGATGGGGTAGGGGTGAACGTGCTCGCATGCTGCTGAGAGAGCATCAAGTTATGGAGGTTTCCCGGGGGCTGAACGGCCTCATAATATAGAGGCAGGCCCGGATGGCGAAACTGGCAGACGCAGCGGACTTAAAATCCGCAGGCC
>Ga0182024_10001049_pt1 | contig 71705 bp, 74 predicted proteins | sample P32metaG_FD_120480 | JGI IMG/M metagenome (GOLD analysis project Ga0182024, IMG submission 120480) | Permafrost microbial communities from Stordalen Mire, Sweden - P3-2 metaG (Illumina Assembly) | ecosystem: Environmental > Terrestrial > Soil > Wetlands > Permafrost | place: Sweden: Stordalen...
CTGTGGGCGCACTGGCAGATGGGTGTGCGGCGTGGCTCCATGGTGGGAGCCGTATGAGCGGAGACGTTCAAGTACGGTTCTGCGAGAGCCTCGGGGTGAGACTCCCCGGGGCTACTCACCTCGAAGCGCGCTGCCTGCCCGGCGGCCCTCCGCGAGCCGCTCCGTATCACACCTCGTTGGTTTCCACTCCCAAGCTGGTGCTGATGCTGTTTGAGGGCAACACCCACATGTTCCGCCAGTTCTTCGTGGATGGCAGCGATCATCCCAAGGATCTGAAGCCCACCTGGTATGGCGACTCGCGCGCCCACTGGGACGGAGACACGCTGGTGGTGGACACCATCGGTTTCAACGACAAGTCCTGGATCGATATGCCCGGCCATCCGCACACAGCACAGATGCACCTGATCGAGCGCTTCAGCCGCCCCAGCTACGGCACGCTCAACATCGACATCGTCATTGACGATCCCGGCGCCTACACCAAGCCCTGGATTCAGAAGCGTTCCACGACGCTCGAAACCAAAATGGAAATGACCGAGTACGTCTGCAACGAAAATAATCAGGACCCGGTGCATCTGGATGGGGCGCATAAGTAGGATGGCGCGCATAACGAAAATGGCAGGTCGACGACCTGCCCCGCTGGCGCTGCTCGCCTTGTCCGCTGTCTCGTTATTCGCACAGGTGAAGGCCGTTCCCGAGCCTCCCGTGCGCAAGCCGCCTCCGCCGCCGGCCGGTCCCACGCCCCGCGCGCTGGACGGCAAGGTGGATCTTTCCGGAGTGTGGGTACTCTCCGGCAGCCCCAATCTTCCCAGCGATCCCGCCTACACGCCGTCGGCGAAAAAACTCTACGACCAACGCAAGGCGGGCATTGTCAAGAACGCCGGCAAGGACGACCCTTCCGCCGTCTGCCTGCCCAACGGCACCGTGCGCGTCAACGGGCTGCCCTACAAAATCGCGCAGACCCCCAAGATGGTGATCCTGCTTTCCGAGGGCAACACGCACAGCTATCGCCGCTTCTTTCTGGATGGGCGCGCGCACAACCTGGACCTCGATCCGAATTCCTGGACCGGCGACTCGACCGCCAAGTGGGATGGCGACACGCTGGTGGTGGATACGGTCGGCGTCAACGACAAGAGCTGGCTGGATGCGACCGGCAAGCCGCATAGCGACGAGCTGCATGTGGTCGAGCGCTACAGCCGCCCCGACCTGGGCCATCTGAATCTGGACGTTTCGCTCGACGATCCCAAGGATTTCACCAAGCCCTACTCGTTCAAGCGAGTCTTCACGCTCGCGCCCGGCTGGGAACTTCAGGAATACGTCTGCCAGGAGATCCTGGATGGGCGATAGCCTGCATTAGTGGCGCACGCACACTGCGTGCCGCGTCGGCACTCCTGCCGACGCTGGGTTGCCGACCGACGACGGTGTCGAGATGAGTCTCGACACGGCACGCAAGAGTGCGTGCGCCACAGCTAAGCCTTCGACGAACGACGCCGACGGCGATTCAGGATTCTGGAATCGTCAACGGGCAAGGGATGAGATGGTGGCCCGCCACGCCACCGGGGGATTTTCTTCCCCCCGAATATCAGGATAGCCACGACAAGAATCACCATTAGTTCGGGTAGTCCAAGTGCATGCATGACTACTTCTTCCCCTGCTGCGGCCCGCGAGGCTCGGATGCCGGTGGCACGATATTCTTCATCCGCAGATACACCACCATGCTTCCGTAAATCTCGTTGTTGTGGCCGTAGTTCAGGGTCAATAGCTGCATCCGCAGGTTGCGCGTCTGGCGTCCGTTTTCCTGCGTGATGTCGATCGTCTCCGCGCCGGAGGCGTCGGTCAGCGCGGCATATGCGCCGTCGCAGTAAGCGAACGCGTCATTCAGCACCTTCAGGATCTCGGCCTTGGAGGTCAGCTTGTCCAGGTTGGGCGGGCTGGGATTCTTTTCGCCCTTGGCCTGCGAGCACCACAGGAAGTTGTATGTGGCCACGTGCGACACCTGCTGGCCGAAGGTGCGCACTTCCGTTTGCGCGCCCGGCCGCATGCCGTAGTTTTCCTCGGGCATCTTCTCCGCCGTTCGCACAATGTTGTTGCGATTCCCCATGTACAGGTTGCGCAGCGACGTGGAGATCGGATTGGACGGATCCGGCGCCGCGGGTTGGGCAAAGCCGGAAACAGTCAAAACGGGAAGCAGCAGGATGAGCTTGTTCATCTCTCATAGCTTACCTCCACGGCCAGCTCCTGTGTTAAGATCGGCGCGTACTCTCTTGAGGTTTCCCCGTCGATGCCTTCTCCAGCGGGAAGGGAATTCAGCTATGCAAATCCGGGCCGGATATGAGATCGTCTACCACTGCCCGCAGGACACGCCGATGCTGCTGATGGTGCACATCCACTATTCGCGCGCCGCGGACATCGTCACTCCAGATCGCCTGACCACCGACCCGTTCGTACCGATCACGTCCCATCGCGATGTGTATGGGAACTGGTGCAGCCGCATTGAGGCGCCCATCGGCCGGATTCGATTGAGCACGAACGCCGTCATACGGGATTCGGGCGCGCCGGACGCGCTGGTTCCCGGCGCCCAGCAACACGAGGTCCGGGATCTTCCCGAAGAGACCCTGGTTTTCCTGCTGGGCAGCCGCTACTGCGAGACGGATCTGCTTTCAAATGCGGCTTGGAATCTATTCTCACAGACGCCGCCGGGATGGGCTCGCGTGCAGGCGATTTGCGACTTTGTCCATAATCACATCGTTTTTAACTATCAAGACGCACATCCCAGCAAGACCGCCTGGGGAGCTTTCAATGAGCGCAAGGGAGTCTGCCGCGACTTCGCTCACCTGGCCATCGCCTTCTGCCGCTGCATGAATATTCCCGCGCGCTATTGCACCGGCTACCTGGGCGACATGGGCACGCTGCCGCCCTACGGCGTCGGGGATTTTGCGGCTTGGATTGAAGTCTACCTGGGGGGCGCCTGGCACATCTTCGATCCCCGAAATCACGTGCCGCGCATCGGACGGGTGCTGATCGCGCGAGGCCGCGACGCGGCGGACGTCGCCATCGCCACCACCTTCGGTCCCACCAGCCTTGAAAACTTCACCGTCTGGACCGACGAAATCGTAGAGAGCGTTACCACCGGCCCGTGAGCCGGCAGGACCAAGATCACAGATGTCTCTTCTCACCGTGCGCCATCTGACGGTTTATCGATACTCGGAGCCGGTGGGCCTGGGGGAGCACCGGATGATGTTCCGGCCGCGGGAAAGTCACGATCTCAGGCTGCTGAAGTCGAAATTGGAGATCACACCCACCCCCTCGAGTCTTCGCTGGATCCACGATGTGTTCGACAACTCCGTCGCCGTGGCGACGTTCGACGGCGAGACTTCGGAGCTTCGCTTCGACAGCACCGTCACACTCGAGCATCTGGAAATCGCTCTGCCCGATTACCCTCTGGAAGAGTACGCAACGACGTATCCCTTCCGCTATTCAGACGACGAGCTGCCGAACCTGAGCTGCGCCTTGGCGCATCAGTATCCGAGCGACGAAGTCCGGCGCTGGGTGAAGCAGTTTCTGGGTCCATCTGGGGGAGCCGCCGGAACGACCGGAACCATGGACTTGCTACGATGCATCACGCTCGGCGTCAGGAGAGACTTCCTGTATATGCGGCGCAGCGAGAAGGGCGTGCAAAGCCCCAACGACACGCTGGCGAGCCGCCGCGGCAGCTGCCGGGATTTCGCCGTTCTGATGATGGAAGCGGTGCGCTCCCTGGGCTTGGCCGCCCGCTTCGTCAGCGGGTACATTTTTGTCCCCCGTGCGAAAGCCAGTCGCACGCGTGGCGGCGGCGCCACGCACGCGTGGATGCAGGTATACCTGCCGGGCACGGGCTGGATCGATTTCGATCCGACCAACAGCATCATCGGCAATCGCAATCTCATTCGTGTCGCCGTTGCATGGGACCCCAAGCAGGTTCTGCCGCTATGGGGTACTTTTGCCGGTTCGGCTTCGTCGTTCCTGGGCATGGATGTCACGGTGCGCGTGACCGAGAACGCCGCGCGCAGCAAGACTTAACTGGAAGGATCTATCATGGTTGAGAGTGAACGGAGATCGCCTTGCGGCTGTGTGGCGCGCGCACTCGTGCGTGCCGTGTCGAGACTCATCTCGACACCGCCGCTGGCCGGCAAACACCGCATCGGAACCGAGCGTCGGCAGGAGTGCCGACGCGGCACGCAGGAGTGCGTGCGCCACAACGCATGACCATAAGCCCCCTCGCAGGCAAGCCGGCGGAGCCCGGGATGCTGGTCAACGTGCCCAGGCTCATCACGGCTTACTACAGCGAGGCTCCCGACCCCGCGGTGCCGGCGCAGCGGGTGGCGTTCGGCACCTCCGGTCATCGCGGTTCGGCCTTCCATCGGTCCTTCAATGAAGCTCACATCCTCGCGATCACACAGGCGATTTGCCTGTATCGCGCGGGGCAGGGAACCGACGGGCCGCTGTTTCTGGGAATCGACACGCACGCGCTGTCGATCCCGGCCTGCGCCACCGCAATGGAGGTGCTGGCCGCCAACGGCGTGGAAGCGATGCTCGCGGAAGGCGACGAGTATACGCCAACCCCGGTGATTTCGCACGCGATCCTGACCTACAATCGCGGCCGGAAGAGCGGGCTTGCCGACGGCATTGTCATCACGCCCTCGCACAATCCGCCGGCGGATGGGGGCTTTAAATATAACCCGCCCAACGGAGGCCCGGCCGACACGGTGGCCACCGGCTGGATCGAGCGGCGAGCCAACGATTTTCTCGAATCCGGCATGAACGGCGTGAAGCGCGTTCCACTGGAGAGGGCCCTCAAGGCCTCCACCACGCACCGGCACGACTATCTCAGCGCCTACATCGCCGATCTCGGCAACGTGGTCGATATGGAGGCCATCCGCGGCGCGAAGCTCAACCTGGCTGTCGATCCGCTGGGAGGAGCCGGGGTCCATTATTGGAGACCCATCGCCGAGCGGTATGGTTTGAATCTGGCCGTGGTCAACGAAGCCGTCGATCCCACCTTCCGGTTCATGACCGTGGATTGGGATGGGCAGATCCGGATGGACCCTTCCTCGGTCTATGCGATGCAGAGCTTGATCGGGATGAAGGACCGCTATGACCTCTCCTTCGCCTGCGACACGGACCATGACCGCCACGGGATCGTAACCAGAAGCGTGGGATTGCTGCCGCCCAATCATTACCTGGCCGTCGCCATTTTCTACCTGTTCCAACACAGGCCGGGGTGGCGCAAGGACGCAGCGGTCGGGAAAACGGTGGTGAGCAGCCAGATGATCGATCGCGTCGCCGCGAAGCTGGGCCGCAAGCTCTACGAGGTGCCGGTGGGTTTTAAATGGTTCGTGGACGGCTTGCTGGACGGCTCGCTTGGCTTCGGCGGCGAAGAGAGCGCGGGCGCGTCTTTTGTCCGCATGGACGGCAGCGTGTGGACCACCGACAAAGACGGAATCGTCCCGGCTTTGCTGGCGGCGGAGATCACCGCGAGAATGGGCCGCGATCCGGGCGAGATCTATCGCGAATTCACGCGCGAGTTCGGCGAGTCCGTGTATGAGCGCATGGAGGCTCCGGCCACTCCGGATCAAAAACAATTATTGGCGAAACTCTCGCCGCGGCAGGTCACCTTCACCGAGCTGGGAGGCGAACCAATCCAGACTGTCCTCACGAATGCGCCGGGCAACGGCGCCGCCATCGGGGGGTTGAAAGTGGCAGCCGCGAGCGGATGGTTCGCGGCGCGCCCCTCCGGGACCGAAGATATCTACAAGATTTATGCGGAGAGCTTCCGCGGCGCGGAGCATCTGCGCCGCATCCAGCAGGAAGCCCAGACCATTGTCAACGCTGCGTTAGCGGCGGCGTCATAAAAACCGGGACAGTACGAGCGCCGGGATAAACCGGCATATAGTCGGGGATGCAAGAGCCCCACAGGAAAGGAGTAGCGAACCATCCTGACCTCGAGACGCGATCCGAAACTGTGGGCGCACTGGCAGATGGGTGTGCGGCGTGGCTCCATGGTGGGAGCCGTATGAGCGGAGACGTTCAAGTACGGTTCTGCGGGAGCCTCGTGGTGAGACTCCCCGGGGCTACTCACCTGGTGGCGATGTGCCGTACGGAATCTCAAGCCAGGGAAGCGCTGCGGCGGATCGGGCTGGTGATGAACCGGCTTGGTTTGAGACTGCATCTCGAGAAGACGCGCATGGTGGACTTGAGACGTGGGAAGGAAAGCTTTGTCTTTTTGGGCTGCACGATTCGCAAGAAACGGAACATCCAACGGAACCCGCGCGCGCACTCTGTGCAGCGGTGGCCGTCGCCCAAGGCGACCAAGCGCATCCGGGAACGCGTGCATGAGTTGACCGATGCGCGGCACAGCGGGCAGCACGTGAAGCAGATCATCGCGACACTGAATCCCGTTCTTCGAGGTTGGGGCAACTACTTCCGGACGGGGAACGCCGACCGGGAGTTCCATCAGCTCGACAGCTATGTGTATACGCGACTGACGCACTGGATGGTCCGGCGCGGCGGGCAACGGACGGGTCGGGCGGAGAAGTGGTCCCATGACCGGTTTGTCGGAATGGGCTTGTGTCGACTGCGCGGAACTGTGAAGTACCCGGCGCAAGCCACATCAGTAAGATCATCGTTAAGCCGTGTGCGGGAAAACTGCACGCACGGTTTGAAAGGGTCGCCGCGCACGAGGATCGGGCCAAGCGCGCCCGGGCGCGATTGCGGCAGTTGAGTGCGAAATCTCAGGGGCAGCACGGCAAGAAAACGTGGACTCGGAAGGATTTGCATGACCGTTAGGGCGTTGTTCGACACCAACGTCCTCGTCTATGCGGCCGTGGGAGCGGGCAAGGACGAACCCAAGAGAAAGCGCGCCATGGAGCTTGTTGAATCGATGGACTTCGGCACTTCGGCGCAAGTCTTACAGGAATTCTTTGTGACTATAGTAAGGAAGGCGTCGCGCCCGATCTCCGCCGCGCAAGCCCTGGAGCGGATTGAGCAGTGGACGGCCTTTCCCTGTCAGACCATTGATCATCGGTTGGTGCGAATCGCGATCGAGCAGTCCGAGCGATTCACGATTTCCTATTGGGACGCGGCCATCCTCGTGGCCGCCGAGGCACTTGGAACCGACACGGTCTACTCCGAAGACTTGAATCACGGGCAGCGATATGGACGCGTGCGAGTCGTAAACCCCTTCGCTTGATGGTCCTCGAAAATTCTTCGCTGCCGGGGTGTGCAAATACCAGTTTGCCGATCCAGGCTCGAATCACGGTCGTGACAGAGCGCAGAATCGGGATTCGATAGACCGGGATTCACCTGTCGCCGCGACCGAGGACTCGACGATCGGACCCGATTTAGACCAACGCGGCTATCTGCCGCCGCGGCCGCCGCCGCGGCCGCCGGCGCCGGATGCACCGGTGCCCGCTTTGGCGCCCTTCTCGGTGAGGAAACTGACCACGCTCTCGTAGCGCTGGGCCTTTGCGCCGTCGAGCGGCGTGCGGCCGTCGCTGCTGGGAGTATTGACATCGACGCCGAGCTCCACCACCAGCTTGACGGCTTCCAGCGTCAAGGCTTCGCGTTCGGCGCGAGGAGCATCCACCCACGGCTTGCCCGTGCCGATTCCCGTCGCCGCCAGCAAGGTCGTGGTGGTCTCCGTCCGCTCCCGCTGCCCGAAGCCCTGCTCCGCCACCCAGCTCGCGTGATGCACGAACTTCGGATCGGCGCCGTGCTTGACCAGCATCCGCATGACGCCGGGCTCATCGAAACGGGCAGCCAGCCAGAACGGCGTCGCGCCGACCAGCGCAGGATCGAAATACCAGTCGTCCGAGGAGCGCCGCGTCGGCGTCCAGGTCTTGAGCGGTGCGCTCGCATCCGCGCCATGGTCCAGCAGAGCCGCCACCATCTTCTCATCCCGGCGCATGATGGCTTCATGAAGCGCGGTAAAACCGTTGGGGGCCGCATTCGGATCGGCGCCCTTGTCGAGCAGGAACAGGACAAAGTCCGTGAAGCCAGAGTGAGCGGCGAGAGTGGTCGCGGTGACGCCCCAGGCGTCGGCGTCGTTCACGTTGGCGCCGGCGGCGAGAAGCAGCTTGGCCGAGGCCAGATCGCCCACGCGCGCCGCGAACAGAAACGCGGTCTCGCCCCCGTGCGGGATCGCCTTGTTGTACGGCAAATACCCATGCGGCGGCACAGCCATCACGTCGGTCCACACGTCGGAACGGAGATTCAGGTCGGCGTGGTGCGCGATCAGCACCTTCACCACTTCGGGGTGCTGCTGAGAGACGGCCCACATCAGCGCCGTCTGGCCTCGCGCGCCGTGCGCGTTTGCGTTGGCGCCCTTGGCGAGCAGTTGTTCGACCGCGTCGGGATATCCCGAGCGAGCCGCCACCATCAGCGGCGTTTCACCCGACAGAAGTGCGGCGTTGGGATTCGCGCCCGCCTCCAGCAGCCTGCGCACCATCCCGGAGCTTCCATTCTGGCTAGCCAGCCACAGCGGCGTGACGCCCAGATCGGTGACGGCGTTCGCCTTGGCTCCGGCGCGAATCAGCAGGTCGGCGCTTTCGAGGTCATCGTGGTAGGCGGCCCAATGCAGCGCCGTGGTGCCGTCGGCGTCGGCGGTGCTGGCGTCCGCCTTCTTCTGGAGCAGCGATTTTAGCGCGTCCTTGTCGCCGCTCTTGGCCGCTTCCACCAGCGGCGCACGACCGCTATCGGCCGCCATGAGGCCGCCGACCAAAAGCGTCGCGAATCCCACCGGGATCAAGCGCTGCCAGGACTTCGTCATCGCCTAGACCTCCGACAATGTGTCGATGGGGAGTTTGCCGGTGCTGCCGCCGACCTTCTCGACCGGGTAGTCCATCTTGTCCATGATGGTCATCAGCAGGTTCGCCGTCGAAGGCTTGTTGGTGAAGCTGAGATGCCGGCCGCCCTTGATCTTTCCGGCTCCCCCGCCTACCAGCATCAACGGCAGGTTGTCGCCGGAATGCCCGTTGCTGTTGGAGATGCCCGCGCCGTAGAGGATGGTCATATGATCCAGCAAGTTTCCGTCGCCGTCCGGCGTGGCCCGCAGCTTGGCCAGATATTGCGAGAACAACTGCGCGTGATAGCGGTTGATCTTGGACATCTTCTCGATCAGCTCTGGGAAATTGTTGTGGTGCGAGAGCGGGTGGTGCGCTTCCGGCACGCCGATCTGAGGATAGGGCCGGGGGCTCTGCTCCTTGCTGAGCATGAACGAAATCACGCGCGTCAGGTCGGACTGGAGCGCGAGAAGCTGCAAATCCATCATCAGCGCCAGGTGATCTTCGAAGACCGGCGGTGCGCCCAGAGGCTCCTCCAGAGCCGGAAGCTCGATGCTGCCGTGTTGCTCGGCCATCTGAATGCGGCGTTCGACGTCGCGAACCGCGTCGGTATATTCGTCGACCTTGCTCTGATCCTGCGGCCCCAGCTCCTGCTTCAGGCCGGCCAGCTTTCCGTTCACGGAATCGAGAATGCTCTTGTGCTGCTTTAATCGCCGCTCGCGAGCGGCGCGGTCGGTGCTGCCGCTGTCGCCAAACAGCTTCTCGAAGACCGTTCGCGGATTCCAATCCATCGGCAGCGGCTGCGTGGGGCTGCGCCAGCTGAGCGTGTCCAGGTAAGCGCAGCTCAGATTGCCGGTGCACGCGCCCGCGTTGGCTGGCAGGTCCATGGACATTTCGAGCGACGCCAGTTGAGTCTCCTGCGCGAAGTGCCTGCCCAGCAGTTGGTCGATGGAAACGTCGGCGATGATTTCGATCTCGTTGCGTCCTCCGCGTGGCGTGCCCGTGAGAAACGATCCGGAAGCGCCCGCGTGGATATAGTTCCAACTCGCCTTGAGGCCGGAGAGCACCAGCATCTGATCTTTGTACGCGGCTAGCGGCTCCATGATGGGCGCGAGCTCGAAGGTGGCGCCTGTGCCCTTGGGAGTCCAATACTCCATGGCCATGCCGTTGGGAACGTAGAAGGCCTGGAAGCGGTGCGCGGCTTTGGCGGCGGCGCGCAACGGCGGAAGCATGGCTTCCAGGAACGGCAGCGCCAGCGTGGTGCCGAGCCCCTTCAGGACCGTGCGCCGTGGCAACGATTTCGTGAGGAAGGCCATGTGGGGAACTCCTTAAGTCCCAATCTTATCTCAGTTTGCGATGGGGTGGGGGGCCGGCTCCGTCGAACCTCGCAGCCTTGGGCCTTGCCTCAAGCGCTGAACGCGTGCCATGGCGAAAATAGCCTCTCGGCCAATTTAAGAGCCGATCTGTGCGAAGATTGTTCATAGATGATCCGGTAGAAGTGCTGTCGGACAACTTACATGCTCCTACGCTTCCGCTTCTCCAATTTCCGCTCCTTCCGGGAGGAGCAGGAACTCTCGATGGTCGCTGCGTCAGCCTTGAAAGAGACACATCCCACGGCTATTGTCCATCTGCCAACTACGAAGGAGGCCGTCTTGCCAGTGGCCGCGATCTATGGAGCCAATGCCTCCGGCAAGACCAACGCCATACGGGCACTCTTATTCGTATCGGGGGCAGTTAGTAATTCGCACCGTCGATGGGAGCCGGACGGCCCGATTGCGGTCGAGCCGTTCCTTTTGGGTAGCAAGGAGCGGGGTGCTTCATCGCGCTTCGAAATCGACTTTCTTATTGGCGGGACTCGGCATTCCTACGGCTTTCGGCTAGATGCTAAGGCGATCCTCGAAGAGTGGCTCTTCGTCTATCCGAATTCCAAGAAGCAATCATGGTTCCACCGGCAGCGTGGGAAGCCAATCTCCTTTAGCGCAAAAATGCCGGGCGCAAATAAAGTGATTGAGGGAATAACGAGGAAGAACAGTCTCTTCCTGTCGGCCGCCGCCCAGAATAACCACGAAGCTCTCACGCCTGTCTTCGAGTGGTTCTCCGGCCTGCGTTTTGTCGGAGGGTCGGATCGCAGCGTCTACTCGCTTTTTACAGCAGAACTTTGTGCCGAACCACGCTTCGCCAAGGCCGTCGGAAGGTTGCTGCGAGCGGCCGACGTAGGCATCGTTGACGTCAAAGTCGAAAAGGAGGCATTCTCCGAAGAGGTCAAGAAAATGGCGGTAGCCGTCGCCGCCGCCTTGAAAAGAAAACTCCCAGGCAAACCTCCCGATAGCATCGAGCGAATGCGCCTCCTCCATCGGGCTGGAGAAGACACAGTCCCCTTCGCGGAGGAAGACGAGTCTGCCGGCACAATTGCATACCTGAGAGCCCTGGGCCCGGTTCTCAAGGCGCTGCAAGAAGGAGGGGTGCTCTGCATTGACGAACTTGATGCAAGCCTCCATCCCCTCTTGGCCGGCCAGATAGTTCGGCTCTTCAACGATGCTTCCAGCAACGGAGAAGGCGCCCAATTGATCTTCAATACGCATGATGCAACGCTCCTAAGCCGAGCCAATCTGCGCCGGGATCAAATCTGGTTCACGGAAAAGGGCAGAGACGGCGCGAGCCACCTTTATCCTCTGACCGATTTCAAGCCCCGGCAAAAGGAGAACCTTGAGACCGGCTACCTACAGGGTCGTTACGGAGCGATTCCTTTCCTAAATCCACGTGCCTTCCTAACAGAGCGGAGCGATGGGAAAACGTGAGAGTTTACGTCGACGCGCTCCTTCTCGGAGGGTTCTCCCGCGAATCTTGATCGTCTGCGAAGGAACTACGACGGAGCCTGGATACTTTGAGGATCTTCGTCAACGGTACAGGCGTTCGGTCGAAGTGGAACTGAGTCCGGGAGGAGTACCCAAGACCTTGGTGGAGCGAGCGGCCGAAATGAAAAGGGACGCTGACGCGAAAGCCACAAAAGATGAAAACGAGCGCTACGACGAAGTGTGGTGCGTTTTTGACATCGACGATCATCCGAAGATTGATGACGCAAAGCAACAAGCGAGGGACAACGGAATCAAGCTCGCGATCTCCAACCCCTGCTTTGAGCTGTGGGTGCTACTTCACTTTCAAGACCAAAGCGCGCATATCAGCCGCGCGAAGCTGAGAACCGAGTGTAGGAAGCATTTGCCGGGGTACGAGAAGGACCTGCCCACCGAGAAGCTGGATCCGCACTACGACAAGGCGGCAACTCGAGCGCAAAAACTGGACGAGTGGCAGCAACAACAGGGACGCAAAGATGCGAATCCGTCGACTGGCATTTACAAACTGACCAAGATTATTCGAGACTTCGACGGAGCTTAGTTCGCTACACTCGACGAATGCTCCTTTGCCCCGTCGGCGCCTGCCGCCTTCCGCTGGTGCGCGAAGACCGGAGGCTGCTCTGCGGGCGCGCTTTCCTTCGATGTCGCGCGCAGCGGATACGTCAACCTGCTCCAGCCGCGGGACCGGCGATCCAGGCAGCCGGGCGACACCAGGGCCGCCGTCGCGGCGCGGCGGCGATTGCACGATCTGGGCGTGACCAAGAGGGGTGCCGACGACGACGGGGTTTGCGCAACCACGGGTGATAGAATGGCCACGGTCCATGGACTTCGCTAAAAGGACATTCACTCGCCGATGCGCTTCAAATACCGTGCCGACCATGTCGGCAGCTTCCTGCGCCCGCCCGAGCTGTTGGAGGCCCGCAAGAACCCCGCAATCGCTCCTGAACAACTGAAGGAGCTCGAAGACCGGCATATCCAGAATGTGCTCCAGCGCCAGAAGGATCTCGGGTTCCGGATCTTCACCGACGGCGAGTTTCGCCGCCAGGGGTTCATGAGCGACTTCAACGATTCCGTCGAGGGTTTCGACAACGCCGAAGCCATCGCGCGGGACTGGAAGATCGAAGGCGGGGGCGCCAGCGCCCTTGTGGGCCTGAAAAACCGGTTGCCGGGAGTAGTGGTCGGCAAGATCCGCCAGAAGAAGCGGCTCACCGGGCATGAGGTCGCCTTCCTAAAGCAGCACAGTCCCGGCGATATCAAAATGACTCTGCCCACGCCCAACCAGTTCCCGGCGATTGCGTACAAGAAGGGGCTGAGCGATCGGGCTTACGGCAACTACTCGGAATTCCTGTGGGACATCGTGCCCATCTTCAAGGCCGAGATGCAAGCCTTGGCGAGCGAGGGCGTCCCTTACATCCAGATCGATGCGCCGCGCTATAGCTACTACATCGATCCCAAATGGCGGCGCTATGTGCAGGAGCAGATGGGCGTCGATCCGGAGCAGGCGCTGGACGAAGCCATCCGCGTGGACAACACCTGCATTGAAGGCGCTCGCGGTGGCGGCGCAGTAGTGGCCATTCACTTGTGCCGAGGCAACAACCGCAGCCAGTGGTATGCCGAGGGTGGCTACGATCCCATCGCCGAGAAGCTGTTTAACCGGCTCAACGTGGATGCGTTTTTGCTGGAATACGAGTCCGAGCGCGCGGGCACCTTCGAGCCGCTACGCTTCGTGCCTCCCGGCAAAACGGTCGTGTTGGGGCTGGTGAGCACCAAGCTGCCCGAGATGGAGACCGCGGATCAGTTGCTGCGCCGCGTCGAGGAAGCGGGTAAGTACGTGTCCGTCGACCAGCTCGCGCTCAGCCCGCAGTGCGGATTCGCGAGCGTGGCCGAAGGCAACCTGCTGACCGAAGACCAGCAGTGGCGCAAGCTGGAACTGGTGGTCGAGACCGCTCGCAAGGTGTGGGGGGACGCGTGATCGCAGAGCGCAACAAGCCCTGCCGGTAAGGCCCGACGCGCTGCTTCCCGGCAAATAGTTAAAACGATCGGACCGATTACTTGGCATCCTCAACGGCCATGTCGGTAGGTGGATCGCCGGCGGCGAACATCTTGGCGGAGTCGAAGAAGCCGGCCACGGTCAGGTGGAATGCGACGTCCTTCTTGCCGTTGTTCTTCCAGAACCAGCCGTGAATGCCGGTCGTGGGCGCGCGGTGAAGGAGCCAAAGGACGCATCCTTGCCTACCTTGTCGTCAAGTTCGTAGCTCTCGAAGTAATCTTTATTGGGCTTCTGGTCCGGTTCGCTGCGGAACTCGTACGTGAGCTTGCCGTCCGCTTTCCAGCCGTAGACCATCTCCGAGCCCTTTTGCATGCGATACTTCATCTCCACGCCTTCGCCTAGCGGCAACTGGAAGTCCTCGGAGTCCACTTTATAGATCTTCGCCTGCGGCGTGTAGACTCCGGTCTGTCCGGGCGCGGGCGTCGGTAGGGCTCCTTTGACTTCTTTGACTTGGGCCTGTGAAATCCCGGTCAACCCCAAGGCCGCGCCGGTTCTTAAAGGATCGAAGCCGTATTCGGCGGGCAGGACCACGGTAAACAAGAGAAGCAGGGCGGCGAGCAGAGCAATGCCGGTCGCCTTTGCAAGCGCGCTCTTCGAAGGTACGCCAAGGCCCGGCTGTCGTTGGTCATCCATAATTAATTCCTTCCGCTCTAGGAGGCGAGATAATATCCGGCTATTTGGTATCCGGTGAAAACAAAGCCCACCCCATTAACGCGGTGTTGGTCGCAAAGGCGTGTTGAAGGAAGCCACGCCGCGTCCTCCCAGAAGCTGAGCGCGATCAACACAGCCGTAAGCGCGAGCACCTGGCCGATCTCCACTCCAACGTTGAAGCCGATAATGGCGGACATCAGGCTCCAAAGGGGCGTCCCGATGTGCGCGGGCCGGCTTGCCTCGCGCAGCATCGCGCGAGAAACTTTGCGGGCCTGCCCACCTCGGAAGATCAAAACATGGCGACTTGCTCTTGCTACACGCCACGCTACGTCGGTTACTGCTCGCCTTCGCCATTAGTGCTGGTGCCCCACGCCGCTGAGGTTCCCCATGCCGCCGAAGTGCCCCACGCCGCTGAGGTTCCCCATGCCGCCGACGTGCCCCACGCCGCTGAACTTCCCCATGCCGCTGAAGTGCCCCATGCGGCGGAAGTGCCGCCCATTGTGGATTGAACCACCTGCGGTCCCCAAACATTTGTGAGACTCCACGTGCCGTTGTTCCATGTGGACGAAGGCGGGTTGACCAGGATCGCTAAAGAAAGCAGCTCATTCCAATACAAGCTGGGTGAGAGCGCCACGCCCACGGTAGCGTCGCGATTGTTCAGAGCCGCCGCGATATTGAGATATCCGGCGCCGACAGTGAAAATGTCATACGTGTCGACATAGACAGCGCCGGTGGTAGGATCGGTGGCTGTGCTGGTCAACGGGAAAGTCTTTGAAGCGGTCTTCATCAGCCGCGCCTTGACGTTGTCCGGAGACAGGCTGGGTTGGTTTTCGAGCAGAATCGCCGCGGCTCCGCTGACCACTGGTGTTGCCATGCTGGTGCCGCTCAACTCGAAGTACTCGGAGGACGCGGAATCCCCGGGCTGCATGTAGAATGATGGCGGCACGACATTCTGCGGATACTCCTGCGAAAGCGTGGAGCCCGGCGCCAGTAGCGAGCGAACCAGATTCCCGGGCGCAACGATGTCCGGCTTTACTTCCAGGTCAATCCAGGTCGGCCCTCGCGAGCTGTAACTAGCGATCAGGTCGTCGCTGGTCCAAGGCGTCCCCTCCGTCTTCATCGCGCCGACAGTGATCGCGTAAGGATCGTTCCCCGGGGAGGTGACGGTGGCGTAACCGTTGCGTCCGAGATTGCCCGCGGCCACAACCACCACGATTCCGTGCTTCCATGCGGCGGTGACCGCGGCGCAGACGGGGTCGAATTTATAGCTCTCGTAAATGGGGCGGCCGATCGACAGGTTCATCACCCGAATGTTGTACTGAGACTTCAGGCTGATGGCGCGATCGATCGCAGCGATCACGATGCTGTCGTTCGACATCCCGTTCGCGTCGAGAACTCGGAGGTCGATCAGGTTTGCTCCGGGCGCGATCCCACGGAACGTGTGGGTGAATTGCGGACCGGTGGAGGAGGCGCCGCTGCTGGCGACAATACCCGCGACGTGCGTGCCATGGCCATAGTCGTCAAAATTCTTGGCAGCAACAAAGCTATGACGATACACGACGCGCGACGCCAGGTCGGGGTGGTTGAAAATCCCGCTGTCGACAATCGCGACGCCCACGCCCTTTCCCGTGTATCCCGCCCCATAGGCGATGTCCGCACCGGATGCCGCGGCCGACAGATCGAGAGTGCCGGCGACCTGGCGGTCCGGCGTGATGTACGCCACCGCCGGATCGAGCGCCAGCACTGAGACCACCGCGGCAGGAAGCGTGACCGCGATGCCGGGGATCGAAGAGTATTGCTGGGTGATCGTTCCTCCCAGAGTCAGGAGTTGGGTAATTTGCAGGAGGCCGGGCACCGAATTGTACTGGACCACGACATTGACCGGCCCGAGAAGCCCATTCAGCAAGCTCAGAAGATCGGGCGCGATCTTGGATGCCTGGGCGAAGGAAATTGCAGTACTAGCCAGCAGACAGGACCAAAGCGCGATGTGACGGAATATACGTTTCATGACCGATGTCCTAGTGCATTCCGGTCGCCATACTAGCCCGACTGGTAAAAGGCTTGATTTACGGGCAAAAGGCCACAGGACAATTCGGTTGGTCCGCGCTCGCGGGCGCCAGAATGACGCTCCGGGCGTCACGGTGGCGCTGCTAAAGTCGCCGAGTCCGGGTACCGATTGGATAGAAGGACGGATTAGCATGCCCCGGGGGCTGTTAACACCCGCCCGGCTCGGGCGTCAAGATGCCGCAATCGAAAATGTCAACTCGGGGAGCGGCGTACATTGGCCTGGTGGTCGCGGCCGGCCTTGTAATTCTGATCCACGGCCTGAAAATCTGGGACCCGCAGGACTGGGTTCGCTACCTCGCTTACTGCGCCATTGCGCTAATCGCCTCGGGCATGAAGGTGAAGCTCCCCGGCATAACCGGGACGATGTCGATGAGTTTTCTCTTCGTCCTCATCGGCGTCTCCGAACTGGGCCTTCCCCGGACGCTGGTGATGGGTTGCCTTGGCATGCTGGTGCAGTGCCTTTTTCACGCCAAGGTGCGGCCGAAACCGGTTCAAGTGGTGTTCAGCGTCGCCAGCATGGCCTGCTCGATCGAAGCCTGCTATTACGTTTACCGTCTGGTGTCGCAAACCGGATCGTTCGAGGCTCCCCTGCGTTTGCTTTTCGCGGCCTCCGCATTCTTCGTTACCAACACATTCTCGATCGCGGTTGTCATCGCCCTTACCGAAAGGAAACGCGCGTGGGAGGTGTGGCGCGAATCCTATTTCTGGACCTTCCCGAATTATTTGGTAGGCGCGGCGGTTTCTTGGGCCGTGGGTGCGGTCAGCAAGACGCTGGGATGGCAAACGTCGCTGCTGATTCTGCCGGTCCTCTATCTGGTTTACCGCACGCACAGCCTGTATATCCATCGCCTTGAAAGTGAGAAGCAGCAGGCCGAGGCCCTGCGCGCGCACGCGGAGGAGGTCGCCGCGTTACATCGCCGCGCCATTGAGACGCTGGCGCTGGCTATCGAAGCCAAGGACCAGACCACCCACGATCATCTGGAGCGGGTCGAAATCTACGCGATCGAGGTCGGCAAAGAGCTCGGCCTAACCGAGGTTGAACTCGAAGCTCTGCGCGCGGCCGCGTTGCTGCACGATGTCGGCAAACTGGCTGTACCCGAATACATTATCTCTAAGCCCGGCAAACTCACCCCAGACGAGTTCGAGAAAATGAAGACCCACACCATCGTGGGCGCCGAACTGGTAGAGCAGATTCGTTTCCCTTACCCCGTCGCTCCCATTGTGCGTTCGCACCATGAAAAGTGGAACGGAACCGGATATCCGGACGGCCTCGCGGGAGAGCAGATTCCCATAGGAGCGCGAATCCTCTCGGCGGTGGATTGCCTCGATGCTCTTGCTTCGGACCGCCAATACCGGCGGGCGCTCCCACTGAGTGAGGCCATCCAGGTGATTCAATCCGAAGCGGGAAAGAGCTTCGATCCCAGAGTCGCGGATGTGCTGGTTCGACGTTGTGTCGAGCTCGAGAGAATGGCACGAGGCAAGGGCGGCATGGGCAAAACAAAACTCTCCACGGAAGTCAAGATCGCCCGCGGCGACGCTCCCGCGGCCGGTTTTGAAGCGACCGCGGCGGCGTCGGCCAACCAGGACTTGATCAACTTCCGCAATTCGATCCTGGGCTCCGTGGCCTCGCTCACTCGAGAATTGGAGGGCGCCGAGGACCGCGAATCGGCGTTCTCTTCCCTTCGAAGCTCGCTACGCGAATTGGTCTCCTATGACGCCATGGTCGTATACCTGCGGAACGAGGAGCGTCTGGTTCCCGCGTTTCTCGATGGCGAAGACTACCGATTATTTGCCTCGCTCGAAATTCCACTCGGAATGGGCCTATCCGGGTGGGTGGCTGAGAACGGGAAGGCCATCGTGAACGGGAATCCTTCGGTAGAACCAGGTTACCTGAACGATCCCACCAAGTTCAGCCTGCTGCGGTCGGCGCTCGCTGTTCCGATCGAGAGTAAGAACGGGATCCTTGGCGTCCTCTCGCTGTACCGTCAGGACCGGGACGCCTTCGGGCAGGAGCATCTGACGGTATTGCTTTCCGTGGCGACTGCGCTCGCTCGAGCGATCGAGCTAACTTCCGCGCAGACTGAGGAGAGATTGCGGTCCGCCTGAATCCCGAAGGCCGGCCGGCGCTCGGCAAGCACAAACGCGCCTAGCGCGGGATAAGGACGCTGTGGCGCCTTTGCGGAGACAATAGCGACCTGGTCGAACAGGCTCTCAATGGATGCGGTCGGCGCCGGAAACTGGGCCACCACGCTCCCGTTGGTCGACCAGTGCGCCCGGCGAGTAGCGCACCAGCACTGCGCTCACGAGCCCCGCCGCGTCCGGCCATGCGAAGCAGTTGCCGTAGCATGCTTTTTCATGGGCTTATCGTCTATCGGGCGAGCTTTCGAAGGTCTTTAACGGTACCAAGCGGCTATTACCGCTTCAGGCGTTCCACTTGAAACCGCTCGTGCAAATCCCCGATGCCCAAAACGGTGATGTCGGGAAATACTGGTAAATGGTGAAGTCAGAGCCATTTGGATGAACCATCCCTACGAAAAGCGTGAGATTTTGGGATCCGCTGCGATCTTCGGCAGCGAGGTGATGCGGCACCTGCTCGCACAGGTGGAGAAGGTCGCGGCCATCGACGCTACCGTGCTGATCACGGGCGCCAGCGGATCGGGCAAAGAAGTGATAGCGCGCGCGATTCATCATTATTCTCCACGCGCCCCGAAAGCCTGGATCGACGTTAACTGTGCCGCGCTCCCCGAGAATCTTCTCGAAAGCGAGCTGTTCGGCTATGAAAAAGGCGCGTTCAGCGGCGCGGATTCGTCGAAGCCCGGCCTGTTCGAGATGGCCGACCGTGGAACGCTCTTCCTAGATGAAATCGGCGATCTCGAACCGCGGATGCAGGTGAAGCTGCTGCGTGTTCTGGATGGCTCCGGCTATTACCGCGTTGGCGGTGTGCGGAAGGTCACGGTGGACGTGCGCCTGGTCGCCGCCACCAATCAAGATCTCAAGGCCGCGGTTCATGACGGGCGTTTCCGTTCCGATCTATATCACCGGCTTTCGCAGATCCGGCTCTTCGTTCCGCCACTGCGGGAACGGGCGGATGATGTGATGCCCCTGGCTGAGCATCTTCTAGCGGAGCGGAATCCGAAGTTGAGCTTCTCTCCGGAAGCTGCCGAAAGGCTTCGCCATTATTCCTGGCCGGGGAATGTGAGGGAACTGAAAAATGTGATCATCCGCACGGCCGTGTTTGCCCACGGGCCGGAGATCACGGTTCAGGATCTGCCGGAGGAGTTTCTGCACGATGCCTTCGCGGACGGACTGGGCGAGCTCGCGGTGCTTCCCGATCTCGAAAGGAACGCGATTCTCAAGGCGCTCCAGGAGAGTAGCGGGCATCAGGAACGCGCGGCGGCAATGCTCGGTATTTCCCGGCGCACGCTGCAACGAAGGATCCAGTCTTACCGGTCGCGGCACACGCCAATCGCGAGCTGACGCTATGGAACCACAATTTATCGGCGATCGCCGGAAAAATCGTGACCGAAGAGACGCACAGCGCGAGGCTGAACGCGGCGTTGTCGAGATCTCCTTCGATACTCCGGTCCCGATGACGATTCAGGCTAACCTGGTCGAGACCAGCGCCATTGGGTTTCGGGCTTTGCACGACTCCAAGGCGATCGAGCCAGGACTGGTGGTGCGTTATAAACGGGTTGGCGCATCCGGTGAAGCGCGTGTGGTCTGGACTCAGCTATTGCAAGGACGTCGCGTGAGCGGATTTCTGGTGGTTCGGGCGGAAAGTGCATCCTCGATCCGGTAGTCGATTCACACTCAGTTCTACGCCGGACTCCAAGGTCTACCCACTCACTGCCACCGACCATTGGCTGCGTGGTCGTCTACGTCTCTAAGGCTCTTTTTGCCCGATGTTCCGCCGCTCGGAGGTAGTGTCGACATGACTACCGTTAATTCGTTACCAGCCGTTCTTGGAAAGGTCCAGTTCCTGAAGCTTAGTCGCGAGGCCGAAGCCGTGGAACAGGCCGAAGATCAGAACCGCGAGCTTCGTGTTGGGCTCAAAGCCAAGGATTCGCTTGAACCCGCCCATGTTATCGAAGGCTTTATGGACTACGGAGAATGATCGCGTCGACAGCGTACGAGTTCGCGTGGATGCCTCCCAGGACGCCGGCCGGCAATGTGACGCTGTACCCGAGGGTGAACAGGCTGACGTACAGGACCACGTCCTTTGAGCCGGTAAAGAGAGAAGACCACCCCTACCAGGAAGGCCAGATGGTCGTATCCGGTGACCATGTGCTTGGCGCCCAGATAGAGGAACGCGGCGATTGCGGCGCCATGGTTCGACTGGACGAATGAAGCGTCGCGCTTGGAGAGGTTATGCGCGGACGCGGCGATCGGAAAAAGCAATGCGCAGAAGAGGATCAGGGCGAACAAGGAGAGGGTGGCTCGGCGCGGCATAGGGTGATTTGTGGCGGCCAGTCGGAGGCCAGATCAGAAGTCTACCATCAAAGGCGTCTGGTCCGGCGACAATGCGGTCAACATGCGGTATTGCACCGGTTAGTGACACGCCGATACACGATGAAAGCGCTTCAGGTGGAGGGTGGTCGCAGCCGAAAAGGCGTTGGCCGGTTGCGCTAAAGTCATTTCGCCGCCTAACCTGCCGCGCCGCGGACCATCAGCCGGTTGGGGGCGACGTAGAAGCTGCCATTGAACATTGGCAGCGCTTAGCTGTTCGGACCAGTGAGCTTGCGATGTACGGCAGGTTGCCGTATGATGTGAGTGTAATGAAACAAGAGCCCCAACCCACAGCCCGGCTTGAGGCGCGTCTGCCGAACGAGGTTCTCACGCGCCTGAAACGCGCCGCGGAAATCCAAGGGCGGACGCTCACAGATTTTGTCGTGGCCGCCGCGGATGAAGCGGCATGCCGAGCCATTGAGCAGACAGAGATCCTCCGTCTCTCAGCTCAAGACCAGCGCCAAATCGCGAAAGCGATCCTTAACCCTCCCGAGCCAACGCCTGCGTTGAGGAGGGCTGCGCGTCGCTATCGTAAGTTGTTCGGCGCGGAATGACGCCTCCTTTCCGTTTTGAGCCGCTCGGGGAACAACATGACCGCGCGGCGTTTCATTGCGGCGAAGAAGCGCTTGACCGGTATTTTCAGACGCGGGCAACCCAGGACATCCGTCGCCGCGTCGCCAATTGCTTCGTTGCTATCGAGGCGGCAACCGGCCAGGCTGCTGCCTATTACACGCTGTCGGCGTCGAGCATTCCCCTACTTGACCTTCCTCCGGAGGAGACCAAGCGCATGCCGCGTTATCCCACTTTGCCCGCCGTTCGGATTGGGCGCCTGGCTGTCGATGAACGGTTTCAGGGACGAGGTCTAGGCGCGGCCTTGCTGATGAACGCGGCGCACCGAACCTTGCATACTGACGCCGCGGCCTACACGCTTCTGGTCGATGCCAAGAACGATCGTGCTGTTGCCTTCTATCGGCATCACGGATTTCGTTCCCTAACCAGCCAGCCCCGGACGTTGTTTCTGCCTCTCGCGGTAGCCCAAAAAGCCTTGCTGGAAAAGCCCACTCGCTGATGCCAGCGAGGCAAAACGGCCGAGCTGCTAGAATTGTTCTTAACATGCGCCACGTGGCACGTTACGGAACGGGATGATACGGACAATCCGCCACAAGGGACTGAAACGTCTTTTTGAACAAGACGACCCGAGCGGCGTACCCGGAACATGTAGGCAAGCTGCGGAATATTCTGGCGATGCTTCGCGCTGCCCCAACCGTTGCCCATATGGACGTGCCGGGGTTCCGGTTGCATCCGCTCAGAGGCCGGATGAAAGGCTTCTGGGCCGTTACAGTACGCGCCAACTGGCGCGTGATTTTCCGCTTCGACGACGGCGCGGAGGACGTTGATTATGTCGATTACCACTGAAAGGAACAGCCCATGACCATGAAAAACCCGCCGCATCCCGGCCTTGTCGTGTTGCAGGAATGTATTGAGCCTTTGGGCCTGAGCATCACGGACGCCGCCGCCGCCCTTGGAGTGACGCGCAACACACTTTCGGAGCTCGTGAACCAGAAGCGCGGCATATCCCCGGAAATGGCCGTGAGGCTGTCCAAGGTTTTCGGCGGCACCGAGCAAGGCTGGCTGGTGCAACAGGCGCAGTACGACCTCGCACAAGTCCGCCGCGGCCACATAAAGCTGAAACGGCTGCAACTGGTTTAACAGATGCGTGATGGCGCCTGGTGGTCGAGACGGCTCGCAAGGTGTGGGCAGACGCCTGATCGCGGGGGACGGTAAACCTTAATTTTCGGTTGGCGTTTTGTCAACATGGTCGATCACCAAAATATCCCACGGAATTTTGGCTTCCACGAGTTTCAGGCCGAGCTGCTTTACGAGAGCGCTTTCGACCGAGCTTCGAATGGACGGAAGGATACCGGGCGAGACAACCACAGTGCCCGCGTAATCAAAAGTGAAATCGTACCGTTCCGTCAGTCCAGTCTTGTCCAGGATGGGGGCCGAGACGGATCTTATGCCCCCACCCTCTCGGACCATTTCTGGAGGCAGTCGCGCACCGAGCCATCGTGCGAACTCAGAAACGGACGTGTCACCGAATCTAGCGAGAACGCGCCCCCGCGGCGCCCGCATACCTTGACGCACCCCGGGCGGCAGAACCGGAAAGCCGTCCTCGTCCGTCATGGAGGCGGCATCCGATCGCGCCGCCGGCACAGGAGCGTTTGGATCTGCTGCGGATTCCTTCAGCTTCGACCCGCCCGCAGCCACCGTTAACTCGTAACCGGGGACGACCTTGGTCTGTAAATGGTAGGCCAAGTGGAATCGTTCCACGAGCAGATTTTGCAGCATCTGCATTGCTTGCTCTGCCGTTGACCCCTCGGGGACCTTGGCGACGATGTCATACCGCTGCCCGGCCGAATCGGGGCCGGTAATCTGGTCCCAGGTCAAATCGAAGGCATCTGCAATGATCCGCTCTAAGGGAGCGTGCGAGAAAACAATTCGCACGGGGTCGTCGGTTCCCGGGCCACCGCTTTGCGCCCCGCCCAAGGGCAAGGCATCACGTCCGGAAAGGGCTGGGGAAGCCCGGACTGATGCGACCTCAAACTCGAGCTTCGCCGGGGCTTGACCACGGGAAGCGTTGGGCGCCAGGAGCAACAGGCTCATCAGGCCGGCAACAGCATTCGCTCGCATGGGTTCGAACCTCCTTGCTTAGCATCGATAATACAGTGCCAAACGGTTCAGGAAAAAGGCCGCTATGTCTTCAAGCCGCACCGCCTTTGCGCTTTCCTTCCCGAAGTCGATATAATCCCGCTTGCGCGGACGTTCGCAAAACCCGCTGAGGAGACAACGACAAATATGATCATCGACGCCCACGGACACGTGACTGCGCCGGACAAGCTCTATGTATACAAGGCCGGACTCATCTCCCACCGGGGGGCGCACGGCCGCGGCAGCGCCGGGGCCACCGACGACGACGTCACGCGCGCCTTGAATGAGCCGGTCTTCGGCGGCTCCTCGCATCTCGCCCAACTCGCGGAAGTCGGCACCGACATGCAGCTTGTCTCGCCCCGTCCTTACCAGATGATGCACAGCGAGAATCCCCGGCTGGTGAACTGGTTCATGGAAGAGACCAACAACATCATCGGGCGTCAGACCAAGCTGTACCCGAAGGTGTTCCGCGGCGTCTGCGGCTTGCCCCAGAGCCCCGGCGTCAGTCCCAGCAACTGCATCGCGGAGCTGGAGCGATGCGTCAAACAACTCGGCTTCGTGGGGTGCCTCATCAATCCCGACCCCGGCGAGGCCAGCGGCATTGAGACTCCGGCGCTGGGAGACCGCTACTGGTATCCGCTCTACGAAAAGCTGGTCGAGCTGGATATTCCGGGCCATGTCCACTCCGCCGGCTGCCGCTCAGACCGGCTTCCTTATTCGCTGCATTTCATCAACGAGGAAAGCATTGCCGTGGTGTCGCTGCTGAATTCCAACGTGTTCAAGGATTTTCCCACCCTGAAGATTCTGGTCTCGCACGGCGGCGGAGCGATTCCCTATCACTGGGCGCGGTTCGAAGCCAGTTCCCTGCGCACTCCCGGCGCCACCCGCTTCTCCGAACGCATGCGGAACCTGTACTATGACACTGTGTTGTATTCGAGCGGCTCGCTGGAGCTGCTGATCAAGACCGTCGGCGCGGATCGATGTCTGTTCGGTACGGAGCGGCCTGGCGTCGGAACCGTCAAGGACCCGCGCACCGGAAAATGGCTGGATGAGACCCGTTATTTGATTGAGGCCTTCGACTGGCTCAGCGATGCCGATAAAAAACTGATCTTCGAGGACAACGCCAAGAAACTGTTCAAGCTCGACCAGGGAGGCCAGTCATGAAGACTTTACTCTGCGCCGCCATACTCTTGGCTCTGCCCGCATTCGGTCAGACGAGGGACATTACCATCAATTACCCGGCCAAAGCTCCCGCGAACTGGCCGATCTTTCTGGCGAAGGAAGGCGGCTATTACCAGGAGTACGGGCTCAACGCAAAGCTGGTGTTTGCGGTGCATCCCGCGGGCATCGCGATGCTGGTCAGCGGTGAGGCGCAGATGACCAATTACCCGATGGACCAGGCGATGCAGGCCGCCATGCGGGACGGATCGCTGGTGATCATGGGGAGCCCGCTGAATCGCGCCTTGTTTGCGATGATGACGCGCAAGGACATCCAGAGTCTTCGTGATCTCAAGGGCAAGAAGATCGGCGTCAGCCAGATCGGCGACCCGCCTTATAGCTTCGCTGTCGGAATCCTCGGCAAGGCTGGGCTCGGACCACGCGATGTCGAGTGGGTGCCTCTGGGAACCGACGGAAATGGACGCGTCGCGGCTTTGGTGAGCGGCCGGATCGATGCGACAATGGTCCCTCCGCCCGCCTATTTCAAGCTGGAGCCGCAGGGCTTCAAGGAGATCGCGAATCTCGCCGATAATGCCGACCTCTACGCTCCGCTGGCGTATGTATTCAAGAAGAGCGAGATCGCGGCCAACCCCAAGCTGCCCGAATTGATGATCAAAGCGCAAGCCGAGGCGATTAAGCGTTATTACGACGACAAGGCTCTGGCGATCAAGGCGTATGGAGTGTACGACACGCAGACCCCGGCCGACATCGAACGAATCTACGATCATGACCGCAAGGCCAACACCTATGAGCGCGTGCCTTACGTACTGGCGCCCGCGGTCCAATACATCGTCGAACATCAGGCGGATGCGAATATCGCGGCGCAGATGAAGGCGTACGATTTCCACAAGGTCATCGACAACAGCGTTGTCGAACGCCTGGTGCGGGAACACTTTTTCGAGCAACTGTTCGGCCCCGGAATCAAGGCGGAGCAGGACAGCAAGGGGAAACTGGCTTTCAAGTAGACTGGATCTATATGGCAGAAATCGTTCTAGGTATCGGATCGTCGCACGGCCCGCTGCTCTCCACGCCGCCCGAGCAATGGGATCTTCGAGCACAGGCCGATCGCGAAAACAAGAAGCATTGGTATCGCGGAAAGACATACGACTACGAAACGCTGTTGCGGGAGCGGGCACCCGGATTCGCCGCAGAGGTGACGGTGGAGTCCCGGCGTGAGCGGTTCATGCAGTGTCACCGGGCCATGGAATCGCTCACGCAAATATTCAAGGAAGCCGCTCCCGAAGCCGTCGTGATCCTGGGGAACGATCAGCGGGAGTTTTTCGATGAGGGCCTCACGCCGTCGATCACCGTGTATCGCGGCGCGGAGATCAAAAATTTGCAGCATCTGGCCAAGGACAGCCCGCCGGGCATCAACATCGCCGAGCCGGGAAACTCTCCGCTGGAGGGCGCCACGTATCCCGGGTCGACGGCTCTTGCCGATCACATCCTGGATTCTCTCGCGGCCGAGAATTTCGATCTGGCGCAATCGGACACAACACCGAAAGCAGCGCCGCGCGGGGGCATTCCACACGCTTACGGTTTTCTTTACCATTCGATTCTGGGTGACACTCCTCCGCCCAGCGTCCCCATCATTCTGAATGTTCACTTTCCGCATAACGTGCCGAAGAACCGCCGATGCCTGGATCTGGGCGCCGCACTGCACCGCGCCATCAGGAGCTTCGATGGGTTTGAACGCGTTGCGGTGATGGCGTCCGGCGGACTAACCCATTTTGTGATCGACGAGGAGCTGGACCGGAAGATCCTTGGCGCCATGAAGGAAGGCGATGAAGAGGCCCTCGAGGCCATCCCTGAGAGTCTCTTCAAGGTCGGTACGGCGGAGATCAAGAACTGGTATCCGGTGATTGCGGCGATGCGCCAGACGGGCCTCCGCTACCATCTCGTGGACTACGTTCCCTGCTACCGGTCGGAAGCGGGAACCGGAAACGCCATGGCGTTTGTGTACTGGGATTAGCCCGCATTTCTCACACTGAAAAACCGTGTCTTGGCAAGCCGGCGGATACGGCAAGAGTGACGGATGGGGAGGCAAGAGCGGCCAATGCGAGAGGGAGCGGACAGACGAATCCTGGGGAGGCGAAAAGGATCGAGAAGGTTGTCAAAGATCGGTGGTCCCGGAGGACCGCAGCATTCAGGTTCGGAGCTGCTGCAGCACCTGTGAGAAGAGCGCCTGATAGGGATAGCTGCTGGCCAGGCGGACCCACACTTTGCGAACTGTGACCTGGATCAACGCGCCGATCTTAAGTAGCTTGAGCCGGATCGTGCCCACCTGCGCGTTGGCCATGGCCGTCGTTCGCAGCCCCAACCTTCGCAGACCATTCATGAGCGTATAGGCGATGACGGACAGGTAGATCCGCTGTTGATTGGCTCGCATGGTGGAGGCGCTCACGCGATCGGCAAACAACACGAACTGCTCTTTGAGCCGGTTCTCCATGTCGCCGCGTGCGCAATACAACTCTTCGTAGAGCTTCTGTTTCTCCCAACCTTCGGAGGCCAGCGAGGTCACGATGAATCGTGGATTGGGCTTGCCGTTGATATGCTCGGCTTTGGCCACCACACGACGTTTCTTGCTCCAGGTCCCCCTGAGTGTTTCGTATTCAAACTCGACAAAGATCCGGGCTGGTTGTTGAGTGGCTTCAAACTGCTGCTTGGCTTCGGCCAGCGAGCCATCGATGAGCCCTTCCACTCTTGAGTTCCGAGCCATTCCCACGACGAAGTCCACACGGTTGTTCTCGCACCATGTCATCAGTTCGTCCGAACAGAATCCGGAATCGCCGCGCAAGATGATCCTCACTTCCGGCCAGCTCTGGCGGATCTGTTGGACGACGCGCTCGACTTCCTTCCGGCTTCCCACTGCGGGCCCGATGCTGCTGGGCCGCAGTCGCGCGCACAACACATGATCGCCGCAGAAAATGTACAGCGGCAAATAGCAGTAGTGTTTGTAGTAGCCGTGATAAAACTTCCCTTCCTGATTGCCGTGCAGCGCCATGTCCGTGGTGTCGATGTCCAGAACGATCTGCTGGGGAGCCAATGGATGGGCGTCCAGAAACACGTTTACCAACAGCTCGTCCACGCTGTCGCGCCAGAACGTGATCTTCTTGTAGCGCGACGCAATCCCGGTGCCCAACTCCATGCGGTTCAACGTGCTCTTGCCCGCCAATGGTTCGGTGCCCGGTTGCGCCTTACCGGCCAGCGCACTCAATAAAGGATCCTGCCGGAGTTGTTCGTGATCGTTGAGATCCTCGTAGCCCAGCGCCAACGCGTAGACTCGTTGCCGGATCATCTGCTCGATGCTGTGCTCGATCAACACTGGATTCCGGCGGTCGATGAAACACTGACTGAACCGCGCCAGCAGGTTCATTTTCGAGTCGGCTTCTTGCAACAGCAAAGCGCCCCCGTCGGAACTCACCGTCCCGCCACTGAACTCCGCCACGATCTCCCGCCTACCGTGGGCACTGGCAAACTCGAACCGATCTTGGTTACACTCTGTCATAGCCATTGGCCGCTCTCTTTCTCACCCAAACATGTCTTGATACATATGTTTAGGCGTCAGCGAGCGGCCTTTGGTTATTGGGTAGTGTGAGAAATGCGGGCTAGAACCGGGCTATTGGCAGGTCAGAGGCCTGCCCCACTGACACCCATGGCCGCGAGGTAGGCTTCGCGGACCTCTTGGGGCTGGCCCTGCTGAAAAGGGTAGCCCTCCGTTAACTGCCGTCCGTGAATGGGGTGCTTGACGAGTTCTGCGCGGGTCAATCCCTCGGTGAGGAGCTTGCGCTCTGCAATCGGCAACCCGACACATCGATTCGCCTCGGGATCGCGAATGACGGCTTTGGGATCCTCACCCTTGGCCACGGCTTCCAGATCGCTTAGGAAGCGCTTCCGCAGCATCAGGATGCCGCGGTCGCCCGACCCCAGGTGCTCCTGGGTGCGATCCGCAACGGTTCCCTGGCCAACCCATGCGACGAAGTCCTGATTCATGACGTGGCTGGAGATCCAGCGGCCGGTGGCCGCGTCCGTGACCGGGCCATGCCACGCCGGGATCGTCTCTTGAATATACGGCTCACCTTCTTTGGGCACGCGGCTGAAAGCCCAGGTGACACTCAGCGTATGCTGGTCGTCCACCGGAACGCGCCACTCAAAGTGATCGCCGGTGAACAGCGCATTCGGCCATAGACAGACACGGCCCACCGTCCACATAGGATCCGACTCGCTCATGCCCTCGCGGATGCGGCGGTAGACGAAGCCGTAATCGAACTCCTCGAACGCCAGCTTCAGATGCCGCGGCGAGTACGGCCCCTGTTTATCCTCCAACCGGACGCTCCAATTCATGTGCATCCACTCGAAGTGCAGCGGATCGATCGAATTCTCCTGGCATTGAAGCCAGTTGCAGGGAACGTCCGCAAAGACGATCTGCACAAAACCGTTCTTCCATGTGAAGGGCTCCCAGTTGGGGACCAGCGGAGCCGGCTGGGGTCCCAGATAGGCCCAAATCAGGCCGGCCCTGGTCTCCACCGGATAGGCCTTGATCCGGACCTTGTCCTTGAAGCGAGCCTCCGGGACGGCAACGTCCTCGTAAGGCTGCTCGGTGCACCGGCCATACTGGTCGAACAGCCAGCCATGATAGTTGCAGCGCAGCCCACACTGTTCTACGTACCCGTAGGAGGTATCGGCGCGGCGGTGCGGGCAGTTGCGGTCGACCAGCCCGAACGTGCCGCTCAGATCCTTGTAGAGAGTCAGATCCTCGCCCAGCAGGCGAACCGGCTTGATGGTCTTTTTTTCGAACTCGCTCACCGCGCCTACCGGCATCCAATAGCGGCGCAAGAGCTCACCCATCGGGGTGCCGGGGCCGACTTGCGTGAGCCGTTGGTTCTTAGAGCTGTCGAGCATTGCGTAAAGCGTCCTCCACAGAAATTCATCGTAAGCTATAATTGCGCCTGATTGTTAAGGATGGTTGTGAAGGACCGAATGAAGATCGCGCTCATAGCAGCCGCCGGCTTGTTCCTTCTGTCCGCGCCGGCTCCGGCGCAGTGGCTGAAGTATCCGTCTCCAGGCATACCGCGTACGCCCGACGGCAAGCCGAACCTGACAGCGCCGGCGCCGCGAGTGAATGGCAAGCCGGATCTGTCCGGAATTTGGGTAGCCGATACGCCTCGCTACCTGATCAACCTCGCGGGCGGCGGGAGTGAGGTTTCTTTCCAGCCCTGGGCGGAGGAACAATACAAGAAGAACAAAGCCACCGAAGGACGGGGAGATCCGGAGGCGCGTTGCATGCCGCACGGCGTCCCCAAGGTGGATACGCTACCCTATCCGTTCAAGATCTTCACCATGCCGGGCCAGTTGGTGATCCTGTATGAAATGTTTTTCCAGTATCGTCAGATCTTCACAGATGGCCGCGAGATCCCCAAGGAGATTGTGAATCCCAGTTGGCTGGGATATTCGGTCGGGAAGTGGGACGGAGACGATTTTGTGGTCGACACGGCCGGGTTTAACGACAAGTTCTGGATGGACACCGACGGCCATCCTCACACGGAGGCCTTGCATGTGACCGAGCGGTTCCAGCGCACGGACTTCGGCCATATGAAGATTCAGGTCACCATCGACGATCCGAAGGCGTATACCAAGCCTTGGTCCAACACGATACCACTGCATTTATTGCCCGATACCGAGCTTCTGGAATTCGTCTGCGAAGACAACCGGAGTCTTCCGCATATGCTCGATAAGCAGTAGTCTTCCGGCGATTCCGGTGTCACGCTATTCGTAGCGCAACGCCACCGTTGGATTCACCGAAACCGCGCGGCGAGTTGGAATCAAACACGCAAGCACCGCCACCAGGGCCAATAACAGCGAGACGGCAATGAAAGTTGAAGGATCGGTCGCCGAAACTTCGTACAGCGCCGACTTGAGATAGCGCGTGAGCGCGAGGGAGCCCGCCAGCCCGAGAGTCAGGCCGATCGAGAGCAGGATCAACGCGTGGAGTACCACCAGCCTGAAAATATCGCCCGCGCCTGCGCCCAGGGCCATCCGTATTCCAATCTCCCGCGTGCGCTCCGCCACGGAATACGCCATGACGCCATAAATCCCGATGGCGGCGAGTACCGCCGCAATCGCCCCGAAAATCCCCAGCAGCAGAACATATAGCCGGACATACTGCACCTGCCCATCAAGATACTCCTCGACGGTGCGCAGATTCGCCACCGGCCTGCTGGGATCCACTTCGGCCGTAGCTTGCCGCACACTCGCCGCCAAAGCCATGGGGGTGCCCCTGGTTCGCAGCACAAAGTACATCCCCGCGCGCGTCGAATAGCCGGCGCCCATCCAGCGAGGGGTCTGCTGGAGGTAGGGCACGTAGATGGCTGGCTGGAGCTGGCGTTGCTGGCGGCTCATACGGATGTCGCCGGCGACGCCCACGACCTCGCGCAAAGGCTCATCCGGCACGTAGTCGAGCCGGATCTGCTTTCCGATCGGGCTTTCGTTCGGCCAGAACCGTTTGGCCATGGTCTGATTGACGATCACAACGAAGGGCGCAGCGGCGGTGTCGCGATCGTTGAAGTCGCGACCCTGAACGATCGGCGTTCGCAAAGTAGCGAAATAGTTGGGAGTAACGGCGATGTAGCTGGCGAATTGACTGGCCTGGCCGTTGGGGTCGGGCGGCGGGGCCGGACGGCCTTCGATCAGAAACCCCATGCCCAGAGACCCATTCAGCGGCGGCGCGCTGGCTCCGGCCACGGAGACGGCGCCGGGAAGTTTCTGAAGCCTCTCGAAAACGCGCTGGAAAGTCAGCGTAGTCAGCGGGCTGACATCCCACAAGCCGGCATTCCGGTACCTTGCATATGGTTTGATGGCTTCGTCGCGGGCGAAACGAAAATCGAAGGTGAGCAGATCCTTGGGATCGGCTCCGAGGGGGTTGTTCTGAATCCGCAGCAGGCTGTTGATCATCAATCCGGCGCCGATCAGCAGCACCAGAGCCATGGCGATCTGAAGGGTCACCAGGGCGCTACGCAGGTGCTGGCGGGCGATTCCCTCGGTTCCGCTTCGGCCGCTCTCTTTGAGCGAGCCCACCAGATCCGGATTCGAGGCCTGAATCGCCGGGGCCATCCCAAACACCACCGCTGTCAGGACGGCGATCACCGCCGTGAATCCCAAAACAGGCAGGTCCAGCGAGATTTCATTCAACCTTGGAAAGCCGGGCGGGGCGGCGGCAACGAAAAGCCGCAACCCTCCCCAGGCAAGGAAGACTCCCAGCAGCCCGCCCAGCAGAGACAGCGGCACGCTCTCGGTCACCAATTGACGGATGATTCTCCAGCGACCGGCCCCGATGGCGGTGCGAATCGCGATCTCCGTTTTGCGCGACGCCGCGCGCGCCAGCAACAGGCCGGCGACATTGGCGCAGCCGATCAGCAGCACGATGCCGACCGCGCCCTGAAGCAGAAGAAGCGGCGATTGCAGCCACCCATACAGGTATTCGGCCATGGGTTGCACCCTGGCGCCGAGATTCTTGTTGCGGCCTGGATCGGCGGCCAACTGTTGCGCAGCCAGCGCCTCCATCTCAGACTGGGCCTGCTTCAGCGCGACACCCGGTTTGAGACGCGCGGCGACGCCGCTGGTGTATTGCGTGCTCGCCATCTCTGTGCGGGTCCAGTTCATGGGCGTCCAGAAATCGGCTTGCTCGTCGAACAAATAGAAATTCGGCGGCATCACGCCGATGATGGTCTGGTCCAACCCATCCACTCGCAGAACCTGTCCGACTACGTTGCGGTCCCCGTTGAACCGGCGCTTCCAGAAGCCGGAGCTGATCAACAAGACGCGCGCCGGAGTGTCGACGGGATTCTCGTCTTCGGCCAGCACACGCCCGAGAATCGGCTTAACGCCCAGCGTCTGAAACACGGATGGCGAGAAGTTTTCACAGTCGACTCTTTCCGGCGGCTGCCCGTGCTCGTCCGCGCCTATGTTGCAGATGTTGTTGCGAACAATCCCCATCGCCTCAAAGGATTTAGCCCTTTCGTGAAACGCAAGATAGTTATACGCCGTGACCCCGTTGTTCTGATTGGGATGGTCGAGTGTAACTGACCAGATCATCACCAGCCGGCTCGGTTCCGGGTAAGGCAGAGGGCGCAGAAGCGTGGTGTCGATGAGGCTGAAAATGACCGTGTTGGCGCCGATACCGAGCGCTAGCGATAGAGCCGCCACGATGGTGAAGCCGGGCTTCTTGAGGAGCATGCGGAAGCCGTAGACGATGTCCTGCCACGATGTGGTCATGAATCAGGCCGGATGGGCTCTCCTTGTTCGGCTTAGACGAAGGAACCGGCGAAACGTTCCGGTTTTTTCGGGAATCGCCGGAAGGCCCCGGCCCGCCAGGCCGACAATAGCGCTCGCTCCTCGCACGGGTTCGGCCTCCTTGCTTTTCGTTTAATGATACAGTACCGAATATCCGGATTGCCTCGCCGAGCCCTCGGGAGTTCCAAATCTTTTGGTGGGGAACGCGATTGCCGGTCATAGCGTGCGTTGCGAGGCGTTCTGTAACGAGGAGAGACTAAGTTTTGGCGATACGATGATGATGAGTGCTGCCAACTGACGAATTTGAACTCCTGGTCGAGAACGCGCTGCGGGGCATTCCATGGCGCTTTCGCCGGCGCATGAAAAACGTCGCCATCGTGGTCGAGAAAGAACCACCGCGGCCCGGTCTACTCGGCCTCTACCAAGGCCGGCCGCTGGCGAGCCGTTCGGTTTTCGAGGGGTTCACGATGCCGGACAAGATTACAATTTTCCAGGGCCCACACGAACGCCTGTCGCGCACGCGGGCCCAGCTTGAGCAGATGGTGGCCGATACGGTCTGGCATGAGATCGCACACCACTTCGGAATGGACGAAGCGCGGGTGCGCCGGGCGGAGCGGAAAAGGGGCAGTTAGCTCGCGGACGCGCGAGCGCTTGTTGCGTCACGCCGGGGCATATGAGAGATTAGGGAGCATTATGAAACGGAACCTCGACGTTGCGACTTGTGTGATGGCGCTATGCGCCGCCGCCGGCCTCGGTTGGGTAAGCGCGGTGCGCGCGCAGGCGCCTGCCGGACAAAGGAACGCCCCTGCCCCACAGGCCAAAGGCAAAGCCGGCGGCGCTCCCCAGGCGATCGGCATGGAAACCGGTCTCACCTACTTCCAGACGCGCTGCATGAGCTGCCATCGTGAAAACGATTCCTCAAAAGCGCCGAGCGCCCGCCGTATCCGCCAAATGACGCCGGAGCAGATCTACGCCGTGGTCTCCAAGCCCAGCCGTCCGGAACACGATCAGGGGCTCACCGATCCGCAGAAGCGCCGCATGTCGGAATTCATGGGCGGCTACCGGCAGATCGGCAGCGTGGAAGCCGGCAATCCGAAGAACTTTCCGAACGCCTGCCCTTCCAATCCGCCGCTGAGCGATCCGTACGCGGGCGCCTTTTGGAGCGGCTGGAGCGCGGACATCCAGAACACGCGTTATCAAAGGACCGAAGCCGCCGGAATCACCAAGGCGGATGTGCCCAAGCTCAAGCTGAAATGGGCGTTCGGGTTTCCGCTGGGCATCAGCGCGTATAATACGCCCGCGATCGCTTCCGGACGCGTATTCACCGGCACGGATATCGGGTGGGTCTATTCGCTCGACGCCAAGACCGGATGCACTTACTGGGGTTATGAAACCGGCGTGACGGTTCGCGGGGCCATCAGCATCGGTCCGGTGACCGGACAAGGAAACACCAAATACGCAATTTTCTTCGGCGACGCCAAGGCCAACGTCTACGCGCTGGATGCGCAGGACGGCAAGCTGCTCTGGAAGCGCAAGGTGGAGGAATTCTTTCTGGGGCGCATCACCGCGGCTCCGAAGCTGTATAACGGACGCCTGTACGTGCCCGTCTCGTCGTCGGAAGAATGGCAAAGCGGCAATCAGGACTATGAATGCTGCACTTCGCGCGGCAGCGTCGTGGCGCTCAACGCCAGCAGCGGCGAGCAGGTTTGGAAGACCTACGTGATGAGCGACCCCAAGCCCACGCAGAAGAACGCGAACGGCGTGCAATTATACGGCCCCGCGGGCGGCTCGGTGTGGAACTCGCCCACGGTCGATCCGGTGCGTCATGCCGTGTACTTCGGCACGGGCGATACGGAAACGGAACCGGCGCAACCGCTGGGAGACGCGATCGTCGCCGTGGATATGGATTCCGGCAAGGTTCTGTGGTCCTACCAGGCTCAGCCGAACGATGCTTTCATGGGAGGCTGTAACGGCGAGAACAAGAGTAAGGCTTGTCCGCAGACGATGGGACCGGATGCCGACATCGGCAACTCTCCCATCCTGAGCACGCTCGACGACGGCAGGCGCGTGCTGATCGCCGGCACCAAAAACGGCGACGTGTTTGCGCTGGATCCGGATAATCGCGGCGCGCTGATCTGGCGCGTGGCCGCCAACGCCGGCGGCGGACGCGGCGGCATCGTTTGGGGCGGCGCGGCCGACCACGAAAACGTGTATTACGGCATGGGCAGCGGAGGCATGTCCGCGCTCAAAATGGCCACTGGCCAGCGCGCCTGGTTCCAGCCCATCAATGCCGCCGGTGCGCGGGCCGGCAACAACGCTGCCGCGACCATGATTCCCGGGGTCGTGTTCGTAGGAGGCACGGACGGCAAGCTGCACGCTCTCGCCACAACCGATGGCAGCCCGCTGTGGGAATTCGATACGAACAAGAATTTCGACACCGTCAACAAGGTCGCGGACGCTCATGGCGGCGCGATTTCGTCGGTGGGTCCGGTGATCGTGGGCGGGATGATGTACATCGGCTCGGGCTACGGCGTTGGGGGCGGGCCTTTCGGAAACGTGCTGCTGGCGTTCGGCCCGGAGTAAACTGTCGGCGGGACGCGGAGGTTACAGCATCACCAAGCCTCGCCGGATGGCTTGGGAGACCGCCTCGGTCCGGCTGGAGACGCCGAGCTTCGCGAAGATAGATGCGACGTGAGTCTTGACAGTGTGCTCCGAGATGCCGAGGCGGTGCGCGATCAGCTTATTACTGAGCCCCTCCGCCAGCAGGTCCAGCACCTCCAGTTCGCGGTCGCTGAGCGGTTCGGCAAGCTCAGCCGGAAAGGGCTGCGCATCCGGCAGAAGCTCCGCGAGCAACGCCGGCGTGGTCACGGCAAGCCCGGCGTTTACCGCGTGAACCGCGCCCTCGATCTCCTCCGCGGTTGCGTCCCAAGAGAGCGCCCCTCGAATGCCGGAGCGAAACGCGGAGCCGACCAGGGCGGAATCGGCGAAATCCAACAGTAAAACCACAGGAATCGGCAGGTCGGCCAGGACCGCCCACTCCTGGCCGCCCGAATCTCCGGCCTCGATCAGCAGCACATCGCCGGAGAGTTCGGAGGGGGCAAGCTGGGACGCATCGACGGTCCCGGCGAATTCGAGCGACGGAATCGAGCGAACCAGACTTTCCAGGCCCGCTCGAACCAGGTTCGATCGCGACCCCACCAAAACGCGAATCACGCCGCTCTCACCGAGGCAGGAGCCCTTCGAATCGCAACCGTGCGGATGTTCGGGTTCGCGCCGCGGCGGAATTGAAGCTCCAGAATCCCTTCGCGGCTCGCGTGAATGCCGATCTCCAGGTCCTGGACCGACTGGAATCGCCGCCCGCCCGCGCCTACCAACACATCGCCTTGCAGAAGCGAGGCACGCTCGGCGGGCGAGTCCGGAATCACTTCCAGCACGATGAACGCGAGTTCCCGGCCGAAGCGTTCCATCGAAACCGGCCGGACCACCACTCCCAGTCCCGCTTGAACCGGAGCCCTCAGGAATTCCGTAACGGAATAGGAGGGAATCGCAAACGCCAGTCCGCCGGCGATCATGGTGTTGAGCCCCACCACCTCGCCGTGGGCGTTGGCCAGCGGTCCACCGGCGTTTCCAGGGGCGAGCCGTAGTTGGCTGACCAACCAGGGGCGCTTTTCGAACCCGCCCCGCGAGTCCTCACTCCAGTTCAAACGATGAACCACGCCGGTGCTGGCGGCGCCCGTGAACCCGAACGGATTCCCGACGGCGATGACCAATTCGCCCACCCGCAGCGCGTTGGAATCGCCCGGCGTAACGGCCGGAAGACCAGAGGCTTCCACCTTTAAGGCCGCCACGTCGCGCCGGCGATCTCTTTTCACGATCCTGCCCGGCACCAGGCGTCCGTCCCAAAGTTCCACTTCAACGCGTCCGACGTCGCCACGCGCCACTTCGGCCGCGCCCGAACTTCCGGCGGCTTCCACCACGTGCGCGTTGGTCACGATTTGGCCGTCCCGCGACCAGATCACACCCGACCCGCTCCCATTTCGATGGGTCCTGACCTGGACAGTGGATCGGCGCAATCTTTCGACTACTTCTCCAAAGGTACCGCCCACGCTGTTACCTCCTTCTGCTGGGCCGCTCTCCGATGCGGACGTCCAGGTCTTGCACTACGCCCGCCCGCAGCACCTGGAATTTGACGGTCTGGCCCGCCGGCGTCCGTTCCAGAAGCTCCGCCAGCGCCTCCGGCCGGGCGACTGAATGGCCGCCCGCGGCCACCAGCACATCTCCGAGAATCAATCCGCTTACGGCGGCCGGCCCCTCCGGCTCGATCCCCAGCAACATGATTCCCGTGTCTTGTTGAAGCCTTTCCTTAATCGCTGGAGGCAACGCTACCGGCTGAAGAGCAACTCCCAGAAAACCGTGACTGATGTAGCCTTGCTCGATCAATTTTCCCGCGATTCGATTGATGGTTGCGCCGGTGACGGCGAACACCGAACTGCGCGACAGTCCGGTGGAGACCAAACCGATCAGATTGCCGCCCGCGTCCACCGCCGCGCCGCCCGAGAGCGTCGCATAGACCGAGATATCCAGGCGAACGAATGGGTCGAGCTTTCCGCCTCGCCAGGATTTCCATTCTCCGGAAACACCGCTGACGATTCCGAAGGACGCGATTGGTCCAGTGTCGGCTGTGCGGCCGACCGCCAGCGCCAGGTGCCCCACCTTGAGCGCCGCATCGCCGGCGAATTTGATTGGACGAAGACCACCGGCATCGGTTTCCAGGACAGCAAGGTCCGTGCCAGTGTCCCGCCCCCGCAGCCGGGCCGCGGCAGAGCGTCCGTCCGGGAGCAGAACTTTGATCCCGTCTTCCACGCGAATGCCTTCGCTGGAAGTTACGATCAAGTTGTCGCGCCAGGCGATCCCGCTGGATCCGATGCCGCGCCGGCCATGCACGGCCACAATGCTCGGGGCCACGCGCTCTGCGGCTGCCGCTAATTCATTCGAAAGATTCACAAGATCGGTTGCCATGACTCCAGCATGCTCCCGGCGGGCGGATGCGCGCATCGGAAGAAAGAGTGATTGGCGATCGCGCCTTCGGGCGGCGCGTAGATATATCTCAGACCTCTTGCCCGTAGACTGGAATCGCCGCTCCGGTGATCTGAGCGGCGGCGGGAGACGCCAGGAAGGCAACCAGCCCCGCCACATGCTCGGGCTGGACCCACTTCCCCGGGTCCGCGCCCGGGTTGGCTTTGCGATTGGCAAGCGTGTTCATCGTCGCAGGCAGGATCACGTTCGCGGTGATGTCCAGGTCCCTGTTCTCCAGAGCCGCGGTCTGAACCAGCGACACCAGAGCCGCCTTTGAAGCGCTATAGGCGCTGAGGTTGGCGGCCGGCTCGGCGGCATTGCGGCTGCCGATCGCGATGATGCGGCCCCGGGCCGCCTGGCGCATGTGAGGGATCGCGGCCCGCAGGATGTTGACTGCCGACTTGAGATTGATGCCGAGCATCCGCTCCCAGGTCGCTTCGTCCGTTTCCGCGATCGGTTTGCCGCCGGCGAACCCGCCCATCACGTGAACTAGCGTATCGATCCTCTGAAAGCGGCGTATGACGTCGCCGGCCAGCTTCTGAGCCGCATGCGCATCGGTGAGGTCCGCGGCAATGGCGGTGAACCGCGGATTCGGGAAATCGGCATCCGCGATGGCCAGGGACGTCCCGACCACGACGGCCCCGGCCGCCAGGAATTCTTCGGTTACGTTGGTCCCCAGACCACCGTTTGCACCCGTGATCAGGACAACCTGGTTTGAAAGTTCGTTCATGGCGTCTCCCAGCATTCAGGGGCTTTGCTCGCGGTCTAGGCGAAACCTCGCCGCGGCGCTGATAACATCATTATCGCCGGATATCGAGAGCGCGGGTCCGGCTACCATAGTCACGAAGGCTTAGGGCACGACCCGAGAACATGAGTCCGCTCGATTCCATCAGCACTCTCTTGCCGCGCGCTTCCAGTAAACGGCTGTTGCCGTGGCTGGTCGCAGTCGCGTTCTTTATGGAGTCGCTGGACACGACGATTCTGAACACTGCGGTGCCCGCCATCGCGGAGGCGCTAAAAGTGGCGCCGCTCAGCATGAAGTCGGTGCTGGCGAGTTACACCCTGAGTCTCGCCGTGTTCATTCCGATCAGCGGGTGGATGGCGGACCGATTCGGAACGCGCCGGGTGTTCGCTTCCGCGATTGGTCTTTTCACGTTGGGGTCGCTGCTCTGCGGCGTATCGGGCGATCTCCATGTGCTGGTCGCCTGCCGTGTCCTGCAAGGGTGCGGCGGAGCCATGATGGTGCCGGTGGGCCGCCTCACCCTGGTCCGAACCTTCGCGAAATCCGAACTCATCCGCGCCATGAGCTTCGTCGCCATCCCGGGTCTGATTGGTCCCATGCTCGGACCCATCGCCGGCGGCCTGATCGTCGGATACTTTCACTGGAGGCTCATCTTTTTCGTGAACCTTCCGATTGGCCTCGCCGGCTTATGCCTGGTCTACCTGCACCTGCCGGACTACCGCGAAGAGCGCACCCATCCGCTGGATGTCGCCGGTCTGATCCTATTTGGCTCCGGCGTCGCGCTGCTGTCGTATGTGCTGGAGGTGTTCGGCGAACATGACCTGGGCTCGCGCGAAATTCTGGGGCTTTTGGCGCTTTCCATCCTGCTGCTGGCAGGTTATGGACTGCACGCAACCAGGGCTGCGTTTCCTTTGCTGCGTCTAACTCTGTTTCGCATTCGCACGTTCCGCGCGGCGGTGACCGGCAGCTTCGTCACGCGTCTGGGCATCGGCGGAATCCCATTCCTGTTTCCGCTGCTTTACCAGGTGGGCCTCGGATTCAATCCTATTCAATCCGGCCTGCTCATGATGCCGCAGGCGATGGCCGCCATGAGCCTGAAGTTAACCATGCCGCGAATCCTGACACGCTTCGGCTTTCGCGGCGTGCTGGTCTCGAATACCGTGATCCTCGGTCTGATGATCCTCCTTTTCGCGACCATCGGTGTGGGCACTCCGGTCTGGCTCATCGTGGCGCAGGCGTTCTTTTACGGGTTCTTCACGTCGCTGCAATACACCAGCATGAATACGCTGGCGTATGCCGACGTCACCGAGGAAGAAACCAGCGGCGCAAGCTCGATCGCGAGCACGATGCAGCAGATGTCGATGAGTTTCGGCGTCGCGTCGGCGTCGCTGGCCACCGCGTTCTTCATTCCCGATCGCTTTCATTCCAACGCGCCACAAATGATTCACGGCATCCACCAGGCGTTCCTGGTCCTGGGCGGATTGACCATTCTGTCGACGATCGTGTTCCGCGAATTGAAGAGCGGGGACGGTGAGGCGGTCAGCCGGCAGACCTCGGCTTGACATTGGCCGGCTCCTGTTCACAAAATGGCGGTTGAAATGCGAAGAGTTTTGTTCGATAGATTTGCAGAGGCCGCCGTTGTTGAGGTTCTCTTGGCGATCCTGCTGTTCGCGCCGCAGCCCGCGGCTGGCCAATCCGCGGCGGCGAAGGCTCCAGCGGAAGACAACGGGGCTTGGAAGGGAGACTTGACCGGAGTTTGGCAGGGTCCCTATACGCCGGACCTCACCCGAGGGACCCAGGCCGCTTTGACACCTTGGGGGCAGCAACAGTTCGAACTGTTCGACGGAAAAATGGACCCGTGCCTGCCTGTAGGTGTGACTCGGCAGGCGAACGCCCCCGACCCGATCGAGATCGTCCAAACTCCGAATCGAGTGGTGATCCTGTACGAATCCTGGCATATTTTTCGTTCGATCCCCACGGACGGCCGCGACCACCCCAAGAACCTCGACCCCACTTGGTTCGGAAATTCGGTCGGAAAGTGGGATGGTGACACGCTCGTGATCGACGTGGCCGGGATGAACGACAAGACCCGCCTTGATACTAATGGCCATCCTCATAGCGACCAGCTCCATTTGACCGAGCGTCTTCGGCGCACGGGTCCCAAAACGATGTCCTACGAAGTAACGGTGGACGATCCGAAGGCCTATACGGCGCCCTGGAAACAAAGTCGTGTGTTCCAGCTCAAACCGGGGCTGGAACTGATGGAATACGTCTGCCTGGAAAATGAAAAGGACCGCGCGCACCTGGTCGGGGTGAAGTAGCTGGGCGCGCCGACGCAGTATAATTACCCGAGAGGGAAATACCGAGATGAGAATTTTCTGCATTGCTTGCGCCGCCGCGATGGCTGCATCCCTGGCGCCCGCGCAGTGGCTGAACTACCCGACCGCGGGGATCCCGCGCGCGGCCAACGGCAAGGCGGATCTTTCCGCGCCTGTGCCCAAGAAATCCAACGGCCAGCCGGACCTTTCGGGAATCTGGCTGGTTCCGGGGATTAAGTATCTGATCAACATCGCCGCCGACTTGAAGCCTGGTGAAGTTCCCTTCCTGCCTTGGGCGGATACCGAATATAGGAAACGCGTGGATAACCTGGGCAAGGACGATCCCAACAATTTCTGCCTGCCCTCCATCATTCCGGAAAAGATCGCGGTGACCTCTCCGTGGAAGATCGTCGAGACGCCCGGCGTGGCCTACATCCTGTACGAATCGCGCACCATCTTCCGCCAGATCTTTACCGACGGCCGCTCTCTGCCCAAGGACCCGAATCCCACCTGGCAGGGCTACTCGATCGGCCATTGGGAGGGCGACACGTTCGTGGTGGAAACCAGCGGCTTCAACGGCAAGGGCTGGCTGGATACCAACGGACATCCGGTCACCGACGCGCTGCATGTGATCGAGCGCTACCAGCGCAAGGATTTCGGACACATGGACGTGCAGATTACGATCGACGATGCCAAGGCCTACACCAAGCCGTGGACCGTCACGGAAGGCGCGGTCTATCAGCCCGATACGGAACTGCTCGAATACATCTGCGAAGAGAATAATCGCGATCTGGGGCACTTCGTCGGGAAGTAGGAGTGGGGCAGGCGATCGGTTTTTGTCGCCTGCCTTTCGGCAGGAGGAGGTGGCATCGTGAAATCCCTTTTGACCCCGGCGTTCGCGGCTGCATTCGTGTGCCCGGTCGTGGTTTGGGCGCAGGTTCAGCCACCGCCGGCTCCGTGGCGCGGGGCGGGACCGACCCCGTGCGTGGGCTCGGACCGCGGCATCTTCCAGTGTCCTTCTGCCGCGCGAACGATCGCGATCCGCGCCGGACGCTTGTTCGATAGCAAGACCGGCCAGATGTTGACCAGACAGGTGGTGATCCTTTCCGGCGAGCGGATCACCGACGTTGGATCGCAGGCCCAGGTCAAGATTCCGGCCGGCGCTCAAGTGATCGATCTGGGCCAGGCCACCGTCCTGCCCGGCTTGATCGACGCGCACACGCACATGTTCAATACCCGCGGAGCGAACGGAACCACGGAAGCCTCCATGCTGATCGCGGTTCAGAATGTACAAGCGGACTTGCGGGCGGGTTTTACCACCGCGCGAGACATGAGCACCCACGGTAATGGATACGGCGACGTGGCCATCCGCGACGCCATCAACCAGGGGCGCATTGACGGCCCCAGATACCAAGTCTCGACGCGAGGCATCGTTTGGGGCGCTACGCCGGCGAACCCTTCGGCTCCGGATAACCCCTTGACCAGCGCGGTGGTTCGCTCAGTTGAGGAGGCCCGCGCCGCGGTGCGGGAGCAGATTGCGCGCGGCGCGGATTGGATCAAGTTGTTTCCAACGGGCGCTTATTCGTTCAGCGCCGAGGGCGTTGCCCAATATGTACTCACCTATCCGATGCCGGTCTTGCAGGCGTTGATCGATGAGACGCATCGCCTCGGGAAGAAGACGGCGTGTCACGTTTATGGAGGCGAGGGGCAAAAGAACGCCATCCTCGCCGGCTGCGACACCATCGAACACGCCTTCGGCTTGAATCAGGAGCAGGCCAACATGATGGTGCAGAAGGGGCTGTATTACGATCCGACCTTTGTTCGCTACATCGAGCCTTACATGGACGATAACGACGCCAAAAACACCGGCGGCAAATACCGCATGATTCCGATCTTCGAGAAGGCCGTCGCCATGGCTGCCGCCACCAAAGGAATGAAAATCATGATGGGCAGCGGAGCCGATGGCTCGACCTACGCCCACGGAACACAGGCCCTGGATTTCGAAGCGTTGGTAAAGCGCGGCGGTCTGACTCCGGCGCGGGCTATCCAGGCCGCGACCACGATTAACGCCGAAGTGCTGGGTTGGCAGAACCAGATCGGATCCATCGACAAAAGTAAGTACGCCGACCTGATCGCCGTCTCCGGAGATCCTCTGGCCGACATCACCGAACTCCAGCGAGTGAAATTCGTCATGAAGGGCGGGAAAGTCATTCGAAACGACTTGACAGAGAGCGCTGCTAAATAGACGCGCTCGCCGCGCGTAGTAAAATCGAGCCATGAAATACCTTGGAGCTCTGCTGATGACCACTACCGCGTTTGCCGCCTCCAGCGTGCATGAATTCACCCTCGACGCCATCAACGGCACGCCCACCTCGCTTGCCACCTACAAAGGCAAGGTGATGCTGATCGTCAACGTGGCCAGCCAATGCGGCTACACCTATCAATACGAAGGCTTGCAGGCGCTGTACGTGAAGTACAAGGACCAGGGTCTGGTGGTGGCGGGGTTCCCGGCCAATAACTTCGGCGAGCAGGAGCCGGGCAGCAACGCCGAAATCGGCGCGTTCTGCAAGTCCAAGTTCGGTGTCACCTTCCCCATGTTCAGCAAGATCTCGGTGGCGGGCCAAGACAAGGCTCCGCTGTATCGGTTCCTGACCGACAAAGCCGCCAATCCGAAGACGGGTGGCGAGATTCCGTGGAACTTCACCAAGTACCTGGTGGACCGCAACGGCAAAGTGCTGGCGCGCTTCGATGCGCCGGTCGAGCCGGAATCGAGGGAACTGACCAGCGCGATTGAACGGGCGCTTGCCGCCAAGTAGCGTTCGCATCGTCAGGATTCAGGCGCGCTTTCCAAGTGGCCGAGACGGGTTTTCCCGGGCATGTCGCCATTTGCTCTTTCAGGCACTCCTCAGATTCGGATGCTAGGGTCGTTTCAGGAGATCGCAGAATGCGTGCACTGACAGTTTTGCTCGCGATTGGTTTACCCGTGATTTTCGCGCTCGGCGCTGTAGCGCAGGAAACTCAAGGACCTTCCCGCAGCCGTACAGAAGACCGTGCAGGACAACCTCAAGGGCGGCGAGATCAAGAACATCGGCAAAGAGAAAGAGGATGGGGTAGAGCAGTATGAGGTCGAAAGCATACTGAACGGGAAATCACGGGACTTCAACGTGGATGCCAAAGGCAACCTCCTGGTGGTTGAAGGGGCGACCACCATCGACGCCATTCCCGCGGCGGCCAAGGCTTCGATCCTCAAGAAGGTTGCCGACGGCAAGCTCGCGATGGTCGAGACCTTCATGAAGACCGGACAGCCGGAGATGTATGAAGCCTCCTACGCCGACAAGAAGGGCAAGAAGCACGAGGTGCTGGTGAAGGCGGACGGGACTGAAACAAAGGAATAGCGCCAGTGAGTGCGCTACTCAGGCCGGAGCCTGCTGCGTCAGAAGTTCGACTAGGCGCTCCTCGAACGCATCGAGGTCCGCTCCGAGCTCACGCGTGAGGCCAGTGTACACAACCCGGCCACTGGCGATCACGCTGATCTCGCTGCACAGGCTGCGAACCTCCTGTGCGTCGTGGCTGCTGAGGAAGGTGGTGACATTATCCTCCTTCGCCAGTCGCCGAAGCAGGTTCCACATTTCGCGTTTGGCGGGGAGATCAAGCCCCCGCGTGGGTTCGTCGAGAAACAGCACCTTGGGACGGCCCATGAGCGCGCGCGCAATCTCGACCCGGCGCTTCATGCCCGTGCTGTAGGCGCCAATGAGCTTTCCTCGAAACCGGGGGTCGAGGCCGACGTCGTCCAGAATGCGCTCGACTTGGCCGGGCACATCGGGGATGTGACGGATGCGGGCAAAGTAGGAGAGGTACTCCCGCGCGGTCCATGCCGACTGGCTTTCACTGGTCTCGTCACTCACCAGCCCCACTAGTCCGCGCACTGCAAGCGGTTCCCGGATAACGTCGTGGCCCCACAGCCTGCCTGTTCCCGCGCTGGGCGGCAGCAGCGTCGTGAGCATGCGAATCGTGGTGGTCTTGCCCGCGCCGTTGAGGCCCAGAAACCCGTACAGATGCCCTTTGGGAATCTTCAGCGTGACACCGTCGACCGCGACAAAATCGCCAAACCGGCGAGTGAGGCCATCGACCTCGATGGCGTAGTCGGCCGCGGCGCTCATCGGGTGCGCCGCCAGCGGGTGAACGCCGCTCCCAGACAGATCAAGGGCAGAATGGAGGAGGCAGCCCCCATCTCATAGATCGCGCTCGACACTTGCGCCTCGACCGCGCCCCGCGCGCTAAACGTTCGCGGTTCCGGACTGGGTGCGACAAAGTAGGTGGCCGTGACATTCAGCGCATAGCGGTTGCCGCCGATGTCCCAGGGTTTGGTTGGTTTCAGCGTCACCGGGACGCGCGCAATCCAGCCGTTGAGAATGTGGTGGCCGTCGGCCTCGACCGGTGCGGCATCCTTGGCATACGTGTGCGGCTCCAGGGGTTGCGGAGAGCCGGTGGTCACTTGCAGTCCGTTCTCCCCAACGATCTCGACGTGCAGCACGGCAACGCTCTGAGCGGCGTCGACAGGGAGCAGAAGCAGCATGTCTTTCCGCGTGACCTCATCGGTTCCCAGGGACTCCACCTCGCGATTCAGCAGCGGGCTACAGCAGCGCGCGGGGATCTGGCCGCCGGTCGGAACCAGAGCCAGGGTGCCGCTGCCGCGCGCGAAGATACCGCGGAGGGTCGGCGCGAGGTTGGGCGGGGGCGCCGGAGCTTCGTAATTGCTATCCGCCAACATGACCGGCAGCAGAATGATTGCGGAAATCGCGAGTGCAATCGTCCACCGCTGGCCGCGCGTCGCCTCCCACGTTTCGACTCCCTGGGCGCGGAGAAACACCCATACCGCCAAGGCGAACGCTCCGATCACGACCGCCAGGAGGCTGATCCACGTCAGCATGGTGGCGGCTGGAATGCTGCCCACCGCCAGCGTGAACCCCAACGCGTTCTTGAGGAGCACCGCCGGACTCGCCAGCGCGATGTGGCCGGAACGCGTCGCGCCGGTGCCCCGCGCCACCATCAACTCCTGAAGCGGGACCAGACCCACGTAGGCAAGCAGGACGCCCATACCGGCCGCGGCTGGCGCGGCCACGCTCCGGCCGATGAACAGGACGCCGATCAGCGTTCCAATGGCGATGCCGGCGATCATGATACCGGGAGTCCAAACCAGGAATCTTCCCAGCAGGAATGGAAGTCCAACGTGGTGTATGTATACCAACTGCATCGGAATCAATGCGACATAGTAGGCGGCCGCGAGCGTAAGGAGCACCAGGACTTTGGCGATGAGCCAGTCCCGACGTTCCACCGGCGCGGTGAAGACGCTTTCGACGAATCGATTTGCGCGCGGACTGGCGATCGCGCCGGCCGCGAGTGGAATGAACCCCAACGGAACCAGGCCGTAGGCGATGATCCCGTATCCGTCGAGCCACGTATCCTGTGTACCGACGGTTGCCAGGCCGCCGATCGCCAACAGAATCACCGCCGCCCCCAGCCACGCGAAACGGCCGCGCATCGTGGCCTTGAGTTCTTCCGCGAACAGGGTCGCGATTCCCCTCACGCTACTCCCCCCACGCTACTTACCAACGACAAGAATCGAGAACGAATCGGGCAGCATCGGGCCGCGGCCTGGTCCGCGCCCGCGTCCCTGCGGGGGCGCACCGGCGGGAGGCGCGGCCGGCGGCGCGCCGTACTCCGCGGCCATCGTCAGGACGTGGCCGGTCTTCGCATCCAACGTAAGCGTCTTGGCGCCATTCATCGTGTCGAGGTTCTGCTCCACCTCGAAGCTGGTGGGACTGGTTTCCTTGACGACTGTCAGCGTCCCATTGCCGTGCGTGCTGAAAGCTTCCATGGTAGCGGGATTGAACACGGCTCCGTCCGAGCCGCCGGCCAGCGGCAGCGTCTTCAGAATTTTGCCGTCCTTGGCGCTGAGGATGACCATCGTGGGCTGCGCCGGTTGCGCCGGAGGCACGCCCGAGTTCCGGGCCGCGACGAAGAGAATCTCGTTCTTGACATCCATCGCCAGCCCGGCGAGGCCGTTGCCTTTGTCGCCGAGATCGTAATGCGCCGTCACGGTCATCGCCTTAGCGTCGATGACAGCGACATTGGCTTTGTCGGAGACGTCAACGTAGATATGCCCCTTTCCATCCGTGACGGCCTGCTCCGGCGCGCCGCCCAGATCCAGCGTGCCCAGCACGTCGCCGGTTTTCGCGTCGATCACCGTGACGTGCGGCGCCGGATGGCTGAGGATGTACACTCGCTGATTGAAGGAATCCTGGAGAATGCCGTTCGGATTGCCCTGCACTTCGATGGTTTTGATGAGTTTCAGGGTCTTGGTGTCCCACATCGCCACGGGTTTGCTACTGGCGAAACCATGCCCCGATTTTGCATCCACCGCTGCGCCATTCGCCCGGATGTCCGGAATCTCTCTGGCAGGGGCCAGAGTATCGAGATCGAAGACCGTAATGCGCGCGGCCTGCCAGGCTGAGCCGATGGCCACGAATATTGTAAACGCTGTTACTGCCAGAAACGCACGTCGCATGAGAATGTCCTGTCGTCTACGGTACAGCAAAAAACCGGGACACAGTCATTTCCCGCCGGACGCAATTCGTCTCATCCCAACATGCGCGGAGGCGGGAAATGAGTGTGTCCCGGCTTTTTGCTACCGCTCAATGGTCATCAATGTGAATGTTCCGGGCAGCACCGGCCCCCGGCCCCGGCCACCCGCTGGCGCAGGCCCGAATTTTGCGGAAACGATGAACACACGGTGATTGGTGGGGTCGAGCCCCATATTTCGCGATCCCTGCGGGGTCTGCACACTTTCGAGGACGTGATATTGGTCCGGCGAGTCCTGATGGATCACGGTGAGCGTGCCGTCGGCGTTGGAGGCGAACGCGTTGCCGGAGGCCGCATCGTAGCCGGCGCCATCGACGCCGGTGCCGATCGGGAGCGTTGCGACCACCTTGCCTGCCTGATAGTCGGAGACCGCCATCACTCCGCTGCGGCATCCGCTGAAGAGCCGATGGTGGGCGGTGTCGAGGGCCATGGATACCGGCTGCTTGCACGCGCCGGTGGACCAACGCCGGGCCACCGTCGCCGTCTTGGCGTCGATCTCGACAACTTCGCTCGTGTCGGTGAGATTCGCATACACCTTGCCGTCGCCGGCGGAAGCCCCGTATTCCGGTTTGCCGCCGAGCGGGATGTTCGTGATCAGAGTCCCCGCCTGCGCGTCGATCACCGTCGAGGAGTGCGCGTCGCCATTCAACGTGAAGACGCGGTTCGACGGAGGATCGTAGACGATGGCGTCGGCGTCTTCGGCGGCCGGAATGCGGCCGAGAGACTTGAAGGTCTTCAGGTCGAACATCACGACGGACTGGTCGTTGCCCGAGGTGGCGAATCCATGACCCGTCTTTTCCGCGATTGCGGTACCGTGCGCGCCCTGGATACCGGTGACTTCGCCGAGCAGCATCCCGCTGTCTTCATCGATGACCATTACGCGGGTCTGCCGCGCGACAAACAGACGATGATTGGGTGGATCGGGCACGACGTAGTCCCAACTCCCGTCTCCGCCCAGCGTGTAGGTGTGGGTCACTCGGTACGACGAGGATGACTGCGCGAGGAGTGACGTCGTGGTAGCAAGTGTAAGGACCAGCGCGAGGGTTCGCATAGGGGTTTCTCTCCTCACTCACTGTAGCTTACACGAGAAATTCGCCGCGTCGTTGGTGCTTCCGGCGCGCCCTTGTACACGGCGACCTGCGGATAGGGACACCCAAATGAGACTCCTTGTGCGAACAGATAACCTAAAGGCATGAGCGAGCAAGCGGCCCAACTTCTGGAGGCGTTCGAAGCTTTGCCGGATGCAGAGATGCGCGTCTTCACCGTGGAACTCCTTGGCCGCGAGGCGCCATTCGACTCTGGTCCCGTGGACGACACAGAACCCGCAGAAGCCGCCCGATGAGATCTTGAACCACCCGCTCGGCGAAGCGTTGTTTGGTAGTGCCCTTCGAACTGCGTGAGAATGGAAAAGGGAGTTTAACCGCATATGGGAATCCTCATCGGCATCGACGCAAAACTGACCAAGGAGGGCGCGGGCGATATTGACTTGCTGGTTCACAGATACTACCTGGGCAGCCCTCGCCGTGCGTCGTTGTAACGGACCGCTTCCGGCACATCACCGGCGGGTCCATTGACAGTCTTGACCAAATATTCGCCCAAGAACTCGCCAAGCACACGGGATACACCACCAAAGAGCGCGTGAATCTCCTTGCAGTTCCCAACCAGCAATCAGGCGGCGGACCCGATACCTCCATACACACCCCTTAGTTTCGCTTGTCGCCGTCTCGCCGGAGGTTCAGCCCCCGCTGTGTTTCGGGTCACCGCTAGGTCACGGCTCATGGATCATCTTCGGCTCATTGCGCTGCTGAATCTCCAGCGCACGCGCGAGCAGTTTTTCAACCTCCTCCACCGTTTGTGCCTCTGCTTCAATCTCACCAACTTTCAACCGGACTTTTCGGCTGTACCGGGCATGCAGCCAAGCGCCCACAGCAGCACCAAGCACCGGACCAATCGTTGCCGCGAGGTTCAGGACGAACTCTCCCGAAAGAAAGGGCCCCCCGGCCATTTTTGCCAGCGCTCGTTTTGCGGCAATTGGAAAGCCTTCATCGAGGAACGCTTGTTCAAAACCGCGAAGCTCTTGCTGACACGCAGGCGCTAAATGGGACGGCTCATCAGCAGCGGGAAGCAGCGAGATTTTAAGTTCGGCTTCGATCAAATACGAGGATACCGCGCTTCCCCGAGCTGGTGTTCGGCGGTCTTCTGCGCTGGCTGGGACACGACCGCGCGTAGCCTCACTGGGCTGCGTTCCTGGACTGTTCAGTGCGCTGGCCCACGCCGCGATGAAACTTCCGCTGCGCAGCCCGCGCTTGAGATCAACAGTCCGGGTCGCAGACAGCGGCGATACCGTAGCGATCCAACATTCCGACCACCTCATGGCCCGCCAGGTACCTGGCTGTGGTTTCGTCTGACCACTTATCTCCACTTTTGAGGAGCTTCAGCGGCTCCAAATCCTTAGCCAACAGGTTGGCGGCAAGTGCCTTGACGGTGAGCCAGTTCTGCTCCACGAGTTGCTCCGATCTACTCTGCAGCTCGGCCTTGGTCGCATCCGCGGTCCCGTTCGACAGGCTCTCGGCTGATATTTCGCATAGTCGCTTGTGCGCCTCATCCCAGTCACCAAATTGCCAAAGCCGGTCTGCGTCTGGGGGCCGGTAGGAGCGCTCATCGCAAAGGCGCTTCTCGGCATAGACACCGGCGTATGTAGCGACGATAATGCGCCTCAGCGAGAGATCGGACCCGTCCGGCCTCTTGCCGTAGCAGGCCATGCCCCCGCCGCGCGTGTCGACGGCAAGGCCCTCCGGCCTCAGTCTCAATTCCTCCACGGCCGCAATGACTATGTGGCCGGCCTCATGGTGAGCGGCCCTCTCAAGCTTCTCGTCCACGTCCTCCGGTATGCCAGGGTTGCGCCCTTCTTGCCCCATATAGCAGTGATAGACCCTTTGACCCGCTGCGCTCTATGCTCGCACCTTCTCGCACCCAACGCCAAACGGGGCGCTTGCCGGTGATGCCTTTATTCCATGGCGGAGCGCCGAGCGTTACGGCAAAGGGGGTATCAGAACTGCGCCATAACAGATCCCGTTCTTGAGTCGAATACCACCAAGGATTCCGCCCGAACAGGGACCAGGAACAACTCGTGCGTGATGTTGTATGGGTTATCTAGCGTTGGTTCTTTGCCGCGAACGTCATCATATAGCCTCAGTTGGACCTGTCGGCAGTAAAGAGCGGCCCTGAGAAATTGCTTCTTCGCGCGCGCTTCATCGCTATCCATCTTCCAGGAAAACGTCGGCGAGTGCGCGTGTAGCCCAGCGACGTTTGAAGAATCGAGCGCCAGACCATAATCCTCGATAATCCTCTCCTTCACCACAACGTTGGCCCCAATGCTGTTGATTGCGGTATATTCCCTACTGCTCCTGAGTTTACTTATAAGGGTCACATAGCATACGTCGGGTTTCCCGTCTTCCGACCAAAGACGCTCGCACCAGAGGCCACGAAGTGTCATGGACATCGTCTGCGACTCCGCGTTGTAGGCGAAGTCGATCCAGGACTCGTTCGTGTTTCCCGACAACACAAATCGGAGCAGTTGAGGATCAGATGGGCCTTTTACCCGTGCGGCGTACTCGGTCGCCTTCTCAAATTCCGATTTCTTCCACTTGTCCTTTGAGGAATTTAGGCCTGAAATAATTTCGCTAATGTCCGACCCGGCAAAACCCGGCCCAAGCGAGGCGGTCTGCGCGCAGCAAGAGAAAGCAGTTACGACGATTCCGATCAGCTTTTGATTCATCCCACAGTCCTCCTTCTATGGCCCGACGCGGCTGCGGCACCGCAGCGTGCTTCGGAAGAGAACCTCCCGAGTTCCACAGCGCTATTGTACCTTGCACGAGAAATTCGCCGCGTCGTTGGTGCTCCCGACGCCTTTATAAACGGCGACCTGCGGATAGGGACACAGCGGCCGCGTCATGTCGACAGTTCCGCCGTTGACATGAGAAGCGAGGATGGCCTCCGGAGCCTGGCCGGCCTCGCGCCAGCGTTCGATCACTCCCATTTTGTTGAACTGGTCCGGACCGATGCCGCCTCCGCAATGCGCCATTCCCGGCTCCATGTAGAGACGCAGCCAATCGTCCTGCTTCTTGCCCATCTTCGCCAGCACGGACTCGTAATATACCACCGTGTGCTCCGGCGGAATGGTGGAATCGTACCAGCCATGGTAGAGCAACAACTTCCCGCCGTGCGCCTTAAAGGCCGAAAGATCGTAGGTGAGGACGTCGATGCCGGCCTTGTCGGCCTGCGCCACCTCGGCGTCAAAATCGAAATTGTGCCAGTCATAGTCCTTGTCCTGATGGCCCAAAATACGAATCACGTCCCAGACGCCGCCGGGTCCGGTCGGAACGCTGCGGAGCGATCCGACGTTGAGCTCCGTGCCGGCCGGGTATCCGGTCCAGATGACTTCACCCTTTTTCGTCTTAATGTCGCCGAATACGATCTTCACGGTCTCCAACTGGCCGGGCGTCAAACAGGACGGGCCATCCGCCCCCTTGCACAACAACGCGGCTGGATCGTAGTGGCACTTTTCCGGATTGCTGATGATCCCGTCCTTCACTCCGTCGAGAGCATCGCAGGCGGCCATGACGGCCGCGTGCAGCGCTTCGACCTTGGGCTGCGTGAGCGGCGCGTTGTTCTTCATCAACTCGAGGGAGCGTTCCACTCCGGCGGCGTGCAGATGCACGTGCGGGTTGGCGGGGGCGCCCGCGGCAACGGCGTCAAAATCGTCAGGGAAGCGGGTGACTTCAACCAGTCCCTGCCTCCCGCCGGTGGAGCAGCCGTTGTAATAGGAGTACTTCGGAGCCTTGCCGTAGAACGCCGTGGCGATCAATTTCGCCTTCACCACGGTTTCATGCATGGCGCGATACGCAAAATCGGTGATCTTCTCGGGGTGGCCGAGCCCGAACATGCCGCCGCCGCCCGCGTCGTTGGAGCGATGTCCGGTGTCATTGGAAGCCGCGGCGTAACCTTCGCGCAGGGCGGCGGCCATGGCCGGATAGCTGACTGTGCCGGCCCATCCTCCATTGCCCACCACCTGGAGTTTTCCATTCCAGTTTTCGGCCGGCAGGAATACCGCGGCTTCGATATGCGAGTCCGATGACGGCGTCAGCACCATGAGCACCCGGCAATAGGCCGGCACGGAAGCGGCAGGTTGCGCGCCTCCCCGTCCTCCGGCAGCCGCTCCGCCAGCGCCGCCGCGTCCACCGCGACCCGCTGGTGTTGCCGCAGCAAGAGCTGGCGCGGGCGCAGCCGCCGGAGCCGCAAAGGGACCAGCCGCGACGAACTGGATCGAGGTGACAGTCGTATCGGGAAGCGAAAGCTTCAATTGATCGCAAGTGGTCTGTGCGGAAGCGAGCGTAGCCGCCAAAGGCAGAGCAAAGAGCACATAGAGTCTGGACATCGAAGTCTTCTCCTCACCTTAAGTTACTGTACACGCAAAACCGCTCCTGCGTTAGGGGAGCTTCAGCGGGCGCTCCATCCACGTCACGTCCCAATACTTGTCGAACTTTCGTCCCACTTGGCTGAAACTTCCGATGCTCGTGAAACCGAACCGTTGATGCAGGGCGTCGGACGCAAGGTTCGGTTGGGCGATGCCCGCGAAAATGCTGTGGATGTCCTGATCCGCGATCGCATCAAACAATGCTCCGTAGAGCAACGTGCCGAGGCCCCGGCCTACCGCATTCGGCCTGCAAGCGACACTTGTCTCGACAGTGGTGTCGTAGGCAGCCTTAATTCTAAAGCGCCCTGTGCAGGCGTAGCCGAGCACACCAGTCTGGGAGTCGCAGGCAACCAGCAGCCGGAATCGCTTGCCGTCGCAATGGTCGTTAAACCACGGCACACGCTGCTCCGGACGGGAAGGCTGGAGGTCGAAGGTGATGTGCGTGTTGATTACGTAGGAGTTGTGGATCTCAGTCAGACTTGGCAGGTCGTCGATTGAGGCTGAACGCACCGTGACATTCATTGACCGAAAACTTCCCGCCTACGCATTCACAAGGAGCGGTCGTCGACTTACTCCGCGGCGTCGAACGCGACTTTGTCGTAAATCTCGGCCAGCGCGACGCTCGCATCGACGCTCTCGAAGCGGCATGCGGCTTCAATGCCGACGAATTCGGATAGCAGCCAATGTCCGCCGGGCTGGCGTCGGAACACCTCCACACGCGGTTCGGTCTGCGACACCAGCGCGTATTCTTCGAGCGATTCGACCCTCCGGTACTGCGCGGACTTGAAGCCACGGTCATACGCCTCGGTCGAAGGCGACAGCACTTCGATCACGAGAGTAGGGTTTAGCAGCGTGTCCGTGCGTCCATCCGCGAATTTCGGCTCGCCGCAGACGACCACGATGTCCGGATACGTGTAGAGTCCATCCCCGGCAACGCAGACGCGAACGTCGCTAGAGGTAACGCCACAGGGGCGGCCGGCGAGGGCATTCCCCAGGGCGCGGCTAAGGCGCGCGATGATCACCGCGTGCCGGTACGAACCACCTGACATCGCCCACATCCTGCCACTGAAGTATTCGTTCCGGAATTCGGAGGCGCGATCAAGCTCCAGGTACTCCTCGGGAGTCAAGTGCGGCTGGGGCTGGGCGGACACGCATCCATTTTAGCGCGCGAACGCCGCGAAGGCGTCTGGACGCCTTGACTTTCGCCGTTCTTCTGGTTTACCTTTGAACGATTCAAGTCGAGCCCGGGCTCAAGCCCCGCGGGAAGGATTCGGGACACGAGGAGCGCCTCTATTTCGAGTGTGGATACCAGGACCGAAGAGCACACTTTCGATTCCACGCTGGACAGCGTGGATGCCGCCGAAGCCATCGTTCTCAAGGATGCCCGGGAGCTGGGGTTTGACGAGGACGACCAGCACAAAATCGGCATCGCCGTGCGGGAGTGCATGGTGAACGCGGTCGTGCATGGCAATCGCTACAACTCCCGTAAGAAGGTGCGCCTGGTGGTGACCCGCAGCCCCGGCGAGCTGGAGATCCAGGTCGCCGACGAAGGTGATCATTTCGATATTTCCCAACTGCCCGATCCGCTGGCGGACGAGAATCTGCTGCGTCATTCCGGACGGGGAATCCTGCTGATGCAGGCGTTCATGGATGAGTTTCAGATCCGGCCCCGCCATCCGAAGGGCACCGAAGTGAGGTTAGTGAAGCGCTTGGCGCAGGCCGGTTAAAACCGCGGCACGAGTATGTTAGAAGGAGGAGTGCGTGAGTGTAAAATTGACCACCCGTCAGGTGGGTGACGTGACAGTAATCGATGCGGTGGGGAGAATCACATTAGGCGACGGCGCAAGCACGTTTCGCGATACCGTCCGCAATTTGTCGGCGGGCGGACATAAGAAGCTTCTGCTCAACCTCGCCGAGGTGTCCTACATCGATAGTTCCGGGATCGGCGAGATGGTTTCGGGGTTCACCTCGATTACCAACCAGGGCGGCATGATGAAATTGCTGAATCTGAACAAGCGGGTCAAGGATCTTCTGCAGATTACCAAGTTGTACACGGTTTTCGAGGTCTTCGAGGACGAGGCTGCGGCCGTCGGCAGCTTCGCTTGAGGGTCTGGCGTGAGGATGTGGGTTCGGCTTGAGGACCATTTCGGTTCTGCGAGCCACGCAGCCGGGACGGTTTTGGGACCTAATGGTTCGCCCGAGGGCGTTCAAATTAGGAGAATTAGGGCTGCGGGATCTCACTTAGAGTCTGAAAGCGCGAACCAGCCAATGCATGGCGGGCGCGTTCGTGGCCATTCATGGTTCCAATTCGAGAGCCCCAGACTTACAGCGTTCTGCTCGCCGACGATCTGACCTTAGTCAGAGAAGGCTTGGCGGCTTTGTGCTCGGCGCAGCCGGCCTACCGCGTGGTGGGCCAGTGCTCAGAGGGCGCCGTGGCGCTCCGCCTGATCGAGAGCGAACGCCCCGATATCGCCGTTCTGGACCTTAACCTTCCGGATCTGTTCACGCTGGAAATCGTCAAACGAATTCGCGACGCCAAGATTCCTACCAAGGTTGTGGTCCTCTCCATGCGTCGCGACCGCAAGACCGTGGTCGAGGCCTTGCGTTGCGGAGTGAACGCCTTTGTTCTGAAAACCGCCCCTTCCTCTGAATTGCTGGAGGCTTTTGAGCAGATCCTGGACGGCGGCATCTATGTCTCCCCGCAACTCGAGCTCAGTAAGATCTTCAGCGCCAGCAATAAATCCTCCCCCGACGATCCGCTGGAAGCGCTCAGCGCTCGCGAATACCAAGTGTTTACGCTGCTGGTGGACGGCATCAGGGCCAAGGAAATCGCCGCCCGCCTGGAACTCAGTCCCAAAACGGTCGACACCTACCGCGCCAGTCTGATGCGTAAGCTCGATATCCACGACGTGGCCGGTCTAGTGAAGTTCGCCATTCACCGCGACCTGACCTCCTCCCGCTAGCCCCCGAACGTGATAACCTGCGGGTGCCCGCCCGCGTCTATCGAACCACGAGGTGCATTCTCATGTTTGCTATTAAGTACCCCCTTTTCGTTTCGGCCTCGCTGCTGGCCGTATTGGCTGCCTCCGCCGCCGCACAGGGACCGGTCGCCGTGACTCCGCCCCTCTCGTTTACGTGGAATTACAGCTTTCCTCCGATTGGCTTGGCCGGCACGGAGACGCTCCAGGTCAATGTGGCCAATACCTCAACGCAGTTGCTTACCTCCACCACGGCGACGGCATCCTGCACGGGCACGATCTCATTCGCCAACGCGAGCGGAATGGCCATCGGCACGCCGGTTCCCTTCACGGTCGGATCGGGCCAGATCTACTCGGCGCCGCTGCTGTTTTCGAAGACCGGATACTCGAACCGGGGAGAGATTCTGGCCAGCGTACAGCAGAACGTCCAGCTTTCCCTGTCGAGCCCGTGCTCACTCACGATCTCGCTCGAAATATTCGATGCGAGCACTGGGGTCATTCACGCTTTCCTGACCTCTCCGGCTCCCGCTGCAGCCCCGCTTTTTGGCATTTTGCCCCTGGCTGTCGACCATCCATAGCCGCTCGAACGCCCGTGTTAGACTTTTAGCTGGTGGCGCCGCCGGCGCCTTTGGAGCATTTCCCGTGAAACGACAAACCCGTAAACAGCTCAAAACCGACAAGTTTGCCCAGGATGTCGGCCTGACATTCAGCTTTCTGAACGAACATCGCACCGAGACCATCCGCTACGGTCTGATCGGCTTGGCCGTAGTGATCCTTGGCGTGGGTTACTATTTCTACAGTCGCCACCAGGCGGCGGTCCGGGAAGACGCGATGACGGCGGCGATGAAGATTGACGAAGCCGTGATCGCGCCCAACCCCACGCCCACGAACCTGAACTTTGCCACCAAGGAGGAGAAGGAAAAAGCCCGCACCCAGGCCTTCTCGGACCTGGCCACCAAGTATCACGGCACCCCCGAGGGCGCGGTTGGCGGTATCTTCATTGCCGCGGAGAAAGCCGACAAGGGAGATCTCGCCGGTGCGGAGAAGATCTACAAGGACGTGATGGACTCGGCTCCCGAGGAGTATGCCGCGGAAGCCCGCGTCTCCCTGGCGCATGTGTATGCCGCCGAGGGCAAGACTCAGGAAGCGGAAAAATTGATGCGCTACCTGATAGACCACCCCACCGCGCTGGTTTCCAAGGAAGAGGCTACGCTTGAGCTGGGCGATATCCTGGCTAAGTCCAACCCCGCCGAGGCTCTCAAGCTGGTCGAACCGCTACGGAACTCCCGCACCGCCATCAGCAAGGTGGCTCTCGCCGAGGTGGCCAGGATTAACGCCGCGGGCAAGAATTAACAAACCCGTTGGCCGCCCTCTCGCACTTGCGGTTTCCGGTGGAGCGGGCGCGGGGCCGGCGTTATCCCGAGCCCCCCCATCCCTATCGCAACGAATTCCAGCGCGACCGCGACCGCATCGTTCACGCCCGCGCCTTCCGGCGGCTGGAGAACAAGACCCAAGTCTTCACCCCCGGCCTCTCCGACCATTTCCGAAACCGCCTGACCCATACCATCGAGGTTTCGCAAATCGCCCGCACCGTCGCCGCGACGCTGGGCCTGGATGAAAGCCTTACCGAGGCCCTGGCTCTGGCCCACGATATCGGACACCCCCCCTTTGCGCACGCCGGCGAAGAGGAACTGGATCGTGTGATGCGGCGCTTCGGCGACCGCTTCGAGCACAACCGGCAAGCCCTGCGCATCGTCGAATCCTTTGAGAATCCCTATCCCCGCTTTCCCGGCCTCAACCTGACCTTCGAGGTGCGCGAGGGCATCGTGAAACATTCGCGCGACTTCGAGCCCGGCGAGTTTCCGGAGCTGGACGAATATCTGCCCGGACAGCGTCCGCCGCTCGAAGCCCAGCTCATCGACCTGTGCGATGAAATCGCCTACAACACCGCGGACCTGGATGACGGCTACAGCGCCGGTCTGGTCCATCCAGCCGGTCATCCAGGAGCCGCCTGCGTTGGCGTGGCCAAGTTCCGCGAGCTGTGGGAAGCTGCCGAGATGCAGTTTCCCGGAGCGCCGGAACAGGTGCGCGTGAAGGAAGTCGTGCGCGGCCTGATCAACTGGCTGGTGACGGGATTCATGGAGGGCACGGTGGCCGCGGCCCACGGCCTGAATGGCTTGGACGATGTCCGACGGCATCCCTCGAGAGTCGCTCGATTCTCGGAAGCCACCGCCGCGGGAACGCGCGAGCTCAAACATTTTCTTCGCGACACGGTATATTGCTCGCAAGCGTTGGTGCGGGCGCGCACGGAATCCGCCGGGCGCATCCCCGCCCTGTTCGAGTTCTTTCTGGCTCATCCGGACCGGATGCCCGCCGCGCACCGCGACGAACCCTCCTCCGATCCGCCGCATCGCCGCGTTTGCGACTACATCGCGGGCATGACCGACGGCTTTTTCCTGAAGACCTGCCAGCAGGTGGGCATTCAATGAGAAGAGCCGGCAGCTAAGTACTACTGCAACCTTTTCACATTCGGGGGTTTAATAGAAGGTAGAAGGATCGTGGAATGCTAAGACCCCTCGCGTTGGCGGCACTGTTGTCTCTATCCGCCCTGTTTCCGGCGCGGTCCGGCATTTCAAAGCCCGATTCCAAAACGGGACCCGACTATAGCCCGTTCCAAAAGAGGCTCGGCGGGGACCAGGAGATTTTGCACACTCTGGATCGCCTGACCTTCGGCCCCCGCTCCGGCGATGTCGCGGCGGTCAAGAGGATGGGGCTGAAGAAATGGATCGATCTCCAGCTTCACCCCGATCGGATCCCGGAGAATCGGGAACTGGACAAGCATCTTCAGCCGCTCGAATCCCTGCGCATGACCCAGGCCGCTACTGTGGCCCAATATCCCACCCAGCAAGTGATCCGCGCTGTCGCGCTGGGAAAGCAACCGCTCCCGGAGGATCCCGTGGCTCGCGAGGCGGTGGATAGGCAGGTTCGCCGGTTGGACGCCAAACGCGAAGTCCCCGACGACCAGCCTCTGGAGCCGAAGGTGCCGCTGACCGCCCTGCTGACTCCCGCGCAGGTCCGCATCGTGCGCAATGGGTCGCTGGAAGACCGGAGGGCGCTGCTCGCGTCCATCCCCGCATCGAAAATCGACGATTTCGCGATCGCGCTCAATAACAACCTTCGCAATCAGTTGCTTCCGTCCGGCAACCCGGAGCTGCGGCGCAAACTGATGCTCGCCAACAATCCCCAGCAGGTGGTCGCCGCCGACTTGGCCGAAGGCAAGCTGTTCCGGGCCATCTACAGCAACCGCCAGCTCGAGGAAGTGCTGGTGGATTTCTGGTTCAATCACTTCAACGTATTCCTGGACAAGGGCAATGACCGCTTCATGGTGCCCACCTATGAGCGCGAATCCATCCGGCCCTACGTGCTTGGAAAGTTTCGCGATCTGCTGGAAGCCACGGCCACCAGCCCGGCCATGTTGTTTTATCTCGACAATTGGCAGAGCGTGGCTCCGCAACAACCGAACGCCAAACAGGCCAAGCAGAACGCGCGCGGATTGAACGAAAACTACGCGCGGGAGCTGATGGAGCTGCACACGCTCGGCGTGGATGGCGGCTACACCCAGCAGGACATTATCGAGGTCGCGCGCTGCTTCACCGGCTGGAGCATCAGCCAACCCAAGGACGGCGGCTCGTTCACCTTCAACGACCGCAATCACGACAAGGGCGAAAAGGTGGTGCTGGGCGTGACCATTCCAGCCGGCGGCGGGAAGGAAGACGGCGAAAAGGTTCTGGACATTCTGGCCCGGCATCCTTCTACTGCCGCTTTCATTTCGCGCGAGCTGGCCCAGCGCTTTGTCGCGGACGATCCTCCGCCTTTGCTCCTCGATCGCATGGCGCAAACGTTCCGCGACACGGACGGCGACATCCGCGCGGTGTTGACGACTATGTTCGCCTCCAAGGAATTCTTCTCGCAAGGCGCTTATCGAGCCAAGATGAAGACGCCATTTGAGATGATCGTCAGCGCGGTGCGCGCCACGGGAGCGAAAGTGGATTACGCCATGCCGCTGGCCAACCAGATCTCGACGTGGGGTGAGCCGCTGTACCGCAAGCTCGAGCCCACCGGCTATTCCAATGTCAGCGCCGAGTGGGTGAATTCCTCGGCTCTGCTCGCGCGCATGAACTTTGCCTTGCAACTTGGGCAGAACAAGGTGCAAGGCTTGCAGCTCGACCCCAAGAAGTTTTCTCCAAAACCCGACGTTACTGCAAAGCAGGTGCTGTTCACCAACGCTTCGGGACAGACGCTGGAAGCCATCGGAAAAACTCTGAACGAGCAAAAAAAGAAGAACGGTAAGCAGGCGCCGAATCCAGGTCTGATCGCGGGATTGGTCATCGGGTCGCCGGATTTCCAGAGGAAATGAGCTAACGGTATGAAGCGCACTCTGGCAATTGCGGCTGTCGTATCTTGCGCGGTGATCCTCCCCGCCCAACAAACCTACAGCCAATTTCAAAAGAAGCTCAGCGGCGATCGGGAGATTCTACACGCTCTCGATCGCCTGACCTTCGGCCCTCGGCCCGGCGATATCGAGGCCGTGCAGCAAATGGGGCTGAGCCAGTGGATCGACCTCCAGCTTCATCCTGAGCGGATTCCTGAAAATGAAGCCCTGGCAAAGTTGGTCGAGCCTCTGGTCGAGCCAGCGGCGCCGATCGTGACGGCACGAGCGGCGGGCAAGCAGGGACTGGCAGGGCAGCAAGCTCTTCTCCAGCAATTGCTCACGCCGCAGCAGATCCGGTTGCTTCGCACCGGCACGGTGAAGCAAGCTCTGGACTTTCTGGGCACACTTCCGTGGGACAAGGCCCAGCAGGTATTGGCGATGATGCCAGCGGTACGTCAGAGGTTGGAGGCCGCCAGGGCGATGACCCCTGGAATCGTGGCTCCGGCGCACCCGACGCAACCGGCTGCGCTCCTGCAATTGCTCACGCCGCAGCAGATCCAGTTGCTTCGCACCGGATCGGATAAGGAAGGACTCGATTTCCTCGCAACTCTTCCTCCGGAGAAGGCTGCGCAGGTGCTGACGATCATGCCGGTAGTGCGCCAGCGATTGCTGCCGTCGCTGGATGCGGATCTGCGCAAGATGGTGGAATCCACCGCGCCGGGACGGGCCACACAACCGGGCCAGACTCTCGCCCAGGGCAAGATCTATCGCGCCATTCAAAGCGATCGCCAGCTCGAGGAAGTGCTGGTGGATTTCTGGTACAACCACTTCAACGTGGACGCGAGCAAGGGCGCGGACCGCTACCTGGTCACCGGCTATGAGCGCGACGCCATCCGCCCGCATGTGCTGGGCAAGTTCCGCGACCTGCTGGAAGCCACCGCCAACAGCCCGGCCATGATGTTTTATCTCGACAACTGGCAGAGTACCGTTGCGAGACCCAATGCGAAGCAGGCCAAGCCGGCCGCGCGCGGGTTGAACGAGAACTACGCCCGGGAGTTGATGGAGCTGCACACTCTCGGGGTGGACGGCGGATACACGCAAAAAGATATCGTCGAGGTCGCGCGCTGCTTCACCGGCTGGACCATCGATCAACCCCGGTTGGGTGGCCCTTTCAGTTACAACGATCGCATGCACGATAAGGGTGAAAAGACCGTGCTGGGGGTGACCATCCCGGCTGGCGGCGGCAAGGGAGACGGCGAAAGAGTCGTCGACATTCTGGCGCGGCATCCTTCCACCGCCCGGTTTATCTCGCGTGAGCTGGCCCAGCGCTTTGTCGCCGACGATCCTCCACCGGCGCTGGTCGAGCGCATGGCCAAGACCTTCCGCGAGAGCGATGGCGATATCCGGGCGGTGCTCACCACGCTGTTCACGTCCCGGGAATTCTTCTCCCAAGGGGCTTATCGAGCCAAGGTGAAAACGCCGTTCGAGATGATCGTCAGCGCGGTGCGGGCCACCGGCGCGACGGTGGACAACGCAGCGCCCCTAGTCCGCCAGGCTGCGGCGATGGGCCAGCCGCTATATCGCAAACTCGAGCCGACCGGGTATTCCAACATCGGCGAGGACTGGATGAACTCGGCGGCGCTGCTGGCGCGCATGAACTTCGCTTTCGAGCTCGCGCAGAACCAGATGGATGGCGTAAAGGTCGACCCCGGAAAGTTTTCGGCTGTTCCCGCCGCCGCGGCGCGGCAGATATTATTCACCGATGCGGCCGAGCAAACGCTGGACGCCATTGGCAAAGAGCTTAGTGACGGGCAGCCCAATCCAAGCTTGGTCGACCCAGGCCTGATTGCCGGAATGCTGCTCGGATCGCCCGATTTCCAGAGGAGATAGCGCACAGCGTAGCGTTGTGCGCTCTTAAAATGGGGCACGGCATAGCGCGACGCGCGATGATGTGCGCTATAAGGAGATAAGAAGTATGTTTTCACGACGCTTGTTTTTGAAATCCTCGGCCTTGGCCATGTATGGCACCAGCGCCGCGCCAGCCTGGCTCTCTCGGGCCTTGTACGCGGCCGACGCTCCCAGTCCGCGCAAGAAAATCCTGGTGGCGATCTTCCAGCGCGGCGCCATGGACGGCCTGAACGTTGTGGTGCCGCACGCTGAAAAGGCGTACTACAATCTCCGGCCCAATCTGGCGATTCCACGGCCTGACTCCACGCCGGATTCCGCCATCGATCTGGACGGCTTCTTCGGGCTGCATCCCTCGCTGCGGCCGCTCAAGCAGGTCTACGATGCGGGCCATCTGGCGATTGTGCATGCGGTGGGATCTCCCGACCCGACCAGGTCGCATTTCGACGCGCAGGACTACATGGAGTCTGGAACGCCGGGAATGAAGACCACCGGCGATGGCTGGTTGAACCGCGCCCTTGCGCCCGAAAAAACCGTTTCTCCGGTGCGCGCCGTCAGCCTCGGGCCGGAGCTGCCGCACGCTCTGCGCGGTCACAACGAAGCCGTCGCCATCGATAATCTGAACGATTTCAAAGTTCGCGACACGCGCGGCGCATCGGCCTTCGAGAATATGTACGCGGGCACGCATGACCAGGTCTTGAATGGAACCGGCCGCGAGGCCTTCGACGCGATCAAGCGCATGCAAGACGTGCAGAAGCAGCCGTACACGCCCGCCGCCAACGTCCACTATCCGGCCGGCAAATTGGGACAGAACCTGATGCAGATCGCCCGTCTGATCAAGGCCAACGTCGGCCTGGAAGTGGCGTTCACCGATGTCGGCGGCTGGGACCACCACGTCAACGAAGTCGGCGCCAAGTCCACCGTTGGCCAGCTCGCCAACCTGTTGACGGATTTCGGCCAGGCTCTTTCGGCCTTCTACCTCGATCTGGGCGATCGCATAGCCGACGTCAGCGTCGTCAGCATGAGCGAGTTCGGCCGCACCGCCAAAGAGAACGGCACTCGCGGGACCGACCATGGCCACGCCAACGTGATGTTCGCGTTCGGTGGCGGCATCAAGGGAGGCAAAATCTACGGCGACTGGCCGGGCCTGGAGCGCGAACAGCTCTATGAGCAGCGCGACCTCGACCTGACCACGGACTTCCGCGATGTGCTGGGCGAACTGGTGACGCGCCATCTCGGCAATCGGCGCCTTGCCGGCGTATTCCCGGGATACGACCAACCCAAATTCCGCGGCCTTCTCGCATCCTGATCTTACTCAAAAAGCCGGGCCTTACTTAATCCCTTGCCGCAAGCGGCCGATACAGTAAGCGTGAAGACAGGGAGCAAGTTATGAGAAACCCGGCATTATGGTTGTATCTGCTAGGAGCAGTGACTTTTCTGGTTATTGTTCTGCGCAGGGTCCTGCACCGCATGGCCCCGCTGAACGACGAGATTTACTCCAAGCAAGTCGCGATTGATCATGTACACAGTTGTGTGGCCTGGGTGCGGGCCGGCGGCTTGATCGGCTCCGTCAATCCCGCTCTGGCCACCACTCTCCTCATGCTTTCGAGGGAACTGGTAGGACAGCCCTGGGAAAATCTCTTTCCTCCCGAGGAGCGGCCGAAACTGCAAGAGGCCCACCGGCAGGCGTTGCTGATGGGCAAGATTCGGCTCGAGACCGACGCGCAGCGGCCGGATGGCACCTTAGCGAAGGTCAACGTGCTGCTGGTCACGATTCATGATCACCAGTCGCGGCTGGTAGGACATTACTGCCTGATGGAAGACCTTACTCGGGAACGGGAGCTGGAACAACAGATCGAGAAGCTTACCGTGGATCTGGCCGCAACCTGCTAACGCCTGGTTATCCAGATCAAAAAGGACGACACGAATACCAGGAGTGCCGCCGCCCACGCCAGGATCAGGAAGAACTGCCAGGGCCTGAGCATAAGCGCTAAGCGCACCCGAACGGCCCCAGGCTTTGGCTTGGCGGCTGGCTGGGTTTTGCTTCCGTTGCGGGCATGAAACATTTCGGCCAGCAAGACGCGATCGGTGCATTCCTGGCAGTCCACCAGGTGAGCCTCGAACTCGGCCCGCTGGTCCGCTGGCAGGTCATGGTCGAGATACCGGCCGGCCACCGAATGCTCATCGATATAACGGTGGTCCATACCTCTTGACCCCGATTATGCCACCGCTCTCGACGCTGTGGTAGACTATTGAAAGTAAAACAGTACTAGGAGTTTCTTCGGCATGGCAAAGGTGTGCGATGTGTGCGGGCGCGGCCCGCAGTTTGGAAACCGGATCAGCCACGCTCACAATGTGAGCAAGCGGCGCTGGAACATCAACCTGCAACAGGTCCGGGCCATGGTGAAGGGCGCTCCCAAGCGCATCCGCGTGTGCACCTCCTGCATCAAGAGCGGCAAGATTCAGAAGGCAGCCTAGTTTTTAAGCTCCCGGCCGCTTCCGCGGCTTTCGCTAACCCAGCGAGCGCACAAGCAGCCAGAGGGTCACCGTCCCGGCGTAGGCCAGAATCGCTCCGCGAGCCTTCTCCGGGTCCATGCGCTTCGCCAGCTAAGGCATTCGCTGCTGTAGCGCCCGCCGTGCTAAACTCGCGGCTAGCGAAGCTCAACAGGGAGGACTTCCCGTGGTGCGGCCGAGAACGTGGGTCTGGGGTTTTTGCATCGCCGGCATGGCGGCTGTGCTTTCGAGCCTGGCTCCCGGCCAGACGCAGGAAACGTCCAAGGAACCTGCGGCGGAGACCAGCTTCAAGTCGAGCACGAACCTGGTGGTCATCCCAGTCTCCGTGACGGATGCTTCGAACCGGTTCGTCCTCGGGCTCGAAAAAGAGGACTTCCAGTTGCTCGACGACGGCGTGGACCAAACCATCGCGCATTTCTCGGGCGAGGATGCGCCCCTTTCGATCGGCTTGGCTTTCGACGAAAGCGGCAGCATGGACTACAAGCTCAGAACTTCGCGCGACGCCGCAGTGCAGTTCCTCGGGGCCTTGAATACGAACGATGAAGCGTTTCTGGTGGAGTTCAATGACAAGGTAAAGCTTTCCGTGGGATTCACCACGCACCCCGAGCAACTCCAGACCGCCCTCAAGAATGCGCAGCCGGGCGGTCTCACTGCCATGCTCGACGCAATCAGCTTCTCTCTGGGCGAGATGAAGAAGGCCAAGAATCCCCGCAAAGCGATCGTTATTGTTTCCGACGGCGGCGACAACAGCAGTCACTACACCTCGGACCAGATCGAATCGCTGGTGCGCGAAGCCGATGTGCAAGTCTACGCGATGGGCGTCTTCGAGCCCATGTTCAATCTCGGACTCACCGCCGCGGAAATTTCCGGGCCGAAGCTGCTTTCGGAAATCGCGACTCAAACCGGCGGACGGGCCTTCGCGGCCACCCTTTCGAGCGATTTGCCGGCCGTGGCTGCAAGGATCGCGATCGAGTTGCGCAATCAGTACGTCCTCGGCTACTACCCGAAGGATCAAGCCCGGGACGGGAAGTATCACAAGGTCGAAGTCAAGCTGTCCCAACCCAAGGGGATCTCGCCTCTCAAGGCGCACTGGCGGCTGGGGTACTACGCTCCTTCCGAGAATTGATATGGAGCGGCGTGTCCGCTCCATGGTGACTGATATGGACTGGGGGACCTTTGACCGGCCAGCTTGTCGCGTCCTAAACCCGCTACAATCGGGATTTGAATCCAACATGAGCAATGCATTCGCCGCCACAGCCACGGACCGTCTGAAGAAAGCTTTCGCCGAGGCTCTGAGCCTTCCTCCCGGAACCGATTACTCCAAGCTGGCCTACGCTGTCACGCCAGCCTGGGATTCGGTGGCGCACATGGCCCTGGTGGCGGAGATTGAGAACACCTTCGAAATCATGTTTTCCACCGACGATGTCATCGGCATGAGTACGTTTGCCATCGCCAAGGAGACCGTGGCTCGCCATGGCGTGCCTTTTGAATAAAGCTGCGCCCGCGCCGGTGACGAACCCGTGACTCCCACACTGAGCTTGGCCGGCAAGGTCGCCTTCGTCACCGGCTCCACGCGGGGCATCGGCTGGGCCACCGCGCGCGCGTTCGCTGAAGCCGGAGCCAGCGTGGTGCTCAACGGATGCTCCAACGCCGATGCGCTGGAACAACGCCGCGCGGAAATCGAGCGCGATTTTGGTGTTGCCTGCCTCGGCGTCCTCGCCGACGCCTCCGACGTGGCTTCGGTCAAGAATTGCTACAGTCAGATCTTTTCGCGTTTCAAACGGCTGGATATTCTGGTCAACAACGCCGGCGTCATGCAGGAAGGTCTGCTGGGTATGATTCCGGAGACCGCCGTCCGCCGTTCGCTGGAAGTCAACGTCCTGGGCGCGGTCTCGCATATCCAGGAAGCATGCCGCCTGATGGCGCGCAATAAAAGCGGTTCCATTATCAACATGAGCTCCATCATGGGCCGCAACGGCGCGGAGGGCTTGAGCGTCTATTGCGCCACCAAAGCCGCGTTGCTGGGCTTGACGTTTTCCGCGGCCAAGGAGCTCGCGCCCAAGAACATTCGCGTAAACGCCGTCGCACCCGGCTTCATCGACACCGATATGAGCCGCGTTCTGCCGGAGGCTCTGTACGCCAAGCGTCTGGCGAGCGTGAAGATGGGCCGCGCCGGCACGCCTGAGGAAGTCGCCCAGACGGTTCTGTTTCTGGCCTCCGATCTTTCGCGCTACATCACCGGCCAGGTGCTGGGCGTGGACGGCGGCATGCTGATTTGAATGAACGCCTTTCTGGCAGGATCGGGCTCTTCCCTTGCGCTGTATGATTCCTCCGAGCAGCGCTGGTGGACCTATGCCGATCTCCAGAGCGCCGTCGAAAGCCGCGCGAAAGCCTTCCAATCCACCGCCAAACCCCATGTAAAACCATTAATCCTGAGCTTCTGCCGCAACGACTTCGCGTCGGTGGTCACGTATCTCGCCGCGCTCGAAGCCGGCGCAGCCATCGCTCTGCTGCCTGAGAACATGGCGCCGGAGTTCCAGGCGCATCTTATTTCCGCATATCAACCGGAGTTTCTGTTCAACGCCGCCAGTACGGCCAACTACACCGAACTCGACGGCCAGTTGTGGAAGTACGTTCTTGATGCAGAGCGGCCCGAGGCTCCCGCCATTCACCCGAGCCTGTCGGTGCTGCTCTCCACATCCGGAACCACCGGGAACCCGAAATTCGTTCGGCTGTCCTTCGAAAACCTTCGAGCCAATGCGCTCTCCATCGCCGTGGCGCTGCGCATCGAGCCTCCTCACCGCGCCGCCGCGAACCTGCCTCTGCATTACTCCTACGGGCTCTCCGTGATCAACAGTCACCTGGCCAGCGGAGCCTCCCTGGTGTTGACCGGCGAAAGCTTTGTCTCGCCTCCGTTCTGGAAACTGCTGCGCGAGCAAGCCTGCGAATCCCTCGCCGGCGTTCCGTATTCCTACCAGATGCTGGACCGGCTCAAGCTCGACCAGTTGAACGTTCCCGGCATCCGCACGCTCACGCAAGCTGGGGGCAAGCTGGGTTCTGAGTTGATCGCCAGGTTTCACGGGATCATGGCGGATCGCGGCGGCCGCTTCTTCACCATGTACGGCCAGACCGAAGCCACCGCCCGCATCTCCGTTCTGCCCCCCGAGATGCTTCCGGAGAAACTCGGCTCGGTGGGCTTCGCGATTCCCGCCGGCTCAATTACCATCGACGCACCAGCGGGTGGCGAAGGTGAGATCGTCTACTCCGGACCCAATGTCATGCTGGGCTACGCCGAATGCCGTGCCGATCTTGCGCTCGGCGATACACAGGGCGGCACGCTACGCACCGGCGACCTGGGTTATCTCGATCGCGACGGCTGCCTATGGATCACCGGACGTCTTAAGCGCGAGGCCAAGCTGTTCGGGTTGCGAGTCAATCTGGACGATCTGGAAGCCATGGTGCGAGTGCACGGGCCGGCCGCCGTCATCGGCCGCAACGATAGCCTCAGCATCTTCTGCGAATTCGAGGAAGCCCTTTTCCCGCTTTGCCGCGATGAACTGGCGTCGAAGCTCCGCGTTCACGCCCGAGCTTTCCAGTTCCATCGCATCGACCGCCTGCCCACCACCGGCGCCGGCAAAATCGATTATTCCGCCCTGGGGGTAGCCCAATGAGCGGCCCGGCGATGAGCCTCGAATTCCTGTTCTCCGAGCCTCAATACTCGCTCCGGCAAAGCGATAAGGAACGGTATCTGCTTCCGCTGTTGAACGATCTTACGCGGCATCATCGTAGTGCATCCGCGTTCTATGCACGGCTTCTAGAGGCCGTGTACCCGGGTGCCGGCGAAGCGGCTTCCCTCGAAGAAGTCCCGTACCTGCCCGTGGGACTCTTCAAGACCCACCGTCTGTCGAGCATTCCCGACGAGCAGATCTTCAAGACCCTGACCTCCAGCGGAACCACCGGCCAGCAAGTCAGCCGCGTATATCTGGATGCCGAGACGGCGCGGCGCCAAACCGTCGCGCTCAGCCGCATTCTGCAACACGTGCTGGGACCGGACCGCCTGCCCATGCTGGTGATCGACACCTCCGCGCTGATCAAGAATCGCAAGGAATTCAGCGCGCGCGGTGCTGGCGTGCTGGGCATGCTGAATTTCGGACACCATCACGTGTACGCGCTGGACGAAGAGATGAACCTGAACCGCGACGCCGTGCGGGATTTTCTCGCGCGTTTCGGCGGCGCGCCGTTCCTGATGTTCGGCTTCACCTTCCTGGTATGGCAATACTTCTTCGAGCCCCTGCGGGATCTGGGCGTGGATCTTTCACAAGGGATTCTCTTTCACAGCGGAGGCTGGAAGAAGCTGGCCGGTCGGGCCGTGGACAACGCCACCTTCAAGGCGCGTTTGCGCGAATCCACCGGCCTCCAGCGCATTTATAATTTCTACGGCATGGTGGAACAGGTGGGCAGCGTGTTCATGGAGGGTGAAGACGGCCTGCTGTATGCTCCCAACTTCGCCGACATCGTGATCCGCGATCCTCGCACCTGGGAGCCCGCGCCCGTGGGCCAGCCCGGGATCATTCAAGTGTTGAGCGCCCTGCCGCTGAGCTACCCCGGACATTCGATCCTGACAGAGGATTTGGGCGTGGTTCATTCCATCGATTCCGGCTCTGGCGATTCCGGAGCGGGTGGACGCTTCGGGAAGGCGTTCTCGGTGCTCGGCCGCGTGCCTCGCTCCGAGATCCGCGGTTGCAGCGATACGTATCGGGAGTCCGCCATTCAGGAGCCCGCCGCGTGAACATCCGCCGCCTCGCGCCCGCCGCTGAGCCTGGCGAATTGACCGATCTCCTTACGGGCCTGCGTTCCGCGCCGCCCCTACAACCATTCTCCGAGGGCGTCTGCGATTTTGCCGCCAAGCTCTCGCGGGCCCTGTTCACCGATCCCGGCACGCGGCGGTTTCCCGATCTCCAGGCGCTTGCGTTTCAGTTGCGGCCGGCCGCCATCAAGGCGCTCGAGGAGTCCTTCCGGGCTTCCCAGCCGCAGCGCGGCGCTTTACAAGGCTTCGCTGGCGCCGACGGGAGCAGTCTGCTCCAGCCGCGCGGGCTGGTGTTCCACCTGGCGCCGGCCAACGTCGAGACCATGTTCGTGTACTCGTGGCTGTTCGCCGCGCTGATGGGCAATCGCAACCTGGTGCGGATCTCCGACCGCGCCTCGGACACCTCGCTGCTGCTTTGCGGCGTATTTGACAGCGTGCTGGCGGACGCGGCTGAGTCCGTTCGCCGGTCCGTGGCGATCGTGCAGTATGGACACGATGACGCGATCACCGCCGAGATATCGGAAGCCTGCGACGTGCGCGTGGTGTGGGGGGGCGACGCCACCGTCCGCGCCATCCGAGCCGTGCCTCTGGCTCCGCGCGCCACCGAGCTGGTCTTCGCCGACCGCTATTCCTTTGCCATCCTCCGCGCCTCCGCGTACCAGAAGCTAACCCCGCCGGAACGCTCCGCCCTGGCCGCCCAATTCTTCAACGATACGTTCTGGTTCGATCAGGCGGCCTGCTCCTCGCCCCGGCTGGTGGTCTGGTATGGAACTCCGGAGGAGAGCGCCCCGGCCGCCGCCGCATTTTTCACCGAGCTGGAAGCCGTGATCGAGAAACGCGGCTATGCCTCGGACGCCGGCATGCGTCTGGAGCGGTTCACTTTTGGCTGCCGCGCGGCCCTCGACGGCCCGGTGTCACAGCTCGACCGCCACCACGGCAATTTTGAGACGCTCACGCTCCGGGAACTGACCCCCTTCTGCCGCGAACACTGCGGCGGAGGCTTGCTGTACCAATTCCACACCCCGGCGCTCGAACCGCTAGCCGCGTTTATCGACCGGCGCGATCAAACCATGAGCTATTTCGGCTTCGAAGGCGAGGGCTTGCGCGAACTGGCACAACTGGTCAGCGCTGGTGGCGTCGACCGCATCGTGCCCATCGGCCGGGCTCTCGATTTCGATCGCTATTGGGACGGCTACGACTTATTCCTGGAGTTTTCACGCCACGTGACCGTTGGGTCGGCGTCGAAGAGTGGACATTCCGACACAGACGCCGCGTAGCTATTTCACGGTGTCCAGTTTTTGGGAGCGCTCCTCGCTCGGCTTGGGAGCGGATGAGACCATCTCGAAGAATAAGGAAACAATCAACAATCCGGCAATTGCGGCTCCGATAATCATACAGACCTCGTTTTCTGTGCTGCCCTCTTACTGTTTTTCATAGCACGTGAACTGCCAAATGTTTTCTTCCGTTTCCGCCACGGCTACTTCTGCTTTACGAATGTTCAGATGCACCCGGATGCTGTTTGGATTGCTCCCGAGTTAGCCCAAGTTCGTCACGGATGAGGCCAAAGATCACTTAAGTCGTGCGGAATCAGTTCAGGCTACCGCCGAGTCTACACTACATTCGCGGTTGAACCGGAGATGTTCGGGCAGGCTGATGC
>Ga0182024_10001050_pt1 | contig 71670 bp, 63 predicted proteins | sample P32metaG_FD_120480 | JGI IMG/M metagenome (GOLD analysis project Ga0182024, IMG submission 120480) | Permafrost microbial communities from Stordalen Mire, Sweden - P3-2 metaG (Illumina Assembly) | ecosystem: Environmental > Terrestrial > Soil > Wetlands > Permafrost | place: Sweden: Stordalen...
CAGATCGCCTACGCCATCGGCGTTGCGCAGCCGGTGAGCGTCACCGTCAGCACCGAAGATACGGCGGTGATCCCCGAAGACCAGATTTCGGAACTGATCAAGCAGCACTTCCCCCTGACGCCGCGCGGGATCATCAAGCACCTGGACCTGCTGCGGCCCATCTACAAGCAGACCGCCCGCCACGGCCATTTCGGCCGCAAGCCCGAAAACGGCGCTTTCTCTTGGGAAAAGACCGACAAAGCCGACGCCCTAGCCAAAGCCGCCGGGATCTCCATGCGGCGGGCGGGGTAGCGGCGGATGCACTGCAGAGAGCAGAAGAATTTTTCGCCACAGATGGACACAGATTCACACAGATAAGCCAGAGGCCAGGCGGGGACGTGGGTTCTGAGCCGTATTTCATCTGTCTTTATCTGTGTCCATCTGTGGCGAATTCCTCCTCGCTCCTCCCCACAATCCCCGCCGCTTTCGCCCGGCGCGAGGCTTCGCTAGACTCTGCGCATGCAGCCCACCACCCTGATCCTGCGCACGGCGGGGACGAATTGTGACGGGGAGACCGCTTACGCCTTCGAGCGGGCGGGGGCGCTGACCGAGAAAGTCCACATCAATCAGTTGGTTGGCGAGCCGGGGATCCTCGATCGATTTCAGATCCTGGCCATCCCGGGCGGGTTCAGCTACGGCGATGACATCGCGGCGGGGCGGATCCTGGCCAATCAGATCGCTCATCATCTAAAAGATGCCCTGCGCGGGTTCGTTGATTCCGGCCGGCCGGTCATTGGCATTTGCAATGGATTTCAGGTGCTGGTGAAGACCGACCTGCTGCCCGGCCCGATGGCGGGCCGGATGGGGCAGACCTGCACGCTGGCCCACAATGACAGCGGACGGTTCATCGATCGGTGGATCAGGGTGTCCGCTCGCAGCCGCAAGTGCGTGTGGACGGCCGGGCTGACGGACATGGATCTGCCGATCGCCCACGGCGAGGGCAAGTTCGTTCCGGGAGACGCGGCTGTCCTTGGCGCGCTGTGGCACGAGGATCAGGTGGCGCTGGTGTATGCCAAAGCGGATGGCTCGCCCGCCGGGGGGCAGTTCCCCGACAACCCGAACGGCAGCGTGGACGACATCGCGGGGATCTGCGATGCCAGCGGTTTGGTCTTCGGCTTGATGCCTCATCCCGAGCGGCACATCAAGGCGACGCAGCACCCGGCCTGGACGCGGCGGCGTCCGCTCCCGGCCGAGGCCGCGGGGCTGGAAGTCTTCCGCAATGCGGTTCGTCACGTTGCTCAGGGCGTTGGCGCGGGAATTTAGGTAAGTCGCGGCACGTCCGAATGTTGGTTATCCTCTGCGGCCGGGCCAGCGAAATCTCTGAATGGGATGCATCAAACGCGATTTAGAGGCTCTGTCAACAGGTGGAAAGAGGTTTGATCGAAAAATCGTAATTGGCGGATTAACTTGATCTTAACACGTCTTTAGCATAGCCTGAAGCGGATTACCCAATTTCCTTATTTCGCAAGTCAGCGTGCTCAAATAGACTGCTTGAAGAGTTCGGCCGATGGGTGCCGAAAACAGATAGACCGGTCAGACGTTCTGGCCGGAAACTTGGGAACAGGTGGAACGATCCAACCGCCGGTTTCCACGGGCCAACCGACCGCAACGGCCCGGGGCATACGCCCACCCCGCGGATTTGTGGGTGAAACCGCGGGAGAGGAACGAGTCAAATAGAAGGAGGCTCAAATGTTGCGGAAAGGACTAGTGCTCGCCGCTCTGTGTCTGCTGCCGGCCGCTGCGGCCAGCGCTCAGGTTCGAGGGCCGTGGGAAGTGACGCTCAGCGGGACTGCCGCGAACGGCAGCCGCTTTAACGGCTTCGAGGCCGGCGCCAACGGTAGCATCGGCTACTTCTTTGGCGACAGCATCGAGGTCTCGGTTCGTCAGTCGGTCAATTACGACGACATCGGCACCCCGGTGCAGTTGTCGGCGTCGACCCGTCTGGCCGCCGACTTTCACCTGCCCCTGGGCGACCAGAACCAGTTCCTGCCCTTCGCCGGTGCCAACATCGGCTACGACTATGGCAAGGGTATCCGGGACACGTGGGAAGCCGCCCCTGAGATCGGCATCAAGTGGTTTGTCGGCCCGGATGTCTTCATCCTCGCCGAAGTCGAATACCAGTTCTTCTTCCGCAACGGCGGGGGTGTGAACAACGGCTTCAAGAACGGCCAGTTCGTCTACACGCTCGGCGTCGGTTTCCGGTTCTAACCGGAAGCGGCCCGATCTTTTGAGCAATCCCAAGGGGCGACCGGCATCCGGTCGCCCCTCGGGCATTGATGGGGGCATTGATTGGGGCGAACCGGGCCGAGCTTCATCCCAATCGCGAAGATTGGATGCCCCGCGAATACCAATGAGAGCCGGCCCGTCCCCGGGCCGTGCGGCCGCGCGGTGATGCCTCTCGCTCCCTGATTACACCGTCGTAGAGGCCGCTCTTTCCTGATAGACCAGCGGGCCGCGACATCGCCGGCAGAGGTAGCGGCGATCCGGACGCCGTCGGCGTTCGATCCACCAGTCGCACTGTTTGCAACCCATCCGATACCGTGCCGGCGCTCGTGCAGGTGACCGAACCGCCTGCTCGGTATAGCACCTGACGGGGCGGGCGCCGATCCGATGACATGCCGCCTTCCAAGCCAGCCCGTGGCCGTCACCAGGCGAAAGAGCGTGCGCGATCTCGTGGAGAATCGTGTCGCGGACCTGCTCCGCGTTGTTTAGAAGTGTAAGCGGGCGTGAAAGCGTGATGACCCGCTGCCCATAACGGCACGAGCCAAATCGGCGCCGGGCATGGTCGAAGCGGAACGACCACGCGGACAGCCCGTGCTCGGCCATTAACGAGCGCGCGAGCTGCGCGGCGTCATGCGGATGCAAGATTAACTCCATCGCTAAAATCGTCGGACCGCGTCCTCGCGTAGCGGTCGGACCAAAGGTCCACCGGGTTCCGCTCTTAACACATTCAAATCGATCGCTGAAGCGATCCAACCGGCTTTCCCAACTTTAGTCGCTCGCCCGGCTCATCTGGGCGAACTTTTCCAGCTTCGAATAGTCGTTGCGCCAGGTCGTATACATGTATCCGACGACGCCATTCACCTTCTTACCCGAGTCGAGCCATTGCTTCCATTCCGACAGGTCGTTGTCGTAGAACCCGCAGAGGATCTGGCGATTGCCGCGGTCGGCGAAGAACTTGAGCGACTGATCGCGCTTGCCGTGGTTCCAGTTCATCACGATCACGCTTTTGTCCAGGCCTTCCCATGAACCGGCCCATGGGCCGTTAACGAGGTAGTACGGGCCATCGACCGCATTGTGGTACGGGTCGAACATGTCGTTCCACGTATAGGCCTCCTGCGGCTGCACCAGCTTGGTACAGGCCCGCAGGCTTTCGGCCAGCATCTGTCCCGGCGTCTGCTTGCGGGCAGAACAGGACTCGTCCCAGTTGGCGCAGCGGAACTCATCGTAAGACATCATGTATCCCTCGGCGCCCCAAAGCTCGCGCATCCGCCGGGCTTCATCAGCAAGGATCTGGCTCGTCTTCGGCTCGGAGATGCAAGCGGCAACCTCGCCGTCGTAGACGATCGGCGGGTAATACCACGAAACCCGCAGCCGCGTCCCCTCGGGCAGCTTGGTATGAATCGTCGGCGGCTCGTGCCAGGCCTGATATCCCCCCGCATACGGCACGTTTCCCATGTGCGGGTCTTCAATCCGATCGTAATCGCTTCCTTCGGTCAGCGGCTTTCCGTCTTCAGTGGCGACGACGCAGGGCGCGCCATCCCGGCGAAGGACGTTGAGCAGCCCGACTTCCTCGATCTTCCAGTTTCGCCACTGAAGCGTGCCCTTGGCCTGGCCCCAGACGCCGAAGTAGAGGTTTACCTTTGTGTTGTCGAGGGAATCGAAGATGACGTCTTCCCGCGTCCAGTCCTGCGTCGGCTTCACGTGAAGCGTCTGCCAGCAGAGAGTGCGCTCACCAGCAATCGGATGGATCTCCGGCTGGGCGGTGTAGTGATCGGTCTTGAGATCCACCCAGACGTGGTAACAGCGGAACTGCGGGACGGTCAGCGCATACACGAAGCGGGCGTTGCCGGGATTGTCAGTCACTGTCGCGGTTCCCGAGTCCATGTGGACGACATCATCCTTAAACGAAGGCTTCTTTAGCAGCACCTTCGGATCCGCTTCGCATCGGGCCTGGCCGTCATGAACAACAAACGGCGTCCCCTTTACCGGGAGCCCCTCGGCCAGGTTCGGGTCGTTGCTCAGCAGATCGTTGGAATACCCGATGTCGAACTCGGCGGGGACAATCTGAATGTGCAGCTCGCGGGCGAGCTGCTTCACGCGATCGCAATTGTGAAAGTACGACTTGGGCATCCCCGAAAGGCGATTGAATTTCGAGTCCGCCAGCAGCACATGGTTGTACCCCGCCGCCGCGGCCCGGCGCCAAAGCGTGTCGAGCTTATCCACGTTCTCGTCGGGGAGAAGATTGACGGGGTAATAGAACCACAGATCCGGTTTGCCCGCTGCTCGTGCAAATGGAACGAATGTCATTGCGAGCGTGAGAGCGAAACAGAGATTGCGCATCATTGACCTTTAGATAATCGTACCAACCCAAGGGAGCCCAGCGGCTCCGCCGCGGGACGCGCCCACCGGAAGTGAACCGCCCCCAATCAAAAATCCCTCTGATCCTTTACGTATTTAATAGCCGCGTGGAAGTAATCTGTTTCCCACAAGTATTTCGCGCTCCCGCCCTCCGCCCACCAACGGCGCTTTCCGAAGTGCTCATTCATCGCGCGAGCCGCGACCGACTTGATGGCATCTCGCAATTGCGGCCCGTCACGCGGAGCGCTCAGGACGACGTGAACGTGATCGCTCTGCGCAGCCATGCTGTGGATAAGCCAGGAATAACGCGAACACAGTCCCGTGATCGCATTTTCGACGAGGATCCGCTGATCCACCGTGAGACTCACAGGATCATATTTCATCCGATCGCGCGCAGCTTCCTCCCGATTGGGATCGGTGGGGGCCAGGGGCTGACCGTATTCGTTGTGGTCCATGTCCACATGAGGCTTCGCCGAACCATGCAGACGAGCGCCATACGTCCCGAAGGTGACGTGATAGCCTTGGGGAAAGACCATGGGAAAAAGGTATCAAGTTTTGGTGGGGGGGGAAGGACTTCGATGGGGAATAAAACCCGTGGCGGAGCCACTGGGCTCTCTTTCGTGCGGGGAGTTATTCGACGTTATGACGCGCCTGACGACGGGGAAGCGATCGGGAAACGGTTAGCCCCCGTGCCGCGCGGTCGGGAGTGGGAAGGTAGGGCCGGAGAAACTCGGGAAGGTCCACTCGGTGCCCGCGCTGGTAATCACGTCCGAGGGTTTCCGCGATGTGGGCCACATTGTGCGCACCCTGCGTCGTGAGGTATTGAAACAGCAACTCGGCAAGCCTGGGTAATGCAATCGCGTGCTGACGCCCGACCCGCGAAAAGGCCCAATCGCTCCATTCCAGGAAGCTCCAAAACGGAGATCGTCCGTTCGCCCAGATCAGCGGCGTGGTCTCCAGGAAGTTGCCGCTATTGGAAACCATGTCCCAGAATCGCGAGAAGCGGCGCAGCCGTTGCAGCGTCGCGAAGTCGATCGTGCTGTTTTGCAGGATCTCGTACGGCGGGTTCGGGCTATAGACCATCGCCCATTCGGCGTCGTGGCGCACGATCGGGGTGCCGCGGAGGCGCTTGAGGATGCCGACCTGGATCTCCTGCGGGCGCAGCGCCACCAGCCGGTCGAAGCCGGCGGCGAAGCTCTCGAGCGTCTCCCCGGGAAGACCGACAATCAAATCGGCGTGGACGTGGACACCGGTCTGCTCGCGGAGAAAGCGGAGATTGTCGCTTAGTTTCGCATTGTCCTGCCGGCGGCTGATCCGGGCCGAGACCTCCTCGTTGAATGTCTGAATCCCGACTTCAAACTGCAGCGCGCCGGCCGGAAATTTGCGGATCGGCTCTCGCAGGGCCTCTGGCAGTCGGTCCGGGATCATCTCAAAGTGAAGGAACATTTCCGGCTCATACCGCTCATGGAAGAACTCGAGAATCGGGCGGCCGATGTTCAAATTCAGGTTGAACGTGCGATCCACGAATTTGAATTGGCGCACGCCGCGGTCGAGCAACTTTTGCATTTGCCCGAGAAATGCATCGAGCGGCACATTGCGCACCGGAACATCCAGCGACGAAAGACAAAACTCGCACCGGAACGGGCAGCCGCGCGACGCCTCCACGTAGATCACGCGGTGCGCGATATCCTGCGCGTCGTAGAGATCGTAGGGGAGCGCCAGCCGCTCCATCTGCGGCAGGTCCGCGGGGATGATCCGCATGAGCGGCCGCGTACCGGAAAGAAGCTGCTCGCAGAGCTGCGCGAAGGACAGATCGGCTTCGCCTGTAACGACATAATCCGCCAGCCGGCAGATCTCTTGTTGGTCGGTCTCGTGGGAAACTTCCGGGCCGCCGAGGATGATGAGCAGGTCGGGGCGGACGCGCTTCAGGTCTGCCACCAGCCGCAGCGATTGCTCGGCGTTCCAGATGTAAACGCCGATCCCGACGATCCTGGGATTCTGCGCCAGAATGATCTCCAGTGCGTCATTGGCGCGTTGCGAAATGTCGAACTCGATGATGCAGGCTCGCTCGCGCAGGGCGCCCAGGTTGGCGCGCAGATACCGCAATCCGAAGGATGCGTGCGCGTAGCGCGCATTGAGCGTTGTCAGGACGATATCGGGCACGTTGAAAGTGTAACCGATTGGAGAGGGGCCGGGGCACCGCCGCTTGCGGCTTCGCAAACGGAGGAACGTGCCGCGACGGGACATCCGTGCCCCGCGGCTTCGAGTTTCATCGTTCGCGAAGCCGCAAGCGGCGGTCGAAGTGCAGGTCTTGCGCCGATCGCTGCGTTGCACCACCAGCGACTTCAACTTCACGAAGAACGCTCGGCCGGAGCCTCGCCCTCCTCATTTGCATGTGCGTTTGCGCTGCGCGGAACGCCCCGCGCGGGTGCGTTTACTATCATTTCCGATGCATTTCACATATACTTCAGCAGTCTGAACGGGGAGTGAGCCGGTACAGTCGTCTTAGATGGAGGCCGTATGCCAGACGTGGCCGCTTTGGAAGAAAAGTCCAATGGCACCGCACTCGATGCCGTTCTGGCAAAGACCGGGGCCAAGGACCGCACGCACATCCAGCGGCATCTGACGGCGGCGGACGCCGAGCCCGAGCCGGCGCATGCAGCGCTGTGGCGGCGACTTGCGGAAGCGCTCGCGGCCCTCGCGCCGCTCCCTGTCACCGCGACCGGTCACACCGCGGTCATGTTCTTTGTTCCTGACGGGAAATACCGCATGCAGGCTTTCGCCCTCGAAGACCAAAGCGACGGCCGCATCACGCTCTATCTCCCGGATGTGCTGGCGGATGCAATCAAGAAGAAGATCCTGAAAAAGGGCGCCGACCCCACTGAATTCGCGGTGGTCGGATCGCTGCGCTCCACGCTTCGCGCCGAAGCCCTGGACGCTCAAAACACCCCGGAGCCAGCCGTTCACGTGAAGAACATGCTGGGCTGGAATCGCAAATCTTTGCGAGTCACGCTGCCGGTTCTGGGGACGGACAAGGCCCGTTTGGCGGCGGTGGATGCCTTGTGCAAACTAGCCGCCAAGCAGTGGGCCGAGCGCCTGGCTCCCCCGCCCGCACCTGCCGCGGCCGAACCGCCTCCCCGCGCTCCCAAGGCCACCGGCGCTCGAAAGCGATCGGCTTAGGAAACGAAAATTCCTCCACCGGCGAACCTTTGGCCGAACTTGGACATATTCACACTATCGAGCCGGACTGGCGGCGTGTGCTGCCGGGGCGCGTCTCGCGGGGACCGGGTCACGGCGGAGTCGAATCGCATGTCGGGTGGATGTTTTCACACGCTCAGCCTCGTGCAGTTTCTCAAGCTCGTTGACGATCTGCACGGGAAGGTGGCCAAGGGGCATGGCCGCGTTGAAATTACCGTGGACGGATGCGACGACGTCTGCATCCTGATCAGCAAGGCCGAGCTCGAGTCGCTCGAGCGGGCTCTTGAAATCCTTTCCGAAACCGGGGACTTCCGCACCATGTGCGATAGCCTTTCGCAGGTTGCATCCTTAACCTGTGAATTGGCCGCTTCTCAATCTGCGTAAGCTGCAATTCCCTATTTGAACCTGAGTATTTCGTTTCCGCGTAGCGGTCGGACCGCAGGTCCACTTTGGGTTCCGAATCAGCAACAGGTGGACCTATGGTCCGACCGCTACGCGGATTCACAGGGACCTGAATCAGTTGTCGTTGGGCGCGGTCGCAGCGCCGGTCGCGGGGTGGGCGGGCTTGGTTCCCTTGTCCAGCTCCCCGAGGATCAGGTCGATCGACTTCTGCGCCTCAGGGGACTGATTCTGTCGAAGGTCTTTCAGCACCGTCACCACCGGAGTCCCCATCGCGATGAGCTGCGCGCGGGCGCGCTCGCGAACGTGATAGTCCTCGTTGGTCAGATCATTCTGCACGATGGCCTTGATCCGGTCGATGGTGGCCGTCGAGGGCCGCGGCTGCGGCTGGCTGTATTCCTGCACCAGCGCGACCGGCACCTTCAGCGTCACGCCGCACTCAAGCTCGCAGCTCAGGTCCGGCTCTTCCACCTGTCCGCTGAAGATCGTCCCGTCCCACAAGCCCACCTGCACGTCCTGCGCGCCGCGGTCGGCGCTGTGGGTTAGCGAGCGAAGCTCCGGCGCGTTGATCTGAATCGTGTCGAATGCGGTCGCGAGCTTTAATTGCCCGGCCAGCGCGCCGATCATCTGATCGTCGTTGCTCAACTTGATGACGGGCGTGGAATCGTCGGCGTCCTTGACCTTGGGCGTCAATTGCAGCCGCACCATCGCGCTGGTGGGGATCTTCACATCCTGCGGCGTGCCGCCGACGTCGAGCTTCATCGCAAATGAATCCGCCGTCAGAAGGCCCGCAAACCGACTCCCATCGGTCAGCTCGATCTGATGAACCGTATTGTCGTCGTTCTGAAGCTGCACCGAAGCCACCTGTTCGGGCTTGAGCGAGAGCTTGCCGTATCGCGTGACGACGTCGATTGGCTCCTGCGGCATCTGTACGCCGATCCGCTCGCCGGTCCGCAGCAGCACGATCGGCTTGTCGAATGTCCATTCCTCGGGCTCCCCTGATCGCTTGCGATATCCGATGCGGGAAACCTGCGTGAGCGGGATCTGCGTCAACTGTCCACTGGACATCTCCAACTCGACGGTCTGCTTTTTCAGTCTTCCGCCAATGATCTGCCCGTCGCTGGTGACCAGGAGCTGCCGCGGGCGGAACTGGCCGATGTTGATGAGGCCTATCACCTTGTCCGGCGGGAGCGAAATATCGCCATAAAACGTCTGAAGCTCGTACGCGGTTTCTTTCAGCGTCCCCTTGAATGAATCTCCGCCCCGCAGCTCGACCACGTCGAGCGCATCGCCCCGGAGGACCTCCAGATCGCCGATGAAATCCTGGGCGGCGCGGAAATTGATGATTAGCTTGCGGAGCGCCAATGGGATCGACTTGAGCAGCGGCGCTTCCTTGAAATCGGTCATGAACCGCGCGCCCGCGTCCTGTGTCGGCGCGGTGGTGTGCAGGTGCATGAGGGCCAGCTCTTTTCCCGGCGCCAGGTTCAGCGAGAGGGTCGCCTGGATCTGGTTATTCCCCTGCACCCATGACACCTGCGGAACGATTTTGGCCCCCTTGCCGCCGTACATCTCGACGATTGCCTGGTTCGCGCCGGTCTCGCCGACCCAGCCCAGGTTCTGATCCTTCTTCCGCGGGTCGGGGACGCCCTGGCCGCCGTTCAGGCCATAGTTGCAATTGGATTGGATCATCACCTGAAACGTCTTGGCGGCGTTTCCGGTGTTCTTGAAGACGTCGATATAGCGGATGTACGGCCCGGCCTTGTCGAGCATCACGTGTCGCGTGACGGTGCATGCACCCGTGCTTAGATTTTCAAAAATCACTTCACCGGTCCTGGCATCGAACTTGGCCATGTTGGCATTCATGTTCGGCGCCTGCCCGTCCACCGTCAGCATCGCGCCCTGGCTATAGAGCGGCATGTTGCTGTTCTGCTGAAACCAGCCGCCCTGATAGACGCGCCACACCCCGGCGTTAGCGTCCTGAAACATGTATGGGAGGCCGACCATTCCCGCGCCGCCCACGCCGCCGCCGGCGATGAGCCGGCCCTGGACGAACTTCCCGCCGGCGATGATCGTCCCGCACAACCCGGCACAAAAGGCCCACGCCACGATCATGCGATGTTGACGATTCATAGAAGCTCCAATTATCTGGACCGCGTTGCCAGTGCAGGAACCCGTTTAGCCGGAGCCGCCAGGCCCGTCTTTCTCTTCCGCGGAAGACACCGCGTGGCCGCGGTGGCTAAACGGGGAAATCTTGCAGTTTCGCGCCGCCACGATTACTCAACTACCTTCCGCAGGTAGATCACTTCTCCACTGGTATAGCATAACTCCCCGCGCACGCAGTCCGCGATGACGCGTGCCACGTCGGCGGGTGAAAGGGCCTTGTCGGGCGAATACTCCTCTTCCATTAGAAGCGCCCGGAACAGGGAAGTTTCAACCGCTGCCGGAGCGACGGTGTGAACGCGCACGCCAATCGCTTGCCCTTCGCGGGCCGCCGAGAGTCCAAACAAGTTCACCCCCGCCTTGGCCGCGCCGTAGGCGGCAAAGCCGGGAAACGGGTCGCGTGCCGCGAAAGACGAGACGTTCACCACCACGCCGCCGCCCAGGCGCTCGAATACGGGCCATGCGGACCGGCACAGGTAGAACGCTGCCGACAGGTTCGTCTCGATCACGTCGCGCCATTCCTCCGGCGACATTTTCGCGATTGACACCGCTGGCGCGATCCCCGCGCAATGCACGACCGCGTCGAGCCGGTCCTCGAAGTGGCCAAGCGTCCCCTCGACGACCTGCTGGATCTCGTCCGGCGACCTCACGTCCGCCACGGCCACCAAGCCGCCGTCAATGAGCCGCGCCGTCTCGTTCAGCTCATCTTCATTGCGGGAAACAAGAGTGAGCCGGTACCCGTTGGCGGCCAGCTCAATCGCCACCGCCCGGCCGATGCCGCGCCCCGCCCCCGTAATGATCGCCACCGGCGCGTCCATAGTTGCACCTTCCGCGCCGCTAATCGTATCCGCACCAAGGGGGGCATACCACAGTCCATTTGGGGCATTGGGGCTTGGTAGTAGGTCTCTCAAGCTCCATGCCCACAAGCACAGCACGTCGCGGCGAAAAAATTGGATCGCCTCGCGCTTCAGTCTTCGAGCGGCGCGGGCGAACCGAAATCGATCCCCTCTTCCCGCATCCGGTCCAGCGCGCCCAGGTAATAGGGCGTGATGTCGCCGGTGGGGTCAGTCAGCTCCAGCACCATCCGGTGATTGAGCGTGTGCCAGTGGTCGGCGGGCCAGACGCCCAGGTGACGGCCCCAGGTCGAGCTCTTCACCGATACCAGCCCGTCGTTGTCCCCCTCGGCTTCCTGAATCACCTTGAACGCGTGGAGCGCGAACGGCGGGATGCGCGTCCACGGCCGGGCGGCGCTGACCGAGAAATATCGCACCGCGGGGGAATCGACAATCACTTCGTTGAAGCGGCGGCAGTTTTCCCTGGTGAGATCGTTCACCGCCTGCACGTCGAGCCCCAGCGCGGTCATGAGCCGCAGCACGCCCAGCTTCTGCCCGAGCCATTGCAGGCACCAGTCGGCATACGATGTTCCCCGGTGCGGCGTCGTCACCGTCAGCAGGGCGGAGACGCGATCGGCCATCCCGAGCTGGCTGATCATGTATCGCGCATCCAGCCCGCCCATCGAATGTGCGACGATCAGCACGCGCTCGTCGCGCCGGCCCAGGATGTCGAGCTGGCGGAGGATGATCGCCTTGAGTTGTCGGGCCCGCGTCGCAACGCCCGCCGTCGGATGAACGCGCGTGACGATCACCGGATGCCCGCGATCGGCCAGCGCCCGGTCAATCTTGCGAAAGTATTTGAACGTGTACGGCCCAGCCTTGAGATTAGGAAACCCCATGAACCCGTGGTGCAGGACGATCGGAATCATTCGCCCCGGCAGGATAGTCGCCGAGGCGATCCGCGGCAAAGGGCAATCGTTTAGAGCCGTCTTTTGCGGCCTTTAATGCGCTGGCAATGTGTACCGCAAAGGCGCGAAGCCGCGAAGAAGAAAGGCCAACGCTAGCACGGCATATTTCCACTTCGCGTCTTCGCGACTTCGCGGTTGATTTCTTGGATGCGATGCCTGGCGAACACGAAACCGCCCACGGTCAACACCGCGCATACCTCCGTGAGTGATTCATTCAATTGCGACTTCAGCAGATGTGTATTGACTGCTCCGGCCAGCGGAGCGGGATCTCGCGGTCTTCGGTTCGACGGATGCGGACTTGCTCGCCGCTTTCGCAGTTGAATAGCGCCGGAGCCATCGTCTGGGCATTGGCCTCGTCGGCGGCGAAGATCGTGCCCACCACCCGCGGTTGATCATCCTTCATCAGCAGCACGGAGAACGTCATATCGATACCCTTTGTGTTGATTCCCTTCGGCGGGACAACCAACAAACATCGTGCCAAGCGTTCGCGGCCGTTGGATTGTGCCCGGCACGCGTGTGGGTCGACCGCTGCGATGCGTACAACTGCCTGTATTCATTGGGCCAGTTGAAGGGAGATGGATTTCATCAGGGGCTTGCTGTCGCAATGAAGGGTGTACGTCTCGTCCGGCTGATGCACGACATGAACGTCCCGGTGGGGCGTGCCCGCCTCCTCCCAGGCGTAGGTGACGCGCACCGGCGCAAAGCCGCCGTGCGGCTCGTGATAATCGGCACAGATTCTCAGGTCCAGCATCAGCGTCGTGTTCCGCTGAACGCCTGAAAACCGCACGAGTGCCGACCGTGTTCCGGCCGGAACGTGATCCAGTACCAGGTAGCTCCCGAACCCGGCATGGCCGCCTTCTAATTTGCCAATCGGGACGTACGTCTTGCCGCCGTCGAATGACGCGTCAATCGTCCATCCGTCTCGTTTGTCGCGGGCTCGATAATGGCAGCCGATCCGCAGCCGGCTCATCTCACCGGGCGTCTGGATCGGCACGATCATCTGGCCTTCGCCACCCTTCACCTGAAGGTGTTCTTCCGACACGTTCGCAAGCTGCGGGTGAAAATCCTTGAAGAGCAAATTCTTCGGCTGGGCCGGGTCTTCGGTCAGCCCCTCGACGGTAATCGTTCCCTCCTGGGAACCTGCGCTGAAGTGAATCGTGTTGTCCCCTTTGTCCAAGGCGGGGAGCGGGCGTTGCGAGTGCTGAATTTCGTTGGCAATCTGAACCGCGCCGACTGACGCGCTTCCATTGAGAAGGAATAGGATGCGGTAGTCGTAGCGGCGAAGAATCATCGGCTGCAGGTCGAGCTCCTTGCGGCCGGAACTGTTGAAATTTCCGAGCGGCTTCCAGTCCAGTCCATTGTTGTCCGAAATCGAAACCTGTACCGATCCGCGCGGATTCAAAAAGATGTCAAAGGAAATCTTCCCGCCCAAATAGACGTAGCTGCTGGGCATCCGGAGCTCGAGCTCGCCCGCTCCGCGGGCGTCGTCGCTGACACGGATTGACCGTCCGTCCGCCACCAAATCGTCGACCCGCAGTGCCCCCGCTTTCAGCCTCGCGTCGTCGAGCGGCACGTCCCAAACATCCGTCCCATTCCCGATCCTCCCGGGCGCTAAATCACCCAGCGCGGGCGAATAGCGAAGCTGATCCTGCCCGACGACCCCGTTCAAACAGCCCGGCGCGCCGCCGTCCAGCATGTTCACGTGCAGGCCCTTGTTCGACCAATTGCGCGTCAGCGTCTCGCCCGGCCGAAGTTGCACGTTCACTTCGTACCCGACCGCGCATCCGTAATCGTAGATGAAGTTTTTCTTGGGATGCCCGAACTCGCTGAGCGTGTTGTACCACCCGTGCGTGGCAGCGGGCAGCCAACCATTGTCATCGTATCCCGTGCCGCCGGCGACGATCTCCGGCCCATTCTTCCACCCATCCCGCGGCATGAATTGCCGCAGTTTCTCCTCGTTGTCTTTGAACTCCGGATGCCGCTCGATCCAGTTGGTGATGCTCCCGCCGATCTCCTCGACGCCCGCGATTGAGCCATCAGGCTTCTTGAAATAATTGATCAGCGACGCATCGAACATGCACCAGCGCCCGCCGATGCTGATCTCCGGCACGCTATGCCCGGTGATCCCCCAGCCGCGCGCATCCATGCCGATGAATCGCGCCAGCGCCTCGATGTTGGCTGATGCACAGCAGCATTGGCCGTAACCGTAGACGTTGAAATCTTCGATCGGATCGTGCGGGTGCGTTTCGGTTTCCAGAAACTCGTTCGGCGGGATGTCCTGGTGCCGAAACATCACCACCGACTTCCAGACGGCCAGCGCCTTGTCCCGATCCGTCATCCCCGGCTTGATGAACGCCGCCTTCCACGCCTCCAGGCTCGACACGTCCTGGACCCTATCGGAAACGACTTTGACGTGGCTGACCACGCCGACGTCGCTTGCCGCGAAAGCCGGAACCGAGAGAAGAGCGACCACAAGAAAGGCGATGCGATGACGCATGACAGATGACCCTCGACCGACCAAGACAAGATTCACCACGGAGGCACGGAGAACACGGAGGGGCGCTCGATTCAGATGCCTGATCAAACCCCGACGACGATCGCTGCCACGGGGGCAGTTCAGTTGCGCGCGAAAAGCCGCCATCATCTCGCGACGATCATCAATAGCTTGGGAAAGTACGCGACGTTGTGATGCGAACTTTTCACGAAAGACGCCGTCGCCACTTATCCGGATTCTGCGAGGTATGGAAAACGCAGTAGACCGTAACGGTCCCAACGGCGTAATCGTAGAAGACCGCATACGGAAATCGCCGCACGAGCGCACGCCGATAGGTCTCGGCGATATCCTGCTCGGCTTCCGGCGCAATGATTAGCTTAGCGGCCATAATGGCTGCGGACCCTCCGCTTCACCTCCTCCCACGAGAGCGCGGACGCTGGGTTGCTCGTTAGGTTGGTCTTGCGTCGGGCCAACTCGTCCTTTTGCCAGTCGTGAACAGGGACTGCGGCCGGGGTGGATGCCAACTCATCCCACAGGTCTTCAACTAGTTGAAGTTTCTCGGCGGGGCTCAAGTCGAAGATCGAAACTCCGTCAACGGTCATGGCGTTTACTCGTGAAGACATTGTATGGATCCCGCCCCAAAGTCGCCCGAATCGGCCATCATTATTATCGGGCCAAGGGAATAAAAGGTAGCCTGCGCCGCCACTATATCGTAGGTCAGTCATGTGCCGAGGGGTCCGATCATCCTTTCAAGCGGGGTCCACCGGTGTTCCGAAGACGATTGCACGTGGGCAGTCAGACGATCGCAGGCGGAAGTTTTCTAAAGGGAGTCGTAACGTGAGTAGCCAATCGTTCATTGAAGTCATGGAAAGTCGCGTTTTGATGTCGGCGGCGCCGACCGTGTTTAGCACGACGGTCAGAGCCGACCAGATGGTCGTCAGGGCCGACCTGCTGAAGTTTGAGAGCGACATTCTTTCATCGGATGCCAAGCTGCTGGTGGACGAGCAGGCGATCAAGCACAATCTGGCCAAGGGTGACACGAGCCTCGTCGCGCCCTTTGCCACGCTGCACGCCGATGTCAAGACAATGAGCTTGGCGCTGCACGAGGAACGCCTCACCGAGTCGGCCAGCGCCCTGGCCGCCGAATCGACGATCCGGCTCGACTATGTGCAGATCCTGAAGGACAAGGGCAATTCGACTGCGGAGACGACGGACCATGCCAAGCTGCTGGCCGACCGCATCACGCTTCAGAACGCCCTGACCGCCGGCCTCGACGCGCGGATCGCGACGCGGACCGCCGATCAGGCAACCATCTCTGCCGACACCGCGGCCATCGTCACCGCGGCCAACAACGACCCGGCCGCCACGACCGGCCTTCAGACGGCGGTTGCCACCTTCTCCACCGACCGAGTCACCAAACTCAACACCCTGACCGCCGATCTCCAAACGATCGAGACGGCCCGGACTGCGTTGGTGAACGCCCTGACCGCCGAGCAGGGAACCTGATTTCCCATCGGCATGATTTGTGATTTCGATTCGGATCAGATGCCCTGGCACAATCGTGCCGGGGCATCTGCCTTATCCCCGGCAAACCTCACGGGCAATAGTCCCGAGTTTCTCCCTTCCACAAAATGCCGCGGCGTCGGACGATGGCCTTTTGGAGATCAACCATGAAGCCGATGAAACGCTGCGTGATGAGGTGGGCGGCCACAGTAGCGTTGGTGATCCCGTTCATCGGCTTAGCCGGGTGCGGGGCGGTCGCATACGACGACGGCCCGGGTTGGGATGGCGACATCGGGTGGGACGCCGGATACGACGGTTACGGGTATGGTGGATACGATCATGGCGGGGGCGATCGCCACGGCGCATTTCATCACGACGGCGGTGAGCGGGCCGGCGGCAGGGGATTTGGCTCCCTCGGTGGACGCGGCGGAGGCGGAGGGTCCCACGGTGGCGGCGGCGGTGGGCATGGCGGGGGCGGGGGCCATCGATGATCCCCCAATCGCCTCGCGTCGCGCGCGAAAGAGGATTCATCCAAATCAGTAGCCATCATGGGAATAAGCTTATGAAAGCCACAAACCCGCCCCTGTTGAGGTGGTTGATTGCGGGTCTTTTCGGCGCCGTCGGTTTAGTGCTGGCCGGCGGATGCACAAGTGATACAAAACCTCCGCAGGCCCCCGCGACCACGCAGCCCACGGCGCAATTGCCGGACGAACCGGCGTCGCCCCAACCTGTTTTCAACAGCGATGCAGAAGCCGTCGATGCGCTGCTGGCTGCCGTCCGCGCCCAGGACCATGAGCAGGTCCATCGCCTGCTCGGTCCGGCTTGGAAGGAACTGACCTCCGGCGACAAGGTGGAGGACGCCAACGATTTCAAGGACTTTGCCGCCCGGGCCGCCGAGCGAATGCGGATTGAAAAGAAGGATGATTCGACGTCGCTGCTTCGCGTCGGGAACGACAATTGGCTGTTCCCAATTCCAATCGCAAAAAACACCGACGGGAAGTGGTTTCTCGACACCGAAGCGGGGAAAGCACAGGTGCTCGCTCGCCGGATCGGTCAGAATGAATTGGACGCCATTCAGATTTGCCGGCTGTACGTGAAAGCGCAGCACGAATATGCCGCCCAGGATCGCGATGGGAGAGGCGCCCTGAAATACGCGCAACGAATCCTAAGCACTCCCGGCAAGCGCGACGGATTGTACTGGCATGCCGTCGGGGGCAAGGACCAAAGTCCCTTCGCCCGGTTAATCGCCGAGGAAAAACTGGAAGGCTATCAGCCGGAGCCCGGGAAACACGTGCCGTATCACGGGTATCGTTTTCGCGTGCTCAAACTTCAGGGCGCCAACGCCCCCGGCGGCAAGCGCGACTATGTGATCAACGGAAACATGACCGGCGGCTTTGCCCTCATCGCCTGCCCGGCAGCCTACGAGTCATCCGGCATCATGACATTCATCGTGAACCAGGACGGAATCGTGTACCAGAAGGACCTGGGACCCGACACCACCAACGTCGCCGGGCACATGAAGGAGTATGACCCGGACAACAGTTGGGCGCCTGTAAAAGATTAGCAGGCGACCTGACCGTCATCTCAACGGCCGACGCGATTGGAGAATCAGGTCTTCGACCGAAGTCGGACGGGTCTGGCCGGCCGCGTGCTCCGCACGAGCTTCCCGCGCATCGGCGATGACGCGCTGCCGGCCCCGCTCGGCAAGCCGCCGACGAACCACATCAACAAGTTCGGCCTGCTGCTCGTCCGGGAGATGCTCGATCGCGTCCAATACCCCATCGAATGTCGTTGCATCCGGCATGACAGCCTCCGAGGGGAGTATAGCGGACCCGCAGCCAGACGCACGCGCGCCGGACCGGGGGCGGAACGGCTGAGCGAGTTCCAACCGGGGCTTCCGCTGCCGACATCGTGCATACTTATCCCCTTTGAATTCCCCATAGCGTCAAAAGATGGGTACATCGTCGAAAACTGGAATCGCTAACCGAGCCAATTTTCCGCGGACGGCACCAGGGGTAACAGCGGTCGGGTAACAGTGATGGTCCTACTTATGCTTAGCCCATGGCGGCAAATCTATGCTTCTGGACCAGACGCCGAGACGATCTGCATATAACGAATTTTATAGATTTGATGTCCCGTAGCGGCGTTGAAGTGCCTCGACACTTTCTGCTTCAACCAAGTCCCCTCCTTTTCGCCGTCGTAGGCTTTGCCCCACACTTTGTTGAAGTGCATGTCCTCCCACCCACCGGACAAACGGACTTGTGCGCTGATGACGCCATCCGAGGGCCGAGGAATGACACGGTTAACGTCCCAAAAGCGGTAGCGCTCGGCTCCAGCACCAGCATCGTGCGAGGAATTCACCGGAAGCGTAGTTTCCTGTTCCGTCCAAGGCATAACCAACCCCTCCTCAGCCGTACAGCATTCCTGCATACGTTCACGCAATAGCGAGGCGATGCTGGTGACGATGACTGTGATGGCGAGTTTCCCACACCCACCGACTCCGCGTCAACCCAAGAATGCAGGTGATCACAAGTACCGACCGGCCCGTCAGTCAAACAAAGTCGGCTCCGGGACTTCCGCTTGGACGGCCGCTCGCCCGAAGTTATGCCCGCTCTCATACAACTCCGCGATTCGGCTCAACACGTCCGCATCCTCCGGCCGCTTGTCGGTCCGAATCCTTTTGATTCGAGGAAACCGCAGGGCGTACCCGCTGGCGTGTCGGGTGCTCCTTTGGATTTGGTCGCAGGCGATCTCCAGGACCACTTGCGGCTTGACCGCGAAGACGCGGCCGTGTTGGGCGATTGCGATGCTGAGGAATAATTGCGTCAGCTCGGCGATTTCGACATCGGTTAGCCCGCTGTAGGCTTTGCCGACGTTGACCAGGGTCGCGTCGGGCAGGGTCGGGGCGCGGTCCCAGACGGCGAAGGTGTAGTCGCTGAGGACGTGGCGGCGTTTGCCGTGGCCGTACTCGGCGAAGGTGACCACGCAGTCGAAGGTGGGCAGGTGGGTTTTGAGTTTTAGCCACCATTGGCCGCGGCGGCCGGGGGAGTAGGCGGATTCGGGGTCCTTCAGAACGATGCCTTCATTTCGATTGGCGCGGGCGGAGTCGAAGGCGGCGGAGATGTCGTCCGCCGTTACGACGGGCTTTCGCTCGGTGGTCAGCAGCGAAGAGCACAATGCCAGTGAATCCAGTGACTCGCGGCGAAGCTTCAGGGGACAATCCATCAGAAGGTTGCCGTCTTTATAGAGGATGTCGAAGGCGATGAACGTCGCGGGGTTGTCGCGGAGGATTTTCGCGGTCAGCACCTTGCGGCCGAGGCGGCGCTGGATGTGGGCGAAGGGGAGGACCTGGCCATCGCGGTAGGGGACGATTTCGCCGTCGAGAAGGAATTCGCCGGCTAAGGTCGCGATGGCGGCCACCACGTCGGGGAAGCTTTCGTCGGTGCGGTCCATCGTGCGGGTGTAGATGGCGATGCGGTTGCCGGACTTGTGGACCTGGGCGCGGATGCCGTCGAGTTTGTCCTCGGACCAGAACGTGCGGCCGCCGAGCGTCTCGGCGGCCACCTTGGCCGTCTCCTGCGGGGTGGCGAGCATGAACTGGATCGGGTGAAACAATCGAAGCTGCGCGACATCCAACGCATTGTTTCTTGCCAGCAACGCGACTTCGTCCAGATCGCCCACGAAGAGCTGGCAGCGCTGGATGGCGGCCAAGCTCTTGTCGAACGCCTGCGCGATTGCCGCCTGCAGCACGCCCTCGCGTACGCCGCTGCGCATTTCGCGGAAGATGATCTTGGCCAGGTAAGCCGCCTCGCGCGGATCGATGCAGCGGGCGAACAATTGGCGGAGAATCTCCCGCTTTCGCTCGGTGCCGCCTCCGGCGGCCAGATCGTCAAACGCGCCGGCAATTTCCACGAGGGTGAGCTCTCCGCCGGTGGCACGGGCGTCCCGCCCGTGCGAAACAGCGTTGACCGACAAGACAGGTGGTTTCTCAGGTGTTTGCGGTTCGGACGTTCCCTGCACGGCCGGGACGGCCGTGCCACCGTCTAGCATTGCGCGGGAGTTCTTGTCATCGGAAGTCGGCCAGACTTTCGTCAGCGCTTCGCCGATGTCCCCGCTCGCAATGACCAGGTCGTGGTAATCGCCGGGATCGAGATGGAGCAGGGAGAGGATGACGTCGCTGACGAATCTCCAGCCGACGTTCAGCACGCGCTCGTCGCTGCCGGCAAAGGGCCTTCCGCCGGCGTAGCGCACCGCCAGCCGGAGGTCGGCATCATCGGAAAGCGCCCGCAAATAACCGGCAAGAATTGACTGTTTTTGCAACTTCTTCGGCGTCGCCGCCGCCGCGTCGTTCACTTGCGAAAACTCAAGCAGCGTCGTCGGCACAGTTCGATTGTATATCCATTCGGGGCAGGAGGATCGATTCATGGCTCGCACATTTCTCGCTACTGTGATGTTGCTGGGGCTGTGTCTCTCGCCGCCCGCCTTTGCCGACGGACCGGCCGCAGTTCCGGCTGAGCCGCGCGCCAAGGTGCAGCAGACGGTCGATCGCGCGATCGGGTACCTGCAAACCGAAAGCGCCGCCTGGCTGAAGCAGCGCAAATGCGCCGCCTGCCATCACGTGGCGATGCCGATGTGGGCCCTGGGCGAAGCCGGGCGGCAGGGGTACGCGATTGACCGCAAGTTTCTCGACGATACGGGCGAGGCCACGCTCGGCAGCCTGCGGAAGATGATGGACGCGAGGATCGTCCCTGATCCTGCGGCTCCCCCCGACCCGCGCCCGCTGGGCAAAGGCGTGAGCACGGGCGCGGTCTTTATGGCGGTGGTGGCACAGTCGCTGCCGTCGCTGGACGACGGACAAAAACAGAGCCTGCGGCTGATCGCCGCCGACGTGATCAAAAAGCAGCGCGAGGACGGCTCCTGGGATTTTTATCTCAGCCGTCCGCCGATCAACGAAAGCCAGGCCACCGACACCGCGTGGATCCTGATGGCGTTGCAGGGCGAGACAGCCCGCGAGAGATCAACGGCCGCCTCGACAACCCCAACCTCGGCGACGCGGGATTCGACATCGCGCGATCTGGCGGCCTCCGATGCGGCGACGCCGAGCCGCATCGCGCTGGACAAGGGCACCGCCTGGCTCGCTCGCGCCGATCTAGCCGCCGAGCGGGAAGCTCGCGTCTTGCGCCTTCTGCTGGCGCTTCGTGCCGATACGCCCCGCACACAGCTTCAACCCGCTATCGACGAGCTGCTCTCCCTGCAACGCCCCGACGGCGGCTGGAGCCAGACCGCCACAACCTCCAGCGACGCTTTCGCCACCGGCCAGGCCCTCTACGTCCTGGCCCTGTCCGACCAAACCGCCAGCCACCCCTCCCTCCAGCGGGCGATCCATTTCCTGGTCTCCACCCAATCCCCCGACGGCAGTTGGCCCATGTCCTCCCGCGCCACCCCCGACGGCCGCCCCGGCTCCGCCAAGCTCCTGACGCCGATCAAGTGCGCCGCCGCTGCATGGGCGACGCTGGGACTGGCACGTGCGGTGCCGGGAGGGTGATAGAACACGACAATCATAGGGGCTTGGCTTCCTTGCTTCGACTTCCACCTCTTCGAGCCGCACGGCCCCTTTGATTCGCGAGTTCGCACCGCGTTTGCACAGCTTCCAACGCTTTCTATCATCGATGCAATGATCTGGAAGATCTTCTCGCGCATGCCCTCAGACTTCGAAGATCCCGAAGATTACGCGTCGGAGTGCTACAAGCGGGACGTGATTGCGGTGGGCTGGAATGAACTCGGAGACGTCAGTGGCGTGCTGTCCCGCGACCAACTACGGGAGAAGGTCCAGAGAAAATACGGAATCGACGCCCGTGCCGCCGCGCAGGCGGCGGGGTCAATCTGGGCGTTTTATCACGATGTCGCCGTCGGCGAATACATTCTGTGCCCCGACAAGAAATCCCAGCGGGTCTACCTCGGCAAGGTGGCCGGCGCAGCGTCGTATGATCTCGCTGTGGCTGACGACGGCTGCCCCTTCGCGAATCGGCGGAAGGTCGCTTGGCGTGGCTCGCGAAAACAGTCGGAAGTGGAACAAATTCTGGGGCGTCGCTATGGGGGCAATCAGACGGTCTCGCGGACCGATGTGAGTTCGTCAGAGTTGAACGCGCTCTTAGGTAGAGTGCGGCGGGTGACTCGGTCGCGCGCGTCGATCCCATTTCTTCCGGACAAGGCGTGGGGTGACGATGCGGAGGCCCGTGCGATGCAGTGGTTGCGCGCTGAGGGATACGCTGCGCGCAATGTTGCGAACGAAAACAAAGGCTGGGACATCGAGGCTGGAGACGAGTTATTCGAGGTCAAGGGGCGCAGATCGCCGTCGACCCTCGTAAGGCTCACGGAAAACGAGTGGGCGGCGGCGAAGCTTTATAGGAAGCGATATACGCTGTTGATTTTCACCGCTGCGGACAAAAGGAAGCTACGGTTGGCGCAACCGCAGAAATTTCCAGACCCCGCCCGAACAGAATCGTGGACGGAGCGAGAACGTGTTATTGTGGAATACTTCCTCGACCAATAATGGAATAAGCAAAGCGGCCGCGAAAATGAGAGGCAAAACGCGCTCAAGAAAATGGGGCTTCTACTGCGGCGGCAGGACCACAAGTTGTGGCCCCAATTCTCAACGATCATGAGCAAGACCAAGATTCTTGACGAAATCCGACGCACCGCAGCCAAGAATGGCGGCGTGCCACTCGGCGTGGCACGGTTCGAGGCGGAAACTGAAATTAAGGTTGCCGACTGGCATGGTATCCATTGGGTCCGGTGGGGCGACGCCGTCCAGGAAGCTGGATTCGAGCCAAACTCATTGAAGGCTGCCTACGACGACAAACACGTCTTGCGCAAGTATGCGGAGCTAGCGGTTGAGTTAGGCTGTCTTCCAGTAAGGGGTGATCTCAAGCTAAAGCGAAGGCGTGATCCCAGTTTTCCGAGTTGGAACGTGTTTTCGAGGCTCGGTGACAAGGCGTCGTTTCTCCGGCAACTGGCTGACTTCTGCCGCTCAACGAGCGGCTTTGAGTCGGTTGTTGAGTGGGCCGATAACCAGTCGCAATCTCGCGGCGCAGAGCGGGGCGGCGATAAGCCGAGGGGTGAGCGGCAGGTCGGTTACGTCTACCTCATCAAGCATGGCGCTCGTCGAGAATATAAAATCGGAAGAACGACGAACGCGCTTCGCCGAGAGGGCGAGATCGGGATCGAGCTTCCGGAGAAGGTCCAGCCGATTCACATAATTGAGACTGATGACCCACCTGGTATTGAGGCATATTGGCACAACCGGTTTGCGGCGAAGAGAAAAAACGGCGAGTGGTTTGAATTGAGCGCGTCGGATGTGGCCGCGTTCAGGCGGTGGAAGCGCATATGATTTGGGTTGTCGTCATCTCGCTGGGCGGCAATTCCAACAAGGCTTGGGTCGGCGATGGAACGGTCAAATGGGCGCGGAACAATCGAGGCGACCGAGAGTCATTAATTCGACTCTTGGTTCCGTTGAGTTGCCGGCTTTACGGATGCAAGGGTTGGCTGGGGCCGAAGACTTCCGTCCCATTGTTCACGGCTTCATCAAATTGCCTCTGATTGTCAGGTGACGAATCTAGCCTGCTTATGGTAAACGGCTTGGCTAAATCCTTGATTGATCCACCGAGCATGAATAGGCGTTCATCGCACCGCAGCCATCTGTCATGAAAGGTGGCATTCGCCACCAGACGATAGCCCTGCGTTCCACGTTCTATCGCAAATAGTTCTGAGACGTCCATGAACTCGGTGTGTCTGTCTTTGTCTTTCTTACTTGTGAGGCTCGACGCCGGGAGAGTGACCAGCGTCACGCGTGCGATCTTTGGGACCTCCGTGAAGAAGCGATGAAAGATCGTCTGATCGAAGTACCGGTCAAGCCAGACCACCTGCGCCTTCACCGTTGGGCAAAGGTCTTTCAGCAAACAGTAGGTCGAAAACGGCGTGCGGGCTTCATGGATCGTTGAATCCACAGGGATTGGAATTGAAAGAATGGCTTCTTGGATCATCGTGCTCACACGGTTAACTACTTCACGTAGTACACCGTCGTCGGCGTCCCCCTTAAATACGGGCGGATTGAACATGTTTATTGCCAAGTGTATCAGTTCGTGCTGAGCGCTGTAATAGTGGCCTTGTTCCCCGCGAACAAATGCGTTCACCAACTGGCTAAACGCGTTAGATTCCGAGTAAAGTCGAGCTAGTATCCGGGTGCGTTCGTCACGGTCATAACTCGCCGGGCTCTCCACCACTTTCATAATTGGTCCCAGAAATTGGCCGAGCTTGAATAGCATCTCTGCCTGTTCGCGTTTCCTGTTCATGCTGCTATCATATGTTCTCACGCGGTGAATACAGGACATGTCGTGCGTCATGCGCGGGCGGTACGGTTACGTTTGCGCGTCGCGCGCGACGTTCGGGAGCGTGCGATCCCTGGTTATGTCAGATTCCCGCGTCCCGATTCGATTCGTGGCCGGTTTGATCGGTCGTTGGGGGGAGGACGGGAAACCCTCTTACCTCGCGTGGCTTGGAGGCTTGATACCCGGATAGTTGGAGAGTGCCGCGGACGGTGGCCACGATGACAACGTAAAGCAGTGCGAGCGGAATCAACGCGGGGCGGTCGAGGGCCACGGCAACAGGGATGGCGCTAAGGGGCGGAACCCACCAGAGCATCCATCGCCACTTCTTCATTCGGAGAATCGTACCGAACGAATTGTGTGGGTTCTCGTCACCATCGAGTGTGACATTTATCGGAATCTTGCTAAAAATATTGTAAGAAGAGTGACATTGTGAGACATTGTGGGACATTTGGGGGTGGCCGCCCGATAGGTCGGCGGGTCGTGGACACGACCGCAATGGCCTAGGATACGCCGATGGACAGCATGCGATCGGACGTGATTGTCGTCGGCGCCGGGCCGATCGGGCTGGAGCTGGCGGTGGCGCTCAAGCGCGAGGGGATCGAGTACGTACACGTCGAAGCGAAGCAGATTGGGTATACGATTTCGTGGTTTCCGCCGCAGACGCGGTTCTTCAGTTCGAATGAGCGGATCGCCATCGCGGGCGTGCCGTTGCAGACGGCGGATCAATCCAAGGCCAGCCGCGAGGAGTATCTGGCGTATTTGCGGAGCGTCGTCGAGCAATTCGATCTCGAGGTGCAAACCTATACGCGGGTGATCGGCATTCAGAAGAACCATGGGGGATTTGCGGTGACCGTGCAGGCTGCCGGGCGCAAGCGGCATCTGAAGGCCCGGCGGATCGTCCTCTGCACCGGCGGCACCGATCACCCACGCCGGCTTAGTATTCCCGGCGAAGACCTGCCGCACGTCAGCTCCTATTTTCAGGATGCGCACAAGTATTTCCGCAAGCGCCTGCTGGTGGTCGGCGGGAAAAACTCGGCGATCGAGACCGCGCTTCGCTGCCATCATGCGGGGGCGAATGTGACGCTGAGTTATCGCCGCGCGCAGCTCGACACCAAGAGCATCAAGTATTGGCTGCTTCCGGAGATCAACGGCCTGATCGCCGACGGCAGGATCACGGGACTGTTCGACACGATTCCGACGGAGATCACGCCGACCGATGTCGCGCTGGCGCCGCCGGGCGTCGCGGAGAGCGACGGTGAGGGCAATCCCCGCGCCGTGCCCAATCCATTGCGTGCGGCGGCCGACTTCGTGGTGTTGCAGATCGGCTTTGAGCAGGACACAACCCTTTTCGAGATGGCCGGCTTGGCGCTGAACGGCGAATGCCGCGCTCCGGTTTATAGCGACCGCACGATGGAGAGCAGCGTCCCCGGGATTTATGTCGCGGGAACCGCCGTCGGGGGAACGCAGGACAAGTACCGCGTGTTTATTGAGAACTGCCACGTGCATGTGGGGCGGATCGTCGCCGCGCTGGTCGGCACCGCGCCGCCGCCGACTCCCGTGCCCTTGGCGGCGCCGGAGAGCTGACCATCGCAGTGCTTACTCCCTTGATCGTAATCGACTGATTTTATCGAGACTTACAAATCCAAACGAAATTGTGATCTTGATGTCTTATTGACATCCCCCCGGCACTTTTCCTACCTTAGTGCCCGAATGTGACCGCCGAGACCATGACCGTGTCGTGGTGCGGGGGACCCAAGGGTCTGGTGATTCGCCGGACCGGGGGCGTAGGGATTGACGAAAATCCCAGGGCACTTTCAGGCCCTAGCCCGTCAGCTAACCTCGTAGGCATTTGAAAGGGCACGACGTTTGGCTCCTCTGTTCAGGCGGTATTCTGCCGCCGACCGCGCTCCGAGCGAACGCCTGTGCGTTGAATGAATGACCGCCGATGTCCCTGGCTGACAGAAGCCCGGGCGGGGTGGCGATCATTCGTTTCGGAAGACCTCTTTATGGATATTGGTTCTGGCGGCGCGGGCAAGTCGGTGGCTTTGTCGCTTCTGGCAAGTGAACGCCCTCGAAACGTCACTTGGAAACAGGCGGCCGGCCTCCTTTTTGGCGACTGGGGCACCAGCCGTCTCTACGTCCTTGGGCTGGCTTTTTTCTACGCCCAGCGGACCAGCATTTATCTCATCGTCGCGATGAGCGCGCTGATCCTCGCGGTCGCGTGGGCGTATTCCAACATCTGCCGAATCTACCCCGACGGTGGCGGAGTCTACACGGCGGCCAAGCAGAAGAGCCGCATCCTTGCGGTCATCGGCGCGCTGCTGCTGTTTGCCGACTACACCGTGACTGCAAGCCTGAGCGTGACCGATGGCTTCCGATACTTCGGACTGCCCGAGAGCGAGTCCCTTTTTTCACTTCACTCGCCCGGCATGTGGGCCATCGTCGCGATCGCCATGATCGGCCTGTTCAACTTGATGGGCCCCAAGCACACCGGCGCATTTGCACTGGCGGCGGCGCTGGGCATGGTGGTCATCACATTGCTTGTCACCTTCGGGGCGATGCCAAAGGTCCACTGGAACGAACTGCCGACAATGGTCGGCCGAATTCCCGATAAGCCCAAAAAGCTCTGGTTTGATTTCGTCTCGATCGTATTGGCCCTGAGCGGGGTCGAAGCAATCGCCAATCTAACCGGCGTGATGAAGCGGCCGGTCACCAAGACCTCCAACAAGGCGATCTGGGTTGTCGCTTTCGAGGTCGCGATCTTCAACATCCTGCTAGGGCTGTGCATGGTGGCCATCAAGCTGCCGGACGATCAGCTCTCGGTCCATCGCGACGACATGATGTCGTTCCTCGCCTTTCATTATTTGGGTACGACCGCCAAGCTGATGGTCGGAATTCTCGGCGGCTTGCTGTTGCTGTCGGCCGGGAACACCGCCATCACCGACATGATCTCGATCCAGTACCTGATGGCCCGCGACGGGGAACTGCCCGGCGCCCTGCAGCAGCTCAATCGGTTTGGCGTGCCTTGGCTCCCGGCGATCGTCGCGGCGAGCGTGCCGTGCGTCGTGCTGATCTTCATGCACGACGTCGAGAAGCTCGCCGCCCTCTATGCAATTGGCGTCGTTGGCGCGGTGGCCATCAACGTCACGCTCTGCGCCATGCATCCCCGCTTGCGCCGTTGGCGGCGCAAGATCCCGATGTTCGCGCTCGGATTCGTCCTGTTGGCGATCTGGATTTCGCTGGGCTTCGACAAACGCAGCGCGCTGATCTTCGTCGGCATCGTGATGGCCGTCGGGCTGAGCGCCCGAATGGTGACCAAGCTTGCCACCCGTCGCGCCGGCAAGCCCAGCCTGCTGCGGCAAGCGATCATGGAGCAGCTCACCGAGGCCGCCCTGGCGGGCCCCAAGATTTTGCTGGGCACCTACGGCTCAGATACCCTCGCTCGCGCCGCCCTGACCGAGGCCAAGCGCATGGGCCACGGCCTGGCCGTCTGCTTCATCCGGCAGGTCAATCTCTCCTACAAATACGATGGACAAAAGCCGCTCACCATAGACAGCGATCCGGCGGCGCTTCGCACCTTCAGTAAATTCCTGGAAGTGGGCCACGAGCTGAACGTGCCGATCATCCCCATCTACGACAGCGGCTCCGACGCCGCCGAGCTGATGGCCGAAAACGCGGCGATCTATGGCTGCGAAAAAGTCCTCATCGGCACCAGCCGCCGCGGCGGGCTCTATCACTTGATCAAGGGACACTTCCAGCAACGGCTGGAAGCGCTGCTTCCGCCCGAGATCCCGGTGGAAGTGATCAGCCCCGAGGAGGGCGTAGAGCCCGCACAGGTGCAGCAACCGGTGCCCGTTGCGCCGCATGCGGACAATCACTGATTCAAGAGTCCTCGCGCCCCGCAAAGCCCCTCACGCCGGGGCAGAGCGGCGCGCAGGTTGGTCACGATCACTGGATAGACGTCCCGCCGCGCCGCCCCGGATCGGATGCGCTGCAATTCGGGGCGTTATAGCGCGTCGGGAATCCGGGGCGGCGCGGCGGGAGCGGCGCGCCGCTGTTCTGGGTCTGTGCGCGCCGCTCTGCCCGGGCGTGGAGGGGATTGGAACGCAGTGGTCGCGTTTCGCCTTCGTTGATGGGGGGTCATCGCGTCCATACAATCCCCCTCATTTATGACCGCGACGATTGACGAGCAAATCCGACTTCTCGCACGCCGGTGCGAGCGCATGCTGACCGAGCAGGACCTTCGGCGCAAGCTGGCGCGCGCCGCCGAGACCGGCAAAGCATTGCGCATCAAGCTCGGCATGGACCCGACCGCGCCGGACGTGACGTTGGGTCACGCGGTGCCGCTGACGGTCGTGCGGCAGTTTCAGGATTGGGGCCACAAGGCGGTCCTCATCATCGGCGATTACACTGCCCGCGTCGGCGATCCGACCGGCCGCAATCAAACCCGAAAAATGCTCACCGGCGAGGAGATCGACGCCAACGCCAAAACCTATGTCGAGCAGGTCGGCAAGATCCTGTTGACCGATCCCGATCACCTCGAAGTGCGCTACAACGGCGAATGGCTCGGCAAGATGGGCCTCGTCGAGATCATCCGCCTGGCGGCACGCAAGAGCGTGGCGCAGGTCCTCACGCGGGAGGACTTTGCCAAGCGCTACGCCGATGGCGTCGAGATCCGATTGCACGAGATCCTCTACCCGCTGCTGCAAGGCTGGGACAGCGTGATGATCGACGCCGACGTCGAAATGGGCGGGAGCGATCAACTGTTTAACAATCTGGTGGGCCGCGAATTTCAGCAGGAGGAAGGCAAGGACGGACAGGTCGTGGTCGTGACTCCGTTGCTGGTCGGCACCGACGGCGTCAAGAAGATGTCCAAGTCGCTGGGCAATTACATTGCCATCACCGACCCGCCCGGCGGTCAGCACGGAATGTTTGGCAAGATCATGCGCCTCCCCGATGCGCTGATGGAAAGTTATTACACCCTGCTAACCGATTTGTCGGCTGAGGAATTCCGCCCACTCGTTCAATCGACGCCGCGCGATGCGAAGGTGCGGCTGGCCAAGCACATCATCTCCTGGCTGCACACGCCCCAAGCCGCGACAGCAGCGGAGGAAGAATGGGACCGCATCCAACGGGGCGAAGGCATCCCCGACGACACGCCGCAAGTTTCGATCGGCTCCGAGCCCATCAAGCCGGCAGTCCTTCTCGTGAAGGCGGGACTGGCCTCTTCCAACGGCGACGCCATCCGCAAGATCAAGGAAGGCGCCGTCAAAATTAACGGGCAAAAGCTTGGGGATTTCCAGAAGGAGATCACGATCACCGGGCCGGTGGTTGTGCAACTTGGACGCAGATTCGCGCGCCTGACTCCGTAGCAAGAACTCTCAGGGCTCCTGCTGCACCATTTCCGTCGCGGTCTCCAATCCGGTGGCGACGGAGGCCGGGAGCAGGCCTTTCTCGCCGTAGATCGGCCGAACCACTTTGCGGAGCCCCGGCAGTTTGAGTGCGAAGCTGATTGCCGCCAAGATGCAAACCACGCCGGCGATTCGCACCGTGCGCGATGCACCCAGCATATCGTGGCCCAGTGCGTCCGATGCGGTGCCCGCCAGCAGGTTGCCCCAGGGCGTCATGCCGACGAAAGCCATCGTGAAGAAGCTCATCACGCGGCCACGTTTTTCGTCTTCGGTGAGCGTTTGAAGCACGGTGTTGGCCGAGGCGAAGTTGATCAGCATCGCGCACCCGCCCAGCGGCAAAATGATGATCGAGAGCCACAACTGATGTGAGAAGGAGAAGGCAATCAGGGACGCGCCAAAAACCGCCGCCGCGATTGCGATGACCCGGCCAAGCCCGACGACCGACTTGCGTGCCGCCAGATAAATCGCTCCGACCAGCGCGCCGCACGCGGAAGCGCCCATCAGAAAGCCGAGCGTTTCTGAATCGGGAATGCTGGAGGGCGTCAGCCCCTTGGCAAAGACCGGCATCAGCACCGTGAACGCGGGGATACCGGTCAGGCTGATCAGCGCCATCAGCAGCAGCATCGCGCGGATCGGGGCGAAATCCCAGACGTATTTGAATCCCTCGCGCAGCTCAGTCAGCACGCTTTCTCGCTGTCGCCGGGGCTTGGGAGGCGGCAGTCGCATCGCGAGCAAGGCGGCGATCACCGCGATGTAACTGCACCCGTCCAGAAAGAAACACCATCGCGCGCCGGTGTAGTGGATCAAAAACCCGGCCAGCGCCGGACCGACCAACCGGGCGCCGTGAACCATCGTCGAGTTCAGTGCGATCGCGTTCGGCAGGTCGTCGCGATCGGTCACCATCTCCACCAGAAACGCCTGCCGGCCCGGCATGTCGAAGGCATTGATCAATCCTTGAATGAACGCCAGCGTGATCAATCCGCCAACCACGATCACCATCTGGTGATGATCGCTGTCCGAATGCGGGTAGACCGTGAGCAGCGCGGCCAAAGCAAATGACTGGAGCATCGCCAGCGTCTGCGTGATGACGATCAGACGCCGGCGGTTGAGCCGATCGACCCATACGCCGGCAAATGGGCCGAGGAGGAATGACGGAATCTGCCCGGCAAATGCGGTAAAACCCAGGATCTTTCCGCTGTGGGTGATGTGATAGACGAGCCACACCATTGCCACTTGGGTGAGGAACGTGCCGCAAAGGCTGACGATCTGCCCGGCAAAGAAGAGGCGGTAATTGCGGTGCCGCATGGCCCGCACGATCGAATGCAGCCGGGTGGGCGCCCGACCGTAGTCGAGTGTCTGTGATCGCGCATTATCCTGGATCGGCGGGACATCCATCTTCGCCCCGGATAATACGCGGATGCGCGCGGGATGCCATGCGCAGGATCATCCCAGCTCGCGCCAACCGCGTCCGGGAATTCACCGGGATTCCCCAGCGTAAAACATCCCCAAAATATCGATCGCGTGCGGAGCACTCCATTTGATTAGCCGTCCCCGCTTGCGGGGCGCGTCCGGTCGCGCCCCGCAAGCGGGGACGGCTAATCAAAAGGAACCGCTTCGCGACGGTGAGGTGATGTAATGCAAACCTCTTTGTTCAATGCCACGGGGCGCTCGTTGATCGGACTTGAGCAAGCCGGGAGCCAGGGGTAACCTCGTAGTATGGGCATGACCGTTGAACAAATCGCGGAAGAGGCGCTCTCCCTCCCGAGCGAGGCGAGGGCGCTGCTTGCCGACCGGCTGGTGGAGAGCCTCGACCCGGCCGAGGACGGATTTACCCGGCAGCTTTGGGCCGCCGAGGCGACACACCGACGCGACGACGTTCGCAGTGGCCGCGTCCAAACCATCCCCGCCGAGGAGGCCCTCGCGCGGGTAAGGGGCGCTGTCGCGCGATGAGGTGATGCACTGTAGCCGGGAGCCGGGCTATTGGCGTCATCGCCTGAAGGGCTGACATGTGGTGGCGATTCCCGCACAACCCCACCGCCTATGATGACGACTGGGAGGACCAGCCGGCCCAAGGGGCGTTTTACAAGTGGGGGCTGGGAGCGGCGCTGCCGCTCGTGCTTGCGGGGTATGGCGGCTATGCGATCGTGACGCGGCACGCGGAGTTCGGCAGCCGCATGCCCGTGACGCTGCGCGGGCTGAACGCGATCGCGTTCGGAGTGGCGTGGTTCTCGGCCGGGGTGTTTGTTCATTGCCATTACTATTGGGGCAATATTTACGACCAATTCTGGCTCGCCGTGCTCGGCAAGATCGTCGCCGCGTGCGGGTTCATCGCGGGATTGCTCTTCCTGCTGGTCCACAATGGAATCCTGGGCATCCGATGAGTCCTTGTCGCGCTGGACGGTTCGCGGCCCGCTCCCAAGTGGTGTATCTCTCACGCCGTATTCCTTGCCGGCAAACATCGGCCGAGACCATCGGGGGCGCACTCGGCTTGTGCGAATGAAAGCGAGACGTAGGTTGAGTGCATGTTCAAGCAGGTTCACGTGCTCCGTCTCGATGCGCGCACGTGGCACGGGCGTCTCGCCCGTGCGGGACACCATCAATGCAAGAGCACGCTGATCGTGTTCGTCGGAATCACGGCCGGCTGCGTTGCGCATGAGCCGAGCCACGCCTTTTCGCATTCGCCAACAACTCATCCAGTGGTTGAAGATCACAAAACAATGAAAACAATCATCGGCCAATCCGTCGAAGCCCGGCCGATCGAGATGTTTCGCTTCGGAAACGATCCGTCGCCCGTGCTGGTGATTGCGGCCATTCACGGCGATGAGCCAACCAGCAAGTATGTGGCGGACCGGTTGATCGAGCGGCTGGGAGCCGATCGGGGGGCTGATGGCATTGTGATTCCCTGCGCGAATCCCGATGGCCTGGCGGCGGATCGCCGGGTCAACGCGCACGGCGTCGACCTCAATCGAAATTTTCCCGCGGCCAACTGGAAGCGCACGCATCCCGGTCGCACTTACGGCGGCGCGGAAGCCGGCAGCGAGCCGGAGACGGCCGCACTGCTTGCGATCCTGACATCCCTCAAGCCGCGGCTGATCATCTCGATTCATTCGATGGACAACCCCTGCGACAACTTCGACGGGCCGGCCGAGCCCATCGCGCAGCTCATGAGCAAATACAATCACTATCCCGTCCGCGACAACATCGGATATCCCACCCCCGGCAGCCTGGGAAGCTGGGCGGGGATCGATCGTGGAATTCCCATCATCACTCTGGAACTGCCGCGACACCAAGCGGGCGAAGCCGCCTGGCGGGACAACTGCGACGCGCTGCTGGCGACGTTGCGGCCGCCCTCAGCGATGACTGCCACATCGCCTTCAAGATCTTGAACCACGAAGTCACGAAGGCACGAAGAAAAGGCGAAAGAAAAGACGAAAACGGTTTATCCACAGATTGCGCAGATTTACGCAGATTGAATGCATTTGGAATCTGCGAAAATCTGCGCAATCTGTGGATATATCTCTTCTTTTTCGTTGCTTCGCGCAAAGTCCAATTGTTCGGGAGTAGGGCGCTTTACAGGCCAAAGAGCTTCTTTGCGTTGTCGTGCAGGATTTTTCGCTCGACGGATTTGTCGGGAGAAACGCGTTTCAGCGTGTGAATCGTCATCCATCCCTGGCAGGTTGGGCCGCGGCCGGCGGTGTCGTTGCAGTCGGACCCGAAGAGGATCTTGTCCTGGTGGCGGTCGAGAAATCCGCGGGCGTTCTCCTCGTCGCGGAGCAGGAAATTCAGGCCCGAGCCGGCCGAGATGTCGGCAAACATGTTCGGATAGTCGCTCAGATACCGGTCGGAAATTCCCCCGGGCGTTACTTTGCCGCGAGGGTACATGCCCTGGTCGCTCGAATAGTTCTTATCGGTAAAGCCCCAGAACGATTGGGCGTGGCCGATGAACCGCACCTTGGGGAATTTCGCGAGGATGTGATGGAAGTTGGGAAATCCCTCGTTGAACATGCCCTCCTGGAAGTGGATCAGGACCGGCACGCCGAACTCACCGGCCACCTCGGCCACCAATTCAATTGGTGGCGAGTCGCAGGGCAGATTGAACTTCTGTTCGCCGATTCCAAGGGCTCCCATCTTCAGGTACTTGGTGAGCACCTGGCGCGCCTCGGGAAGGTCGGGCACTTCGTTGGCGTAGAAGAAATACTCGCCGGGATGCTCGTGGGCGATCTTGACGCAGGTGTCGTTCCCACCGCACTTGGCGGCAAGGCCGTTGGTCTTGCCGTCGTGGGTGGAGGGGCGAATGACCACCGAGCCGGCGGGGAGAAGCAGCGTCTGGCTCACGCCCATGGCGCGCTGGTGATAGAGCAACTGCTCGTCGGTGCGGCCGCTGTAGTTGGTGTGTTGATGGATGTCGATGATGAGCTGGGCGGGCTGGGTCGAAGGCGTTTCCGCCGCGGAGTTCCAAGGCGACGTCAAAAGAATCGCCGCGGAACCCAGTATGGCGCGACGGGTGGGGCGGGAAGCATCGGGCATTGAAAGTCCTCAGGTTTTGGGGCACACGGGGGTGCGGCGTTATTTTGTGGCACGGGCGTCTCGCCCGTGGCCGCGCGAGTTTGAGCCGCATGCCGTGTTCCTTGTGGAAGACCACGTATCGATACCCGGCTTTCCCCAAAGCACCCGTCCCGGTCATTGCGTGATCCGTCCACGGGCGAGACGCCCGTGCCACGAAATGCCGTGCCCGCACATACCCTTTGACCCAATGGGCGTGACCGCGGGAGGCGATTCTCATATAACGCGCTCCTCTCGGCAATGATATTTTCCTAGCCGGCACGATGGAACTCGGAGGCGTGATGTCAATCAGGTTTGCTTTTGTCCTTTTGCCGCTGCTCCTGCTCAAAGCGTGGGCGGCTGAGCCGCGTGTGGATCCGAATGATCTGCCCCGTGTTCCGCCGACGGCACCGGCGGATGCGATCAAGACGTTTCAAATTCACAAAGGACTGAAGATCGAGCTGGTGGCGTCGGAGCCTTTAACCGAGAGCCCGGTGGGCATCTGCTTCGACGAGGACGGCCGGCTGTTTGTCGTCGAAATGCGCGGCTATCCCGATCGGCAGGAGGTGAAGCTCGGGCGAATCAAGCTGCTGGAAGACACCAAAGGAGACGGCCACTACGACAAGGCGACGATTTATGCCGACAAGCTGGGCTGGCCGACCGGCGCGCTATGGTACGACGGCGGGCTCTACGTCACCGCGTCGCCGGACGTCATCCGGCTCAAGAGTTCCACGGGAAGCGGACCGGCCGATCAGCGGCGGGTGGTCTTCACCGGCTTTGGCAGCGGCATGGATCCGCTGAACGTGCAGGGCCTGGTCAATGGTCTAAGCTGGGGCCTGGACGGCCGTATTCATGGGACCCCATCGTTCAACGGCGGCATGATCTCCCGTCCTGGCGCGTCCGGCCCCGCCATTAACATTCGCGGGAAGGACTTTGCGTTCGACCCGCGAACTGATGACCTGACCACTGAAAACGGCGGCGGCCAGCATGGGCTGAGCTTCGATTCCTTCGGCCGCCAGTTCGTCTGCATGAACAGCAAGCCGGTGGAGACGTTCTTCTACGACACGCGTTACGCGGCCCGCAATCCGCTCTACGCGATGCCGCCGGCGCTGGCGGACGTGAATGCGGATGGGCCGGACGTATTTCGGATCAGCCCCGAGGAAGCCTGGCGCGTGATGCGGACCAAATGGCGCGTGGCGGGCAAGGCCACCGGCCCGATCGAGGGGGGCGGAAGAGCGGGCGGGTATTTCACCGGCGTCAGCGGGATCACGATGTACACCGGCGACGCGCTGCCGCCGGAGTTCCGCGACAATGCCTTCATTGGCGAGGTGGCCAACAACCTGCTCCATCGCGAGGTGATTTCGCCCGATGGCGTAGGCGTGGTGGCGCATCGCGCGTCTGATGAGCAAAGCGCTGAATTCCTTGCCTCGACCGATATTTGGTTTCGTCCGGTGCAGATGGCCAATGGGCCGGACGGGGCGCTCTATATCGTGGACATGTATCGCGAGGTGATCGAGCACCCGTGGTCTTTGCCGGATGAGATTCGCAGCCATCTGGATCTTCACAGTGGCATGGAGCGCGGGAGGATCTGGCGGATTGTGCCGGAAGGATTCACCTCGCGACCCGCCCCGCATCTTTCCAAGGCGAGCACCGCCCAGTTGGTGGCGCTGCTGGAGCACCCGAACGGCTGGCACCGCGACACCGCCGCCCGGCTGCTGTTCGAGCGAAACGATCCGGCGGCGGTGCCGCTGATGACGAAGTTGCTTTCCGATTCCAAATCGCCCGTCGGGCGGTTCCGTGCCTTGTGTGCATTGGCGGCGCAGAACGCGATTTCCGAGCAGCATCTGCTGGCGGCGCTTCACGATTCGGATGCACGCGTACGCGAGCGCGGCGTGCTGCTGGCCGAGCCGCTGTTGCGGGCGGGCAAGTGTTCGGCTGCGCTGCGTGATGCGCTGGCCGAATGCGCAAACGATCCGGCCATATCGGTTCGCTATCAGGTTGCGTTCTCATTGGGTGAAGCGCCAACGCCCGAGCGCGCCAAACCCTTGGCGGCGATCGTCCGGCGCGACGTTGCCGACTCGTGGATGAGGAGCGCGGTGCTCAGTTCACTGGCCGAAGATGAAGCGGCCATGTTCGCCGAACTTGCATCGGGGCCGGACTTCCGCGCCTCGGAAGCGGGGCGCGAGTTTATGGAGCAACTGGCCGCGCTGATTGGGAAGCGCGCCAAGCCCGATGAGGTGGCACAGGTCGTCGATTTGATCACCGCCCAATCGGCGAAGGAATCGCTGTTCGCCTTCGCGCTCGCACGTTCGTTGCGGGAAGGTTTGGGACGCGAGCGCGATGAATTGGGCGGCGAGCGAATCAAGCCAATACTGGATCGAGCGCGGACGGCGGCGGGGGATGATTCCTCTCCCGAGCCGCTTCGATCGGAAGCGATCCGGTTGCTCGGCACCACGACCTTCAAGGAGGCGGGGCAGACGCTCGTGCCGTTGTTGGAGACGAGCCGATCGCAGGAAACGCAGCTCGCGGCGGTGGGGGCATTGGATGAGTTGAACGATGCCGAGGTTGGCCCCGTGCTGGTGAAGCATTTTTCGGCGCTCCCGCCGCAGGTCCGGGCGGCGGCGCTTTCGGCGCTGTTAAAGCGGCCGGATCGCGCGATGGCGCTATTGAATGCGATCGAGGCCGGGGCATTGCATTCGATTGACGTACCGTCGGCGCAGGCGGCTTTCCTGCTCAAGCATCCGGATGCGAAGGTGCGCGCACTCGCGGCAAAGTTGCTGAAACCGGCCGGGCACGGGTTGGATGCGGCCATCCGCGCGCTTCAACCGGCGCTGGATCTGGAGGGAGATGCGACCAAGGGTCACGCGATCTACCTTCAACGCTGCTCGGCGTGCCATCATTTGGGCGGGGAGGGGTTTGCGGTCGGCCCGGACCTGACGACCGTGCGAAATGACGGGAAGGCCAAGGCGCTGGTGAACATTGTCGATCCAAATCGCGAGGTGGCGCCCAATTATGTCGCTTACAACGTCGAGACGCGCGCCGGCGAATCGCTGGTCGGCGTGATCAGTGAGACCGGCAGCGGGGTGACGGTGCATCAGCCGTTCGGGAAGGAGACCACGGTGCTTCGCGCCGACATCAAGCGGATCGAAAGCCAGCACATGTCGCTGATGCCCGAGGGGATTGCTGAAGGGCTGAAGCCTCAGGATATGGCGGATCTGCTGGAGTTTGTTTTCACCGCGGGAACGAAGAGCAAATAAACCAGGACCGCTGAAGCGGTCCAACCGGCGGGTCCGATGTTGCGTTCGTCGTCAGAAGCATGGCGCGCCTACCGTTGACTGAGTGCTGCACTGAAAGCGCGCCCTCCTTCTCCCTCTCCCTCTGGGAGAGGGCCGGGGTGAGGGGAAGCCGAAGTGGGTCCGGATCGGCAACTCAACGCATCTCCGGTTTCCCCTCACCCTAACCCTCTCCCGGAGGGAGAGGGGACAAAACGCGCCCGTTCGATGGCGTTTCATCAACCTATCGGTCAGTAGGTTGTTGGAATTGAAGGCATCGGGTCGAACCTCAAAGGGAAGATGAGCACGCAACCGGCAACCGCAATCGATCAATCCCACCCGAGCCTCGAACGGGGCGTATCGCTGGACCGGCGATATGTCACCGCGGCGCTGATGCTGGTGATGGTGCTGGCGTCGATGGAGCAGACGATCACCAGCACCGCCATGCCGACGATGATCGGGGACCTGCGCGGGTTCGAGCATTATTCGTGGGTGGTGTCGGCTTATCTGCTGGCGCTGACGGTGAGCATGCCGCTCTATGGCCGGCTTTCGGATGTGCTGGGGCGCAAGCGGGTGATTCTTGCCGCGATTATGATCTTTTCCGCCGGTTCGACGCTGGCGGCGCTGGCGCACACGATGAACCAGCTCATCGTCTTCCGCGGCATTCAGGGGCTGGGCGCGGGCGGCATCATGCCGGTGGTGCTGACGATTCTCGGCGATATCTTCACGCTGGAGGAACGGGCGACCGTGCAGGGCCTCTTCAGTGCGATCTGGGGAACCGCATCGCTGGCAGGGCCGGCGCTGGGGTTTTTCCTGGTGAGCACGCTGGGCTGGAGGTCGATCTTCCTGGTGAACCTGCCGACCGGCGTGATCGCGATGGCGGTGCTGATCTGGAAATATCACGACCACGAGAAGCCGCACTCGACCGACCTGGATCTGCCCGGCGTGCTGACGCTGTCGATCGCCTGCACCGGGGCGCTGCTGCTGGCCTCCGGCGTTGCGCCGGCGGGGCATGCGTGGGCATGGAATGTCGGGCTGCTGGTGATTTCCAGCGTAGCGCTGATCGCCTTTTTGCGGATCGAACGATCCGCGCCCAATGCGATCATGCCGCCCGCGCTGTTTCTGAAGCGGGCGATCGGCCCGGCCATGCTGGGCAGTTTTCTTCTGGGCGCGGGCTTCCTCTGCCTCGATACCTACGTCCCGCTCTACGTGCAGGGCGGCCGCGGCGGGGGAGTCGGGGCGGCGGCAAGCGTCGTCACGCCCGTCATGCTTACCTGGGCTCTCAGCGGCATCATCGCCGCGCCGCTGGTCGTGAACTGGGGCTTCCGAAACACGGCCCTGCTCGGGTCGGGCCTGGTCATCATTAGCTTCGTCGGACTGCTCCTGTGCGCGTTCTTCAGTGCGCCGCACTGGGTGCTGACCGCGGTGCTGGCGCTCACCGGCTGCGGGTTCGGCCCGGCATCGATGGCCTATCTCCTGGCCGCGCAGCACGCGGTCGCCTGGCAGCAGCGGGGAATCATCACCAGCGGCATCCAGTTCTTTCGCACCATCGGCGGTGCCATCGGCACCGGACTGCTCGGCATGCTCTTCAATGTGCTGATTCGCCCGGAGATTCAACACCTCCGTTCGCTCGGCGTCGATCCGGCCACGCTGCTAGAGCCTTCGGCTCACGAAAAGCTCTCCCCCGCGCTGCTCGCCTCGATCCAGCAGATGATCGCCAACGGCCTTCTCTGGGTCTTCGTGGCACTGCTTGTCTTCGCCTGCCTCCAGATCCTCGCCACCGCCATGATGGTCCGCGGCCGGTCCGAGCAGCCTCTGACGCGCGCCGAAGCAATCGAAGCGATGGCGGCGTAGCCGGTCGTCTCCCGAGCAACTTCCGGTAGGACCTGCGGAGAAGTGTTTGATGAAACCAATATCGCGGCGAGAATTCCTGGCGGTGGGGGCGGTTGGCGCGGCGGCTGTCGGGGTGGGTTTGAATCGAAACGAGGCAGAGCCCCGAGCCGCAACGGGTGCGATCGCCGGGGGCAGATATATCACCTCGTATTACCAGTTCACCGATCAAGCGGTCAGAACGCTCGCGCGCGGCGCGCTGCCGAACGGCCCTGAGTATTTGCACATCTTCGTTCAGAGTTATTCAGACACCGCGCCGCGGCCGCAACCCGTGAGGGTGGTGCAAAGCTGCGGCCCCAGCTTCAAGTACGGCTATGCCTTCGATTTGAATAAATACCCTTCCTGGAAAGAGGCGAGCGACGATCAGCTAAAGGCGTGGGCCATCGAATTCCGCGCCTCGGCGTTGGACGCATCGGGACGGGCGGACTACTTCGCATTCAACGAGATGCCGGATGAGGCCCCCGAGCATCCCGAGCTTCGACGGAAAATCGCCGGGTGGCTGCGGTATCTCTATTCAGCCGGTGGTGGGCCGAACCTTCGCGGCGTGTTCTACTTCACCCAACACAATCTCAATCCGGCAAAATGGATCGGCCAAAGTGATGAGCTTTGGGAAGTCCTTGACGACACCTGCGACCTGGTCGTCGGCGAGCATTTCGAGTCGGGGAAATTTGTCGCCCGGAACACGCCGCGCCAGATTGCCGATCTGTTCGACATCCTGCCCCGGTGGATGGTCGCCAGCGGCGACCCGCGCCGGATCCGCATCGCCCGCGACAAATACGCCGTGCTCAGTTCCACCTACTACGGCCCGAAAAGCACCAATTGGGCCGGCTTGAGAACCGATCAGGCGTCGCCGGACGATTTGAAGCGCTATCTCACCACGCTCGTGAGCGCTACCCGAATGAGCGAGTTCGGCAAGCGACGAATCGTTTTCAGCCCCTTGCAAACCTTCAATCTCGATGCCCGGCTATATCCCGTGCTGGCGGAGGTCATCAAAGCCGACCGCTGCGGAAAACGGGAATGAGGGGTGTGCGTGCGAGCTGCCGGATAAGTCGGCAGAACCGCCGAATGAGGGTTGCAATCGAGGGACGGCGCGCGGACAATCGCGCATCCATGGCTCCGCACGAGGTGGAAGTCTCATGGCAGTCGCTGCGGCAGATCGTCCGGGACTGGGCGGGGACTGCCGCAGAGCTTGAGGAGGTCGCTCCTCTGGCTGGGGGGTGCATCAACACTACGCTTTGCCTTCGGATGCGGGACGGTCAGAAGGCGGTGCTGAAAATCACGCCGCACCGGGTGGACCTGACTTACGGCGACGAGGCCCATCAACTCCAGGTTCTTGCCGACATGGGCGTGCCGGTTCCGCGTGTTTTTGCCTGCAAGGCCGGCGATCTGGACAGCCCCTTCAGTTATCTCCTGATGGAATTCGTGGACGGCGTGAATCTGTCAGCGGCCAGGACGGCCTGCCCCGCCGAGGAATTCGACCGCATCCAGGGGCACTTGGCCGAGCTGGTGCTGCTGATGCACGACCGCCGCTCACCGCATTACATGCGTCTGACGGCGTCGGAGCCGAAGCGGTATGAGCAGTGGCCCGCCTGCTATCACGATATTTTTGAGAGCATCTGGACGGAAGTGGACAAGTCCGGCGTGCTGCCCGTGAAGGCTCGGAAGCGCGTCGCGAAAGTTTACGATCGCATTGATCGCCTACTGGCTCACGACGACTGCCCGCGCCTGGTGCATTGGGATCTATGGGCCACCAACATTCTGGCCCGGCCGGATGCCGAGGGCCACTGGGGTGTGGCCGCACTGCTCGATCCGCACTGCAAGTATGCGCACGCCGAGACGGAGATCGCCTACCTGGAGTTGTTCCACACCGTCACGCCGGCGTTTCTGCGGGCATATCAACGCCAGCACAAGCTTCCGCCGGAATACCACCGCATTCGAAAGCCGGTTTACCAGCTTTTCAGCCTGATCAATCACCTGCACCTGTTCGGAACGGATTATCTCAAATCGGTTCTGGCGGCAATTGAGAAAGTGGGGGAGTTGGTTTAGTGCGAAACAAGTGTGAGCCCGAATTAATTCAAGATTCACCACGGAGGCACGGAGGACACGGAGGCGCGCTCGACGGTGACGCGGTCCCAGTTAAGAAAACCGCGAAATCGCGAAGGAAAAGAAGAGCCAATCGATCCTGTTTTGTCTTCTTCGCGTCTTCGCCTCTTCGCGGTAATCATCCTTGGATCGCGCTCGCTTTCGGGGCGCCCCTCCGTGTTCTCCGTGCCTCCGTGGTGAACAATCTGGGTTAGCCACACATGGGGCAGAGGCCTTCGACGGCCCAGCTGTGGCTCATTATCTGTTCAAAAAAGCATCGGTCCCGGAAGTGATCCGGGACCGATGGGTGCTTGGAGATTGCGAGCAGCTCGAAAAGGCTAGACGCCTTTCACGACTTCGATGATCGCCTGGGTCTTGATGACCATTTGCGTTTCATCAAATAGATGGAAGCTTTGCACCAGCAGCTCGTGGCTGCGGCGTTCGATGTCGAGGACGCTAAGGAATCCGCTGGCTTCGCCGACACCGGGGCTGTCGTGGGACATCAGCTCGCGCTTGGCGGCGTAGGTGCTGATTTCGTGCCTCGTGGCATCGTAGAGCGTCTGGCTGAGCTGTTCTTCCTGCGTGCTGATCATGTAGCGGACATTTCCGCCAACCGTGGTCTCGTGATACTTCTCGCCACGGCAGGGGATTGATTGCAGAAGATTGCGCTCGGTCGGCACTTCGCCGGAATTAACGATGACCTCGGTCAGCGTGGTCTTCCCGGCATTGAACGAGATCACATGGCCACCCTCGACCAGCCAAATATCGGCTTCATAGGCGCGACGAGCGACCTGCTCGGAGGCAAGGATCTTGAAAAGCTCCGGATGAAGAGAGCGCTGGTACAGGAGGAGAGTCAGACCTCCCGATCGACGTTGCTTGGTTCGGTTCGGCATAGCGTCCATGCTCTTTCTAGGAGAGGAGTTGCTCTCCGTTCAAGGGATAATGGGGATCATTATAGGAGCATCCCGCCAAATGGGAACTAAATAATTTTCCCGCGACGGGTTATCAACCGTTTAGATAAAGAGGATGAGAATGTCGTAAGACGCATGGCATGCAGCAGTTATGCCAAAACCGCGGAGGAGAAATAGAATGCCGAAGTAAGCGCCGGCGATGGTGCGAAAAAGAAACGAGCGCCACTGGAATTGTTCTAGCGGGCTCAAGTAATGGTAGGCCGAAAAGGCAAACGCGCTGGTAGCTACAACCCCTAGATGCACCCAGAACGAGTTGAGCCGGAGCAGGTCCTTGAAGGCGATGCTGAGAAAGCTGAACAGCGCCAGCCGAAAGACCAGTTCCTCATAAACCCCTGCCCCTAATGACATAATCACCACGTCCTGCCGGCTGGCATGGGTGGCGACAAGTGGGAAATATCGCGGGAGCTCGCGGGCAATCGCAATCAGCGGCAATGCGAGAAGCACGCTCTCGACAGCCATCCCTGCCAGCGTGCCGAAGTGGAAATACCATCGCTCGTTTCGGAAGGCATGTACGCATAAGAGGATGGTCACAATGGCGACGGCGGGAAGGTGCTGGCCATGCACGCCGAACAGGCGAAAGAATCGCTGCATCATCATGAACGCGATGATTTGCTGCGCGTGGCCCTGCTGGGCCGCAGCGGTGAAATACTGCGTCCCCAGCTCGTAGATCACAATCAGAGGGAGCAAGAAGATGAGGCTGGTCAGCGGAAGTTCCGACTCGTGGAAGTATCCTTGCCCCTGGCCGCTCGCTTCCGATGGGATCGAGCCGGTATCGATCGCCCGGCTCATGCCCGCTCCGGCTTGGCCGGCTCGGGCGGCTCCTGGCAGACGCGGGTGATTCGCACCGACTTGCTCCCCCGGAACTGGCCCACCTGGCCGAGAAATTTGTTTCGGCCCTCCACCTGGATCAAGACGTCCCGGACGCAATCCTTCTCCGTCGTGATCACGTCGCCCACCTGAAGCGACATCAGATCATTCATCTTGATGGTGGTCTGGGCCAGGAAGGCCCGCATCTCCACGGGCGCGTTGTTCACATTTTTGGTCAGTCGGCGGACGTGGTCTTCCTGGCCGCCCTTGCGCTGGTAGCTGAACCAATTCTGGGCCGCCAAAGTCCCCATGATCGGCTCGATGACGTTGTAGGGGATGCACAGGCTCATCGTCCCGGCGCGGTTTCCCATCTTCAGCTCGAAGCCGATCACCACCACGGTTTCGTTGGGCGGGACGATCTGCACAAGTTGCGGGTTGCTCTCAAAGTCGCAGACGCTGAAGGTCATCGGCGTCAGGTTGCTCCACGCTTCGGAGAGGTGATGCGTCGCGCGATCGGTGATGCGCTGCACGAGCCGCTGCTCGATCTGGGTGAGGGGGCGCTGGGGAATGAAGAGGTCGGCATTGCTGCCGCCCAGCAGGCGATCGATGATCGGATAGATGATCAGCGGGCTGATCTCAAGGCAAAGTTGGCCGTCCAGTTGCTCGGCCTTGAGAAGATTGAAGCAGGTCGGGTTCGGCAGCGAGTGAATGAATTCGCTGTACGTAAGCTGCTCGATGTGGGCGACGGAGACTTCGATGATCGTCCGCAAATACCCCGACAGAGCCGCTCCGAGGTTGCGGCCGAACCCCTCGTGCAGGGCCTCGAGCGCGCGCATCTGGTCCTTTGAGACCCGTTCGGGGCGCTTGAAATCGTAGATTTGAACGGCGCTCTTACCCGTGCCGCGCGAGCCGAACACCTGAGGCGAGGGCTCGTGCGAGACCTGCCCGGTGTCCACCGCCGCCAGTAAGGCGTCCACTTCGGATTGATCGAGTATGTCCGGCAAATCGGAGCGGCCTCCTTGCCGCTACACCGCATTATCGGACGTGGAGGCGCATTTTCTAGAGGGACCGGGAACAAATCCGAAATCCGAAGCACGAAATCCGAAACAAGCTAAAAATTCAAAGGACCAATGATCCGAACTTGAGCCGCCGCGTACGAACTCGGCGTTTTGGGTCATTCGGATTTCGGCCTTCGGATTTGTTTCGGATTTCGTGCTTCGGATTTCGGATTTGGTCCGTCAGCTACCAGGCACACGAGCGACGGCCCCGCTCGGGTATAATTGCGGACATGGAATCGCCTTTTGACCTTCCGATCCGGCCCCGCCGGCTGCGCCGCACGCCCAAGCTCCGGCAGATGCTTGAACGCGTGACGCTGCGGCCAAGCGACATCATCGTCCCGCTCTTCGTGCGGGAGGACGCCGGCGTCCGCCAGGAAATCTCTTCCATGCCGGGCGTCTTTCAGATGTCGGTGGACGTCGCCACGTCCTGGCTGGCCAAACGGGCGGAGGAGGGATTCGGGGCTTATCTGGTTTTCGGCGTAGTGGACCGGGATTGCAAAGATGCCGTCGGCTCGGCAGCCTTGGACGAGCAGAACGTCGTCTGCCGGCTGATTCGGTCGGTTCGCGAGCGGCAGATTCCGATGATCGGCATCACCGACCTGTGCTTCTGCGAATACACCAGCCACGGCCACTGCGGGCCGATGACCGACGACAACGCGACGGTGAACAATGACGTGACCGTCGCGCGCCTCGTTCATCAAGCGATCAATCACGCCAGGGCCGGCGCCGAGATCATCGCGCCCAGCGGCATGATGGACGGCGCCGTCGCCGCCCTCCGGCACGGGCTCGACGGCGCGGGCTTTTCTGATGTCTCGATCCTGGCTTATTCGGTGAAATACGCCAGTGCGTTCTACGGCCCGTTTCGCGATGCGGCCGACTCAGCACCGGCATTTGGCGATCGTCGTTCCTATCAAATGGATCCCTCCCGCGGCCCCGAGGAGGCGCTGCTGGAAGCAGAACTGGACGTGGAGCAGGGCGCCGACATGGTGATGGTGAAGCCCGCCGGGCCGTATCTGGACATCATCTCGGCGGTTCGCCGGGCCGTGCGCGTGCCGGTCGTCGCGTATCAAGTGAGCGGGGAATATGCCGCCATCGAAGCCGCCGCACGCAACGGCTGGCTCGACCGCGACCGTGCCGTGCTCGAATCGCTCCTGGCCATCAAGCGCGCCGGGGCGGACTTAATCATTACCTATTACGCTGAGCTGCTCGCAAAGCTCATCAGCTAACAGCGGTCTCACAACCCGACGGGAGCCGAGCGGCTCCGCCGCCGGAAGCCTCATCGACCGGTTATCAACGATTCTCCCGGTCAGTAGTTCGGATCGTACGTCGGCTGGCTGTGGAACGCCGTGCGATCAAGGTTCTCGGCGTGCCCGTCGCAGAACACCGCATTTCCCCGGCAAGAGCCGTTGAGCGTCAATCCGGTGGTGACGTTGTCGGGCTCGCGCCGGGTTGAATCGTGGCGAATTGCCAGGAGATTGATCCCGCTGTCGGGTTCCGGCGTGCCATATCCGTCATCAATCGTGTTCTCATCCTCTTCGAAAAAGACCATTTTTTCCGCCGACCGTTTGATCTTGGACATGTTCAAGCCGTGGCCGTTCACGGTCATCTCGGAATTCATCGAATAGCTGAACGGAAACGGCCCGTATCCATTGTTGCCGGTTCTGGCGCGGTAATTCAGATCGTCCGACGGACACAGCAAAACAGCCGTTCCCGCCGGGCTGTTCGTGAGGTGCAAGTATGGCCCGAAGCCGTGCAGTCCGATCTGATTGATCCGGCTGGGTTCCCACCAGACAAAATCATCGTCGTATAGGGCCGCATACGATGCCGGCGCCGGCAGGCGGCTGCGATTTTCGTTGGCATAGTCGACCATCGCCTGCCCCAACTGCCGGAGGTTGCTCAGGCACTTGACTTGCTTGGCCATCTCCCGCGCGTGGTTCAACGCCGGCAACAGGATGCTGATCAGCAGCGCGATAATGCCAATCACAACTAAAAGCTCGACCAGCGTGAACGCATTGCGTTTCGACGGCCCGGAAGAGCGGCAGAGATTAGCAGGAAGCGACCTGGCAATCATTTCACCTCCAGAATTGTCACAACATGCTGCGCGGGAAGTTTCGCACAATAAGATGATAACTTCCACCGCAATCCGGATTCGAGTTCGTTTCCGCGCGCGTTCAGCGGGGGGTGGCCAGCTTTTGTGGCACGGGCGTCCCGCCCGTTGGAGACTGGGCACCGTGGCTGACGCGGTGCTCGGAGTGGAACACCAAGTATCGATACCGGGTTTTTCCAAGAGCACCCTTGGTGGTCATTTTGCCATCCGTCCACGGACGAGGACGCCCGTGTCACAAAAGCTGCTTACACCCGATCGGGTTTGATGCCCGACTCAGCCGCTCAAAACCGCTCGTCAATTGCGGGTTCTGTAATCATGCTGCTATTGTGCCCGTGGACGTGAGCCTTTCGTCGGATTGACCTTTATGCGCATATTTGCTGCGCTTGCCGCGGTTTTCTTCATTGCGGGTTGCGGCACGCTCGCGACCGGTGGAGGCAAAACCCAGAACGTCCGCTTCAATTCCTATCCCTCCGGCGCCGACGTATCGGTCGATGGCAACGGCATCGGCAAAACGCCAACCTCCGCCAACCTCACCCGCACGGACGACCACGCCGTCCGCTTCGACATGGCCGGCTACCCGTCGCGCATCGTCCTGCTCAAACATGGCCCAAATCTCTCGATGCTCGGCAATTTCATCTTCCCCGGCCCGCCCGGCTTTCTTGTCGACGCCATGTCCGGCGCGGGAAAAGGAGAACTCAAGCCCAGCGTCGTCAACGTGACGATGGAGCCAGCCAGAACGACCGACAGCGCCGAGCCAGCCACCGCGCCGTGAAGGCCGAGGAGTGCAATTCCTCTTTGTGGGGAATTGGTGGGGCAGACATTCCTGTCTGCCTATTATCCGCTGGGACATTCCTGTCCCTTCCTTATTCCTTCGGGTCCGCTCGGCGGGAGTGAGTACAATCCCGCGCTTGCGAGCCCGAGGCAGCTTTGCCAATCCCGACTTGCCTACACGGCAAACCAGCGATAATGTTCCGCACACCCGGCCGAGTACCCAAGTGGGGTACACGGAATTGCAAAAAACGCCGGGAAATTCGAGTGTTTCCAGCGGCGCAGACCACCAGTTGGACCAAACATCCCGGAAACCGGCAGTTGAAGCTGATCTTGCCCGACTGATCGACGCTTGGCCTCACCTGTTACCGTCTGTCCGTGCAAACATCCTGGCGCTGATCGAATCCGCCGGCAAGGGGGAGTGCTGATGCCGTACACTTCCCGCCATGCCGGGCCGCTCACGAGCGAAGAACGTGACGTGCGAACCGCCCTGGCCCGGTGCGGCTGCACGACGGACGCGGCAACGTCCCGCGACTGGACGCCAGCGGCAGTCATCTATCAGCGCTACCGCACTTGGCACGCGGAGCATCGCTGGCAATACGACTTGGATCATCCGCTCTTGACGCGCCGCCAGTTCGGACGGGCGATCCGTCGCGTGCTCCCGGCCGTCCAGCGCCGCAAACGTGCCCTGGCACGGCGGCAACGGCAATGGGGATACTCATTCCTAGCCGGCCCGTATTCGCTTGTCACCCGCCCACCCCGCAGAAAATCGGCACGTTGAGTCGTAATTGCTGGCGACCTATTTGACAGGCAGCAAATGACGCGGAGAATATGGGGCGCAATTCAAACGAAGGGAGTCTAATGGCGAAGGTGGCACCGTATCACACCAACTCAATAGAAGAACCGCCGAAACATCGCGAGGTCTACCACGACCACGATAATTGCCCAGACGGTAAGCGCATTCAGTCGAATCACCGGGAGGGCGGGACGGGCGGTAAGCAACGATGCAAAGAGTGCATCAAGCTCGGCTAGACCCGATTACGTCGAGGAATCCGTGTCGCGGCCCGCGCCCCCGCATCCGTTCGGGGGCGCGATACGGGACAGCGATGCCGCTATCCGGCTTTGGGCCGGCCGGCTTTGAGGATTTGATCGGCGGCCTTGAAGATGCGCTGCGCGGATCGTTCGGGGATGCTGTCGCCTCGAATCCATTGCTGGATGTAACCCCTCGAATGCTCCGCGCCGCCCAGCCCTAGCGATTCGCAGCAGATTAGCGCCACCGATTCGGCTTCCACTTCCGCCAAGCTTCGCGGCGTTCGGTCATCGTCCGCCAGCCGGCCGGATTCGCCGGTATGGCCTAGCAAGACGTGGGCAATCTCATGGAAAAGGGTACGGCTTTGAGCGAAAGCGATCGGCGATACCGATACTTGCCGCCCCAGCGCGTACCCTTGCACGTTCCCGGCGAATAGGTCGAATGGGACGTGCGTTATTTCCAGCGCCGCCAGCGCCGTTGCCTCATTCCAGCCGGGAAGGGGTTCGGGCCGGTACTCCGCGCCGTCTGTCTGTGACAATACAAACCATCGCGCCTTAAAGGTAAACCGCGTGAATGTCCCCTGATGCGCCGGCGGATTTTCATCGTCGGCATCATCATCTTTGGCGGACTTCCGCTTGCACGATACCGGCATACAAAGCGTGATTGCCTTTTCGCCCTTGCGGACGTACCGCCCCAAGTCTTTCCAGCCAACAAACGTATTGATCGGCCCCGGCGCGATACCGCGCCCCAAGCATTGAAACATGGCCAGCAATTGATTGCCGGCGGAGTAGTCCCAAAACGCCGAATAGGCGCTGTGAATCTGTCCCGGCTGGGACAAGGCATCGGCCAATAGCTGCGCCCATTGCGGCATTTCCGCTTTGGTCGCTTGCTCCCCTGTTGCAAATAGTTCCCGCTGCATTGTTCTACCCGTCCTTTTCTCCGCGTCGAATTGATGCGCGGCATCCGGGCGCAGGCATCCGTTCCAGCGCCGGGAAGTCGCGCATCAAATCAGTAGAGATAGCCGTCGATATGCGCTTCAGTGCCGTTGGCGCGAATTCGGTCAACGCACTGCTGCGCTTCGGTCAACGTTGCCCAAGGGAACGTCATTGGGGTTCCGCCGGACGTGCGAAATTCGACGTAGTAGTAGAGGGGCCGGGCCGGGCCGGGCGGATTGTGCCACTGCGCCGCATCGTCGGCGTTGATCGCTTCCGGGACGTAGCCGATGCCGGCATGCAGTTGATTGAGCAATTCCTGTCGATCTTCGCGGGAAAGACAATCGAACGGGGAACGGCCAAGGATGATTGAGACGCTATCGCTAATCGTGCGTTCGGCATCCCAACGCCATGCCGATTGCGCACAAGCGCGGCAAAGTGGATCGGCAAGGCCGAAGTCGCCTAGAACGCCACAGACAACGCCGCATCCGGGACAGGTTGCAACGTCGGGGGAAGCAAATACAGTATCCATCGCTCACTCCTCTTAACCAGGTGTGGGACACGTCCCCGGATGTTGAAGCATCGCGGGGACACTTTTATTTATATGCGATACGTTTCCGAGTCTGCCAACTGTGATTGATGGAATTGCATTGCACGATTCATGGACTACCATGTAATAAGATGGGATGCCATGCAATCGAGCCGGTGGGACGTAGTTTTGACGCTTGCAATGCGGGACGGGGTGGGAGGGGGGCGGGTATGACCCTTCGATTGCCAGTAGGAGTCCCGTCGGAGTCCCTTTAATCGCGTCCGGCGCGTGAGCGATTTGGACTTTGACTTGTTTGACAGGTCGCACCGTTTGAGACTTGCATTGCCGGACAGATAGCGGTGTGATCTTCCGTTGGAGCGATGTGAATGTCCGAACTGAAGAACAAGCTTAGGCCGTCACGGTTCGCCGGGATGTCACCGTTCATGGCGGCAATCGTGGGCTATGTGTTCGGCGAGTCGTTCACGAACCCAGAAATCGCCGAAATCGCGGTGAGCGAAACCGAGAACATCGTTTACGTGCGCCAAGCATGCGCGGTCGGATTCGACGGAGTTCAAAGCTTGGAAGACTTGCGGAACAACTGGAATCGGCTTCTGGATGCGGCCGGCTTGACGCCAGACGAACGACAGGAAGCGGTTGAGCTATTCAATTCACGGATCGCGAAGGTGCCGGGAACGGAAGTCGGCTGATCGCCTCCACCACATTGCAGCCGGACGATTACGGAATCAGCGGCTTCCCTGCGCTTGCGAGCTTTGCGTTGAGCGCAGCTTTCCTGCTCTGAACTCGCGCCGGCTCGACGTAGTAGAAATCGAACAAGGATTCGAGAACGTCAAGATTCCATTCCGCCTCGCCGGGCTCGACATCGACGATCTGGCCTGTTTGGTCCTTCATTGGATGAGCGGCAAAGTTGCCAATGTTCCGTAAGGCATGGAGTTGGCCGGACACATACGTAGGTATCCCGCCCTTTGCCAGCACTTCGTCGATTGCGGGTGATAGGTTCTTTGAGGTTGCACTCCCAACGGTATTGAGGACGTGCTGTAGACATCGGCGGCTCAGCGCGGCCGATGCCTTCGGACTGTCGGCCAAGACCAAGCACGCCTCCGTGTAATCTTCCACGACATCTTGATCCGTGACTTCCGGCGGACAGGGTGGCCGGCCTGTATCGCGCGGGAATACAAGCTTACGCGGTGCAGTATCGTCGATTGATTGCCCATGCACGCCCGGACACGGTTGCATAATGCTCCGCCCCGGTCCGGCCAGATGCACGACAATGGTTTTACATTCGGGGCAGAACCTCCACTCAACGGCCCATGTGCCTTGCGGCCCCCCCTGACAGAACACCTGACCGGTGATCGGTGCGGAAAACTTGATCCCGCACTTGGGGCAATTGATCGCCGTCTGCACGTTGGACGCCACGATGGATTCCTCCGCCTTTTAAGCCTTCAGCGCCGTCGCTATCGCCGCGAACTGGTCGGCGGCGGTTTGCAAATCGTCGGCGATTTCCTGGGCCAGCACGTCAGGATCGGGTAGGTCTTCCGAGTCCTCAAGGCTCTTGTCCTTGAGCCAAAAAATGTCGAGATTCACCTTGTCCCGCTTGACCAGTTCATCGTAATCGAACGCCCGCCAGCGGCCGTCCGCGTTTTGATCGCTCCACGTCACCCGGCACTGGCGACCGTTGGCCGGATTGAAGCATTTCACGAAATCGTCCAAGTCCGATCGCTTGAGCGGGTTGGTCTTTTGCGTGAAATGGATGTTGGTGCGCAGGTCATAGACCCACAAGCGCTGCGTCCACGGCGCTTCCTGGGCGGGCTTGGCATCGAAGAACAGCACGTTGGCCTTGACGCCCTGGGCGTAGAAGATACCGGTGGGCAGGCGCAGCAGCGTATGTACGTCGAACTGCTTCAGCAGATTGCGCCTGACCGTCTCGCCGGCCCCGCCCTCGAACAGCACGTTGTCCGGCACCACGATGGCACAGCGGCCGTTGACCTTCAGAAGCGTCTTGACGTGTTGCAGGAAATTTAGCTGCTTGTTTTTCGTGGTGGTCCAGAAATCCTGGCGCTCGTATGTCTCATCGTCCTTGTCCAAGTCGCCGGCTTCGTTCACCACGGCGATGCTGCTTTTCTTCCCGAACGGGGGATTGGTGAGCACCATGCTGAACCGCTCGCCGGGATCGCTTCGGAGCGAATCCGTGCCGCCGGACACCGGGCATGGGTCGGCGTTGATGCCGTGCAGGTAGAGATTCATCACGCACAGGCGGGCCGTGTTCGGCACCAGTTCCCAGCCGCGCACGAACGCAGTGCGCAGGTGCTTCTTCTGGTCCGGGTCCAAGTCGCGGCCGAAATGTTTGGCGACGTATTCGTACGCCAGCATCAGGAATCCGCCGGTGCCACACGCGGGATCGCACACGGAGTCATCTGGGCCGGGCCGCATCACGTCCACGATCGCCTTGATTAGCTCGCGCGGCGTGAAGTATTGGCCGGCTCCCTTGGGTGATTCGGCGGCGCTGCGGGCCAGCAACCCTTCATAGATGTCCCCCTTCACATCCGCTTCCATCGACACCCACCGCTCCGGCTCAATCAGGTCCACAATCAGCCGTTGGAGCGTCGCGGGATTCTGGATGTCCTGGCGGGCTTTCTTGAACACTTCGCCGAGCATCCCCGGCTTCTTGCCAAGCTCTTCCAAGATTCGGCGGTAATGCTGCTCAAGCTCCGCGCCGGTGCGTTTCAGCAAACTCTCCCAGCCAAGCTCCGGCGGTACGATCGGCGGCCGGTTGTACGGGGGCTTGGTTTGCTCATGCGCCATTTTCAGGAACAGCAGGAACGTGATCTGTTCCGTGTAGGCCATGTAGGACAGGCCGTCGTCGCGGAGGACGTGGGCAAAGTTCCAAGCCTTGTTGACGATTTGCTGGGTGTCGGTTGGCATTCATCCTCATCACGTTTACGGTCCGTTCGCAGCCGATGGGGGTGTCTGTTGCGCGGGAGTCGCCTCGCGGGGTTCCGGCTCCAATGCCGGGAGCCCACGTAGAGCCAACTGGGCCACAGCGTATCCGATCGTTGTCCACTGGAACGCCCCACCGCCAGCCTTCCACTTTGCGACAAGCTGGATCAACTGCTTATCGAAAAGCCGGGGAATAGCGGCCATCGCGAGGAAGTTCACACTTCCCGTTTCTTGGAAACCCCAAGCTTTCGGGGGTGCATGATCGCCGAAATGCTTGATGATCGTCAGCTCGTCGCTGGTCAAGGCGGCAAATGATTTGCGAACTCTCGCATCATGGAGAAGGTTTCGTTCGCGAAGGCGCTCTAGCAATCGCTCCTGCAACTCCTGACGGGATGCCTCCACTTTCGTAAAATCGAGATGGACGTGCGGAATCGTGCTAACATCGAATAAAAACTTATCTTGATCGTCTCGGATAAGCAGAATCTCAGTGGATTGCCGGCAAGCGACGGCTAATCCGACTTCGTACATCACGTTGCCGTTGCGGTAACTAAAACCGGATCGCGAATCATTTCCGACAATCGAAACATCCGCCAGAAACATCTGGCAGTGTGCAATACCGTCCATGATGTCTGTAAGTATCGAATCCCCGGACTTTGAGAGGTCCACCCGGTAAGGTTGGAGCGGAACCCCGTTCAGTTGAATGCCGCGAATCGCGGGCGCGATTACTTGCTCAAATCGCTGCTTGTATATCTCCGCGAAGCTCATGGCGACGAAAATCTGCGGCCGAAGGGTCGTCTGCCAGAAGGTGCGAAGGAACAAATTGGGGAACATCTACTACCCCTCTTGTGAAAACAGGCACTCGTTTGCCGGTTCTTTATATCTGCCAGCGCGAACCCTATGTTCCTTCTGCCCCGTTGATTTCGTGGCGCTCGTTGACCGCGCCGTCTTGATTCGATCTACCAGGGTGCTCGCCGGTTCATCGGCCGGGTCTTGCGGCACCAGCTTGCCATCGAATGCCCGCTTGAGAATGCTCTGGCGGAGGCGAGATGCTCGTTTGGAGTCGTTAACGATTTCGGCTTCAACAGCATCCGCTACGGAGAGCCGGCGCTCGGCCTCGGCGATCATCTGGCCCTGCTCATCCACCGGAGCAAGTGGGATGCAGGCGGGACGAACATCTTCAAGATTCAACGTCTTTCGCGCGACTTCATGCGCCGCCTTCGTGAGCCGCGCCCGCATGGATGATTCACGCAGATTGATTTCGACGTAGCGGGCGTCAAGCAGCGGCGTGATTGGGATTACTGCCACGGCACGGGCGGTGTTTGCCCCTCTGAGCGAATCGGGCACTACGGCGGTGCGGCCGATAGTGCCCACAATCGTCAGCAGAACCTCACCGCCTTCAACAACGGTGCGTTGGAACTGCGCAGAAATTTCCGGGGCGATCCTCTTGATTTGATCCACATCGACCCGCCCCTCTCCAACATCGCACACGCGAATGAGCGGCACTCCGGCGCTTACGTCCCGGCCGGGTTGCAGCACGCCGTATGCGATGGGTCGGTCTCCGACGTTGAGTTGTTGAATCGTTGTCCAACACCACCCTGCCAGAAGTTCGGGCAGATTCGCAATGTCGGGCGCGGCCGGCTCCTGATACTTTTCCCGCCAGTTCTGCGGCGGCGACTTGCCGGTGGCGGCATACTTGGCAGGCTGGTCCTGTTCCCACTTCTGCCGGCGCTCAATCAGGATGCGTTCCAGCAGCATCGATGCCGGTTCGGTGGACGGGTGATCCTGTCGCCATGTTTCTGTGAGGCGGCCTTCGACGGCGGCTTTCAGGACGGCGGCGCGGTAGCGCTTGAGGTTGGCCCGTACCCGATGCAACGCCGCCACACCGGCATCAAGATCGGAGAACAACTCCTCAATTTTCGCCACAATCCGCGCTTGCTCATTGCGGGGCGGAAGCGGGACGGGCACCCTGACCATCTTCTCCATTGGAAGGTGCTGAATCGTTGTTTCTGATCGGCGTTCAATAACGCTGCCGGAATCGATGAATCGCTTGAAGAAATACTGAAGCAATCGGGGATCGACAGTGTTGGCAATGGGCCTGACGCGATGCAAGGCTTTCTGGTACATGAAATGAGAAGTTGCCGGCGTCACAATAGCGCAGCGACCGGGCTCACCCCCTTCACAAACCAGAAGATCGCCGACGTGGAGACGAAACTTCTCAATCTCTTCCGGGGTGAAGCCCATCAACTTCACGTCGGACGTGTCGATCGAGAACCATCGGACGTTTTCGTTCCGAAGATAGGGGAGTTGTTGCAGGTCACGTTCAAACGCCTTGGGAGAGAGCATTTTCCCTAGCTTGATGAAAGCGATGTCCCCAAGCGCCGCCCACGCCCATCCGCGCGGCAGGTCCGGCAGCCCATTCGTTCCGCTCATGCCGCCAGCCTTTCATTCAACTCGCCAAGGATGATCGGCAGCCGGTCCCCAAACACTTCGGCAGCCCGCCCCAACCCGCCCATCTGGTTGAACGGCACGTCCTCAAAATCGTCCTGTTCAATCGCCAAGCTCTTGGCGATATGGTCCTTAATGGCATCCAGCCATTGCCGCTGGTCGGGCGTGAACGCCGCGCCGGCTTTTTCCTTCTCCGCGAGCCACTGGCGGTATCGCTCATCGACGGCCGCGCCAACGGGCACCAGCGGCTCTTGTGGCCGGATCGCGTGCCGTACCAGGGCGATCAAGTCTACAAGGCTATTCCCGCCTTTGCCCTTTACCTTGTCCGGCTCGACAGCCTCGTAAGCGTTCCACAGCCGCGCAACCGTCTGCGGTTCCTTGGGGTCCACATAGAATGGAGGGACCGCGAGTTTGACGGCCAGTTCCCGGACCTGGCGGTAGCGCAGGCCGGATTTGTATGGCTTGCTGTAGAGCAAGCGCAGCGCGTCGATTTCGTCCTTGTGCGTTTCGATGAACTTCTGGAAATCGCGGACGATCGACTGCGCCTTTTGCTTGGCGGCAGCATCGAACTCGGCCCGCAACAGCACGTCCGGCGTCACCTCATCCATCACCTGTTCGGTGCTGGCCTTGGCTTCCAGAATCGCTTCGCGCAAGCGGGGATTGTGGAACGGCTTGACCGCTTCCCGCATTGACTCGTGTTCGGCCTGATTCAGTTGTTCTTCGGTCGGCTCCTGGCCGGGCGGCAGGCTGAAATTCGCGGCGGCGCGGCGGGCAACGGCTTCGGGTTCGATGCTGGCCAGCAGGGATTCACTGAGTTTTGCGAGTCCCGAACCCGTGCCGGATGCGGTGGCAACACGCTGCTGCTGTTCGGGGTCGGCAGCCTGTTCCAAGCGGGCAAGCCGTGACGCCAACGTGGAAACAAGATCGGCATCGACAGCGCCGGCCGCGATCGTGTTCAGTAGCTTGTCCAGCGCGACGCTCGGCTTGCGGTCCAGCGGCTTGCTGGCCGTCTTGTCGCTCTCACAGACGCCCACGGCATCCACGATGACGAAACGATCCTTGAAACGGGCATCGGGGGTGACTTTTCGCAAATCGTCCGGCTTGACGATCCGGCAGCCGCGCCCCTTCATTTGCTCGAAATAGGATGCCGACGAGATATTTCGCATGAATAACAGGCATTCCAGCGGCTTCACGTCCGTCCCGGTGGCGATCATGTCCACCGTCACCGCGACGCGCGGGTTGTAACTGTTGCGGAACTCATTCAGCAGGTCTTCGGGCTTGCGGCCGGTGGTCTTGCTGGTGATCTTCTGACAGAAATCGTTTCCCTTGCCGAATTCCTCGCGGATGATCCGGGTCAGGTCGTCGGCATGCAGATCGGTCTTGGCGAACGCCAGCGTTTTGGGCACGTCGGTACGGCCGGGGAAGATGTCGGTGAAAAGCTTGTCGCGGAACGTGCGAATGACCAGCCGCATCTGGTTTTCGTTCACCACGTCGCGATCCAACTGATTCGACGTGTAGGTTAGATCATCGTCCAATTCGGCCAGCCGGCGGGCGCGGGTGCGGCGGTCGCGGCGCGGGATGAACATGCCCGGCTCTTTTGCGAGCTTCGCGCCGTCCTTCGTCACCTGCGTTTCGATGCGATATACGTCATAGCCGACGTTCACGCCATCGGCCACGGCGTTGTCGTGGGTGTATTGCTGGACCAGATTGCCGTTGAAGAAGCCGATCGTCTGTTTCGTGGGCGTGGCGGTGAGGCCAATCAGGAAAGCATCGAAGTAAAGCAGCACGTCACGCCAGATGTTGTAGATGCTGCGATGGCACTCATCGACCACGATGAAGTCAAAGGTTCCGATCGGGAGCTTGGGGTTGTAGACAACCGGCATCGGCACTTTGCGAGTGGCCAGCGCCGTTTCGTAGGCGGAGCCTTCCTCGTTTCCTTCGTCGAATTCTTCCTCGCCCTTCAGCATCGAATAGAGGCGCTGAATCGTCGTCACAACGACATTGGCGGCGGGATCGATTGTGTTCTTGCGCAAGTGCTGAACGGTGAATTCTTCGGTGAACTTGTAGCTGTTGTCGGGGGTGACGAACTGCTGGAATTCGTTGAGCGTCTGTTTCCCAAGGTTCGTGCGGTCCACCAGGAAGAGGATGCGCCGGGCCTGGGCGAACTTGACCAGCCGGTAGCAGAAATTGCAGGCGGTGAAGGTCTTGCCCGCGCCGGTGGCCATTTGGATCAGCGAACGAGGGCGGTTGTCGGCAAGCGAGTGTTCCAAGCTCTGAATTGCCCGTACCTGAACGTCCCACAGCCGGGCGGTGTCCAGGGGCGGCACATGCCGGAGCCGATCGCGGACCTGGCGCTCAAGCTTCACAAGCCGCAGCAGTTCTTCGGGGCGATGGAAGGTGAATACCGGCCGGCTACGGAAATCCGGTTCGATGCTGTTGGTGAACTGTGTTTCGGTGCCGGTGGTTTCGTAGGCAAACGGCAGCGGGATACGGTAGTTCGGAAGATTGGCGGGTAGCCCGCTGGTGTACTTGGCCGACTGAATCTCGACGCCGGTGAGCGTGTGACCTTCGGGCTTGGCTTCGATCACGCCGATGACCTTGCCATCGACGTAAAGCCCGTAATCGACGGGGCCGGATTGCAGTTGGAATTCGCGCACGGCAACGCCGGGGCCGGCGCTGATGTTCATCGCAGCGCGGTCCTGCACGAGCCAGCCGCCGTCTTGCAGCAGGCGGTCGATCTTCTGGCGGGCTTTTTGTTCGGCGGTCATTGCCTGACTTGAACTTTTACCAAACAATGCTGCGCGGTACAATGCTGGCGAATGGTTGCGTTTGCTCCAGTTCTGGCAGAAGGGGGTATTGAAATGGTATCGAAGGAAACCTTACGGTGGTCCTCTTGCTGGAAGGCACAAACCCGTGGCGACTGACCCGTTAGAATCTTTCTACGCGAACTATGTGAAGGCGATCCATGCAGGGCATGCGGCCATCTTTGCTGGGGCGGGTCTGTCACGTTCGTCGGGCTACGTCGATTGGAAAGGACTTCTTAAAGGGATTGCGAAAGACCTCGGGCTGGACATCGATAAAGAAACCGACCTCATCGCCGTCGCTCAGTACCATGAGAACAAGTACGGGAACCGCACCGAAATTAACCAAGCCATCATTCACGAATTCATGAAAGATGCAGTCCTGAACGAGAACCATTATCGTATTGCAAATCTTCCAATTGCGACGGTTTGGACTACGAATTATGATACCCTCATTGAGCAGGCGTACGAAGCGGCTCGAAAAAAAGTTGATGTCAAGATCAGCCCGCCGAACCTTGTAAACCAGCGTTCAGGACGGGCCGTAACAGTATACAAAATGCACGGCGACGTGAGCCAGCCTCATGAGGCGGTCATCACGAAGGAAGACTACGAAACTTACGATGCCCCGGACAAACGGCAACTCTTCTCGATCAAGTTGAAGGGCGATCTAGTTGACAAGAGTTTCCTATTCTTGGGATTCAGTTTCACGGACCCGAACATCGACTACATCCTCGGCCGAATCCGTGGGTTGCTGGGAAAGAACCAAGGCATTCATTACTGCGTCATGCGTTCGCCAGAGAAGCCCAAGCCTTTCTCGGGCAGAAAGAAAGCTGATTACGAGTACGAGAAGACGAAACTGGACCACCGCATCGCGGACTTGAAGCGGTACGGAATCAGGCCACTCTTGATTGACGAGTACAGCGGTGTCACAGCCATCCTTGGGGAACTGAATCGACGCAGCCATCTGAACGACGTTTTCGTTTCCGGCAGTGCCTTTGCTTTTGATCCGCTCGGCCAGTCCCGGCTCGAAGACTTGGCTCGACTCATCGGAAGGCGCGTCATCGAGAATGACTGCAACTTGGTTTCTGGATTGGGGGTCGGCATCGGTAGTTTCGCGGTCGTTGGTGCCTTGGAAGCCCTCTACAGCCGCCACTACGAGGATCAGGGAGATCGACTTTCTCTGCGACCATTTCCCCAGCGGCCGCCCAAGGGGATGTCCCTTCCCGAGTTTTGGCGCAAATATCGAGAGGAAATGATTGACAAGTCCGGTGCTTGTGTTTTCTTGGCAGGGAACAAGGATGATGGCACCGGATCGCCGGTGGAGGCAGGCGGGGTCATCGAAGAATTCGAGATCGCTGCTGCAATGGGCAAGTACCCCATTCCGGTCGGAGCGACGGGGCATGCTGCACGAAAGATTTGGGAGATAGTCTCCAAGGACGTGAAGAAATTCTTCCCGGCAGGAGGAGTAAAGTCGCACTTCGAGACGCTTGGCAACGAGAAGAAAACTAATAAAGAACTTGTGGACGCTGTGTTCGCAATCTTGAAACAAGTGAACGGGTAACGAGGATTTTGCCAATGGCACGCAGAACCTTTTTCAGCTTTCATTACCAACGAGATGTTTGGCGCATCAATCAGATTCGGAACATCCCGAACGTTACGGGATGCGCTGCGGCTGGATTTCAAGATGCTTCGCTGTGGGAAGAGGCGAAGAAGAATGACGCTGCTATTAAGCGGCTGATTGACAAAGGTCTTGAAAACACAAGCGTGACGGTTGTCTTCATTGGGAATCAGACCGCCAACCGCACCTACATCAACTACGAGATCGAACAGTCCATCAAGCGGGGTAACGGCATCTTGGGCGTGCAAATCCATCACCTGAAGGACAGAAACGGCAACACCGATATGGCAGGAGTTACCCCGGCGAAACTGACGGCTGGTGGCTATTCGACGTATAAATTCACAAATGTCGATGAACTCGCCACATGGATCGAAGCTGCCGCTAAGAAGGCGGGGAGGTAGGCATTGCCGATGGGCGCGGCGGCGATGGCGCGGGCGGCAGAGAAGCGGTCGCGGGTTCGAGTTTGAGCCGCACGGCGCATGAAGGTGCCGCCGGATGAGGTTCGTCCGACGACGGATGCCTGGGAAGGAGTTAAGTTCTCAAGCGATGGACATTCTCGCTTGCGCGTATCGTGGCCGTCAAGGAAATTCGCGGGGTTCAACAGCGCGCGATCTTGCCTTCCATTCCGATGTTGCTTCTGTCGGGTATTCGTTCTGGGACAGCGATTCCGTTTGCTCCCACTTGATCGTATGCGCCGCCTTCATCGTTGCGCCAAGCCGATCCATGTCCACTCGCTTTATTCCGTTTCGGAAGTTCCGGTAGGCGTTTCGCAGGACCGGCTGAGGAACGCGGCGTACCGTCGCGTACCGTTGCCAACGGACCTCCGCCCCGCCCTCAAGGATTCGATGCAGGCGATCCTCACCAATGGCGTCAAGCTTTAGCGATGGGCCGTCCCACTTGAGTAAAACGTGGTCATTCCCCGACTCCACGGCGGCTTCCGGCCCAGAATGATTCAGGTGCTTCACGATCTGGCCCTCCCCGGCGAATTCCCCGGTTCAGACATCGGATTTGTTGCGGCGGCAGTCAAGGCGTGACGAATATCGGACTTGGATAGGCGCTGTCTGGTCGCACCGGCACTACGGGGCCGTCTGGGGCGGAATTGGGGCCGGGGGAAAGGGGCATGATTGGACAGTGGGTTGGTGCAGGTCTGGCCCTGATCGGCGGCGGGCATCGCATTGCAATCGACGGGTCGCTCCATACACCGCTGAAAAACCCTATCTGTAACCCTATCTAATGGATTTTATAGAGTGAATTACACTTAGGGTTGATGCCTATCTGTAACCCTGTCTGTCGGGCAAACCCTATCTGTGAGTGCTCCGGGAGCCGTGAGCTACAGATGGGGTCGTTCCCAGATGCGGTTACAGATAGGGTCCATGCCTACCTGTGGGAAACACCGGAAAATCCGCCAGATGGGGCCACAGATAGGGTTCCGGGCGGGAGTGGCGAGCATGGTGACGTGGACGGCGGGCCGCACAACTATGGATCGGCATTTGTATATGCTGTCAAATCCGCGAGGGTTGCCGACCCGTCAAAATTCTCCGGGGTAGAATGTGTATATGTCCGCAGAGTTTATAGGACGTATGTTAGTATCAGAACGCGACCGATATTATCGGTCAGGATTTGCCCAAACCGGAATTATGGGGTACACTTGGATATCCCAAACGATATTGTCGATCACCCCTGCTTTTGGTGAACTTGCCGGGGTTCCCTACCTGCCATGAATTGAAGCTTTCTTGCGAAACGCCCCTGCGTTCGCGTTAAATCACTCAGTCGCTACATCCGCTACAGACCCTTTGGAAAGGAGAGTTGTATGAGTGTCCAGTCATCTGGCGGCGATTCAACACGCCGCAAGCTCGTCCCGCCCCGAATCGCTGCCGAAGCCGTCGGGGTGCATCCCCGAACCCTCAATAGATGGGCCGACGAGGGATTGATTCCAGTTTTCAGGATCAACTCCCGCGTGCGCCGCTTCAACCTTGACGCCGTGCTCGCGGCGCTGGCGGCATCCTCCACCGCGATTACGTCGCTGGTGGGAGTCGGGTCCGCTCAGACCGGGGAGGGCAAGTGAGCGCAATTGAATCGTCCGTGCTTTCGGCGTTAGAGGCCGAGAGGCTCATTGATGCGAAGGCCGCTGCCGGGTTGTGTGGAATGTCGGTCAGGTCGTTGTACCGATTCCTGTCATCCGGTCGGTTCCCTACTCCGATACGAATTACATCAAAGCTAACGCGGTGGAAGACGGGATCGGTCCTGACGTGGATCAACGCACAAGAGGGCGCGGTGAAACTTTGAATAACATTGAAGCTCTGCCCCCGCACCTTCTGGCCCGCCAGAAAGAAATTGCACTTGACCACCTGGGCCGTCTACATCCGAGCCATGCCGATGACCGGGATGACTGGTTACGGGTTGGAATGGCCCTCCATTCGATTGACCCCGACGATGACGGCCTGCTGGTCGCATGGGTCGAATTCTCCGAGCAGAGCGAGAGCTTTAGCGAAGGCGAATGCGAAAAACAATGGGGTTCGTTCAAATCCGGTGGGGGAATCACCGTGGCGTCACTGGTGAAAATGGCGAGGGACGATGAAGCCGCCGGGCGTTCGCTCGCGACCCAAACCATGATCGCATCCAAACCAACGGCGGACGTGGACCTATCGACGTTTCCGCCCCCGCTCCCGGCGAGCTTTCTCAAGAACCTCAACAGCCGATTGAAGGCCGGCTACGCCCGGCCTGCTAAGGCCACGCCGCTTACTAAACCGCCCGCCAGCAAGCCGCCGCGAACGCTGGATGATATCGTTGCCGCCACCGGCAAACAGATCGGAGGGGTGGAAGTCGCCCGCTGGCTCTACCACGACGCGAGCGCAAAGGAAGTTTTGGTGGTGGTTCGCTACCAACTGGCCGATGGCAGCAAGTCATACCGTCAGTTCTCCAAATTCGATACTGGATGGAAGGCTAAAGGGATCGAAAAGAACTGCCCGCTCTACCGCCTGCCGGAAATCCTACGGGCCGGAAAAGACGAGCTGATCGTGCTCTGTGAGGGCGAGAAGACGGCGGATGCCGCTCGCGGTCTAGGATACGTCGCCACTACGTCATGCCAAGGCGCACATTCACCGGGCAAGACGGACTTTGGGCCGCTGACGGGCCACAACGTGGTCATCTTCCCGGATAACGACGAGTCCGGCGAGGGCTACAGGGCGAAGCTCCTTGGGTTGCTCTCACAACACTCGCCGCTCCCCATCGTCCGCGTCGTGCCCCTTCCGGGCCTTCCCGATAAGGGCGACTTCTATGATTTTGTAGAAGCGCGGGCGGGCAAATCGAAAGAGGAGATTCGGGCGGAAGTCGATGCGCTGATCGCCGCTACGAAACCCGTGGAACTGATCGGGCCGGAGGGGATGCTTGAAGTGGTCTGCGCGGCGAACATCCAGCCCGAACCTCTGGTGTGGTTGTGGCCGGGGCGGATTCCGGGCAACAAGCTCACGTTGATCGTGGGAGAGCCGGGCGAGGGCAAATCGCTGGTGACGCTCGACCTGGCGGCTCGAATCTCATCGGGACGCGAGTTGCCCGGCGACGTGGACCACAACCCCGCGCTGCCGGGGGACATCATCTTGATGAGTTTCGAGGACGATGACGCTGATACCACGGTGCCCCGTCTGATGGCTGCCGGCGCGGACCTGAATCGCGTCCACATCATCAAGACCGTGAAGCTCAAGGACGCAAAGACCGGGAAGATCAAGCAAGACGTATTCAAGGTGGAGCGCGACTTGTCCAAGCTCGACGCGCACATTCGCCAGACGCCCGGTTGCAAGGCGGTTATCATAGACCCCGTGCTTGTGGCATCCGGCAAGTCAGATGCGAACAACGCCTCAGAGGTCTATTCCCTTTTAGCGCCGCTGAACATGCTCGCGGCTACGCACAAGATCGCCGTCATCGGCGTGGCCCACTTCAACAAGGACGCCAACCGATCCGCCCGACACCGCGTCAACGGATCAATCTCTTGGATCGGTGCCGCCCGCGCCGTGCTCGCCTTGGTGCGGGAGCCGCGCGACGTGGATCGCAATCGGCGTTTATTCCTGCCGGTGAAATCCAACAACAGCGGCGACACGCACGGCCTGGAACTGTGGATCGAGCCGAGCGACATTCCCGACGTAGTGCTGCTGCGCTGGGGGACCGTTCCGGTGGACCGGCCCATCGACCAGATACTCCAACCGGAGCACCGCGAGCCTTCCGCGCCCAAGCGGGACGCGGCGTCCGAGTTTCTACGGAAACTGCTCTCCGACGCGCCGATGCGTTCCAAGGACGTGTTTGCCGAAGCGGATCGGGCCGGAATTAAGCCGGACACACTCCGTGAGGCAGCCAAGTCCCTCGGAATCCAACGGACCCACGAGAACCCTACATTGCCCTGGCTTTGGGCGCTTCCGGCAGCGGTAGACCCCGGAGAGTGAATGTCGGGCGGTAATGGCCGCGCGAATTCCGGGGGTGAGAAGGGCAAGGTGTAGATCGGCAAACTCGTATTCATGTTTTTTCGACTAATTCAGCACGAGCAACCCCGCGACTCAGGAGACTAGAAATGAAAAGGCAATGTTCATCCCAAAGACCGGCTATCGTGACCAAAACGGCAACCCTGTAACCGCCCAAGAAGTTCGACAAGACCCAGACGCACTCGACAAGCAATACCAGTTCAGCTTGTTGAGGGCAGAGCCGGAGCAATGCGACCTATTGGGCTTCATCGGTGGATTGCCCGTGGTCCACGTCACCGACCTGGGGGAGAGCGTTTACACCGATGCCCTGCGCGAAGTCGCATACAAGCTGCCGGGCGATGATCGGGTCTATCGCACCGGCTTGGATGCCGACTGCACGCTGCCCCGCCATAGGTCTGGATTCGTGACGCTGCCTCTGGATCATCCGCTGCGCGGGCGGGGTTACTATCTCGTGCTGAATGTGACGGCGGAAACTTTCCGTGCGATGAGTTTGATGCAAGATGAGGCGAACCGCGACGATGACGGCGAGCAATGGAAGTCGGCATAGGTCATTAGGCGTCGCGTCCTTCGCCAAGGGTCCGGTGTTTCAGAAGCGCCAGAAACACGGGAAAAACCTTGCCGGACCCCGCGTTTCATGGTAAAATTAGCAAAAGCAATCACAAACCGGAGCGGGGAAGATGAAGGTTTTTAAGATCGCCGGACGTGACGGGAAGAAATCCGCCAACTGGTACGGGAAGATCAAGGCCGGCCGTAAATGGCGGCGGGTGAAGCTGTTCACCGACAAGGCCGCGAGCGTCGCCCAACTCGTCGCATCACAGCGGGAAGCCGACAAGCGGGCTGCCGGCCTCATTACCGCCGACACCGACAAGCTGGCCCTCCCGATCCGCGAGCTTGCCAAGGTGTACCTCGATTCCCTGCGCGCTCAGAACAAGGACGCCGACCACGTTCGCATTTCCGAGTGGATGCTCAACCGTCTGATCGACGCGGGCAAGTGGCAGACGTTCCGCGACATCACGGTATCCGGCGTTGAGTCGATGCTCCCCACCCTGGCGCAGACCGCCAGCTACCAGAACAAATTCATCGTCCGCGCCAAGGGTTTTGTGCATTGGGCGCTGCCCGATGGATGGGCCGATCCGCTCAGGAGATTGCGACGGGTGAAAGAGAAGGGGGCCAAGCGGACCCGCGAACGTCGCGCCGGGATCGAAGCCGAAGTGCGGGCGCTATTCGCGGTGGGAATGCCGGCTGATCGAAAGCTGGCCTACGCCCTGGCGGCGTTCAATGGGCTGCGCCGCAACGAAGCAACCGACCTGACAGCCACGAACCTTCACCTGGATGCGCCTATCCCGTTCGTGGGCCTACTCCAAAAGCAGGGACAGGATGACAGCCGCGATTACATCCCGCTGCATCCCTACGTTCTCAAGCTGCTCACTGGCCGATTGCTCATGCCGGGGGCGAAACTGCTCCGCAACGTCCCGGACATGAAAACAATGAAGCGGGACTTGGAACGGGCCGGGGTGGACCTCAAGGACCAGCAAGGCCGGCGGCTGGACTATCACGCCTTGCGCCACACATTCCAGACGAATCTGGACCGTACCGGGTGCTCGCGGGCGACGAAAAAACGCCTGATGCGTCACGCCCATGAGGACGTGACGGACGGCTACGCTCACGCGGAGCTTGCCGAAATGTTCACCGCGTTGACCCGGCTGCAATTCCCGGATGCACAGCAGCAGGCCGCGAAAACCGGGACAAATGACGCCCCGACGGACGCCGCGATGACCATTGCGAAAAGCTGCGAAATGTCGGACCACCTGTTGGACCAAACATCCCTCATTATGGGGCAATCGGTGGCATCGACGGTCACTAACGGCAAACTGAGGGGTGATGCTTGCCGGAATGCCGGCTCACGCTACAATCGGATGACTGACATTGACTTGCATTCATCGGCATCGACTGGCAGAGAAGAATTGATGCAAGTCATTTCAGGACAAGAAGTTAGGCCGAGTACCCAAGTGGACTAAGGGGACGGATTGCAAATCCGTTATTCGTCGGTTCGAATCCGACCTCGGCCTTTCCGTCGAACCCAACGGAGCTATGGTGCGTTTCAATTCTGGTGCCGCCCGGGGCCGGCTTTCCTCCTGGCCGGGCATTGATCGATGCAAAATGTGAGTACGGACGTTTCGCAGGTCGTGGCGCCGGAGCCCACGCCGCACGGCACGGAAGTGCCCGTGCAGGTGGACGCTCTGGGCCTTCGTCCGCATCTGGCGCACGTGGATGGCTTGCGCGCGGTCGCGGCGTTGTACGTCGTCTGCGTTCATGTCTTGCCCCGCGCCTGGCTTCCGGGCGCGCCGCGGTCGGCGGCGCTGCGGATGGTCGCCAAGCTGACCAGTGAAGGGCACTTTGCGGTGACCGCGTTTTTGGTGATCTCGGGGTTCTGCCTGATGCTTCCTCTCATGCGCTCGGGGCTGCGGCTGCGGGGCGGGTCGGCGGTGTTTTTCAAGCGAAGGTTCTGGCGAATCGCGCCGCCACTCTATGCGGCATTCCTGCTGTCGGTCGCCATTCTGCAGTTGCCTCGCGTGCGCCTTGCGTACGGCTATCCGCAAGTGAATCTGCGACAGGTGCTCGCTCACGCTTTTCTCGTGCAGATGCCGGTGCCGGGCGGAATGCTTCTGGGCAACGGCGTGCTTTGGTCGGTCTCGGTCGAGTGCTTTGCATATCTATCCTTTCCGCTGCTCCTCTGGCTCTCGCGGCGGTTTGGGCCGATTCTGCCGGCGATCGTCTTTATGATCGCGGGATATGCCGCGATTTTTCCATTTCGCAACACGCTGCTGAGCGTGCTGCAGTGGCAATACCTGGGCGTCTTTGCGCTGGGGGCGCTGGCGGCTTGCGCGGGTTATGGCCCGTGGGAATGGGCTGCAACTGTCAAGAAAAACGTGCCGTGGTATTCGCTGGCCGTCGCGTGCATTGGCAGCGTCATGATCTATTGCGCGGCTAGGGGATGGGCTGTCGCGGAGCGATATATTGCGATCCTGGATCTTCCCATCAGTTTCGCCGCGGCCGCTGTCTTGGTGGGCGCGGCACGGCCGGGGGCGAGCCGGATTCGCGGCGTTTTGGGTAGCCGGCCGCTCGCTGCGATCGGGCTGTTTTCCTATAGCCTGTACATGATCCACTATCCGCTGGCGGATACGCTGTGCCAGTACCTGCTCGTGCCGCTGCGGCTCGGCCAAGGCGCCGCGGAGGCGGCGCTGCTGGCGATCGTCATCCCCATCATCCTGCTGGCGGCGTACGGGTTTTACTGGGCGTTCGAGCGGCCATTCCACCAGATCGCCCGACGGACGGGACGATAGAGCAGCGCGAAAGCGATTGGCGATGACACGCATCCTTGGCATCGAAAGCACCTGCGACGAGACCGCCGCCTCGGTGGTGGCCGATGGGTTTGACGTGTGCTCGAATGCGGTGGCCAGCCAGGCCGAACTGCACGCGAAATACCGCGGTGTGGTGCCGGAGATCGCCAGCCGGGCGCATATCGAAAACATCCTGCCGGTGATCCGCGAGGCGATGCAGATTGCCGGCGTTTCGTTCGACCAGATCGACGCGATTTCGGTCGCGCATCGTCCGGGCCTCATCGGCTCACTGCTGATCGGCGTGACCGCCGCCAAGACGCTGGCGTGGTCGCTGGGCAAGCCGCTGATCGGGATCGATCACGTGCATGCGCATCTTTACAGCGTCGTGCTGGAGAACAATGTCCAACCTCCGATGCCGGCCGTGGGACTGGTCTGCAGCGGAGGTCACACGGCGCTGTACGAAATCAACGACTGGCTGGAAGTCCGGCTCATCGGGTCAACCATCGACGACGCCGTGGGCGAGGCGTACGACAAAGTCGCGGCCATCCTGGGCCTCGGTTATCCCGGCGGGCCGATTGTCGACCGGCTCGCAGCAACCGGAAATCCCAAGGCGATCCGCTTCCCACGCACGCTGCTCGATCGCGAGTCGCTGGATTTTTCCTTCAGCGGCTTGAAGACCGCCGTCCTGTATCACGTCCGCGGCGTGCCGAAGCGGGGCGAGGACGTGAAGACCGAAAGCAATCCGCCCATGAACGAGCACGAACTGGCGGATATCGCCGCCAGTTTTCAGGCGGCGTGCATCGATGTGATCGCGGAGAAACTCATGCGGGCGGCCCGCCGGATCAGCGCCCGATCGATCATCGTGGGAGGCGGCGTATCCGCCAATCGCGGGCTTCGCGCGCGGCTCGCTGAGTTTCCTCTGCCGGTGCATTTTCCACCGCTCGCATATTGCACCGACAACGCCGCCATGTCGGCTGGCTTGGCGCACGTCTACTTCGTGGGCCAGCAATTCAGCCCGCTCAATCTGGATGCCATCACGTTCAGTCAGTTCAGGGATTGATGGGCGTCGCATGACAGACAGATCGATCCACAGATTGCGCAGATTTCACAGATTCAATGCATTGCAAAGGGAAGACGGCGGACGGTAACACTGAGCCTTCGGACGACTGGCCCGCCCGTCCCCAAAACTGTCGCGCCCCGTCGCGCAGCATGGAGAACAATGAATATATAAGTAATGCGTATCAAGCAAGTTATACGAAAACGACAAAATGTCCCGCGCGCGACACCTTCAGAACGAACCGCCCCGTTTTATTCGGTATCCCTTTCCCCGGAAGTCTCCTCGTCGATCCGCCGAATCGCCAACAAGACTGCGAAACGGCCACAAATCAGTTAAAGCTGGCCCCACGAAATGTTCGCCCACTTTTGCATTACCATTAGGCCCGTTTTCTCCGGCAGTCCCACCCAATTTACAGTGGCCCAAAAAAATTCTAACGTTTTCTTAGACAATCGGAGTCAGTGTAGGTAAGGAGTGATATCCGTAGCGGCAAGCGGAGAACAGTTCCCAGGAACTCCGGTTGGGTTTGCCTGTAGGTCGAACGTCCTCACGGACCAGGCTTGCGAAACGGGGCGGTCGGAGTGAGGTGGCGCATGAAACGCTGGACATCCCTGTGGAAAGGTCGGCCACCCCGGCGGCACGCCGCGCCGGTTGCCCATGCACATCGCGGGTTCACACTGATTGAATTGCTCGTGGTCATCGGGATCATCGCCCTGTTGATTGCGATTCTGCTGCCGGCGCTGAACAAGGCGCGCGACGCGGCGACCCGAGTCGCGTGCCTCAGCAACGTGCGGCAACTCTACCAGGGGATGATGTTGTACTGCGACGACAACAGAGACTGGTTCCCCACCTGCGCAGCACCCGACGACGGCGGCGGCACGGTGCAATACCCCGACGACTGGGTCTACTGGGAGGCGAACCGGAACCTGAACGACTCACCCATCGCCCGCTACCTCGGCACAAGGGGAGATGCGCTGCAAAGGGTGCTGCGCTGTCCGGCAGATACCCTCGACGACCGCAAGCCGTGGCTCGGCATGGCGCCGGGGCAAGGGTGCTATTACTACAGCTACGGTCTCAACCAGGGCGTCGGGATCAATACCGGGCCTCCGGTGCGCATCCGTTCCAAGCGGGCAAACTGGATCCATCCGGCCGAGAAGATCATGCTCGCCGAGCCCCTTGCACCGATGGATGGAGGCTGGGGCTCCGTCACGCTTTGCACGCATCGGCACGGCACGGCCATTTCGAAAACCCGTGGTGTGCTGATGGGGACCAACGCGAGCTGCGTTTTCTTTGATGGCCATGCGGAGGGACTCGATGAGGACTTTTACTGGCTGGACCTGACACAGATCCAGCCTGACGGGTGAGGCGCGGACCAGGTTTGCGAAACGGGGCGGTTGGAGTGAGGTGGCGCATGAAACGCGGGACATCCCTGTGGAAAGGTCGGCCATCCCGGCGGCACGCCGCGCCGGTTCCGCGAGCACTTCGCGGCTTCACACTGATTGAATTGCTCGTGGTCATCGGGATCATCGCCCTGTTGATTTCGATCCTGCTGCCCGCGCTGAACAAGGCGCGCGACTCGGCAAGCCGGGTCGTATGCCTGAGCAACGTGCGGCAGCTCTATCAGGGGATTGAGTCGTACTGCGACGACAATCGAGACTGGTTCCCCACCTGCGCGGAGCCCGACGACGGCGGCGCGGTGCAGTACCCCGACGACTGGCTCTACTGGGAGGCCAACCGGAACCTGAACGATTCGCCGATTGCCCGCTATCTCGGCACAAGGGGGGATGCGCTGCAAAGGGTGCTGCGTTGCCCGACCGACACCCTCGACGACCGCAAGCCGTGGCTCGGCATGGCGCCCGGGCAAGGGTGCTATTACTACAGCTACGGCCTGAATGAAGGCGTCGGAATCAATATCGCGCCTCCGGTGCGCATCCGGTCCAAGCGGTCAAACTGGATTCATCCGGCCGAGAAGATCATGTTCGGAGAGCCCCTTGCACCGATGGCTGGAGGCTGGGGCGCAGTCAGTTATTGCACACACCGGCACGGCACCGCTATTTCAAAAATCCGTGGCGTGCTGATGGGGACCAACGCGAGCTGCGTTTTCTTCGACGGCCACGCAGAGGGAATCAATGAGGACTTTTACTGGATGGACCTGACGCAGACTAACCCTGGCGGGTGAGGCTTGGGCCAGACTTGCGAAACGGGGCGGTTTGAGTGAGGTGGCGCATGAAACGCTGGACATCCCTGTGGAAAGGTCGGCCGCCCCGGCGGCACGCCGCGCCGGTTGCACATGCACTTAGCGGGTTCACACTGACTGAATTGCTCGTGGTCATCGGGATCATCGCCCTGTTGATTTCGATTCTGCTGCCGGCTTTGAACAAGGCGCGTGACGCGGCGAACCGAGTCGTGTGCCTGAGCAACGTGCGGCAACTCTACCAGGGGATCATGTCCTACTGCGACGACAATAGAGACTGGTTCCCCACCTGCGCGGAGCCCGACGATGGCGGCGCGGTGCAATATCCCGATGACTGGCTCTACTGGGAGGCGAACCGGAACCTGAACGACTCTCCGATTGCCCGCTATCTCGGCACAAGGGGGGATGCGCTCCAAAGGGTGCTGCGTTGCCCGGCCGACACCCTCGACGACCGTAAGCCGTGGCTTGGCATGGCGCCCGGGCAAGGGTGCTATTACTACAGCTACTGCCTGAACGGGGGCGTCGGAATCAACATCGCGCCTCCGGCGCGCATCCGTTCGAAGCGGGCAAACTGGATCCATCCCGCGGAGAAGATCCTATTCGGAGAGCCCCTTGCACCCATGGCTGGAGCCTGGGGCTCAGTCGGTTACAGCACGCACCGGCACGGCACCGCTATTTCGAAGACCCGTGGTGTACTGATGGGGACCAACGCGAGTTCCGTTTTCTTCGACGGCCACGCGGAGGGAATCGATGAGGACTTTTACTGGATGGACCTGACGCAGACTAACCCCGGCGGGTGAGGCCCAAGCCAACGCTGGCGGATTAGCGGCTC
>Ga0182024_10001051_pt1 | contig 71654 bp, 90 predicted proteins | sample P32metaG_FD_120480 | JGI IMG/M metagenome (GOLD analysis project Ga0182024, IMG submission 120480) | Permafrost microbial communities from Stordalen Mire, Sweden - P3-2 metaG (Illumina Assembly) | ecosystem: Environmental > Terrestrial > Soil > Wetlands > Permafrost | place: Sweden: Stordalen...
ACTCGCATCTTTTATTCTCCTGGTGAACACAATTGCATTGTTGCTCAGACACATGATTCACACATCGTCCATTGTGTCTACGTTCGGTCGTCGGCAAGAGGCATAATCGATGAACGATCTAATCCCTTCGGATGATTGGCGCCACGACAACTGATTCAATTGAAAAAATGGGCAGATTGACTAGACCGAGGACTTATAATATTGACCTTAGCATCAGGCACGGTGTCGGCCATTTGGCTAGCAATGATGGTCTGAAAAGGATTTGCCAGGAGATATAAAGTGAACTTGCGCCACGGTCAATACTCACTGAAGACCAATCTCATGTTGATTGTGCTGCCCGCTCTTATTGGGACAACGGCTGTTTTCGGTGCCGAGCCGAAGAGCAAGACTGAAGCGCGGGCAGGCGACCCAAGAAATTCATTCTCGCCCGCATTACCGATAGCCCTGCGGAGATCGCGGAATTCTCCAAGCTCTATCCACATGGCGAGTTGATGCCACACCCACGACTGTCCCCTGCAGATGCGGAAAAGATAGCAGCCTATTTGCTCACACTTCCTAATCCTGCTGGGGGACTCGTTGCCCATGGGCACCAATTGCGACACCAACCAGAAACTTTGCTTTCATCGATTTCGGCGCAAAACAATGAAGGCGAATCGGTGAGCACAGGAAAAGCGCTATTCTATGATCATGGTTGCAGCGCCTGTCACTCGATTGCCCACCTGGGCGGACAATTCGCCCCCTCACTAGATGGCATCAGCAAACATCGAGATCTCAAATATATAATCGATAGAATTACCGCGGCTGAATTTCTCACACCGAATGGCCCAAGAGATGAATATCAGGAGCGCGGTGCAGTGATGCCGCCTTCCAATCTGAGCGAAACGGAATTGGCAGCATAGCCCATTTCTTGATGTCCCTGCCATAGTCAAGATCGTCAAGGGAAAACGATCCGTTTTCACTTGATGCGCTCTCAATTCATGGGCTATCAATTCATCCGCATGACTGATGTGGGGGGGTATCAGCTGTGCCATGATTTTGAAAAGTCTGAGGATTAAATCATGGATAAAATTTCAATTCTGCTTGCCTTGAGCGGCACCAAACAGTCAAGTACGGCAGCGCAGATGGCGTGGCGATTGAGCGATCAGCTGAACGCCACCGTGACGGCCCAACATGTGGTCGACACATACACAGCCTGGTCTCTTCTCGGCAATGACGTACCCGGTCTGATCGGCAGTGGTCCGTACGTTGAGGCATATGAAACGACTTGCACTTCCTTACGCGCAATTGGCCAGAAGCTGGCTCTCAAGTACGAATCTATGTTTGGCTCTCAAAAGATCCACAGCGACTGCATTGTCGACGAGGGCAACCCTGTCGCAGAAATTTGCCGGCGCGCAGCTGACCATGACATGGTCATCATGGGTCATCGGCCGGCCCGGGCCGTTGATCGCTTTCATGGAACACGAATATCGATCGCCGAGGATCTTGCCAATCATTGTCCTCGTCCACTGATGGTCATTCAGGACGAATCCAAAGTCTGGACAAAAATGAAGATCCTGGTTTCAGCCGAGCATTTGAATATCGGGTTTATAGTCGCTGCTATCCAAACCGCCAAAATGTTGCGGCTATCTCCTGAGATTGAGTGCCTGGCCACTGGACTGCATGAACAAAATCCGGAGCACATAATCAGAGATCTACGGGAAGCATATAACGTGCTTTGCCAGGTGCCTCTTGGTGTCACCGTCCTTGGTGCAGGTGAGCATCGTGCCCTGTGGTCGCCTAATCCTGTGACATTTGAAATGGATGCCTCTGCCGAAACGTTGTTAGCCATTCCGACCCGGGAAGTGGGCGGTAAAAGAATTACGATATTTGGCTCCGCCCCAAGCAACTTTGTCAGGCAGCTGACCCTGCCCACTGTTCTCTTGTGTCCGGAAGAAAATCTGGGTCGAGTTCGCGCAACCGAAAGTCTCGAATTGGCGGTGCAATATTGACTTCAGCAAAGGAGTCTGTTGGAAGCTTTCCGCGCCGGCCAGCTGCTCAGCTGGCCGGCTTACTTAGAGCCAGCGTCAGCGATAGATTTGTTAGGAAGTAGAACCGTCAATGTTGGATATTTTGGCTATTGCCTTTCTTTTGATCACTGTGACTTTTCCGCTCAGCGTTTTCATCATCTGTCGATGGGGCTTTGAGAAAGCAGGAGACCACAAAGTCTACGGTACTCAACGAGAGGACAGAGATGACAGAAGTTAAGCTGCCCGTTGCCAATCGAGAGTGTGCCAGATTGTACAGCAATATTACTTACCAGGCGGCGCCAGACCAAATTGTCCGACGCCGCTTGTGGTTATTGTGGTGCTGAAAGGCTATGAGCCCTTTCCTGCACTATGAGCCTTTCCTGACCCCAACCTAACCTGCTTTCCTCAGCGGCATGGTGGCACTATCTTGCCGGCAAACCTTAACGGCACCGCATTCGGCGAGGAATTTGGCAAGCCGGTCTTGTTCATCAGTGCTCTGTACTTGCGCGGAGAGCACAAATTCTGATGCGGGTTCATCTGCGTCTGTATCGTCGAGACTGCCTCTGGCTACAACGTCACAGAGCCCGCCAAGGAGAAGAAAAGTAATGGCACCAATCGGCATATAGCAGAATGCAGCGGCCAATGACACTCCAAGTACAGCACTAGCTGTTGAAGCTTGACCGAAAGTAAAACCGAATATGGTGCCTACGATCCCACCAAAGACCATCGAGAAACCAAGGTAACTGGTCAAACTCAAACGCCACTTTTGATTCATATCCGTATATGAATAAGAAGTGCCTGTATTGGTGCCGCACAGAACTGGTTCACCAACGATCTCAGTCTTTTCCTTGAGCCGATCTAGTGCTGTCCGCATTTGAGTTGGATTTTTGAAGACTGCTAACATGGTTGTAGACATGACCGTTTCCTCCATGAACCAAGTAAATCCTTGAAAGTGGCACTATGTGCCGCATGTATCCGGTTGATTCCTGAGCTTGTCATTCAGCTCCCCGGCAATGTTCTTTGCGCTGAACCAACCCTGCCAGTATTCTTTCACAAGCATGCGGCCTGTCCATCATCCCCAAGACTGAGCCTGTAATCCATCTTCGTGTGCATGACAGCCACACTGCAATCTGTGATGATGAAGAAGTCGAAGAAATCTGATGGTGGCTAGCAATGTCTGATCGTCTCTCCAGCCCACGTAACGTTGAACGAAGTGAAAGAGCCAGTTCAACCTGGAAGACTCACATGGCTGTCGCTCGCATGGCTTACGATCGAGGTTTGTACAGGGCGGCCTGGAGAAACTATCGAACGGCCTTGCAAGCGGCAGAACAATTGGGCTTTAGTGAGCAGCAATTACTGCCCATTTTGCTCGGTCTGATCATGTGCTTGGGCGAGTGCGGTGATTTTTGCGAAGCTGAGCAGTTATATAAGAGAGTCATTCAAATCGACAAAGCAACTAGCAGTGCCGACTGCGCCAGACTGGCAAGCGATCTAAACACCCTGGCTCTCATTTATAAAAATGCGGGTAAGATCGAGCAAGCACAGGCTCTCTTGCGAAAATCTCTGCAGTTGAGCGAGAAGGGTGGAACTGCATTGAATCATCCAATTGACTGATGTATGTCTGCGCCCAGCCTGCGATCATTGGCTCAAGTGTGTTAGTGAGGAATACATTATGAACAAAACATCAATACTACTAGCTCTGGATGGTTCCGAAGAGGCCCATCACGCCGCACAGCTGGCTCTGTACCTGGCCCAGAAAGCTGGAAGCAGCGTTGTTGCTCAGCACGTTATCGATACGAAAACTGCCTGGGCTTTGCTGGGCACGCATAAAGCTGGTCTGATTGGCAGCGGTTTATACATATCTGCTTATGAAAAGTTATGCGAATCACTGCGAGAACTAGCAGGAAAACTGGCAGAGCGCTACGAAGATATGTCTGCGGCACAGAGTCTGGAGAGTGAATGCCTTATAGATGAAGGTAATCCATTCGAGATTATCATGCAACGGGTGCAGGAGCATGACTTGTTGATCATGGGCCACGAGCCGACGGCAACAAAATATCCTCATTATACGAATCGCCCGTTCGTGCGCGCATCGCTTGCCGGAGCCTTGGCAAATGCTTGCCCCAAGCCACTTATGATTGTGCAGGGGCATTTTCAACCGTGGAAAACTCTAAGAGTGTTCAGCGCAGTTGATTCAATGAGCATCGAGTTTATCAGCGCTTGTCGAGATCTGTCGTCGAATCTGGGTCTGAAAATGGAACTGGCAATTTTGAACCCAGACCTAAGCAGCAAATCTGAGGAGCTGGAGCGCAAAGTAGCTGAAGTTTGTAAAGGAGTTAAAGAGATTCCGATCGAAATAATCGATCTGGAGGCGGAAACTGCAGAGATTGGTTTGTGGACTAAGAAGCCTATTGAAATTGATCTGAAGCCTATTTCAGATGCTCTATTAGTTGTTCCAACAAGAGTGGTTGATGAAAAGCGCATGACCATATTTGGTTCCACTCCAGGATCGTTCATTCGCCACTTAACGCTGCCACAAGTGTTGTTATATCCAGAAGAGTTGGTGCCTCACGCAAATCAAAAGCAGGTTGCCCACTCATCGGCGTCGGCTTAGCCGATTGCTCCTTTACGATATGCAATATCCCAATGCCAGACTATTCATCCACAGCCTTCTATCTGACAATCGTGTATCAGGTTCTCAGGCAATTGTGCAGGGTGCGTATGAATTTGGTCTTGTTCCAGACGGATCGATTCAGCCCGTTGTAGAAGGCGGTGGATTGCCATGTCGGTGCATGGATGCCCTCAAAAACGTATTAATTAAATACTTTGAGGAAAGACAAAAGCACTCGCCAGCACCGTTCTACGACTTGAAAGAGATATGGTCTGCAGTCGAGAAGGACGCAGACACATACATAGAAAAGTCGATCGGCTCAGAGCAGTGTGCCGGAATAGCCCAGGTCCTTAACTGCAAGAAACTGGCACCTGCTTTGTTTGACATTCTGCTTCAACAGATCCGCCGATATCCGTAGGAATGTTGATCGCCAATAAGATGAAAACACTGTAGGAACCGTGTTGCAGAGAAGACGCCTGCGCTCCCGGGCTTGCTGCAGCGCTCTTATTGAGCGAATAGCTGAAAATGGAAAGTACTGCCCTGCCCCAGGGTGCTGTCGCACCAGATTTTGCCACCATGCCCTTCGACGATGCGGCGACACAAATACAATCCTAGCCCGGTGCTCGCATAGTATCGCCCGGTCGAGCCAGCTTGCCAAAATCGCTGAAATAACTTGGGTTTGTTTTCATCCGGAATCCCTTTTCCGGTGTCGGATACACTGATCGTGGTTTTGTCGGCCGACTGATCCATTGACACGACAATGATTCCGCCTGTGGGGGTAAACTTGAGGGAATTGTCCACAAGATTTTGAATCACTCTGCGAATCTCATCTTCGTCGCACTTTATGGACTGTGCATCTCCCGGCAACATAGCAGTAAGTTCGACTCCTTTGTCTTGCGCCAGGGGCATGATTTCCGTGACAAGTTGCGTGATCATGGCTGCTAAGTTGCAACTCGTCATGTGCAGTTCCTTCACTCCACTATCAAATCTATAAACGTCCAGCAACGTTTGCACCAGGCTGTAGAGAGCAGTATTGCTTTGCAAAATTGTTTCTAGAATCTCTTTTTGAGATTCCGAAACGGCACCAAAATCTCCCTCAATCAAGTACCGGACGGCTCTGTTGGTGGCCAGAACGGGAGTTTTCAAATCGTGAGTCAAGGTAGCAACGAAGTCTTCCCGTTGCTGTTGCAAATGCACTCTATCGCTGGCATTTGAGAACATGGCTACCAGTCCGTTGATCTTGCCGGAATCATCTTTTACAGGCCAGGCCGCCCAGTCCCAGTATTGTTCTTCACTTGCATCCGTTCCGGATAAACACAGCACATCACCCGTGCGACGACATGGTTGCCCGGAAGTGATGACAGCTTCAAACAACTCAGGGCCTAGATGCGGAGCCACATCGAACAACGATTTCCCCGCAATCTCATCGCGCCCAGTGGCATCAATAATCTCAATAAACTGTTCGTTGCATTCCAGGCAAACAAAGTCTTCGGTCAAACTGACGATCCCGATCGGTGCGTTTTCCAAAATACTTTTAGTGACACGTTGCTCAGTTTTCAACTCATGAATGGCGTCACGATGCTTTCTAATCGCCACCTCTTTAGCATTGATGTAACTTTCAATGGCCAGCCCCATATCGAAAAATATGAGCTTCATAAATGATGAAATAGCCTTTGATAATCGTTGCGGATCATCAGCCATCCGCTCAACCAATTGCGGCAAGATCCAAGCCAAGGCATGGTTATAGGCGCCGATGTACCACTTCGGATCAAGCTCGATGCGGTGGTGTACGGATCCAACTACCAATCTGTCGCGAACATAATCGGCATCGTAGTTGCCTTTAGTCAAGCGAACAAAATATTGATTTTGCGCTGACTTAGCGTGATTGAGCACATGTTCATTGGGAAAGAAACTTCTGGTTTCATCAAAACTGAGGAAGTGTTTATACATGACATCCATAAGCTCGTCCACTCGGCCTGTCAGAAGCTTATCGATTTCGCTCTTGATAATCTCCTCGTCGCTGTGCTCTAACTGCAGCCAGGCCTTTCTAAGGAGAACTTCCTTCTCGCTCAGATCGATCGGTAAAGAATCTTCCTTATGAACGGCCATGTTTCCCCAGGCGGATAATCACACTAAAAACGCTGACGCCATATCAGCATATAATTATTCAGATCGCAGATGTGGAAAACGATGATAAATCAATCAAGTAACGAAACCGACAAAGAAGCGCAGGTAAGTATCCGCGTTCTTATGGTGGAAGACCATGCCCTCACCCGCATGGGTTTGAAAACAGCTTTTAAGCGCACCGCTGACATTGTTGTTATCGGCGAAGCCAGCAATGGCGAGGAAGGCGTTGCTATGGCCGAAAAGCTTAAACCAGACGTCATCCTTATGGACGTTGGTATGCCTGTTATGGATGGCATTCAAGCAGCCCGAGAGATTATTGCCGCCAACCCCGCTGTCAGAGTAATCATGCTCACTCAACACGACAACGATCAAGACATTCTGGCCTCACTTTCCGCTGGTGCTTCCGGCTACTGTTTGAAGGACGTAGAACCTGAGCGACTGTACACAGCTATCCGTTCAGTTAATGCTGGTGATGCCTGGCTCGATTCAGCTATTGCCAGCCGGGTTCTAAAGCATTACTCGTCGGAACCAATAATGCCGCAGCGTGAAAAATCTGCTGCCGTCGAAGAGAAGAAACAGACTAGTCAGCCTTCGCACACGTCCCAGCCTATGGATAGACCGCTGGTTGAACCGCTTTCTCCTCGCGAGTTGGAGGTTCTTACGCTTATAGTGGATGGATTATCGAATCAGGAAATTGCCGACAAACTTATCATTTCCCTTGCGACGGCAAAGACGCATGTTCGCAATATCCTCAACAAACTTGCCGTCGATGATCGAACACAAGCAGCAGTGCATGCCATGCGACGTGGGCTGGTTTAGCACCTACTTCGTCCAGTCAGTGACTCAGTTAGAGATCAGTCCGAGAACGAGTGTCACCAGGGCTGGTGCAACCTACAATTATTATTCAGCCGTTTCTTTGTACTCTGGCTTGCTTGGTTGTTTGAATTGACATAACTTGAACAACTTAAATATGGCAAGGCCGGTTATGCCGCTGCATGTACCAAGCAGTAGATAAGAAAAGGACGCTGCCCAGATACAGACGAAGACAAGGTTCTTTGCCTGATCGGTGACCAGTTGTGCCACGGCATTTGCTGCGAAAAACGTTCCAAGCACAAGGAACGGTAGGGAAAAGGAGAGGAATTCGCCAGATGGGCGCGTGCGCTTTGTTACTTCAATCTGCCTATCCGCTGACTGTTGGCAGAGTTCTACTGGTTGGGAATGGCTATGCGCTGATTGCATGACGTGGCTCCGGCTGCTTTCACTACAATCTCACCGCCGGCACGCAGCTGCATCATTCTTCAGGATGATCCAGCAAGCTCATTGAGTTTTTAGCTTTAGCCGTTTGGTCGATATGGCCCGCAGTGGGTTGATCTACCATCGAGCTGTAGACTGTGCGGAGTTTGAGTGATGGCAAAATTTGGTCGGGAATTTGAATCAGTAGGATTGGCAGACCTCATTTTTCAATGCAAATAAACTCACAGGTCAGTCGAAGAAACGTAGGATCGATATTTCTTGTCGTTCTTGCGGCCAATCTTGCCCTGGCTATCACCAAGCTCATGTATGGTGTTTCAGGCGGGCTGCTGACCATGGTCGCCGATGGACTGCACTCTTTACTTGATTGTTCGTCGAACGCACTGGCTGCAGTTGGTTCGCATATCTCAATGAAGCCACCGGACGCAGATCACCCATACGGGCATCGCAAGTTCGAAGCCCTGGCGGCGATGATTATTTCGTTCGTTATGTTTTTCTCTTGCTATGAGATCTCTACTGAAGCTTTTCACCGCTTCTGCACGCACGAACAGATTCAGCACGTGACGATACTTGGATACGTGATCCTTGCCCTAGCGCTGGTAACCAATGTGATCGTGACAAGATTCGAGCAGCACTATGCAAAAAAGCTCAACAATTCATTGTTACTTGCCGATTCTAAACATTCAATGAGTGACGTCTATACAACGCTGGTCGTGCTGGTATCACTTATATCAGTGCAGCTGAAAATGCCATATTTGGATCTGTTGAGCTCGTTGGTTATTGTCGCCGTGATGCTGCATGCTGGTTATCAGATAATCGTTGCTCACCTGGGCATGTTGGTCGATCAGGTGGTTTTTGATTCACAAGAGATCGAACGCGTGGTCATGGACGTACCAGGCGTTAAGGGGTGCCACAAAGTCCGCAGCCGAGGAACAAACGATCAAGTTTTTATCGATCTGCATGTACAGGTGGCGCGACATATTTCTATCGAAGAAGCCCATAATATTTCCTTTCAAGTTGAAAACGCCTTGAAGAACTTCTCCAAGAGAGAAGTCGATGTGCTGGTGCATGTTGAAGACGACAATCCACCAGTGGCAGCACGGCATTAAACAATTTGGCTCAGAAGTCTAACGCACTCCGATTGGAAGAGTCACAATCGTTCGATCGGTGATTTAGCAATCAGCCTGACGGATGATGGGCAATTCGCCCACATGGCGGTTGTGGCACATGTCTGTGAACAATGATAATGGAACCAGAGGACAAAGTGCATGTTGAGCGAAAGACACTCAGACGGTATAGAAGTTTCGAAGCATAAGCAGCACGACCCAAACTGTGGATTGGCGTCAGGAGAGTGCTTGCATAGCCCAACCACCATCGCTGAGAATTGCGGCAATGAAGTGGTTCCCTTGAAGTCCAGCCGAGAAAAGAATCCGGGCTCAACATTAAGAAGCTCTCTATCTGAGCGCGAACTTCAAGTCTTAAGGTTAATGGTGGATGGCTCTTCCGATCAAGTAATCGCCGACAAGCTGGCGATTACTTTGCCTACTGCTAAAAGCCATGTTCGCAGTATCTTGAGCAAGATGGCCGTTAGTAACCGTACTCAAGCTGCAGTTCTGGCTGTTAGACTTGAGCTTGTATAACTGGACCGATTAGGGCAGGCCCATTTGAAAACAAACATCATCTTGTACGTGAAAGATCAAGAGCACAGCACAGGTTTCTATTCGCATGTACTGGCTGTGCAACCGACCTTGCACGTGCCGGGCATGACTGAATTTACGCTCAATGAAGGTTGCGTCCTTGGATTGATGCCTGAGAACGGCATCAAGAAGCTGCTGGGCGCGGTGCTACCAGATCCTTCTCTGGGATCCGGCATTCCGCGTGCCGAGCTTTATTTGCGCTTACGAGATGCCCGCCATTTTCATGCCCGTGCTCTTAAGCAAGGAGCAACACAACTGAGCGGCTTTGAAGAAAGAGATTGGGGTGATTGCGTAGCATACTGTCTCGACCCTGATGGACACGTATTGGCATTTGCAGATCAGCGCGACTAGAGCCCCTCGTCTAAGTCGATACTTACGCACCTCATTTAATACCACTATCGCCGGCAGGCAAGGTCGTCCATTGCGCTTGTTCGTCCACGCTGCGCAGCACACCAATCTGGATGTAGCAGTCAGCGGCGCCAGTGGGACACTCCTCAACGCACTTTTTGCATTCGTTGCAAATGTCAGGGTCGATGCAGTACCTGCCGCAGATGCTCTGGATGGCTTTTAGCCGGCAAGCCAGTTCACATGCCGAACATTGTATGCAGAGTTCAGGATCAGTGACATGCTGTAGCATCACGCGCTCCAATTGACGTGATGGAAAGACCGAGTGAATTGCAAGTTGCCACCACTTCGTGGCGCCAATCTTTCGCCAGAGCCTCATTTTGCTTTGACTTGAGTTTGAATCGCCGGTAGAGTTCGTTGTTCATAGACTGGGCTGGTCCAAAGGAAGTAAGGACGCGGTCAAACCAGTAGTCCATAGAAAATTGAATCGATTGAGAGTCTCCTTCTTGTGTGACGATTTTCTCCATCTGCGTTTGTCCGAACGTGGCATGAGTCCTTTCCAAAACCAGGAATCCCTCCACTAACTGCGACCAGGGCAAGAAACTGCTGCCGGCGAATTCTTCCAACTGCAAAGAGGCCATTGAAGCCATCAAGTAGGTAAAGACAGCCACGTCAGCCCAGTTTTCCAGGGGATACATCAAGGCGTTCAGACGCCTGTCGGATGCCGCGCGCCTGAATCCAAGAGTCGCCTTACGCTGAATGCGAGCTTCCCAGCAGTGCGATGAGAAGTACTTGTCCATGTTCAAGCCCAATTCGCGCAGCAGATTGTAAGTAGACTGCACCATCGACATTTTTTCCGCTGCTATGGTGGCTAGTGTGCGTCTATCGTCAATTGTCGGTCCAAGGTTGATGAATCGAGTATATCCAGCTGCCCCTGCCATTTCCGAGTCGGCAAATTGAAAGAGGATGCCAGTCACAAGCTCGATATACTTTCGCGAGTCGGCTGGGAAAGATTGCACTTTCTGCCCCCGTTCCATCAAACTGATTAACTGCTGATCTGCGGCAGTCAGCTCATAGGGCTGGTTCATTGCTGCACCTTTTCACCTGATTCTTCACCGTTTCAGCTCTAATTTTTGGCACCAGCGTATGATGGCTGCGCTTCGTCGACGCAATATCCAACTCGCATTTCGTAATCAGGCTTGACGTTGACAGGCAGCTCAAGCCCGATATCGGCAATCCGTTTGGAGACGATTTCCAGATATTCGTCTTGCAGCTCTTGAGCAGTCTTGAGTTTGAGACCCATTTCAAAATATCGAGCGAAGTTTTCGCTGTCATCAGCAGGGCGTCCGGAGAAACCCAGCCCCATCTTGAGAAACTTGGGCACGGCGGCCTGCAATTTGGCTTTGCCTGCGTCACCATCGAACTCGATCACTCGCTTAGCCGCCCAGACACCAAAAGCCAGGTGGCCCTTCTCTTCTTGCCAGATTCGTTCGCTTATACGGCGCCATGGCAGATAAGACGATTGCCGATACTGGCCAAGAAAAGCCACTGCTGCTGGTGTGACAACAGTGGAAAACATAGCCACGTCTGCCCAACATTCAAAACTGGGACCCCAATTTTCTTTGCGAAAGCCGTTTATAACCCGCACCTTTTTGGGATCTGGGTTTTCCGGGTTCTCAACCAGATGTTGCACACGAACGTTCACGTCGATTCCCAGAGGGGCAAGGATGTCCCAGCAATACCAGGCATGCCCGTATTCCTCCATCACTTTCTTGGCCAGGCGATACGCTTCCTCGGGTCGCGGAGCAAACCTCATGTTCTCAGAAACCCGCTGTCCACCTGCGAATTCTGAATCCGCTTGAAACGAGAGAAGATCAATCAGAGCTAACTTATACTCTTGTGACAATCTATCTTGGGCATCGTATGTTTGCATATAAAAACCGTGTCTGTGCGTCTCTCAATTGTCAGATACTGCAAGACTCCAGGCATCGGCCGAACTGACTGTATTTATTGCGTCTAGGCTCATTCTAAAGATGGATGTGGCGGCAAAAAAGAGCAATGCCCTGCAATAATTGGTTGTGTCCCCCGTAACGCTCATAGAGAGCTATTCTTAACACAGCCATTTTTGCAAAGCACTGCTATCGCTTTTGTTTGTCGTTTTGTTTGTCGCTTCAGCTTCTGTTTGCTAGGAGGTTCTCCACAGCCGCTATCTGTTTTATAGTTTACGCGGTTTTCAATTTATTCCATCGGCAGAAGAATGAGAACCAAAAAGTAACCATGAATTGAATCGCTTTCAGTAGTGTCTATTTAGCCCGTGAAGACCGGTTCCAACTCTTCCTCATTAGGAAGAGCCGCCTCATGTGTCGGCGGGCGAATAATCACGACTGAGCACGAAGCCTGGCTGGCGACGGACTTAGATACACTTGCCGGGTCATAGCCTCGCGTGCCGTAACCCATAACGATCATGTCAGCTTTCCATGCTTCCACCACTTGCATGATGCCATGGACAGGCCAATCACACAGAATCATATGAGTCACATCCGCAACTCTAATTAACGATTGAAGCTTTTTCTGCAATCGCACAAGAAAGGACTGAACTTGAATTTCGCGCTCGTCTGCACTGTGATGTGCGGGATCTATAGCGTGGAAAATCTTGATCTTTGTTTGGGGCGGCCAACGATAGTTTGCCACAAAATCAATAATTAGTTTTGCGTCGCTTTCTTGTTCTACAGGTACTAGGATTTTCATTTTGCTTTCAGGCTCGCTGGCCTGCCTCCACTAACACCTGTAATTATCAATGAAGGTCAAATCATTTGAATCAGCCGTGCGGACGATAGTTCATGCTCGTTGATGCTGGCGAACTGTACCGCGCAGTGCATCGCGAATTCGTAGCAGCCAGCTCTTTATCATTCCAAACATCTCGCAGTACAACCCGTAAAAGAGCACAAGCGCACCAAATGCGAATAGGACATTGAATGTAATAGTCAGGGCGTTCATGGTGTTGCCTCGTTGTTATATCTTTCTCTTGCTCTATTATTCTTGAGAAAATGGATTTTCGCATCATCTTTTGGATTGATTTGATTTACGATGACACCAAGACTGGTTTTGTGATACCAATCTTGGTGACTCATCAAAATCGCGATCCTGTTGAGCCGTTAAGCTGCATGCGCCAATCTTTCCGCTTTGGCAAGAAGATTGGCTATGGTCTCTGATCGCGCCAGGTCTAGCTGTGTGCCCCACTCAATGGCATAGGAGTCCAAAACAGTTGAATGGCTTGCTAGAACCGGGAAGCTGTGTGCTGAGAGTAGCTCTTTATCCACTACAACAATCGGATAAGAGATCGCTTTGGCAATTTCATCAGGTGTCAAATTGGCTTCTTTCGCCACTCTGGCAAGGGTCGATCTGCCAACTATGACTAACGGTTGAAGCATCTTGGCTCGTTGCGCGACTGTGGAAAGCCATTCACCCTCATCGATTATCACCTCGGAAAAGCATTTGATGTTGTCGTAGCGTGCTTGATAGCTCTCTAGAACAGTTTCCGCCAAGTCTCGCAAAGAGGTTTTGATCGACTCGAAGGCCTGAAAGTATGGGCCGCTTCCCACAAGTCCCGGCTCTCCCATCCCTAAGAAGCTCCAAACGGCAGGGGTGTCCAAAACATATTGCGCCACCACTTTTGATTGTGGCATCATGCACATGAGAGACATAGCCACCTGGACGGCCGCTAGACAATCCGCTGATCCGTCAATTTCCAATAAAATGTTATACATAGAAACCTCCATATCTGTCTCGATATGGACAGAACCACAAGGAAAAAAGTGTTTCCCACAACTGTTGTGTTCAGCTAGAACTCAAGTTGTCTATTCTCAGGTTAAGCCTTTGTTAAGGATTGCGCATCATCCGAAGTGGGTATTGGTTTCATGAATAATGATGGCAGCGGTGGTGGCAAATGTTATTTTCCGGAGCGCAGTTTGACTAACAGCGATGATCCTTGGATTACATGTGCCAGTCCGTAGTTGATCAGACAGACGGCGATGACTGCCAGAATTACATGTGGCCAGTTTCGAGACAAATTGTTCACAAATAGAAGCCACGGATCTCCATGAAACTTGTTCAATGGGTCGGTACCGTCTAAATATTCCCGGGAGTCAGGTATGCCATCGCCATCAAGATCGCTCTTATCTCCCAGGGCGGGCGCCAATTGTGCGGGGTCGGCCATCATTTGCAAGAATTTCGCTCTTCCGACAGTTTTGATGATGTGATTACCGAACTCATTTAAAATCGGGCTGTCTACATTCACGCCTGGCGCCATTGCAGCCCGCGCCAGGTTTAGTCTTGCTAGTTCGTCTTTAGTCAAGCTTCCTATCTGTCCAATTTCGTTGCCCACTGGACCGTTGTCGTTGATGTGGCAAAGCGAACAGTTGACTGTGCGCCCAGAATGCTTTTCCGAGAAAGCCTGAAACGCCGGATAAGAATGAGCGGCTGGTGGCGCGATCACCAATGACAGAACAATGCCGACACAGGCGCTGCTAGCCAGGCTGAGGCTAAACAAAGATTGTCTAACTCTAGGTGGTGCCTTCATTTCTTTATAAGCTCATAGATGCGCTGGCCGAACACTGTTGCGGTGAATAGATAGACACTGGCGACCATAGCGATGTAACGCAGGGTGCGTCTCGATGTGTCCTTAAAGATCCAGGGCGTGAGGATTAGCACTGCCGAGCCTAACATAGTGGCTAACAAAATAACCCAAAATGGCAGCAGTTCCAGCGGATAATAAATGAAGTAGAAGTACCATTCCGGTTTGATGCTCGGCGGCGTTGCACCCAGTGGATTGTAAGGTTCCAGAAGCGGGAAGGGAAGAAAAGAATCAAACGGCAGACACAGAGCAACAACAAAAACAACAAGGAAAATTCCTGCCCAGAGAGACAAGTCTTTGAAAAAGAATATGGGAAAGAACGACTCTGTCTTTGTAGCAACCTTATCTACTCCCTGGCTCATTCCATGCAGTTGCACCATAAGCAGATGTAAGCCCAATAGCCCCGCTAGTGCGAGCGGAAGGAGCACAACATGCAAGGCAAAAAATCTGGTCAAGGTTGCTTGTCCCACCATTGGACCACCCTGAAAAGTCTCTCGCACGATGTGAGGGAGTTGCGAGAGTGCTCCTGGTAAATACTGACCGACGGCGTCAACGGATTGCAGTCCTACCTTGGTGGCATTGACAGCAATCTGGTTCCAGGGCAGCAGATATCCGGTAAATCCAAGTACCATTGTGATAACCAGAAGAAGAACTCCGGCAATCCAGGTAACCTCGCGTGGTTTGGTAAACGCTTTCATAGCAAAGGCTGTGATCAGATGAATGGCGGCAAAAAAGATCATGCATGATGATGACCATGCGTGCATGTTTCGGATGAGCGCACCAGCGCTTACGTGGTTCATTATGTATTCCACAGACAAGTTGGCATCACTGACTGTGGGCTCGTAGTAAAACAAAAGAAGCAGACCGGTGATTACCTGAATGACAAGAAATAAGAATGTGAGCCCTCCCAAATAGTAGGCCCAGCTCATTCTATGCACTGGAACAGTCTTTTTCTGCACCATGGACTGGAAGTTCATTTTCTCGACAGGAAAGCGCTGAGCGAGAAAGTCAACCGCCGTGGTAAGCATTTTCATCAAACTGCTCCTGCAGTCTTTTGTATGTAAACATCTGCGCCTTGCTGCTTTGCATGACCGATGTCTCCGCTGATTTCTCCGGCTGCTGATCGGCTGGCCAGTACTTTCTTCTGTTTATCCATGAGCACCCAGCCCAGGTGCGGCAGCGGCGTTTTGGCTGGAGAATCAGGGGTTGGTGCGCCAGTTTTTATGTCGAAGTAGGACACATGACACGGACACAACACTTGTCCTTTGTCGTTAGTTTGATTGCCGACGGTGCAACCAAGATGCGTGCACTTTGCCGACAGCAAGTCAGGTAATCCATCGCTTCCTAAAAAGGCTAATGCCGGTCCCATGTCATAATCGATGAAATATTTTCCGGTGGTCTGATCGAGATCAGCTAGAGCCGCCACGAAGATGTAGTTATTATGTTCGCGCTCAAGCTCAAGTTTTTCCAGTGATAGTGTTTGTTCAGAGTATTTGACGTGTGCTCGAAGAATGGTTGTTTCCTCTTGCTCTGTCAGCCTGGGACCGAAGAAAAAGCGAAAGACCTTATCCAAAGCGCCGATCGACAATAAGACTAATCCTGCTGCGACAGCAATTCCTCCTTGCAAGAAATGGCGTCTTGCCTCGTCGTTCAGCGGCGTCTGCCCTGATTCGACAGTCGCATCCTCGATCTTACCTTTATCGTCGTCTACCATTGTTGACCAAACCTCCCCACACTTCTCAGTTCGATGCAGTTCGATGCAGGCGAGACGGCTGCGCTGCCGGTCCGCAAATCTACCATTGTAGATTCTCTAACTCCAGCTTTTCAAGACTGAAGGTGTCCTTCCTGAAAGGAGCCTCCTTTGAGTTCACCCAGCTGTCCGCAACACCATTAAATGCCCCAGACCAGGCACCGGATAGGATACCAGAAGGTATCCCGAGACAGCCAGCCGAGAGATAGGCCAACGGCTTGGGGCGCACTCCACCGAGGTCATATGCCTCTTTCGTGCGCTTCACGATTTCTGTGTGTGTGCAACGAACCCAGGCAATCGGAGTTCCAACGGCGGTGCCAACGGCGAAAGAAACCAATCTTATCGGAAGATGAGTGACGAATGATCTCGTGGTTTGGGTGGTTTTCGGACTTTTTGTTGACGGATCCGCAGGTGAGCTTGTCGCCGGCGAAGTATCTGCTTGCGCAGACATTGAAGAGAATATGAGACCCAGAACAAGTGCAAGAAGTAGTGGCAATCTACTTCTCAGGGCTCCTGTGGGCTGTGGTGATTCAGGGCTGGTTGCTAGTTGCATGATCGTTTTTAACTCGTTCTCGGCACTGCAGATGGTGGCACTATGAAGGATCAGAGCTTGGCTGTCCACTTGGAGGGATCGTAAATAGCAAGTTGCTTCTCGACGCCGGCAATGTCGTTGACAAAAGATTCGAAACCTGTGTCGCCGAGGATATTCTTTTCTTCGAGCTCAAAGGTTCCAGCTAGTTCCTGTAGCTCACTCCTTCTTTCCATGGCGTCAAAGGAAGGGAAAACAACCGTGTCTTCCCAGGCTGCGTGGTATCTATACATCTGCCCGAACGAATTTAGATATCCGGCTAACTCTGGACCGACCTTTCCAGTTTTGGCCAACTGAGTTATACGAGCGATAAGTTCGTGGCCGGTACCATGTTGAACCTTTAGCTCCTGAATGGAAGAAAATTCGATGTGAGCTTGTTCCATCGGTTTAAAGATGTATTTCTCCTCCATAGTTTCGTGAAATTCCTGCAGGTAGTGGTGAATGACCGCCGTGGTCTTCAGAATGAGAGAGGGCTCGGTCTCTTGTTGTTTGGCAAGGCGTTGACCGACGACATCGTAAATGATAATGGCCCGCATCAGCAGTCCATGCCCACGCATAAGCGTCTCAATGGAACCGACAGCTTGGGAACGTTCAGCCTTTGCGGTGGCGCCAGGTACACCAATCACAGAAAGCAACGCCACTGTGGCTGCCGGGGCATAAGAAAGAAACCGTCTGCGATCCATAATCTCTCCTTGGACTAACTACTGTTGTGGTGTGAGGCTGCGTATAAAAGCAATCAGGGCATACAATTGATCATCGCCAATCCGATCTTTGGCATATGCAGGCATTGCAGTACCAGGCACGCCCCGGCGAATGAGCTGGAGAATTTGCGCATCCTCCGGATACTTAGCGAGGAAGCCTGCTCCTTTAATTGGCTTGGCTGGGTTAATCAGATTCTCACCGTTGGCATGGCAGGTAAAGCACTGCATTTGCGTAAACTGCTTTTGCCCTTCGGCTATTCTTTCCGGCGACGGAGGTTGTTTGGCAGCGCCGATGGCCTGTTTCAGTCCTGCCGTTGTTGCCGGAGGCAGAGGATTAGTCGGTGGTAAAGTCTCCGGTGCCTTAGTCGCAGATCCACCGCCGGGAGCGGTTGGCACTTCCCAGGGCATGCGATAACCAAGGCGGCGGAAGATGTAGCCCTGGCGATTGAGCTGAGGCCAGGCAGTGTGGCAGTAGGTGCAATCGACGTTGTATTTTCGAGCAAAGGCTGGCACCGCCTGTGCCCTTGGTCCCTTTTCCAGATCCTTTTCACGCAAGACTGGACATTTGTGGTTACTTCCTGAAAGCAATGGTGGGAGAAACGCGCACAACAGAGCCATTCCGATACTGATACCAAGAAACCGTGCTACACGATCTGAGAACATATTTGTGCCTGAATTCTTTCCTGTTAAGTGTGGGAGAGCCATGTTTACCAGATAGGCCAGAAACCGAGAATCATTCTATGCGACGGCACCACACCGTGTTGCCCAACCAGCTGATAATCAAGGGTTACACGTAACTTCGCCTTGTTCGGCAAGTGAAAATCGATTGCCTGTCCAGCGCTGAAGGTAAAGGTTGTGTTGTCATGGCTAGTGTCGTTGTAACGGAACTGGTCGAAGCGCAAGATGTTTGTCACATACGAATTAACTGGTATGGCCACTAAATCGAATGTGTAACCATATCCGGTGGTGTGCTGTCCCGGAATCGGTAGGGTCGGGTCATCGAGGTTGCGGTGCTGATGAAATGCCGTGAGACCGAAACTGGGATTGAGGCGAACAAATCCTTTCCTGTCCTGAAAGGACTTATTTATCCAGCTTGTCCAGGAAACGAAAGGCGAAGGCTGTGTCCCTATTATGTTGCCTGTAATTGCGCTTGTATTTCCGTTGTAGGCTGGCGTGTTACCCATAGTAAGGTTGCTCTGGATGCCTGAGATACCAGTTTTGCCGATCAACTTCTCCACGGTCAAACCAACCCCATATCCACGGGTGTAAGTGATGTTGGGGTCCTGGCTGCTGCTTGCCCCGGGCTGCCAGTAGCCAAACACTTTGCCAGTAGTCCAGTTCATTCCAGTTGCCGATGCTGAAATCATCTTCGATGTACTCGTGGGATCCCAGCCGTTGATTGGTGTGTAAACGCCGGGGAATGTCTGGGTGATTGTTCTGTCTGCTCCGCCCCAACCTGAGTTCTCAAAGGCGAATCCCTGACCACCCTGGAGCTGAAAAAAGGACTTGTCATTTCCGTAGTTTGCCAAGCCCTGGAATAGTTCGAAGTGTTGAAAGAAGCCCTGGTTGTTTACTAGAGGAAGCCCTTGTATCCACATAGACAGGTGCTTCGTAATCGGGCCAACCGCGTACAACGACATGTTGGTCTTTCCATATGTAGGTAGCCAGGGCGAATGACCGGTTCTATCCCACTCGATGGTTGGATTGTAGCCAACAGCAAAATAGTCTTGCATCAACCTGACTGGGCGCAAATCAACACTGCCTTCCGTCAGATCTTTTTGCAGATGTGGATCGAGCTGGAACGTTTCCACAATGTTTGACTTCAAAATGTTTCCAAACGTTCGCTTTGACTTAGTAGCTGAGCTGCCTGTGGCGCTGGTGATGACGCCTGGCGTGTCGGTGGCGCCAGTGGTGCTCATGGTGACGCCAGGAGTGTCCGCGGTACCGGTGGCACCAGCGCTGCCAGTCGGAGACTGCGCGTCAGCGATCGCCCGATTACTAGTCTCACCGGGTGTGGCTGCTGTTTTGCTGTCAATACTTTTCTCGCTGGCGTTAACTGCAACCGAATCAGATGTTCCTGGCAATTTGTCAACAATCGAATCTTCCGGACTGCCACTCTCAGTCTTGATCGGTTCCCTCAATAGCGGCTGATCAGTAATGATATCGCGGTGAGTCGTGCTATCAGTCTCTGACCTGCCAGCATTAGATACGGTGGCACTTGAAGCATCGACATTTTGTTGCGCGAATACGCAAGAACAGCAGATCAGGAAAAATAGTGTGAGAAACGCAATCCTCGATCCAAGACTATGAATACCAAATACTAAATCTGAATACGGTTGGAGAATTGACTTGATCGTCGACATTGTCTGGTTCAGTTGCTAGCGGATCGGAAAGAGCACAGAAAGTGTTGCTGATGAGCCTGGTACTGCAGATGGTGGGCAGTCAAGTTTGGTATTACAGTTAATCTGCTATCACACAGCTGAGCTTAGTATTACAGTTGAGCTTAGCTATTACAGTTGAGCTTGATGTTGCTCATTTCAGAGTCTTGCAATACTTATACAGAGCGTCCAACGTCTGCGCATCATTGGCAATCTTTGGGGCAGGTTGCATGGCGCCGCTGGGCTTGAGGAGATACTCTTTGAACTTGTCTACGGAAGCAAGCTTTGCTGAACCTTTTACTGGCTTTTTGGGGTCGACAATGTTGCCACCGCCGGCATGGCAACTGGCGCAATTTCCCTTGAAGATTTGCTCACCATTTGGTGCGGCTACTGCTTTTGGGCTGACAAACTGTGCCAATACTGTTATGGCAATGAGCAGCGCCACTGGTGCTGCCGATCTTATGATGGTGGTAAGTTCGTAAAAGTCGTTCTTCATGGAAGTCCTCAGGGGGTCACTGAAAGAGCATAGCCTCTTGATTATTGAGAAGACAATCATTCGATCGGATGACAATCAAATCTTGCATTTGTTTCGCCTTATCTGCGCTTGTACTCATCCGTAAGATGGATGCGGACCGTTCAATTCCAATGGATGATGCAGAGGCAGGATCTTCTCGATTCCCGGCGATGTATTAGCAGAAACCTGTTCACTGGAGACGGCTTGCACAGCAGCAACGCAATCAGCGGCAACGCGAACGGACCGGAGTGTCCGATTACGAAAATGCTCTCCTTAATGAGCGCCAAATGGACAGTGGAGATTTTGCGAGAACTCTCTTTTGGACCAGTTCGCACCACTTATTTCAGAAAGGCTATTCCAGGATTGAGCATGAAGTCGCTGCAGGAACGCCTTCGAGATTTAGAGAAACATGGCATGCTTACCCGCACCCGCTACGATGAACAACCGGCCAGAGTTGAGCACACTATAACTTTGCTTGGTCAGAGGACGGCTGAAGTGATGGTGGCACTGAAAGAGATCGCTAGCCAAATGGAAAAGGTCACTTGTATTTGCCCGATGGAAAGTTCTTGCTCGGCGATGTGTCCAAAGCGCACAACGCCGGAAACAGCTGAGCGCAGACGTGGGCATCGATGAGATAGCAACTTGATTGACTGAGAAACTACAAACGGATTCCATGCGCTGACAAATGAGCAATGCCCATGCAAAAATGGCTGTGCTGTCCCCCGTAAGCTCATAGAGAGCTATTCTTAACGCAGCCATTTTTTGCAAAGCATGCTTTAGTAGCTTCTGTTTGTCGATGATTCTCCAGCGGTTATCTGTTTATAGTCTTACTCAATTCGCCAATAATTCCATCGGCAAAAGGAATGAGAACCCAGAAGTAACCATGTGAATTGAATTTGGTCGTTTGAGAATGCCTGGGCAAGTCTAGGGCTCACCGGCAAAAACCAAATAAGTTGAACGACTTCTTCTTTTCGGTCGTCTCTGCTGGGCTTACGGAAAGTATCCGTCCCTTGAACTCAACGTTGTGCATTCTTTCTACAGCAAGTTTGGTCGACTCTGCCTTAGCCATTTTGACAAAGGCAAACCCCCTGCCACGACCGTTTTTATCCTTGAGTATTTCGACACGCGAAATACTGCCTACAGCCGAGAAAAATCGAGATAATTCATCCTCAGTTGTTTCTAATGGCAGATTGCCTATTAACATCGTCTGGTCTCCTGCTGCTTGCAAAGTTGCGCAATTGCTAATTTTATATTTATCATAACTCTGTGAGCCCGTCAAGCCATTGGAAGTGCCCTTGCTTCAGAAAAACGGGTGTTTATCACCCTTTCATTCGCCAATTTGCTCCACGTTCTCGCCCCAGATAACTGTTCAAATGAATCTTCTAACTTGGCCGTTTCCAATCGGCACTAATTTTCGAAGCCATTGAGGATTCAATGTGCTTAGTGGAATCGAGTTGGCGAAGGCCAGATCAGGGTCTACAGCTGGCTAAGAGTTTCCTGAAGATCCACTAGATGATTGTTGAATATCTCTTTTGCGACATCTAGCAATTTGAATACAGTTGGATCGATGCAGGAGTAATAGATATTGTTGCCCTGTTTTCTCGCCACCACGAGTTGCTTAGCTTTTAACACAGCCAACTGCTGGGAGACGTTTGGCAGCTCAACTTCCAACCGATCTCGAATCTCGGATACTGTAAGTTCCTCGGTTCGCAACTGATCCAATATCTTGATGCGAATAGGATTGGCTAGCGCTTTGAAGAACTCTGCTTTGAAATTTACTAGTTTGTCACTGGTTAACACGACGCTTCCTGCAATCGGAAGAACTTTCTTGGCATGCACGCGATTTGGAGACATTGTTCTATTCCGTTCTGCAGGGAGTTGGCAGGTTGTATGCGCAGTATAATAGCGATTGCGAAAGTCTGCAAATTACCTCACTACGCTATTAGGTATGACTTTCTCACCAGGCTGGTGATCTTTTTTTGGATCTTGTTTTGAAGAACTGCACCAATCGAAGTAGTTGCGCATCGAAGGCTACTTGTTGTTCGCCCTCCAACGGATACTGAGGAAGTTCTGAGCATTCAAAGAATTTGGACACCTTCTATTTGCATAACAAATAGGTCCTCTTGCCTCTTCCATTCAATCGCCAGCACGCCCACTCCAGACGCATTGGCCAAATGCCGGACACGCTCAGTGATCCAGGAGATTGCTCGGTCAGTCTGAACGTTCTTTACACTCTTATCCATGGGAAATCCTCAGAAACCATGCCTTCGTTCAACTCAGTCTGTGACAAGATCTCCATCGCATCAGCGATTTCGATTTCATTTCGGCGAAGAAGATTCTGCAGTCGCAAGGCTTCGACTATTGCCTCAGACGAAACTATTCCAACCTGCAACAGCACACGCCCTAAACGCAGACCATGTGATTTGGACAGCGCTAATGCAGCTGACAAATGTTCGGCATTTACTTTTTTCGCGGCAACAAAAAGTTCACCGAGTTTGTGAGTTGAACCTGGTTGGCAGCTTATGCTGAGCCCTTTGAGCTTTCGTTCCAGTGCCTGGGCATTGAGGGCGTGACAGGACTGCGCGGCTACGTAAGGATTTTTGTGCCTCGCCAATGCCAATAGAATGTCTTCGCAGACATCAAGCTGTGTCGCAAGTCCCAAACGAAGTAACCAGTCAGTATCAACAGAAAGCCTCTGCAAGACATCCGATGGACATTTCCGATTCAGTGCCGCAGCCAGCCTCACAGAACCGTCAGTATCCACAGCCAACGAACGGAGCACTTCTGCTGGGGTCGTGTCGCTCGCTGCCAGAATGGCCCGAATGCGACTGGATGAATGTTGAGCCAGCGCCTCCACATCAATACAGAGATTAGTCGTTTCCCTGCCAGACACCTTCCAATACCCGTTGTCCACGTTAGCAATTGCACAATTGCGCAACTGCTTTAGTTATACAATCCCGGACTCTTTTTGGCAAGATGTAATCAGAAGAAACAATCACTTTGTCACTGGTTTGTCCCGTGATCAATGTTTGATCGAAATTGAAGGAGTTATCATAGAGTGTGCGTCTTGCTCGGTTTCTTAGTTGTTGTCCTCAGCACTTCAACGGCGCAATGAGCATGACTGCAAACCTCTTCAGAAACGCTGCCAACAAAAACTCTCCCCACTAAGTTGCGTCCGTGAGAACCGATGACAATCAAGTCTGCCATCCACTCTTCAGCCTCGGCGATAATTCGATCAGAAGCACGCCCTTCTAGTATTTTGTAAGTGGCCTGCTCGCCAGTACAGCGAATAATTCGCGCAACTGCAGCCTCTAAGATCCTGGCCGCTTTCACCTTAAGCTCAGCATCCCTCAGTAACAACTCATTGTAGACTTCAACCGGTTCCGTGGACGAGTACAGGTAGTCGTTGCTGAGGACGGTAACGCACTCGAATCTTGTATTTTTCGGCCACGTAAATTGCAAGACATGGTCGATAGGATCTTCCCAATGCTCCCAGACATTCATGGCAATCAAAATGCCATGACGTTCTGGCCTGGCAATTTCAGAATGTCTGACAATGCGCACCGGCACTGGTGAGGTTCGCAAGACTGCATGAGAGACGCTGCCCATCAAAAATTGTTGGATACCACTGTGTCCCTTTGAACCCATGACGATCAAGTCTGCTTTGAAATCTTGCGCCGCTTTGACAATCAATTCATCTGCATGACCTTCCAGCACTTCAGCAATTACATCGACGTGAGGATGTGCAGCCATCAGCTTTTCTGCACAGTCAACAAGCTGCTTAGAGACCTGCGCGATCTCCTTTGCCTTCATTGCGCCAGGAACAGCCAGCAGTTCTTGGGTGACAACGGCGGTGATAACTTTTATCTGCGTGCCGGGCGCCCAGCAACCATGGATAACTGATTCTATTGTAGCTTGGGAACCGCTTGAGCCGTCGGTAGCAAGTAATATTTTCACGCTCAGACCTCCAACATCAACCCTGAAATTCAAACTGCTTGTGATTGATCACAGCTTGAGCACTATCTCAAACACACCGACTTCATTTAAAACCTGCTGCATCTCCAATCTACATTTCTTAAAAACATTCAGCATCTTTTGATTCTCTGGCAGCACAAGAGCCGTGAACTGTTTGATACCTGAGGCTCGAGCCAGCTCAGTCAGATGGGAGAGCAAAAGCGTAGCGATTCCCAGCCCCTGGTAAGCCTCATCAACGGCAAAAGCGAGTTCAGCGCTATCAGGCAAATCGGGGGTGTTCAAAAGACTGCTCACGGCATTGATCTCGTTGAGGAATTTTGCGCCTTTATTTGTGCAAAGCATTACCGACTCCTTTCAATTTGACTGGAGCAGTTCTACTCAGAGTTCTGCCAGCCGCTAAAGCCACTGCATAATAGAAGGAGGCTCCCAATGCAAGAGTGTGCTCGTCAAAGTCAAATCTGCTGGAGTGCGCAGGTGAATCTTTCTGCTCTTCTTTCTTAGCACCAAATCTGACATAGCCACCCGCCACTTTTTCCAGATAACAAGTGAAGTCTTGGTCACCCATGCTTGCCTGACCCGGGTCAAGAACGTGTTTCTTTCCCAGCAACTCGATAGCGACTTTTCTGGCTATTTCTACGCTGTCCGAGTCGTTCAGGTGATATGGCGGTTCGACGACAATAGTCCCATTTCGATAATGTTCATCGAGATGGCCTGAAAAGATCATTGCCACATCTTGCAAAACTCCCCTGTCAATGAGAGCTTTTGCTCCCGTGCCCAACTCTTCCGCTGGTTGGAAAATGAGACGCACACTTATCGGCAGTGGCTGATGCATAGATAACAGCCTCGCCGCTCCCAATAACATTGCCGTGTGTCCATCATGAGCGCATGCATGCATACAGGTTTTTACGTTGGATGCGAACTCAAAACGACTCTCTTCCTGTACAAGCACTGCGTCAATACTAGCTCTCAGCGCAATTAAAGGAGATTCTGGTAGACCTTGAATATCAGCTATCACACCTGTGATTCCATCTATTCTTTGAGCTCGAATGCCCAGGTCAAACAGACGATCTATTATCAGCGAAGTGGTCTGTTGTTCGGTCCAGCTTAGCTCCGGATGACGATGCAGAGTGCGACGAATCGAAATCATCCAATTCAAGCAAGCTCCGTCAAGGTCATGTTGCATTATCTATGCCGCTCCCACTCAATGATTTGCCAATATACGACCATCTTAGGCAACATAGCCGCGGGGCGCATCATCTTTTAGGCGCATCTTCTCTGGTCATTCCAGAGAATTCAAACCTTCTTAAGGATGATGCCGATTTATCTGTGTGTTCAATCAACATTTAGATTGATGTGCAGTGCGTGCATACCTGCAAACATAAGTCAGGTACGCATTTTTCTGGAGAAGTTATGAAAATCCTTATCGCCATCGACGGCTCAGAGTGTTCTTTGCTGGCCCTGAATGCAGTGAAAGAGCGGCATTGGCCGATAGAAACCGAGTTTCGTATCATCACGGTAGTCGATCCAGCCACTTATGTACAAACTTCATTTGGTGGTACATGTGTCGAGCCCATGTTGCAAGTTCAAATCGAGTTTGAAAAGTGGTGCCGCCAACTGATCAACGAAAAGAAGGATGAGCTAAAAGCCATCTTTCCAAACAGTCCTATAACAGCAGACGTGCTCCTCGGTCCGATCGCCGGCTCCATTATTGACGATGCGAAACAATGGAGCGCAGATCTAATTGTGGTTGGATCGCATGGAAGAACGGGTGTGCAAAGATTCTTTCTTGGCAGCGTAGCTGAAAGAGTTGCCAGCCATGCGCCTTGCTCTATTGAAATCGTAAAACACAAACTGGATGCAGAAAAGAGCAAATCGGCCCACCAATCCGCGTCAGAAAGCATAAACGTGCAACCATGAATGCCGTCATAGCATTAGATCAAAGTGAATTTGCCAGGCAGATTGTAGACGCTGTAGTGAATCGTCAGTGGCCGGCGCATACGCAATTCAATGTTGTCACTGTCATAGAACCGCTGCAATGGGAATCCGTTTCCTGTATCGAATGGAATGAAGTTGCTGTGGAAGCTCTCAATAGACGAAAGCTAATCGCTCATGAGACTCTGATGGAAGCCAAACGGAGGATCTCGCAGGCAGTTGCCGGTTGCGAAGTTCACGTTGAGACCAGGCATGGCAGCCCACGTGATCAGATACTAAATGTTGCCAGTGAATGGATGGCTGACAAAATTGTTTTAGGCGCGCACGGCTATCACACACAGCTCACCACGCAGTCCAAACATCACGCACATCACCACTTCGCAGGCAGTGTATCGCGGGCGGTGGCATTGCGGGCACCGTGTTGCGTTGAATTCGTCAGGCTAAAGAGTATACCGGTCGATGAAGCTGCGCGGAAGAAAGAGAAAAAATCACACATATCTACAGGGAAGAAGAAATAGAGGAGTACAAATATGAAAATCTTAGTGGCGGTTGACAGCATCGACTTCAATAAAGCAATAGCTGATTTCGTCCTTAAGCACCAGTGGCAACCTGATTCGGTCTTCAGAGTCATTCATGTCATCGAGCCGGAATTCCCAGGCGCTGGTGTCAGCTTTATCCCATACCTGGACAGCGTCGTTGCAAATGACCGTCGCGAAGGTGAATCATTAACTGCCGATCTGACCAGAAGGATTTTTGCTGGAGATTTGACAGTTGAACTGATAACGGATGTGCTCGAAGGTCATCCCTGCGACAGAATTGTTGAAACTGCCAGAGAATGGAAAGCTGATTTGATTATTGTGGGCTCTCACGGTCGCAAAGGTCTAACGCGTTTCACTCTCGGCAGTGTCTCAGCAGCTGTGGTGGCTCTGGCTCCTTGCTCCGTTTTAGTCGTGCGCTTGCCTGAGAATACAGAGAAAGTACCGATCGGACAGGCAGAAAAGGTCGCCACCAAATGATTGATGGCCACGTTTTCTAGCTCCATCTGAGTGCATCAGCACTTTAGTAGCAGGAATTTCAAATCGCATCAACCGATCGGCTGATGCGAAATCGATTAAGACGTGGTTCGCTGTGGATAGCTGCCTGCAGACCGGGTGTTGAGCGAAATGGAAGAACGTTGCAAGAACTGCGCTTACTTATGCAAGAGACTGGACGCCGGCGATCAACCCGTCGGTTACCATTATGAGCACTTGAGCCCTGCTCAAGTGACAATGCTGGTGCAGATGGTCCTATTCGATCACCGTATCTGGCATCATTTAGAGGTAGTGGAGTCTGCACAAAGTACTGGCAATCAGCTTGTCGTGTTGATTAGAGCGCTGAGCCCACTACTGCTAGCTGAGGCTGATTCCGATATTGTCCTCATCCTTCAAGGTCAGATGCACGACTGTGCCCCGACAGATATCTGGTTACGCTGTGGAATGCCCGAAGAATACTGCGATCAATTACAGGTCGTTTCTGAATTCAACTCGATAGTCGATGAGGTCTTACAAGTGCTCGGCGATAATGACTGGCTTTTATCTAGCACGGGGATAGCAGCTTCGCCGGCGATATACGGCCCGTGAACGATGCTGACGATCACCATATGTAGACTCAATCGAGATGGGCACCTTCGCGGTGAAATCTGGTGACGATGTTTGGATCGGGGCAGACTTTAGACGAACCATCCGAGTAATCTAATTGGTTTAAGACGTAGCGGATGCTCTCCAATCTTGCCAGTTTTTTATTGTTGGCTTGGACGATGATCCATGGACTGAACGACGTGTGAGTTTTGCTGAACATCAACTCTTTATAGTGACTATATTTGTTCCATAATTCCTGGGCCTTATCGTCAATCGGACTAATTTTCCACTGCTTGAGAGGATTAACTCGCCTGGAATCGAAGCGTGCCAGTTGCTCTTCTTGCGAAATCGAGAACCAGAACTTTATGATCACAATGCCATCCTCGTAAAGCATATGCTCGTATTCCGGCACTTGCTGCATAAACCGCTCATATTCTTTTTGAGTACAAAAACCATTGACTGGCTCTACGACGGCGCGGTTGTACCAACTTCGATCAAAAAACACTATTTCTCCGGCATTGGGTAGCTGCTTGCTGTAGCGTTGGAAATACCATTGACCTGTCTCTTCGTCAGTTGGTTTTGGCAGCGCAACAACTCGCATGGACCTTGGGTTCAAGTGCTCTGTAAATCGCCTGATGGCACCACCTTTACCTGCTGCGTCGCGACCTTCGAAGAGTATGGCCACTCGCCTGCCTTTTTCCTGCACCCAACGCTGTAGTTTGACCAGTTCAACCTGAGCTGCCACCAGATCTTCTTCGTATTTAAGTGTACTGGTCACTTCCTTGATCTTGATGTTTTTCGACCGCAGCAATTCCATCAGCCCGCGATTTGTGTTTATGCGCAGCAAATCTTCAGCATCCAGCTTTGTTTGCGAACGCTTGATCGGCACTTTGCGCACCGGAATTTCTGCTACAACTGCATGATCGGAAAGCTCCTGTGCCAACGCTTGAGCGAGCGCAGCTCTTGCTAACACGACACTTGGATTTGCCTCTTCTGCGATTTTTGGAGTGGAGGCTTGAGCTTGCCTAATGGGTTGCACCGAATCACGTTTTTGCCGCTTCATAGTCGCTCCTCGCAGGGTCTGGCATTTCTACTTTAGCAAAGATGGTAGGCGAAATGACAATTTCGCCAGTTTTGGTGATATCGCCCCTGTTCTACGGGCGTTGAGTCAGGTCTATAAGTAGACTTTTGTTCGCTTAAATCCCAGCTGCCATGCGGCTTAGATTTTGAATAATCTCGTGCGTCAGCCTGTCGATCACTGTAAATTGAATACAGTAAAGGAGTACGCAAATCAGGGCAAAGGAAAGAGCCATCGTGGTCAGGATATTTGCATAATCCTCAACGGCAGTTCCCGCTGGTCAGCATAGAACTTCTTGATCGACTTAAGTGCATTCGCAAACATATCTTTCACTTTGGCCAAGCTCCAGTATCAAGCGGCACCGCCTATAGTATCAAAGTTAAAGTTTCGTTGTTCCGAGCAATATCTAGTTTTCAAACAGCGTTTGACATTTTATTGTAGTTAAGCGTCTAAAAATGAGCATCATCTTTTAGATTGATTGGATGATTGCCGGCAACCCGAACGACCTGCCCCGAATAACTATCATCGGAACATATTTACACGCTTTTCGTCAACTTTGCCAGTTGTGTGAGGCGGAATTTTGACGATCATCCGAAAGACTGATTCTATCGGCACCGGCCATAGATCGGCAATTGGGATGGCGCCATCATGCACTTGACTTGCCAGACTTTGATTGTAGCTGTTTACCCACAAGAGAAGAGATAGTCATGCTCGACTTTGTAGAACCGGCGTCGTCAGACGTGATATTGAAAGCGTCACAAACCCTGTGGCCCGTTTATGCCAAGGCTATCCGGCGAAACCTGTTTCTCCAGGTTTCCGAAGAAGTGTTAAGCATCTTTCGAGCTCTCAAGGACCGGCCGGTACTTATTTGTCCGAACCATTCGGCGCACGAAGATCCCGCTGTCATGTTCATTTTGTCGACTATGGTGAATGAACAGTTTCGATTTCTGACCGCACGGGAGAGCTTTGGCTCAAGAAATACCTGGTACTCAAAATGGCTTCAGAAAATAGGCTGTTATTCAGTCGAACGAGGTGTACCAGATGTGCATGCGTTCAGAGCAACGAGAGATCTTTTGATTCAAGGACCGAATAAGATTGTCATCTTCCCAGAAGGAGAGGTAACTCATCAAAACAATTACCTGAATGAGTTTGAGAATGGAACAGAACACATCGGTTTATCGGCCGTAGAAGAGCTAAAGCGAGAGCATCGCTGTTCAGCAATTTTCATTGTGCCGTTGGCACTGAAATACAAATATGTAATTGACGTGCGGCAGGAATTGGCTGAGGCGATAGGGAGCATCGAGGCTGCACTTGGATACGAGTCTGCACTTGGATATCAGAAGGACTCTGGTCAATTTTTGAAAGAGCGAATTCGCAGTGCTTTCTTTGTCATGCTCGCGGTTCTGGAGTCGGCGCACAATTGTTCGCCGCCACCGGAGGCAAGTTTTGAAGAGAGAATGACCGCGTTGCGAGCACACTTGATTTGCGAAACCGAATGTTTCTTGCATGTCGAGTTGCCCAAGGATTTACCTCAATTACACAAGATACATATGCTGAAGAATAACTTCGCTCAGAAAAGCTGGTGTCACGAGGACAAACCGAAGTTCGTCCACTTCCGTTGCTCTCATTGTCCGTCAGACCTGGAGAGAATCTATTATAGGCAGCTCAAACGGGCCACTAACTTCCTGGCTCTGGGCAATCACAGTTTCAATCATGAACTCACACAAGAAGAAGCAGCGGAACTTATCAGCATTCTGCAACAGGAGATCTTGGGAAAGGTATCACTGAAACGCCCAGAGACAATATTTATTGGTGCGGCGCCGGCTATCGACCTGAACGACTTTAGCGCCTTCTTTGAGAAAGATAAAAAGAGCAGCATACAGGCAGTCAAATTGGAGCTGGCGCATCGACTGAACGAAAGGCTCCTGACTTTGGAAGAGAATGAAAGAGTCGTACCTGCGTCATTCAAAAACGGGCTGACTTCGCTTTCATAAGTAACAGGTGCAAACGACGAAGACATGCCGTAGCGCATTACCATATTGCGAGCTATCGTTGTCGCCTTCCTCAATCGTCGGATGAACCGGTAAATTCACGACCAAATATGATTTCTTCCGCGGCTCTTCCACCCATGAGCGACAGTACCAGCAAATCGTGAACATTGGAGGTTGATTCTGCAGGATCTTTGTCTTACTCGGCAGCTACTTGAAGCAGCAATTTTTCTGCTTTCAGCCAGTTCTCAAGGGCGCAGCCATCAGCGTTATGTGACAGCACCCAGAGATCGTATGCTTTCTCTGCAATCTCTTCGTGCGAAGTGGTGCGAAGGCGGCGAGCAGATCTTAGTTCCGCTGGTGCCAATGTTTGTTCTCTCTCTATCACAGTGTTCATCTTCTAGTCCTCTCTCGTATATAAATGGATGTCTTGTGCGCTCATTCAGGTTCGTCAACTCACCCGGTGAAAACTGGTTCCAGTTCTTCTTCGGCAACCAAAGATGGCTGATAAAGCGGTGGTCGGATAATGACGACTGAGCACGGAACTTGCGCGGCAATAGCCCTGGATACACTTCCCGCAGCCAGATTGCCGTCATGATGGGTGCGTGAGCTGTAGCCCATAACCACCATGTCTGCCTTCCTAGTTGCCACTAGATGTATAATGGCATTGACAGGGCAATCGTAGAGAATCGTAGTCGTTACATCTGCCACTTTAATAAATGATTGAAGTCTCTTCTTTAGTTGGTTGAGAAAGACCTGCACACCAATCTCACGCTCCTGCGCCTGGTGCAGGGGATCAATGGCGTGGAAAATGTCGATCTTTGTATTCGGTGGGAAATGGTAGTTGGCCACAAAATCAAGAATAAGCTTTGCGTCGCTTTCGGTTTCAACTGGAATAAGGATTTTCATTTCATCAACTCTCAGGGGGGCTATCACGGAACGTCAAATCGTTTGAATCGGCCATGCGGACGAGATTTCTTTGTCTGGCTGAATCGCCTGGCTCAGCCAGACAACAAAAAACGGCCGTAAGCCCCATTCTTGTACAAGCTCTCAAGAGAGTTATGCCCGGGTCCGGCCGTTTGTTGGTTCAATGGGATTCATTTATTCTGGTCTCACCCTCCTTTCTAGGTCCTCTTCCCGCCCATGTCTTTTTTGTTTTAGTTCCTTTCCATTCGCACTCTTATTGTAGACAACGTCTGGTCAGGCGGCATCATCATTTGGATTGATTTGGCGGGGACTTGGATATGGCAGCATCTGCTCCTTCTAAAGGCTGATCGATTTCTCACATCAATCGTCCTTGCGATCAATTCGCAGTGCCACCAATAGTGGTCTAATTGAGGCAAACACTGGTCGAGGAGCGCCACGCTATGACATTCAAAAATATTCTTGTCGCATTGGACGGTTCTAAAAACAGCCAAATAGCGGCCGAATACGGCTTTTGGCTGGCAAGCGCTTTAGGGGCTAAGTTGGCCGGACAGCATGTGGTTGATCCTCGACTGGTAGATCTGTTTATTGAGCCGCAGTTCGCTGAAGAGCTGGGTTACCAGGAGTTCACCAACAGTTCTGACAAGGTGTTCAACGCCCTGCGCAAGATAGGCAACGTCATTCTCGAGATGTTTGCCACCGAGGCGATCGGCAGGGGGTTGAGGACCACTGTTTTCCTGGATGAAGGATCAATTGTTGATGAAATCCTCAATTATGCAGGAGAGTTTGATTTATTGATCATGGGACATCGCGGCAAAGAACAATCGAAATTACCGACCCAGTTGATGCTCGGTTCGGTTGCGGAAAGAGTAGTCGTCGGTGCACCAGTGCCGGTGCTCGTCTCCGTTCAACCAGTACACATGCTGTCTCAAATTCTTGTTGCTTTTGACGGCAGCGAGCCATCCCGCGGTGCACTATTGATGGCCGAACACCTGGCCAAAGAGACAGAATCTAAATTGAAAGCTGTGACGGTTATACCTGATGCCACCACAAAGGCGAAGATTCACGCGAAAACATTGATCGACGAAGGTCAATCGCTTCTGCGAGAAAAACACGATGAAGAAGTTTTCCAGATTAAGGAAGGTGCTGTAGCGAAAACGATTTTGGATTACGCCGGCTTCTCGAACAGTTTATTAGTGCTGGGTGCATACGGTTACTCTGATCCGGAGGAAAATGTGTTGGGTAGCACAACCACAAGAGTAATCCGGCAGACAAAAACAAGCGTGCTTGTGTACAAACCGAAGCTGAAGAAAGCTGCAAAACAAGAGAGCGAATTGTTGACACGAATCTCCAAATGATTAGACCCATGAGGTTGAGCATGAAAATATTGATTGCAGTAGAGGACAAAGTCTTCGGAAAAGCACTGGCGGATTTCGTCATAGACCACAAGTGGCCTGAAGACACAATGTTCAAGATTATCCACGTAGAGGAGCCCTTGAGCTTTGCCAGAAGTCATGATGGATTGTCAAAAGGGGAATTTGAGAGTTATCTGGAAGAGCGCCGTCGATGCGGAAAAAGTTTGGTTATGGGTATAGGCACTGCCTTGCGCATGAATTTCCCCAGTGCTAATGTGGAGGAAGTCGTGCTGGAAGGACATCCTAAGGAAGTTATTTTGGATACGGCTGCTGAGTGGAAGGCAGAATTGATTGTAATGGGATCACACGGCAAGCGCGGACTGGAACGGCTGCTTCTTGGCAGCGTCTCTCAGGCGGTTCTTGCTCATGGCTCATGTTCGGTAGCGATCATCAGAATTCCGGCGCAACTGACAGGCGATGAAGAAAAAGAATCCGAAACCAACAAGAAGCACTCATCCTTGAGATCCGTGATTTTGGTATAGGGAGAGAACATTTGACGGCCAGAATCTGGACTTTCTCTGTGCTTCTCAACTGCAGGTGGCTTGTGAATGGTACCGCATCTCGTGCGCAAACCGGCAAGGAGACTATTGACCACAGTAGAATCGAACCACATCATCGACTTTATCATGCAACTGCCGCAAGCCAGGGCAAAACGCTGAAATCTCACCAAATTTTCTTTGCTTTGCTAACATGTACGCCGACTGAGCAGAAAGCCTTGTGAAAATTCTTGTACGATGAAACTTCTGTCCGATTTTAAGCCGCCTAAACCGAACCTGGCTTTCATTAGCCTGTGCGAACTTCTGGTTCCCGTATATCTAAAGCTGGTAGATCATCTCACTTTCAAATTCTTGGATAGTCAGAGATCGAAAGAATTCTTGAAAGGCAAGCAGGTCGTCATCGTTGTTAATCACCCGGATAAGCAGGATCCGGTGGTCGTGGTCGCTCTTGCAAAATACATGCACGCGGCTCTCTACTACTCTGTTGCAGCAAGAGAAGTGTTTGATTGGAACTACGGTCTTCTTGGCTGGTTGTTTCAAAGGTTCGGCTGCTATTCCGTGAATCGAGGAACTATCGATCTTAAATCAATTCACACGACTCAGAGAATCGTGAGTCATGCCGAACACAATTTGGTCGTTTTTCCGGAAGCTGAGGTTACTGGCGACGACCTATTGGTGCATGACTTCAGTTCTTCGCTCATACACGTCCTTCTGGCAGCGCAGGACGAAGTGGCTAAGGAAGAATCGTCCAAGTCTGTTTGGGTACTTCCAGTTGCCGTTAGCTATAAACTCGAAACAGATCTGGACACCAGCGTCAACAAGACATTGAACACCGTAGAACGAAAACTCAATATTCATCCTGATCACACCGACGTAACTACACGCACCAGGGTCGCCATCGGCGCTGTGCTGCAAAATCTTTCAGAATACTATGGATTCACTCTGCCTGACCATCAACCGCAACATGAGCAGGTGGGATCATTAGTGGCGCATATCTTAGAACGAATTCGCGTATACAGAGTTGTCGCGCCCGGCAAAAAGCTATCGATGGAACTGCTTCTCCATCGCTTGCAGAACGATCTCCGCAAGGAAATAGATACCAGCAGAAACAAAAGTCCCTTTCAACAAAAGCTGTGGCAAAATGCTTCGAAGATCTCAGTCCAATTCCTTAGCGACCTTGATCGCGTGGAGCGCCTGATGATTTTTCAGCGAGTCCTCAGCCTGCAATCATCACCAATCCAAATCTGCCGAACCGTAGATTTTCTCGAACGTGAAACTTGTGGGCGAATGACGAGCAAGGGGCGACAATGCGCATCTGTTTGCTTTGGTAAGCCTGTCGAGGTGTTACCTTATTTGCAGTTATACAAATCTAGCAAGAACTCAGCAGTAGACCAACTTGCTAAGTGCATCAAATCGGAGCTACAGTTAGCTCTCGATATTTCTCACGGATCTAATTAAGCCCTTCCTCGATTGATCGTCTGCTTAAAGATGAGCGCAAATTCGTTGCCGTGCCATCAGTACAAATGCGATCCGCTAAATCTAGAGTTGCTTTGGTTGTCGGACTGTCTCCAAACTGACCTGACGCAATAGTGCAGAGGCGAGCGATCACTCATCCGAAAGAGCGATGAACAAACCGATTTGTCGCACTAAAATAAAAACATCAAGCCGGTGCCAAACAGAGCACACTTCGATAACAAGATGAGCGGAAAACTCGGAAACCGCCAAAACAAACAAGCAAGCCATCGGCACCGGGCTGAAGCCTAGGGTGGCGCGCCTTCCTCACAGGCGCGCCACCCCTTAAATCCCGACCTGGTGCGCACCGGAACAGCTATGATTTGGGCAAAGCATAAGGGCAATTCTCAAGGAACGCCGCAGAGTGTGACCACTTCGTTGCTGCCTCGCAGTCGGTGGAATGTCATCGATCTGGTAACCGTAGTCAATCGCGAAATTATTCCTACCTACTACTTTTTTGACATTGATATGACTTCTGCTCAGCAATGGCGTTGCCAGTTGACAGGCCAAGGCGAGCACATTTCAATTACCGCGATCTTGTTAAAAGCAATCGCTACAGCCCAGATGGCGCATCCGATCAGCCGAACTTTCATGTTGCCAAACGGTAAGAGAGAATTATTTTCACACATAACGGCAGGCTTCACAGTTGAAAAATCAGTCGGCGATCAGCCGTGCGTATTTTTTGGTGTCATCAATGATGCTCAAAGAAAATCAATCACGCGTATAACCTCTGAACTGAACGACTATGCCGATAAGAATATCGACCAGCTTGCTCAGTTGTCGGTCGAAAACTATTTCAGCACAGTGCCGTGGATCGTCAGGCAGGTAATTCTCTGGCTTTGCAAGCGAAGCCCTTCATTGCGTCGGAAATATCTGGGCGCTACTTTTGGACTGAGCTCCCTTGGCAAATTAGGCGTCCAAGCCGTAATTGGCCCCTGTGTTTGCACATGCACTTTTGGCGTAGGCGCCCTTGAGGATCGCCCAGTTGTTGTAAATGGAGCAATTGAAGTGAGATCAATGTTGACGCTCACTCTTGGAGCGGATACCCGAGTCATGGACCTGGCAGAGGCGCAAGCGTTTCTTGCTGAAATAAAACGCCTGGTCGAAAGAGATATGGAGGAACTGATTGTCGGCGACGATTGTATTGAAGATAGCCCGTTTGCCGATCAAAGGAACAAAGGAAAGCTTCTTCAGTCTTTGGGATGATTTGGTGGAGCCAGATCATCAGCATACGGATGGAGGATTTGTCACGTGTATTAATGCAAGATGAGTGTGGTTCAGTCGCATCGATTTAGGAGTATCTGAAGTGAAAGTTTTGGTCCCAGTGGAAGATATCTTTTTCGGCTCAGCGGTAGCCAGCTTCATCGCGCGTCACCAGTGGCCGCCTCAGACAGAATTTCGAATAATCAATGTTGTAGACCCTTACTTTCTAGAGCAGCCTAAGCTCTTGCCGTTCGGATCTCTGATCGAATGTTCCCATGAAGACATAGTGCTCTACGCAAAGGATGTAGTGAAGCAGATTGCAGACTTGGTTGAACAGGCACTGCCCTCAGTTAGTGTCACTCATGAAGTGATCAAAGGGTTTGTCAAAGATCAAATTGTCGCCATCGCCAAAGATTGGCAGGCGGATATGATCGTCGCAGGCTCGCATGGGCGGAGCGGTTTCAATCGTTTCATTTTGGGAAGCACGTCGATAATTTTGATTTCCCAGGCACCGTGCCCTGTGCTGCTCGTTAAACCGGATGCCAAAACACTGAAACTCTGGGACACGATTGAATCGGATGCTGTTACGGTTAAGCCAAATGCCCTGAACCTGTTCAGAAAATACAACAACCAGGTTCGCAACAAGATTCTCATTGCCGTAGATGAAACAGATATGTCCGATCAGGTGGTGGATTTTGTCATCAACCACCACTGGACCGCACCAGCCAGTTTCAAATTGCTCAGTGTCGCTAAGCCTGCCAACGAATTGAAGTTCTTGCCGATAGCGACTCTGTCCGCACTCTATGAGGATGCGCTCAAGGTTCGAACTGGGTCAATGAGATCTCTGGCGCTTAAACTAAGAGACCACTATCACTTGCCAAATGTTGAAGAAGAGATCCTCCAGGGCGATCCTAAGAAGACTATTGTGGAAGCGGCAAAGCAATGGGGAGCAGATCTGATCGTCGTCGGCTGCCATGTTAGAGAGCCTCTCGAGAAGCTGGTCGTTGGCAGCGTATCTCTTGCCGTCTTGTGCACAGCACCGTGCTCGGTGCTTCTTTTGAGACAAAAGGGCAAAACAGGAAAGCTGCAGAAAAGTCCACTATCGACACAAGATCAAGCTATGTTTGTCGCCACACCATAGGCTGCCACACCACAGGTAAATACAAGAGATCATGCCTTCTAAATTTGCCATTCTTCTAATAGCACTGTCGATCATGCTCGCGCCCTGCGCTATTGCTGGCACACCAAGATTGAACATTCCCTGGAAGCCCATCTTTTCTGACACCGATCAAGACTTCACAAATAGTGGCAGACGGGAGGAGATAGAACTCAAATTCGCCTGTGAATTAGCACAAATTTCAGGCAATGAAGTAGAAATTCCGCAAGCGCTCGATAAACTTGCAGTTTTCTATTGCCGCAAGAATAGATTCAGGGATGCGGAACATATGTTCATCAAAGCAATCGACACTCTCAAGATATGCCGAGGCGACAACGATATTAAGGTGGCAACGGAGTATCAGCGCTTGGCGGTGATGTATCAGCGTGAAGGTCTCAATGAATATGAGGATGCAGCAAATCAATGTGCCTGGAATAGCATGAGAAACTCAGGTGCCGATGGCACTTTCGGGATGGCTGTCTTCCTCCACAATAGGGCCTGGATGTCTGCCAAGCGAGGAGCGTTTTCAGAGTCGGAGAGAGACTACAAGTCGAGTTTCAAAATCATCTCTGGCACCGTGACCGGTGACAACATTCTCTCAGCTCTTACAGCTAACAATCTGGCTGAAGTCTTGTCCGTGCAAGGGAAATATAAAGAAGCTGAGCATTGGTTCAGAAAAACAATAGCAATCTTGAAGGCGTCAGGCAGCGACGCACCCACTCTCCAACTGGTGATAAACGACTATCTGAAAGTGCTGGCAATGGAGCACAAAAAGCACGGTGTGATGCAAGCATATTCGGTCACGCCGTTACACTAATCTATGTTTCCTCCTAAAGCAAATGATCTCTTAATCGCGGCGGCCCACCGATCTACCTACATCGTTTAAACACATCCGTTTAAATCTTGTAAGAGGCACCAACATTCATTCGCGAGCATGATGCGGTCGCTACTGCGGGTTGCTTCCGCCCATTTGGTCACTTGCTCTATCCAGTGCTCATCGGTTACCACAGCTGCCGCGCTAATGTCCTTCAGGTGCTTGATCATGGCGCCAATTAATCTTTACTTTGAAGATACCAAAATCAAGACCATCGAAGCTGCGAATCTCTTTGAGAACACGTATTTTAGGGTGACTTTCCATAAACGCCACCACCTTCTGCGCCATTGTGTGGTAGTCATCGGCCGTTATGTGGCCGTCAATCATTACTTCCAGAGTGCTGGTCTCAGAATTTTCTCGGTATTCGAACATGACTTTCTCCGTCATGATTATGCTTGACTGTGGAACTTGCCTGGCGCATAGAGGCATCAGGGCTGGCGTTTCGAGGCTTGAATTTAGAAGACACGGATTCTTCATGAGACCAGCTGACCAGGCCGCACATCTTCATCAAACTGACCATGAGCCAAGATGGGTCGATTTCGAACGGGCGAAGGCCACTTCGAGCCGAACCGGGAAAGGCATGGTGATTATTCATCTCGTTTTAAGGGGTTCACTGCGACTGGCTGACTCCTCTTCTCTATCATCCTGGCGTTGATTAGCTAAGAACTCCTCAAACTTCCACTTGTTTTTCCAAATCAAAATGGCAGCTGCAATTGAGCCCACAGCAGTTAAAGCAGCGGCGGCTATGATAAAGGTGACGATCGAAGTGAGCAGAAACTGGAGACGATCCAGTTCTGTTCCTAAGGTGGCAAAGCGAGTGTCTAAGGTGGCAAAGCGCTTGTCTAACTCGCCGAAGCGATTGCCTAAGTCGCTAAAGCGAGTGTCTAAATTGACAAAGCGAGTGTCTAAATTGATAAAGCGACCGTCTAACACGGTGAAGCGATTGCCTAAAGCAGCGAAGCGAGTGTCTAAGGTAACAAACCGTGCATCTAAGGCAGAGAAGCGTGCGCCTAGGCCGGCGAGGTGAGCATCCACTGAAATCAATGGCTTCTCAATTCTGTGCACAGGGTCGTGTAGTTGTGTTATTGGATTTTTGAGATCGATAATTGGTTGCCTCAGTGTGCCAACTTCGTTCTGCAGCCTCTTAAAGTCAAGCTGCATGCTCTCCATCTGCTCCAGTGTGATACCAAGCTTTTGTTGCAGCTTACCGGCTTCTCCCTGAAGCTCTGCTGTCTGCTGTTGGACACCAAACAGTCGCTTCTCCAGCTCTATCAGTCGTGGTTGCAATCCATCAAGGGGAGCAGTTAAATTCTTGATTTGCTGCTCCAATCTCACCACTTCGCCCTGTAGGCGGACAACGGGTTTGAACAACCAGCTCCCACTATGTTTGCTTTTGCTGCGTAGCTCAACAGTAGGGCTGGAACTGTCGGCAGTACCATCCGCGCACCAGCATGACTGCACATCGGCAACAGCCAGCATGGCCAATACCACTGCAGGGGTAGCTAAACATTTTGGAAGGAACATGCGTTGGTTTCCAGTGCCACAATCGGATTGACGTATGGATACTACTACAGAATGAGCCATCATCAACCATACCCATTAATAGGCGACTTTTCACCGAAAGGCAAGGAACCTTTACTCCTACGGATCAGTCATAGCTACAACCGAGCGACATCGGTCGGTCAAAGCAACGACAACTCATTAGAGCGGAGAATTCTCATGCGAACACAAAGGATCAGATTTGTCTTGTCCGTAATCGGATTTGGAGCCATACTTGGGGCATGCAGCCAGGAAAATCAGATTGCAAACGATCGCAAGCATGATATAGATCAGCAAAAAAATGAGCAAAAGGTGATGATCGACCAACGCGGATCTGAGTTGAATGTCGCCGCAGAGCAAAAGCAGCAAGACGCATCACGAGCAATTGAGGATCAGAAAAAGCAACTCAAGCAATCTGAAGACGCACTCGACGCCAGGAAGAAACAGATCAGTGAACGCACCGAATTGGTCAAAAAAGACATTGAAAGACAGGTCGACACGGACAAAAAGCAAGTAGAACAGAATGCAGCCACCGTGAAATCCCAAATCGATGCTGCGGCAAAGCAGAATACTTTATAGATCGCCGCCCCCTAAGTAGGCGTCAACGTCCCACAAGAGCTGCAATGCAGAAGACACAACAACTCATTGTCATAATCGGCATCGTGCTCATCTTTCTGATGTCGCTTTATCCGCCCTGGGTGTACGTCGACGACGATAGCAAGACCCAGCATCATATGGGTTACGGTCCTATTTGGAAGCCACCCGTTGATCGCCAGCGCGATACAGCTGAACTCTTCGGGATCAAATTGCAGCTAAACGTTCAAACACGCACGGCAAATACTATAGATCTCTTCCGATTGATTATGCAGATTGCTGTTGTGTTCACAGTGGCAGGTGGCTCAGTCGTTCTGCTAAGGCGAGCATCAGCTTGATGCCCCGCTTAAGTCATCTGTGTTGGAATGAAGGATCATCCTTGAGGCCAATGAATTATCGGCCAGGATCGTAAACAATGACTGATATCAATGCGAAGGCGCAAGAGGTGATCTCGTGATCAGAATCGAAGAACTGTCCCAGCTGAAGAGCCAAATGGCTGCGGCAAGAATGGCGTATGGAGCCGGTGACTTCAATCAATGTGCTCGCAACTATAGCAAAACGATTGAGCTAGCTGAACAGGAAGGATTGGATGGAGCAATAGTGTCTGAAGCTTACACCGACTTGTCTGTTTGCCAGTCGGCACGCAGAGAATTCAAGGAAGCCGAGACCCTGCTTAACAAGGCCCTGGCTATTAGCCAATCAGATCCACACTGTGACCCGATTCTTCTTGCACGTAATTATCATGAGCTTTCTGTGCTCTATTGGAGAACAGAACGCGAGGATGGTTCAAGAGAGATGAACGATCGAGCTTTGGCGGCTCTGGAGAGTGCCTCGGAGAGTGCCTCGGAAAATGCCGCAGAACTGAAAGTTATGATCTTGAAGCACAAAGCTGTGCTTCTGGCAGACAATCAACTCTATAAAGAAGCCAACAAGCTTTTAGATACGGCTTTGGACATTTGTCTTAGCAGTCGGGATCTGGGCAAGAACTCCCTGGCTTATGGGCAGACACTGATCACCAAAGTTCTGCTGTGCGTTGACACCAAGAATTTTGAAGAGGCCAAGCAACTGTACTCTCAGGCCGTCCAGATCGTTGAAATGCATTGGGGGGTACACCATCCAAAGGTGGCTGACCTGTACGATATTTTCGCTAATCACGCCAAGGCCGCAAACAAAGAAGAGGCCGCTGAGTTTTTCCACAAGAAGTCGCAGACCCTACGCGATTGGATCAAGAATAGCTACAAGTGGTGATCTTCTTTTTTTGCTCGCAGGAAGCCAAGCAGGTTGGTCCATGCATCTAGGCCAGCAGTCCTAATAGGCGTAATAGTCTTCGGGAATCGTTTCGGTTGGGCGCCAGTCCAGTTCGCCTGCTTCTGCGCTTGTGTATCGAATGAATGCCTCAGCGGCTATGTCCTTGTCGCGAGTGGGCCGTCGCTTCCGGCTTGTGAGAACCCATTCACATGCCGTTGCGGGATCGATGGCACCGGATTTGGTGACCCCGAGCAACAGTACTAGAATGTGTTTGCACAGCAACCCTCGGTGATGTTATCTCAAGGCACCAAGAAGTGTAAGTCCGATGCGTTTGCTGCAGTCTCCTTTCATTCGATGCTGAACCTTGTTGAAGCTTCGGATCTGGTTTGCTAAATACAGCAAGGCGCTGTCGTTTGCGGATTCAATTTTGTTAGACGACCTGCAAGTCTGTCTTCTCTTGTACTTCATTAAGTACTCTAAGGGTGCTCGCTTGTGGACCCTTGTCTCCTTCTTCTTCAGCAAACTTGACCTCGGTGCCCAGCCGAAGTTTCGCAAATTCATGGTTGCTGACACTGTTGGCGTGGAAGTAAACATTCCGACCGTCGTTTGTTGTAACAATCCCGTAATCTTGCTCTGGCAACAGTTTTGTGATTTGTCCAAATTGCGCTTGGTCTTGCTCGTGCTCGTGCCTCTTCACTTGGTGTCGTCGGCGCTGGACATAATCTTCCAGCTGGCGCCTGGTGGTGTCAAAAGCATCTCTGAGCGCAGCATTTATATCTTCATATTCAGCATGGTTGCTTGGTTCACGATCAACAACTATTTCGCTGTCTGGCACGGTTATGTCAATTCGTATCGAGAACTTATTACCCTGAACATGATGGCGATGGGGAAGTTGGATAACAACCCGGCAGCTCATAATGGAATCGCAAAATGAATCAAGTTTCTCAGCTAGTTCTTGCACGCGCTGCTCTATCGATTCGGATCGCTCCATGTTTCGAAAAACAATTTGCAGAGGCAACTTCATCGGTTTCTCCCTTTTTTATTCATACAAGACTGTCTTGACGGAAGATCTTGACGGAAGTTGCTTGTTTTCACATGCATATTTAGGATGATCTGCACGGCAATTGGTCCTCCTTTAGGACGAGAAGCTCCGTGGGAATGTTTCGCGCGGCTTCAACTTTGACAAGCATAATGTGAGATCATGTGTTATCGAGCCAGAAAGAGGATCTGATCATGTCTGCTTTCTCAGGTAAGACGGAACAAGCCATTCGGATTAGTGCTGTCGCGTTTTTCATAGCTATCTGGCTTGCATTTGCAGCTCCAGAACTTTCTGCACGTCCTCTGCATAGAAAGCCGTCTGCAAGTTGGAAAGGAACGAGCGCCGGTTTCTCGATCAGCATGACACCATCACGCCTTTTGATTAGCAGCAACACAGGCACACGTGTGTTCGACTCATCTGCAATCTTTTTACTTTCCTACAAAAAAATGAGAATGTCGCCCGACTGCGACTGCCCTGGCGGCGTTACCCTGGAACAGAATTATAAGCTGCTGTCTGTGGTCGGTCCGCTCGTTAGTATCGAATACGAGTATTACATCGGTCGCCTCAACAAAGAGGGAAACGAAATCGGTGCACATCCGTCTATGGGTCGCGCTTTCTTCGTCATTGACTGCCGCAACCCAGGGAACATCGTTAAGCGCCTCGCCTACGAAGAATCAAGAGAAAGAAGCTCTTTCGCTTCTTGCCGCCTGGACAAAATATTTCCTCTTGGGCAGTTGCGCGCAGCCTTAACTAAGTCGTTCGACGTGGAGCTCGAACAAACAAGCAAAATGAACTTCAATCAGTTTAAGGACTACGTTAGCCATATCAAGTGCGATTATGTTGATCCGTGCACAGACTTCGCCTTTTCGAAAGTTGTTGCTGATTCTGTAATCGTGAACGTGGGCATTGGAGGGCCCGGAGCGTCACATGCCACATTACAAGAAACTCCGCTAACCCTGGCTATTCCAGCTAAATACAAGAAGGAATTCGAGCTTGCACGCTCTGGTAGAGCTGGTTTTCTGGAGTCGAATCGTCCAAGCGTGTTGCGCTCTTTATCCACCACACTGAAGCGAGCCCGCTAAACCAGATCAGGCGCTAGGTCTTGAAAGAACTCAAGGATTCATCATAAGCTGTTTGATTCTGAATAAATTCTTCGTTAGTTTGTACGCGCGTAATTTCAACTGAGCAACGGGCATGGGAAGCCACTGCCTCAGAGACAGTGCCGAGGAACAGTCCTGCCATCATCTTGCGTCCGCGTGAACCCATAACGATCAAGCCGGCTTGCCATTTTTCTGCCGCCTCAAGAATGCAAAGCCGCACTTCTCCTTCCAACACTTCAAAGCTGGCTGTGCCTGAACCAAACGTACGATTTAGGCGGGCAACCTGTTGTGACAGCACTATTCCGGCATTGGCCACCAGTTCGTCGTGGTGCATGGATAAGCCGGTTACGTGAGCAGGATCAAGATACATGTGTTTGGATTGCTCGCTGACAACAGTAATACACTTGAATCTGGTGCCGTCGGGCCATTTTGAATTGAGCACATGTTCGAGCGCCTGCTGCGAATGTTTCGATTGATCGAGAGCGATTAAGACATGGTTATTGATCGCAATCGTATCAGCGGCTGTCTGCCTGACAATGCGCACGGCGCACGGTGCCCGTTCAAGAACGGCCCGGGAAACGCTGCCTAAAAGAAATCGAGATAAGCCTTTTCTGCCGTGCGATCCCATGACGATGAGGTCGGCCTTAAAATCCTGCGCCGCTTGAAGGATCATTTCATTTACGTGACCTTCCAACACAGCAGACGAGATTTTTGTCTGGGGCAGCGCAGAGCGCAACCGAGTGACTACTGCGCTGATGTGTTTGTGCGCTTCCTGCGTTACTTTTGCTTGTTGGAGCACCAGTGGCAACTCGAACAAATCGACGGCCGTCACGACCTTAATTTCGCTGCCCGAGCCGCAGTCCATAAGCAGTACCGAATCAATCGCAGACTGGGAATATGGTGAGTCATCGGTTGCCACTAAGATATTCATTTCAGTTTCCTCGATTTGTTTGCAGTGTAGACAGTCTGTTGTGCAACAAGCTTCCGACGATTGCGATTGTCACTCTAAGCGACCTCGGGACTGTTAAAACGTTCCGGACCTTTATTATTGAAGTCAGACGCGTTGATCGATTCTACGAATTGCTTGAATGCCTTGCGGTCTTGTTCATCCTCACCGGCATTAGTAGGAACGCCTATCGTCATCATCAAATGCTCTGAGACAAAGATGTCAGCTTTAGCTTTCAGAGCTAAACATATTGCATCAGCTGTAGTGGCTATCAATGTTTTATTGGTGCCCTTGCCGACGATGGGGCTTAACTTAATAAATGCAATGAGCAAGTTGTCTGGTGCAAGATCGATTTGTACGCTTTCGAGATTGTGATCAATTGCAATCGCATTAAAGAGAAGCTGATGCGTTTGGGGTCTTAGCGACTTTGCGCCGCTTAGACTCATGCCGATTGCATGCGCTTCGACAAGATTCAGGCCAATTGGAATAACTCGACTTTTGTCGCTGGTGGACAAGAATAGGACCTGTTGCCCTGACCGGGGATCAATACCAAAACCCACGTTCGAAATTTGAATCATCTTCATTCACCGAGTAGACCCAGTGGTTCTGTGTTTTGTTCCATCAGCTGGCACATTATTGTTCACAATGAGAATCTTCAGAGTCCTTGCCTCAACTACTGGTGCTTCATTACAAACTCAGCATAACGGGAAGTTCGGGCAATCTACATCCATCCAAAGACGGATTATTTTTTTAGAGGGGAACCGCATGCATAGACGAGAGTTACATTGGGCCTGTATGGGGATTTGCTGTAAAGTCAAAGTGCGCTTGTTCGTGCAGGGATTGATCGGTAAATTCTTCGACACCTTCTTTTAGGTCCCGACCATCACAATCTTCTTCATATCCAACTTCGGTTGTGACATCGCCGCGATCATCGCGAAAGCGGGAGTGCGTTATTCGACGCATAAATAGTCCCAGCGCGAATATGTTGAGCCCGCAAAAGATGTACCAGCAAACGATGAGAGCAATCGGCATAACTTGATTCCTGCTCCTCAATCACTAAAGACTGTTGTAATCTTTTGAACGTTCGCCTTTCTTTGGTGTTGGTTTCCGTAGAGATTCCAAATACGTCACAATCATTGCCGCTTCCTTTGCATTCAGATTCGGATTAGTCATCAAATTTGGCTCGGAATTGAACGCCTTTTTGTTCTTCTCTACATGGGCGTCCGGATCACGCAGTTGTTCAAGCAAAAACTCTCTGTTGCGCCGAAGTCCGACACTGCTGAGACTAACGCCTTCAGCGCAACCTGATCCATTTATCGAGTGGCAATCAAAGCACCCGTTGGCCCGAAAGAGGGTTTTGCCGATGTTTCGTTGCCGACGCAGTTCTCGTTGGGCCTGAAGCTTCATGCCAGGCACTGGTGCCGCGTTAGCGGGTGAATTCGGTTCAGCCCAGGCAATCAGTTTGCAAAACGTTAAGGACGTTAGCCCAACAAGGACGATAAGAATTGACACGGCTGGACTTTTATCTGATCTTCGCATCACCACTCCGTTTGATATTAGCGGACAATGTCAATCATATGTGGCTTTCTCAAAAGCACAACGGGCCGCAAGGATGATCTGTGCTACCTACTGAGGACGATTGTGAAGCGGACAATTCACTGCCGAACCTCAATACATCAATATCACTGCAACCAGGAAAAAGCTTTAGCTTCTCTTGCCAGTTCATCTCGGAAGTCTGGATGCGCCACTGCAATAAGAGCATTCATGCGCTCTCTCACGGTACGCCCATAGAGTTGTGCGACGCCATATTCGGTGACAACGTAGTGGACATCACCACGCGAGGTCACTACGCCGCTGCCTGCCGGCAGGCTGGCCGAAATGCGTGAAACGGTTCCGCCCTTTGCCGTGGAGGGCATGGCGATAATGGCTTTGCCGCCCTTTGCCCGAGATGCGCCTCTTATAAAATCCACCTGCCCGCCAAATCCGCTGTACAAATAGCCGCCAATGGAATCGGATGCTACTTGTCCAGAGATGTCTATTTGCAGGGCGGAGTTAATGGCGGTCATTTTGTGATTTCGAGAGATCAGATATGGATCGTTGACGAAATCGCTCGTCTGAAATTCAACCAGAGGATTATTGTCGACGAAGTCATAGAGCCTCTTGCTGCCCATAACGAAGCTGACCACTACTTTGCCAGGCAGAACTGTCTTGGCATCGCTGGTAACCACTCCCTGTTCTATGAGATCGACAATGCCATCAGATAGCATCTCGCTGTGCACGCCAAGATTCTTCTTGCCGGCCAGGTATTTGAGCACCGCATTCGGTATTGCACCGATGCCCAGCTGAATGGTGGCCTCGTCTTCTACTAATTCGGAAACGTTCCTGCCAATAGCTTCCGCCATGGCTGTTGGCTGCGCCGGCTGCAATTCCGGAAGCGGTCTGTCCGTTTCCACAATGAAATCGAGCCGGTTCACATGCACAAACGACCTTCCGAGCGTACGTGGCATCTGCTTGTTCACTTCAGCAATGACAAGACGCGCTCGTTTGCGCGCTGCGATGGTGCAATCGACAGAGACGCCATAACTGCAAAACCCGTGTGCATCGGGAGGCGAAACCTGGATAAGGCACACGTCGACCTGCTCTTGCCCAGACTCAAACAAGTTTGGAATTTCGCTGAGAAAAATCGGCATGTATTCGGCGCGCCCGTCGTTGACTGCTTCCCGCACGTTCGGGCCGATGAACATGGCATGCAGCTTAAATGATTTGGCGTATTCGGGCTTTACGTAATCGGCATGGCCCATTGTGAGAATATGGAGGATTTTCACATCTTCGAGCTCGGAGGCTCTTCTTACCATGGCGTCAATAAGCGGACCCGGTGCTGCTGCATGGGAGTGGATGTAAACAGTATCTTTGCTCTTTATCGATTTGACTGACTCTTCAGCGCTGGTGACTTTGCCGGCGTATTGCGCTTGCCAGCTAGTTTGCCTGATCATCTCTCACCTCGACCTGGGCAGCCTCGATTTGACTGTGCCAATTTGGACAGGATCATCTCGACCACTTTGGGGACGGCTGCCTCCACCGGTGGTGACAACTTTTCGCCAAGGGCCAGTGAGGCGGCACCGACTGTGTAAAGGTAGGCTTCGGGACTGTGACCGTAAACAGAGTCTGCCAATGCCAAAATCGTGGCCGGGGAAAAGGAATGCGGCAGAATCGAATCTGTTCCCTGGCTGGCAGCTTCTGCGCCTCTGGTCAACTCAAGGCAGACTATCCTTCCTGTCTCAGTTGTCTGGGAAGCATCAACAAAGATGACCAGACTCTTCCCGGCCACTTTTTCTGCATGCTCAGGCAATAACTGTTGCTCAGACAGGATCTCTAATGAACAGCCGGATGTCGATTCCGCTTGGACAGGGGAAACTTTACACTGCAGATAAGAAGCTACGGCGGGTCCGAATCCATCGTCTGACCGCAGGGTATTGCCATAGCCAAGAACAAGCACCATGTTACCTCTTCACTTCGCTGACAACTTGCCCATGGTTGTCTATCAACTGAAGATGCAAAGGCATAAGACCGAAGGCGTGCGTCGAGCAGCTAAGGCAAGGATCATAAGTGCGGATGAGGGCTTCTACGCGGTTGAGCATACCTTCAGTGAGAGTGTCTGCTTTGAGGTATCGTCTGGCCACTTCGGTTATTCCCTTGTTCATGGCGATGTTGTTGTGGCCGGTGGCGATGACAAGATCGGCATAAGTTATCAGTCCATGTTTGTCTATTTTGTAGTGGTGCATCAAGGTGCCTCGCGGCGCCTCGGAAACACCCACACCTTCGAAGTTGTTTGGGCAAGCATGGGCACGAACATGCTCGCTGAGAATATCGGGCTCGTTGAGCAACGACTGGATCTTTTCGAAAGCATAAATGATTTCAATCAGACGAGCCCAATGGTAGTAGAAAGAGCTTCTCAGATTTAGAGTCTTAAAGTGTGCCAGAGCTTGATCGGCCTTTGGCGTTCCGCAGCGGGAGGCAATTTTCAATCTTGGCAGCGGACCAACTCTGTATGCGCCATCCGGAAAACCAAATGGTTTGTAGAATGGTGACTTAAGATAACTGTTCGGTGTGATCACTTCATCCACAATAGATTTGATGTTTTCAGAAGGCAGCTTATCGACCAAAACCTCCCCACCATCATTTATGACTCGCAGAGGTCCGTCGTAGGTTTCAAGCTCTCCATCCTCTGAGACAAGAGACATGTACAGCGTTTTGACTGCACCAAAAGCGTCAATTTCATCCACAAATACTTGTGTTTTTTCAATAAACCAAGCAAGAGTTTCTTCCGCCATCTTGATTGCTTCAGGCAACATTTCCAGGATCTGTTGGTGGTGCTGAGGCGACAGAGGTGAATTGACTCCTCCTGCTACTACCCATCCCGGGTGAATGCGCTTTCCACCTAACATCTCAATGATCTTCTGACCGCACTGGCGCAATTTGACACCGCGCATGGCAAGCTCAGGATTTACTTTGTGCACGCCTATCAGATTGCGTTGACTTGGATCAGCATCCATGCCCAGAAGTAGATCTGGGGATGAAAGATAGAAAAAGCTAAGGGCATGCGATTGGGCAATTTGAGCGAGATTGATTATCCTTCTCAACTTTGCAGCCGTAGGCGGTATGCGCACCGCCAGAAGCATGTCACAAGCTTTAGCCGAAGCCACCAGATGGCTGACCGGGCAGATGCCGCATATGCGCGCCATAATGGATGGCATCTCGTGAAATGGGCGCCCTTCAACGAACTTTTCAAATCCGCGCAACTGGGTCACGTGAAAGAAGGCTTCATCGACGGTGCCTGCATCATTCAAATGAATGGTGATCTTTGCGTGGCCTTCGATACGCGTAACTGGATCGATTGTAATTGTCTTGCGCATTTTCATTAAGCACCGAATCTGGTCAGGGCTGACACATCGGGTCTGCGGCCGGCGGCTAGCTCGCTCAAAACAAAGTGGATGGTGTCAGCACTGGGCGGGCAACCAGGCACGAAAACGTCGACCGTAACGTATCTGTGCACCGGCAGAGCATGGGCGCAAAGCAGGGGAACTTCGTCTGGTTGGCGCGGTAGTTGCCCGGCGCTGACGCGCTCGAGCAGCTCATTGACGGTGAACGAATTGCGCAAAGACGGAACATTGGCAGTGACAGCGCAATCGCCTAACGATACAAGAGTGCGGGTGTTTTCGCGCACCATTTTTATCTTATGCAGGTCGTCGTCGTTGCTTACAGCTCCTTCGACCAGGGTGATATCGACATCCTTGGGAAACACTTTCACGTCAACGAGAGGACTGTAAACAAGCTCGTACTCCGTTGAGAGCAGTTGCAACAAACGTTCGTCCATATCCAAAATGGACATGTGGCATCCGGAGCAGCCATCAAGCCAGACTGTCGCCAATCTGCGCTTCTCATTCATTCTCGCGTTCCTGTTTCATGTCGGCTAAATAGGTAAGGAATTGGGGCTGCTTCTCCATCTCTCCTGCACCTTTGCCCTTTTCAAAAAGCGCACCGGTCGGACAAGCTTGCACACATTTACCGCAGCTGGTGCAGCTTGTCGATTCACCCCAGGGTTGACCAAGGTCTGCGATCAGCTTCGACTCGATGCCCCGTCCCTGTATATCCCAGGTGTGAGCTCCTTCCACTTCATCGCAGACTCTCACGCATCTTGTGCAGAGGATGCAGCGGTTGGCATCGAAGGTAAAAAGATCGTGGCTGGCATCAACTTCGCGTTTGGGATAAAGATTCGGCAGGCGGACGTGATCCACTCCCAGGGCGGCAGCCATATGCTGCAGCTCGCAATTGCCGTTGGAAACGCAGACCGAGCAAACATGATTGCCCTCGGTAAAGAGCATTTCAATGATCGTCTTTCTGTAGTTTTTCAGTTTGGCCGAATCAGTGACAACCACCATGTCTTCCGAAACCATCGTCGTGCAAGCTGCCTGCAATTTGGGCCGGCCCTGGATCTCCACCAGACAGAGGCGACAGCCGCCCCAGGCGGAGATGCCATCGAGCTGACAAAGAGTCGGTATCTCAATCTCGTGACCGCGCGAGACCGCCAGAACTGTTTCGTCGTCTTTCCCGCTGACAGCGTGTCCGTCTATTGTTAATGTTACAACGCGCACGCCGGCCTCCTCAAATCCTGCCCCACTGGAGCACAAACGCCGGCAGGGCAAGTGTGGTTGATGATGTGAGCCAGGTATTCTCCGCGAAAGAATTTAAGCGTGCTCACCACCGGATTTGGTGCGCCCTGCCCCAGACCGCAAAGACTTGTTTCTCTGACCATGTCGCAGAGCGATTCGAGTGTTTCCAACTCTTCCTGACTGGATTCGCCTTTTGTTATGCGGTCAAGAATGCCGTGCAGATGGACGGTGCCTACCCGGCAGGGAACGCACTTGCCGCATGATTCAGTCATGCAGAATTGCATAAAGAATTTCGCCACGTCCACCATACATGACGTGTCATCCATGACAATAATGCCACCTGATCCCATGAATGATCCAAGCGCTTGCAGCGACTCGTAATCGATCGGCGTATCGATCAAACTGGGAGGAATGCAACCTCCGGCAGGACCTCCGGTTTGGGCGGCCTTGAACGTGTGACCATCGGGCACACCACCGCCGATGTCAAAAATCACCTTGCGCAATGTGGTGCCCAGAGGAACTTCGACCAGACCAGTATTTTTGACTCGCCCGCTCAAGGCAAAGGTTTTGGTGCCCGTGTTTTTCTGCGTGCCGATGGCGGCAAACCACTGTGCCCCTCTGAGCACGATTGTGGGAATGTTGGCGTAAGTCTCCACGTTATTGATCAGTGTTGGGCAACCCCATAATCCGGATTCGGCTGGATAAGGCGGTCTTGGCCTGGGCAACCCGCGCCCACCTTCGATGGATGAAATCAACGCCGTCTCTTCGCCACAAACAAAGGCACCGGCACCGAGCCGAATCTCGACGTCGAAACTGAATGTGGTGCCGCCGATTTTGTTTCCCAGAAGTCCCAATCTTCTGGTCGTCCTTAGCGCTGCTTCAATCCTTTCAACTGCCAGCGGATACTCTGCTCTCACATAGACGTAGCCGCGGTCGGCACCGACGGCGTAGGCAGCGATGATCATGCCTTCAAGCACGCGAAATGGATAGTCTTCCATGACGCTGCGATTCATGAATGCACCAGGGTCTCCTTCGTCGGCGTTGCAAATGACATATCTATGCTTGCCTGAAGATTTGGCCACAGTGCTCCACTTGAGCCCCGTTGGGTAGCCGGCACCACCTCTGCCTCGCAAACCACTTTTGCGAATCTCCTGAATCACTTGTTCCGGCGACATTTCCGTCACCGCTTTCATAAGCGCTTCGAATCCCCGAACAGCTATGTATTCCTCAGCTCTTGCCGGATCAAGAAGCCCTCTGTACTCGGTGATCACGCGTGTTTGCAGGCTGAAAAATGGTGCCTGGGCATCACAGAACAAACGCTCGATTGGATTTTCATTCAGTGCCTTAATAATGTCCGGCGCATCTTGCGCTTTTACATAACGATAAAGAGTGTTCTTGGGTTGCGCGCAAACAAGAGGGGCCTCAGCACAATTTCCCTGGCAACCACCGGCGGAAACCAAGATATCGTCTCCAACGCCCGTTTCGGCAGCCTCTTTAAGCGCCTTGAGCACATCGGAACTGGCGCACGATTGGCAGGCGGTGCCCATGCACACGAAGATGCGATGTTTGAATTGAGCTTGCCTGCCCAGCTCTTTGGCAGCCAGATCCTTGAGCTCCTCAATAGACTCAACCTGATTACTCTCCAAATGTTTTTCCGGGTCCACCGAGTTATCTCTCCTTCACTCTTGCATCCATTTTTCAATTCGTTGTTTTGTCGCATCAGGAGTCAGGCCGCCCAAAACCAAACCATCGAACACCACAGCTGGTGCAATTCCACACGCTCCCAAGCAGCGCGCCGTTAAAAGCGATACTTTGCCATCGGTAGTAGTTTCCCCTGTGCGAATTCTGGTGCACTGCTGCGCCGCTGCAAGGAGTTTGGATCCGCCTTTAATGTAGCAGGCTGTTCCGAGGCAAACAACACACGTATGCAGACCTTGCGGCTTGAGGCGAAAGTGGCTGTAGAAGGTTGCTACTCCATAGACCTTGCTAAGAGGAACATGCAAGCTTTGCGCCACGTACCGCAGAGCTTGCTCGTCCAAAAAGCCGAAGCTCTTCTGTACCGCGTGCAAAGTCTCGATCAATGCGCTGGGTAAGTAACCGTGTCTGCGCATAGTGGCGTTTACGAAGCGCCACCTTTTGTCATCGCTTGGTGGATCCTTGATTTTATTGGTTCCGGAGAAAGTGGCAGGCATTGATTTGTCTTCTAGAAATTCTAATTTACGCGCTGGCGAGCGGTCACAGGTTCATAAACGCTTCAGATCGATGCTTCTTTCGATCAGCCTGAAATACAGAACATTGTGTTCTTATCCAATCCAACCATTCATCCATGCCAAATCCTGTCTTCGCCGAAATCTCAAAAAGTTTGGCTTCCGGATTGAGACCTCTTATTGCCCGTTTCAGTCGCTCTTTGTCGAATTCTACATAGGGCATGAGATCGCACTTGGTGAGGATGACAACATCGCAGTTGCGGAATATTACCGGGTATTTAAGCGGCTTGTCATCACCTTCTGTTACGGATAGCAGCACGACCCTGCGATGCTCTCCCAGAGGAAACTCAGCCGGACAAACGAGATTTCCTACATTCTCAATAAAGACAAGATCGCTTGTCGGCATCTCCTTAGAATGAAGCAAACGAGCAACCATGGCTGCATCAAGGTGGCAACTTCTTCCGGTCGAGATCTGAAACGCTTTTATCTGCGCTTCTTTGAGCCTCTGCACGTCCAGATCGCCGACCATGTCACCTTCGATCACGGTCAGATCAAGGGTTTCTTTGAGAGCAGGTGCCGTTTGAGCGATCAAGGATGTTTTTCCAGCCCCCGGTGCGCTCATCAAGTTGATGACAAAGCACCCCAGGGCATCGAAATGCTCCCTGTTGTGGCTGGCAAGCTGCTCATTGTCGGTCAGCAAGCGTTCAATTATATGCTCATCAGCGTGTTCGTGCATTGTACCTCAGCAATCAGTCGTCAATTTCTATTACGACCTGTACTACGTCCAACTCCTCGCCTTGCAACAGGCGTTGTATGCCTGCACCGCAAGTGGTGCAAGCGTAATACTTGAGGGCCTCCGGATTATATTCATGACCGGCTTTACAGGTGGCAACTGTCGGGACAATCTCAAGTTCGAGAAGGCAATGTTGGGTAGATATGTCATCTTTTCGCAGGCTGTCAAAAGCAAACTGAAGGCTACCCGGATCGACATTACGAAACTCCCCACAGCGAACCGCCACGCATTTGGCTTCGGCTCCAAGACCGTATGCCGCCATTCGGTTTTTGACGGCGTTCAAGATTTCATGCGCTATAGATATTTCGTGCACAACCTTGCCCCGGCAATCTTACCTTATTAATAGAATTCCTTATGAATACTGGCTAAGACTTTAATCTCTTCTTCTCTCAGCCATTGGAGCCAGTCTTCAATTCCGCGTCCGTTTTTAGCCGAGACTGCAATGCAGGTCGCTCCGGCATTTAGCTTGTGGACCCGGTCGATGGCCAACGACAAATCGAAGTCTACGTATGGCAGTAAGTCGCACTTTGTCAGCAACACCACATCGGCGTTTTTAAAGATGTCCGGATATTTAACCGGCTTGTCATCACCATCGCTGACCGAAAGCAAGACAACACGCTTGTGCTCTCCCAATGGAAATCTGGCCGGGTAGACAAGATTGCCCACATTTTCAATAAATAGAAAGTCTATGTTGCTCATGTTTTTTTTATGAAGCAAGCTTGCCACCATCTGTGCATCGAGGTGACAGGTTGTGCCTATGTTAATTTGGAAAACTTCTACACCATGCTTGCGGAGGCGCTCAGCATCATGTTCGCCGATCATATCGCCCTCGATCACGGCACAACTACTTTCTTTAGATAGAATAGACAGTGTCTTCTCAAGCAGACTGGTCTTGCCAGCACCAGGTGCGCTCATGAGATTGACCGCAAAACACCCGCTCTCGTTGAAGTGCTGATGGTTGTGCAGTGCCAAGTCTGCATTTTCAGCGATGATATTTCCGAGCATGTGCTCAATTAGTGACGCGGGCATGACTTTGTTCTATATCCTTATTGTCGGCGTGCTGCGCGAGATCGTCGATTCATGCATCTTTCTTTACTGTCTCCAGCAACTTGGTCATGAGCAAGGACAGATTGTTCACCAGCAGCGGAAGCTTAGCTGCCAGCTTTGAATTCAGCTTGTCACCCACTTCCACATCATTGATCTCTATGCCAAAGAAGATGATCCTCTTTGGCAGGCGGCCCGATCTCTTCGTCGCTCGCAGTTCGTCTGCCAGGGAGAAACCGTGGCAGGAACGAATATTGATCGGTGTAGTTCTCTCGACCATGGCACCCAGGTCCATAATCGAAACCGTTCCAGGGGCAGTTCCGTTTTGAGTGGAATCAATAATGATCGCACCTTTGTGAGAGCTTAAACATTCAGAAAGCGAATCTGTGTGAGGGCCCAGATCAAACCTGCAGATATCTTTGAGGGCGGTGGATTTTTCCAACTGGTCGCACAGTTTGGTGGGGATACATTCGTCTGCCCCCAGAGCGTCGCCAATAGTGATCAATGCAAACCCTTCTGCCTTCGCCATTTTGGTATGGGGGCATTGGAGGTTACTTATTTTCTCTGCTCTTAGCATTGTTCATCAGCTCATCAAAGGTATCGTTGCAGCCACCGCCACCATTCAATCTTGCCAGGAAGGGAAGCTGTTCGAATCGTTCTAACGGCTGACATTTATTGGGCGGCAGTTATTAGTGTTGAAAAACTTTACATCAATAGATCAAGTGCAATCATCCGATCGGTGGATGCTCTGAAATCGCAGCGTCCGTGGATCATCATCCCGACTGATGCGCATCTGATGCCAAAAGGGATAGTCTCTTCTGGTTCGGATGAGGGAAAGACCATGTACCTTAGCTATCAAGACATAAAAGGAACTCTCTATGTCGTCCTCACCGCGGTGGGAGTGCTGTTTTTGCTAGCCGCTTTTTATTTTTTCCAATTGATGCCGGCTAGTGTTGACCCGCTCACCTACGGAATTCCGGGTGTCATTTTGCTCGTTGTCGGTGGCGCCTCAACCTTCTTTGGCATCGAGACCTACTTGCTGCGAGACGACCCTGATATCTGGCGGTAGTTTCGCCAAAAACTTAAACAGGCTAGAATATCAGCTTCTTCTCAGTCTCCCAATCAGCCTGCCATCATGTTCACCAAAGGCGACACCACTAGAATGCACATCTTCGTCTCAGGAATTGTGCAGGGCGTGGGATTTCGTCCGTTTGTGCACAACCTGGCCCAACAGCATTCATTAACCGGCTCGGTGCGCAACAGTGCAGGATCGGTTGAAATTGAGGTGCAAGGATCCGATGCCGCAGTGAAGACGTTTATAGGTCAGCTTCGCAGCGAGGCTCCCGTAAGAGCGCTGATTAAGGATTTGCATACAAGCATCCTTGCGCCCGTGGCTGGGCAAGCATGTTTCCAAATCTTGGACAGCAATGCCTCAAACACAGTTGGGCTGCCAAGATTTTTGCCGGCAGACACGGCTACATGCAAAGACTGCCTGGATGAGCTATTTGACAAAAGCAATCGGCGCTACCGCTACCCATTTATTAATTGTGTAAATTGCGGACCTCGCTTCACAATCATCACAGCTTTACCATACGACCGGCAAAGCACGACTATTGCTGATTTCACTATGTGCGCTTGCTGCCAGGCAGAATACGAAAATCCGGGCGACCGACGATTCCATGCCCAACCGAATGCCTGTGCTCAATGCGGCCCCTCACTCAGCTATCTCGACGCACAGCTGATGCCAGGTGATTTGCGAAATGATTGGCAGGATGAGGCGGCGCTCTCTTTTTCACTTAAACAACTGGCTGAAGGAAAGATCGTAGCCGTCAAGGGTTTGGGTGGTTTTCATCTCTTTGCCGATGCCGGCGATGAATCAGCGATAGGCAGACTGAGAAAGAGAAAAAGGCGCAACCACAAACCGTTTGCCCTGATGATGGCCGATCTGGAGATGGTGCGTCGTTATTGTGTATTATCCGAAGAAGAGGCCCATGAGTTGACAGGCACGATCAGGCCGATCGTGTTGGTCGATAAGTTAGAGACCTGTGAGCTACCGCCTGAGCTGGCTCCTGGTATCGATCGTCTCGGTGTGATGCTGCCTTATACACCGCTGCACCATCTTATGCTGGCTGATTATGGTAAACCCGTGATCGCCACCAGTGCCAACTTCACTGAAGAGCCGATCGCCATCGACAACGAAGAGGCTATGGCCAGGCTTGATCAGATCGCTGATGGATTTCTTCTCCACGACCGCAAAATCCACTCCGGATATGACGATTCCGTACTGCACTTTGTCGGATCGCACAAATATACGTTACGCCGCGCCAGAGGATTGGCGCCACTTCCGATTCCTCTGCCATTTCGAAGTCAGGTGTCTGCCTTTGCATCTGGTGCCCACTTAAAGAATACTTTTTGCTTCATCGATTCAGATCAAGCCTTCGTCAGCCAGCACTTAGGCGACTTAGACAACATTGAAACTCATGATCGCTGGCATCAAACTTTCCAGACATACAGCCGGCTCTTTCAGTTCAAGCCGCAAATCGTTGGGCACGATAGCCACCCCGATTACGCTTCCACAGTTTTTGCCATAAAGATTGCAGCAGACAACGGATTGCCCATATTTTCGGTGCAACATCATCATGCTCACATAGTCAGTTGCATGATTGAGCATGGTCTCACTCAGCCCGTTCTTGGCGTCTGCTTTGATGGCTTGGGCTACGGTCTTGACGGTACCCTCTGGGGCGGTGAATTTATGCGTGTCTCGTTGGCAGATTGCCAGCGCCTGGCCCACTTTCATCCGGTGCCGTTACCAGGGGCTAGCCAAGCAATAAAGCAGCCCTGGCGCATGGCTTTGAGTCATCTCGCCTCCAGTGGGATTGCACCAAATTCTCAAGCTATGAAAGTTTTTCGTGATCGTCTTTGCCGAAGATACACAGATGTGGTAGTCGAGTATGCTTTCAAACAGATCGAGAAGAAACTGAATTCGCCGTTGACGTCAAGCTGTGGGCGTTTGTTTGATGCTGTCTCGGCGTTGCTGGACGTTTGTCAACTGTCGCACTATGAAGGACAAGCAGCAATCGAGCTGGAGGCGCTGGCGACTCGAGCAGAATCAACCCTGCAATTCCGTGAGGCAGACATTTACCCATTTCAGATCGACAATGATTCAATGCCGTTTGTAATCAAACAAGAGACAATGGTGCAGGCGCTCTACGCAGACTGGTTGCAAGGCCTGGACAGGGGCAAAATTGCGCTCAAATTCCATCACACTATCGCCCAGATTATCAAGGGTGTATGTTTGATCACCAGCCAATCGACGGGACTTCGCACAATCTGTCTGGCTGGCGGCGTTTTTCAAAATAGGCTGCTTGCCCGCATTTCACGCAAACTTCTAGAGGAAGCGGGCTTAGACGTTTATTTCCCTCAACTGCTACCGGCTAACGACGGTGGTTTGTCACTCGGTCAAGCGGTGATTGCCCTGGCACAAGCTGATGCTATCATTCTCTCTTCCTGAGGATCATTTATGTGTCTTGCCATTCCTGGAAGAATCGAGCAGGTTTTCGAAGCCGACGGCATGAAAATGGGCAAGGTAGACTTTGCCGGCATCCGCAAATCTGTTTGCTTGGAATACTCTCCTGATGCCGTTTGCGGAGACTATGTACTGGTTCATGTCGGCTTTGCTATCAGTGTCATCGACCAGGAGGAAGCGGCCCGCACCCTGGCGATATTACGCACGAGCGGGGAACTGGGGGAATTAGACACACCTGGATCAGGTGGGCAATGAAATTTGTTGATGAATTCCGCGATCTGGAAATCGCTCAGTCTCTGTCTTCCCAAATAAAACAGACGGCAACCAAACACTGGAAGATCATGGAAGTTTGCGGCGGACAAACGCACACCATTCTCCAATATGGTTTGCCGGATTTGCTTCCTCCAACTATTGAACTTTTGCATGGTCCTGGCTGTCCGGTATGTGTGACACCACTGGAGATGATCAATAAAGCAATTGCCATTGCAACCGTTGCCGATGTAATTATGTGCTCCTTTGGAGACATGCTCAGAGTGCCGGGTTCCGAGGGTGACCTGCTGCAGGCAAGAGCACATGGTGCTGATGTCCGCATTGTCTATTCACCCCTGGACGCGCTTGCTCTGGCGAGAAGGAATCCTGACAAAAGAATAGTCTTTTTTGCCGTCGGTTTTGAAACTACTGCCCCGGCGAACGCAATGTCTGTCTACCAGGCTAAGAAACTGGGCGTCGAGAATTTCTTTTTGCTGTGCTCACATGTAACTGTGCCACCTGTCATGGTCAGCATTCTCCAGGCTGCAAACAATCAAGTGCAGGCTTTTCTTGGGCCGGGACACGTTTGTTCTGTCATGGGCTGGTCCGAGTATGAACATATAAGCCGACATTATCAGATTCCCATTGTTATATCCGGATTCGAGCCTGTCGATCTGCTGGAAGGAATCCTATTATGCGTAAGACAGTTGGAAGCAGGACAAACCCATGCGGAAAACCAGTATGCGAGGGCGGTTTCGCGACAGGGCAATAAGGTGGCACAAGACATTTTGATGGAAGTTTTTGACGTCTCAGATCGTATGTGGCGTGGTCTGGGCACGATACCTAAGAGTGGTTACAAGCTCAGCCATGCCTTTAGAAAGTTCGATGCAGAAAGGGAGTTTGCAGTAGAAGCGATCTCCACACAAGAGTCTGACCAATGCATAAGCGGACAAATTCTCAGAGGATTGAAAAAACCTTTTCACTGTTCAGCGTTCGGCAAAGAGTGCTCACCAGAACACCCTCTGGGAGCCACGATGGTCTCTTCTGAGGGCACTTGCGCAACCTACTATAAATTCGGCAAACACGACTTATCTGCAGTCGGCGCGAGGCAACAGTGATGACGACCGAACTAAAACCACTGTCGGTTGAATTTAGCCAATCGGCAGTAATGCGCAAGGTAAAAGAGAGCACTGCCACTGCCCATTCCTTTTTTGAGGAAAATCTCGAGAAATTATGCTCACTGGCTGTTGTTATGGCTACAGCGTTTAACCAAGACCGTCGTCTTTTTGTCATCGGTAATGGTGGCAGTGCTTGTGATGCAGAGCATGTCAGTGTCGAGTTCATGCACCCAATCTTCGAAAAAAGAAGAGCCCTGCCCTGTATCTGCCTGTCGTCTCAACCGGCTTTGCTTACGGCAGTGGCCAATGATATTGACTTTAGCGCCGTCTATTCCGTGCCTTTAAGGCAACTGGCGAAGCCGGGCGACATGGTTCTGGCAATTTCCACAAGCGGTATGTCACCGAATCTGGTGCGAGCCCTGCAAGAAGCAAAAGACAACGGACTGATTACGATCGGATTCAACGGCAAAGACGGTGGGCGCCTAAAATCTGTGACGCAGTGGAGCTTCATTGTGCCAAGCTACAGCATCCACCGCATACAAGAGACACACGTCATGTTGTTGCATATTCTCTGGGATCTTGTTCACCTCAATTTAGGAGAAGAAGACATTGTCTGAAGAGAGTCAATCTCTAGTGTTTTCATGCCCGGTGCCGATCACCAATGGCGATATCGTCAGACTTGGTCACGGTAGCGGTGGCAAAATGACAGCCAATCTGATTGAGAAGCTCTTTCTGCCCTTGATTGGCAATGACATCTTGAATTTGCTTGATGATTCGGCTCTTGTGAATATTGATGGCCGCTCTCTGGCAATTACTACGGACTCATATGTGGTCTCACCGATTTTCTTTCCTGGCGGTGACATCGGATCGCTGGCGGTCCATGGCACCATAAACGATCTTGCCATGCGTGGTGCTAAGCCGCTTTTCCTGGCAGCCGCCTTCATTTTGGAGGAGGGGTTGTCGATGGAAGAGCTTGGCGCAGTCGTAACATCTATGCAAAAGGCTTGTCTTGATGCGCAGGTTAAACTTGTAGCCGCTGATACCAAGGTCGTGAACAAGGGCGCCGCCGACAAATTGTTCATTACCACCACAGGATTTGGCTTGGTCGAGACGCTGCCGGCACCAGGGTGCAATCGAGCCCAAGTTGGTGACTACATTCTAGTCAGCGGCGACGTCGGTAGACATGGCATCGCCATAATGTCCTGCCGCGAAGGGCTGGATCTGGAAACCGCGATTCTTAGCGACAGCTGCCCGTTGTACGAAATGGTGGCAAACATGCTGGCCGATCCGACAAATGTCCATTGTTTACGCGATATCACCAGGGGCGGACTGGCCAGTGTGCTCAACGAAATAGCAACTTCATCTCAGGTCGGCATCGCGGTTGAGGAAAAGTCAATTCCGGTGCATCCGGAAGTAAAAGGGGTGTGCGAGCTGCTTGGCTTGGATCCTCTGTACGTCGCATGTGAAGGAAGGTTGGTGGCATTTATCGCACCAGAGTCGGTCGATCAGATGCTGGAAATAATGAACGATGGATCGATCGAAAAAAATGCGGCGATCATAGGCAGGGTGGTTGCCGATCATAAAGAACGCGTTGTTCTACGCTCGTTGATAGGGGGCAATCGGGTTCTCGACAAGCTTTCTGGCGAGCAACTGCCGAGAATCTGCTGAGAGGCTTCTTAGTGCTGGCTATTCACGTCTTTGGACGAAAGACTGCCTTGAACAGCCTCCTTCATCGGCCCCTTCTTTAACGTTTGGCAGAACTTGTGGAGAGCCTTCAGCGTTGGCTCATCATGTACTACATCCTGATAGTAGGGCATGTGGCCTGGCGGATTACTCAAGTAAGCCTTGAATGTAGCCAAATTGGCAAGCTCCTTTGAGCCGGCAATCGGATGCTTGTCATCAACCAGGTTGCCGCCACCCACGTGACAACTGGCGCAATGTTGCTTGAAGACGTTCGCTCCGTCGACTTTCTTTTTGTCTTGCTTTTCTGCCAGAGCTGGCGATAAAAGCATAATGCCACCAAATACCACAGCTGATATCCAGACAATCCCTTTTTTCATTTTCTCTCGCCTCAACAATATTGCTCAGTTCGTTAAAGTCTACCTCGAATCCAACTCAAATCGTAAATGTTTAGGACGCTGATCATTCGATCGGTCGATGCCCACTTCATAAGCAGTTAGCCATAATGTGGATGGAATAGCCAAATGGGAGATGCATCAATGAAAGTTTTGGTCGCGCTTGATGAATCAGCATACAGCCAGATCGTCGTCGATACAATGGCAGAGCGGCCGTGGCATGGTGACGATCAGTTTTTGGTACTGTCTGTAGTGGCGGTACCAACCGCAGAGTACTGGCAGGATTTTGGCCTGACAGTCGATCCTGAGTCGAAAGAAAAACTTACAACTAGAGCCAGATCTCTTGTTGAGACGAGTGTGGCACGTTTGACGAAAGACATTCATCCAAAATCAAAAATTGAAAGTAGGATTGAGGAAGGACATGCTGGGGATCAGATCCTCGAGGTCGCACGGCAATGGCAGGCCGACCTCATCATTATGGGATCTCAGGGGCGCACAGGACTGAAGAAGCTTTTCCTCGGAAGTGTCGCTCAGGAGGTATTGCGCGAGGCCCCATGTTCGGTGGAAATTGTCAAATCGCCCATGTCTGTGGAAAAGCAGAGGGTAAAGCAGACTCTTGTTCAAGCGTTGTAGAACCCACTCAGAATGTCGTATTGAGATTATCTGATACTATATGCGGTGCAGATTGATTCTGAATTAATGTTTTGCGGAAGTAATGGGGCTAAAATCATCGACGGATTAACCCCGTGAGCACTCTTTTGAACGGCACTTATCGCACTGAAGATAAACTTCGCGACGGTCGCGCCGTAGTTGTTCGGGCAATCAGACCAGAAGATAAGCCGATTCTGCAAGACCGACTGCATCATCTCAGCCCACGCTCGCAGTACTTCCGCTTCCTTACACCAAAGAATGAGCTGACTGAAGAGGAGCTTGTCTATTTCACCGAAGTCGATTTCATCCGCCACGTTGCATTGGTGGCGAACCTGCGCGAAAACGGCAAGGAAATAGCAGTCGGTGGTGGCCGATACATCATCGATAACAAGGTGCCTGATAGCGCTGAGCTTGCTTTTACCGTTGCCGACGCTCACCAGGGGCTGGGAATCGCTACGGTTCTTTTGCGGCATCTGACTGAGTTGGCTCGGCAGGCAGGCATCAGACAATTTACAGCACTTGTGCTTCCGGATAATCAAAAGATGCTGCGTGTGTTTCAGAAATGTGGATTGCCGATGCAGCAGACCTTGAATGAGGTGGGTGTTTTGGAGATAGTGCTTAAACTGTGATGCTGCGCTGCTGACCAGGGATTGGTTATGCTTTCGAATGTGTTGCTGCCGGCTTTGTTGCAGGCAGGCGTGTAACTTCTACAGAACAATGCGCATGAGTGGCGACAGCATCTGAAACACTGCCAAGCACCGCCGTTTCAATCATTTTGTGCCCATGTGAACCCAGCATGATGAGACTGGCAGGCCAGCTCTTTGCCGCCTCCAGAATCTGTTCACGCGGGTCTCCGTCAAGCACTTCAAAACTTGCACTACCCTGTCCAAACGCGCCATTCAGTTTAGCAACGCTCTGTTCCAGCGCCGTAGAAACACTGTTGCGATTGTCAGAGCGCTCACTGGTGACGCCAGGAGCATTCATGGGATCAAGAAAAACAAACTTCTCAAAATCGCCAATGACACTAATGCATTTGAATTTCGTCCCTTCCGGCCAGGGCGCTTGCAGTACGTGTTCAAGTGTATGAGCAGAATGTGCCGTGTTGTCGAGGGCGACCAATACATTTTTGTCAGCCTTGACAGCATCGTCGCAGCGCCTGACGATTCGCACAGCGCAAGGTGCACTAAGTAAAACGCCACGCGACACGCTACCCAAGAGAAATCTGGAAAGTCCTCTTCTTCCATGTGAACCTAACACAATCAAATTGGCGTCGAACTGGGTGGCGGCTTCAATAATCGTATAGGCGGTGTGACCGACCAATGCTTCACCAGAAACTTTGGTCTGGGGTAAGGCCGTTTTAACGTCGGTAACAACGGTGGCAACGTACTTGTTGGCCAGCAACACTTCGCTATCTTGTATTTCGTCAACCATTGCGAATGGCTCGAAGAGACTGACGACAGTGATGACTTTGAATTCCGTGTCGTCAGCCCACTTCATCTCTAACACCGATGCCAGTGCAATTTGTGAGCATTCAGAACTGTCGGTGGCAAGCAAGACTTTCATTCAACAAATACCTCAATGATGATTGGCGCAAGACAAACAAGTGAGCAAGTGGATGGTCTCCGTTGCCGTGACTATAGCTTAATTGCTTATCGCACATGCTGCCAGATTCTATAATGCCCACATTGCTGTGTATGCACTTTGAGCATAAAATGTATGCATGAAAAGCCGGCAAGCGCAAAAAGCTGGGCAAGAGCGGCAGAAACTGCTCTTTGTGAAACTTCCAGTATGAATCGTGTCCCGGTGTGCGCGCCCATTCCACCCATCTGTGTGCTTCCTTTTCCCAGGCCTCACTCAAGAGCATGTGTTCGTCCATTGTGACCTTATCGATGTCGTGAGGCAAATTATGGCGATCTACAAGTATAACCTCATCAGAGTCACAGATACGACATCGGCGCTCGTTTTCATGCGAGCGCCGACGACGTGGAGGTTAACGAACCGCACTGATTTTATTTGGTCATTTTATTTGGGAGTAACAGAAGGAGTTGTCGTGGTCGTAGTTGTGGTGCCCGCAGAGGGTTTAGGCGCTGCGCTTGGTTTGTGTTTCACAACACCAGTGGCCACTGGTGCATCGTTATCTGGTATCGGTGCGCCTTCTGGTAAGACGTTTCCTACATATTGGTGCCTTTCCGCTCTCCCACTGGTGTAGTACCGTTCATGGATTACCGTAGGCTCGATGGCGAAGATGTTCATATCCCTGGGAGCTTCTACGCGGCCTATCTCCTCAGGTAAACGAAATTGATCGGCATGTGCCGGGCAGCAGGACAGAATCGCGGCGACGATTCCGAAATATGCGATTGCTTTGTGCTTCATCAGTTGCTCCGTTGATTTTGCTAGGGCTCGTGATCTCAGGCATGATATTGAGCTAATTAAGTGGACCTTTTGTGAAAGAACTCCACACTTGCCACTTGACATGATGTCACATTTGGTGCGTTGGTCCACATACAATACAATGCAGTTCTATGAGAGTGGCTTTGGATTGGCAAGAGTTCGAACACGGTGGCTGAAGAAATAGCAGCATTTGGCGGTCCTTATCGAGTGGAGCAAGCACCACGGGCAATGCTGCGGTTTGCCATTGGATCAGCTGCTACGATTGCCACTTTGCTGTGCATTCCCGATGGCATTGGTATTATGCCCGATGTTCCCAACGCGCTCTCTTGGTTCGTGCGAGTGCCTGGACTGTGGCTATCAGCTTACATTCTCTGGATCTTCGGTTTCTTGCTGATGCTCTTTTTTATGCGCAAACTAAGCGGTGGCATCGAAATCCATGAGCAAGGGTTGAAATTGTGGCGCTTGGGCAAACTGATCCGCTGGGACAGCATCAAAGCAGTGATATGTGAGCCGCAGCCATTCTTCAGCCGCGCATTCTTCCTTCCTACTGTCTACAGAGTGACTCTCTATCAAGAAAAAGGTGCTGGCAAGAAGAAACACCTGGCAGCACAAAATATAGCTTCATTCCAATTCTCTCAAGCGCAATTTACATCACTGTTTGTCTTCCTCAGCCAGCACTGTTTTAACGTTACGCCCAGCGATCTCCAGGCGCTGATACTGATGCCGGAAGAGCAGCCCGCATTGAAGAAAACATACGAACAAGGCAAGAAAATGCGCGTCTTCGTATCGGTGATTATTTTATTGAGTCTGGTCTCGTTTCTTGGTCGCAAAGCAGCTTCCAACTTCGCCTTCAATTCGGGCACGCACCATTTCCGGATGGAAGATTATCCTGCGGCAGAAAAGGATTATGCAATGGCGACGAAAATTGATCCGATGTTTCCGCCATCATGGGATAGATTAGCGCGCAGCCAATCGCGCCAGGGGAAATTCAAAGAAGCTGAGAAGCACTGGCATCGCGCTCTTGAGCTTAAGCCGGATTATGTTGAAGCCAAAATCGGTCTTTCCCTTATCGCCATGAACAATCGTGACTACGATTCAGCTCGCCGACTTTTGCAATCGGCGCTGCGACTGTCGCCAAGCAACGTTGTTGCCTATCTTAATCTAGCTCGACTGCAAACGTTGACAAACCATCCCGAGGATGCGCGGTCGATACTGCAGCGACTGTTGGAGTTGGATCCGCAGAACATTCGAGCGCATGCTTTGCTGGGTCAAATATATCTACAGGAAGGAAAGGTCGCTGAAGCGCAACACGCGATGGCAGGCTGCCATCTCAATCAACCGGATGTGGGTGTAATGGATGCCAATTTTTTCAATGCGATAAACAAGCAGATACAGAGCGCTGCCTCGTCTGGCGACAAAAGCAAGTCACTCGAATCTGGCACAAAGAGGGATCAATGAATAGATCACGCGAATGCATTATTGGTGTTTCGAGAGTGCTTTTGGCGAGTGTGGTCGCATCGCTATTGTTAGCACCACTTCTGGCCTTCATCAATGTGATGAGAAACTACGGAAATCCCGGCGACATGGCGGCGGTCTCGCAAGCCTCAGTTTACGCTGCGAGCAATCCCATTGCTGCCATGATTGATTCGTATAACAGCTCAATGTCGGGCTATGGTCGATTTGGGTCCGGAATAGGCATGATCGGCGGCGCCTTCTGGGCGATGGGTTATGCAAAGTCGTACTCGACTGTCGCCCGCATAATGACTGGGCTGCCAGCTGGGTTTGTGATTGGGGCACGTGCCGGAATGATGATTACCAGCGATGCTCACATCGTCATCGCATCTGGTGTCATCGGCGCAGTTTGGACTGCCGTTTATCTCTATATAGCTGGCTTGCCATCCAAGTTTAAGCCGCTGCCAAACTTAGAGTTAAAACCATGAAACCAAATCTAAACCTCTCTTCAGACTTTGACATTTTCCAAGACTTCAAGTGTACGGTCATCGATATTCGATCATTGATCTACGCTGAGGACTTTCGGCGTTCCAATTCCACCAATATCTCTTCCTCGCTAATCTCATTTACTTCCAATGGACCTCTGCAGATGTCTTGCCATGGCGCTCCGGCCATTGCCTGCCGAACGATTACTTCAAACACCTGCTGCCGAACCCCGGTTCGATAAGGAACAAAAGCAGAAAGAGCCGCTGATGCAGATAGCGCGCTGACCTTGGAATCATCTACAGTGAGACTTTCGAGATTTTTGGATTTCAATAGAGGCTCTAGTACCGAGTCATCTACAGACGTTCCGTCAAGGTTCAACGATTTCAACGCCGGAAGCAGACTAAGAGAGGCAACTCCCTTAGCAATTTTCTTTGAGTAGGACAGATCCAAATACTCTAAAGTGTGCAGCTGGCACAATTGTGCGAGCGTTGCATCGCCGATCTCGGTGCGTTGGAAGACGATTTGTCGCAGCTTCTGGCAACGAAGCAAATCAATGGTGTCTGAGTCATCTATCCGACAATCGTTCACCAATAGACTGCTTAACTCGGATAACTTGAATACGTTATTAAAGTCGTTACTGGGAAAGCTGCAGCGAACGAAACTGAGAACGCGTAATTTGCTGATATGGGCGATTTCTTCAATTTCCTTGCCACTTATGTTTCGGTCAGACAGTGTCAAGCTGTAAACAGCATCCGCCTCCAGCGCGCGCAGGAAGGAGAGATCGCCTGCACTCTCGCCAAGGACAAGTGATATGTATGAGTTCTCAGGAAATGTGACCGTCCCGCGGGCACTGAGCCAGACGCATCAGCCCTCACGAACCTTGCCGACCTCTCGATCTTCCGGGAAAATAAGAACCTTTTCCTTCTCGTTCATTTCTCAATCTCCGTTAGTCAATCTCTTATAGTCCAATGTTTGAGAACAAGCAGCGGTGTTTTAACGGAGAAAGATTGAGGGAAATGACGCTTGACTTTCAAATTGCTTGCTTGATGAATGCGGTTGGAGACAGCTTGAATCTCTTAGCCAGCTGTCCAACAACTATACGAGCAAATTACTGAGCTACTCGGCAAACCCGGTTCTTCCCATATCCATTTGCTGAATCAATTAGTGCAAATCCTTGGTGAGAAACCAAAGCCTGGCAATGGCATTTCTTGTTGATGCATGTACGCTGTAGGCTTATGTTGTGGAGGCGAATGTGCAAGCGAGCTGTCACCTCTTCGGCAAGATCTATCATCTATACTATGACGTTTGTAATTTGAGGTGCAATTGATGCCAGTAAACGCAATAGACCAGCTTCAAGATCTCGATCGCCGGCATCACCTCCATCCCTTCACAAATCATTCTGAGATGCATGCTTCTGGCACCCACATCATTACTTCCGCCAAAGGTGTCTGGATTGTTGAGGCGGGTGAACGCAAATTGCTCGATGGCATGGCCGGACTCTGGTGCGTCAACATTGGCTATGGATGCCGCGATGTTATTGATGCAGTTGTAAAACAGATGGAGACCTTATCATATTATCCTTCTTTCTTTAACAGCACTACTGAACCTGCAATCAAGCTGTCCGAGCGGTTGTCCAAATTAGCTCCGCCGAATCTTAAGCACACGTTCTTTTGCAGTTCGGGTTCTGAAGCTAACGAAACAGCTTTGAAATTCATAAGAGCCTACTATCACATCAAGGGTCAGCCGGAGAAGCAGAAGATTGTCAGCCGCAAGTTTGCCTATCATGGCGTTACGTTGGGCACAGCCAGCTTAACCGGACTGACACCCTGTCATACCCAATTCGCATTACCTTTGCCTGGGTTTCTACACGCTCCAGCTCCCTATCCATACGGTGAGGGCAGTGAAATGAACGCTCAGGAGTATGGGCAGTGGTGCCTCTCGGAAACAGCCAGGCTAATCGAACGGGAAAATCCCGATACCATTGCCGCAATTTTTGCCGAGCCGGTGCAAGGAGCAGGCGGAGTGATTCCTCCGCCCAGTGGATATCTCAAGGGATTGAGAGCCCTGGCCAGGCAGTACGATTTGTTGTTTGTCGCCGACGAAGTTATCACCGCCTTTGGCCGCTTAGGCGATTGGTTTGCCAGCAATCTATGGAATCTAGAGCCTGACATAATCACTCTGGCCAAGGGGATGACCAGTGGTTACATACCCATGGGTGCCACCATGGTCAGCACTGAAATTGCTGAAACCATTATCGGTGGTGGAAACTTTGTGCATGGCTACACATACAGCGGCCATCCGGTGGCAGCAGCTGCTGCTATCGCCACCCTCGACTATATGGAACGAGAACAACTGATTCCTCGTGTGCGAGACGACGTTGGTCCTTATTTCCAAAATAAGCTGCAGGCAATGGCTGCCCATGCTGCAGTAGGTGAGGTGCGCGGCTGCCAGATGATTGGTGCGATCGAGGTTGTACCACGTGGTGGCAAGCAGATGCTGGTGCCAAATGGTCAACTGGGGCTGAAGGCAGCCGTGCTGTGTCGCGAAGAAGGAGTGGTGGTAAGGGGTATACGCGATATGATCGTGATGTCGCCGCCACTGGTTATTACACATGAAGAGATCGATTTCTTTTTTGCGGCGATAGAAAAAGCGTTGGACCGCCTGTGGGATTGAAATGGACCCGAGCACGTCGGATTGAGGCAAAAAGTTCCTACTCATGGCGGAAAAGGAAATTCTTTTCGACACCGAGCACGCATGTACAGTGGTGGCACAAGGGAATGCCGGAAAGGATTGCTCAGCGAGCCATCCAGGCTTTTGAACTGTTAGACAATCGCACCGATCGATATGCGTTAGAAAACACTGATGCTATCAGCGTCTTCAAACAAGATGACCGGTAGTGACAGCTTCGCCACCTTAGAGCCTCTAATGGAAATCCATCAGAATCACTTGATAAGTTATCAGGGTAAACTTTGAAGGAGCCAACCCCTCGAGGTTAACATCTCTATGCAATCCGCATTTCGTTTCCTGACGCTCGTTCTGGGTTTTGTGGCGCTGACGACAGACGCTCTGGCGCGGCCGATGACACTGGACGAAGTGCCATCGTTGAAAGCGGCGATGAATTGTATCGCCAAGAACGACTACGCGGGTGCGGTCACGCTCATCAAGCCGATTGCCGAAGGTGGAGTGCCGGAGGCGCAGATGATACTTGGCTCAATCTACCAACAGGGCTACGGAGTACAGCGCGACTACGGCGAGGCGATGAGACTGTACAAAGCCGCTGCCGCCCAGGGTAATTTGAAGGCGCGTCTTTGCGTTGGCGTGCTCTACCTCAAAGGTTGGGGGGTGACCAAAGACTATCGCCAGGCGGCGCAGTGGTTTGCTGCTGCCGGCGATCGAGACCCTGACGCGCAAAACAATCTTGGATACCTCTATATAAAAGGCTGGGGAGTGCCCAAGAATGCAGAAAAAGCTTTCCAACTGTTCCAGCGCGCAGCCAACGGCGGCAGTGCCGAGGCCAAAGAGGGGCTGGGAGAAATTTATTACACCGGCAGCGCAAAGGCGAAAGACTTTGATGAGGCACGCAAGTGGTTGGAATCGGCGGCGAAGCAAAACTGCGCTTCAGCCCAGTATCTGCTTGGTGTAATGAATGTCAACGGTGATGGTGCAGCGCCCGACGCCGCGGCTGCCCGCAAGTGTTTGTTCTCGCCAAGCCGGGGCTGATCGAGCAAGTCAGACTTCTTGGAGACCCGGAAGCGGCCGGTCATTTGAAAGAGCTGAAGAGCAAATACGCATCATATCTGGTTCCCTGAGGAGCAACCAGACCATCTCGGTCCAAGCTGCAGAACGGACGGAAGACGAACCATGCATTCATCAGTGTGAATGGCCGATTTATTTGTCCTTTTTTTATCGAGATAAATGTCCCGCAGAGATAAATGACTCACGGATGTGTGTATGTGTCGCTCCTCCTGGGCGCCGGCATGAATCGGCTTGATTTCAGTACTTCATTGATACCGTGAGTGGTGCCAGGCAGGACAGTCTTGCTTGATACCTTCTTTGAGTCTCTTGGTATCCAGCTTGAGATGGAAGTCTATAATCCTTGATTGGTAAACCGATTCGGACTGTTCGATGGATCATATGCCTGCCTAGTTGAATCAGGACAAGCATTGCGCCCAAGGGCTCCTGGCGCTATCCCCACGCGCGAATTGGGCTACACGGTGACGCTGCTGCTTGAGCGTTATGGAGCCATGTTGGCAC
>Ga0182024_10001052_pt1 | contig 71600 bp, 50 predicted proteins | sample P32metaG_FD_120480 | JGI IMG/M metagenome (GOLD analysis project Ga0182024, IMG submission 120480) | Permafrost microbial communities from Stordalen Mire, Sweden - P3-2 metaG (Illumina Assembly) | ecosystem: Environmental > Terrestrial > Soil > Wetlands > Permafrost | place: Sweden: Stordalen...
CGTTCACCCCCTTCGCCGCCGCCACCGCGTCATCCTCCAGGTCCTCTCCGTCAGAGAACAGCACAAGCGCACGGTGCGTGCTCTCCCCCTTGCCGAATGCATCCGCCGCCTGCCGGATCGCCCCGCTGATATTCGTCCCCCCGCGCGGGATAGTATTCGTATCCAGGTCCGTCAGCGATGCCAGCACCGCCGAGTAATCAATGGTCAGCGGCGCCTGCACAAACGCCGTCCCCGCAAACGCGATCAGCCCCGCACGGTCCCCCTCCAGCGCGTCGATCAAATCCTGCGCCGCATACTTCGCACGCGTCAGCCGGTCCGGCTGCACATCCGTCGAGAGCATGCTCTTGGACGTATCCACCGCGATCATCAGGTCCAGCCCCTTCCGGTGCGTATCCAGGATCTCATAACCCACCCGCGGCTCCGTCAGCGCCGCGATCACGCATGTCAATCCCAGCAGCGCCAGCCCATACTTCCACCGCCGCCGCGCCGCGCTCGTGCTCGCAGCCAGGTCCCCCAGCAGCCGTCCCGCCACCAGCTTCCGCAGCAGCATCTCCCGCCTCAGCTCATTCCGCAGGAATATCCCCGCCAGCACCGGCACCAGCAGGAACCCCCACAACCATTCCGGCGCGCCGAACGTCATGGCAGCCTCCTCCACACCGTCTGGCCCAGCGTCATCCCCAGCGCCACCAGCGCGAATCCCGCCCTGAGGAACCACGGGTACAGATCCTCATACTCCTGCGTCCGCTTATACTGCACCGTCGATTTCTCCAGCTTGTCGATATCCTTGAAGATATTCCGCAGCGAGTCCGTATCCGCCGCCCGGTAATAATGCCCGCCCGCGATCTGCGCCACGTTCTTCAGCCCCGTTTCGTTGAACTCCACCGGCTCCATCTGCAGCACCGTCTGCCCGTTTTGATCCACCTGCGGCAGCCCCGTCCGCTCGTCGAAGAGCGGCACCGGCGCCATCCCGTTCGTCCCCGCCCCGATCGCGTACAGCTTCACCCCCAGCGCCTTTGCCGCCTGGGCCGCCGTCGGCGGCGAGATCTTCCCGCAGTTGCTATCCCCGTCCGTCAGCAGGATCAGCACCTTGCTCTTCGATGCACGGTCCCGCAGCCGGTTCACCCCCGATGCAATCGCCGAGCCAATCGCCGTCCCATCCTCCACCTGCCCGATCTTCACCCGGTCCAGATTCTGCATCAGCCAATCGTGATCCAGCGTCAGCGGGCTCACCAGGTACGGCCTGCTCGCGAATGCGATGATCCCGATCCGGTCATTCGGCCTTTGTTCGATGAACTTCTTCGTCACGCTTCGGATCGCCTCCTGCCTGTTCGTCCGCTGCCCCTCCATCTCATAATCCTCCGTCAGCATCGACCCCGAGACATCGATCAGGATCATGATATCGATCCCGCTCGCCTCCGTCTGCGTCGTGCTCTTCCCACCCTGCGGCCGCGCCAGCGCCACCATCAGCGCCGCCAGCCCCACGTAAAACAATCCCGCCAGGAAATTCCCCGCCTTTGATTCCGCCTCCCGCCCCAGCGTCCTCAGCAGCTCCGTCGAGGAAAACTCCACCGCCGGCGCCCCCCCGCGGTATCCCCGCAGCCACGCCAGCACTGGCACCGCCAGCAATCCCAACAAAAACCACGGATGCGCAAACTGCCAGCTCACTCCCGTAAAAATCCTCATGATCTCATTCATGCCGCCTCTCCTCCAGTCCCCTTCACAAATCGCACCGCCTGCTCCAGCAGCGCCCTGCTATCCTCCGCCGTAGCCTCCACCCGCGCGAATTTGATCAGGTCACTCCGCTCCAGAAAATTCGCCAGCAGCACCTTGTCCGCACCCGTGAAGTGCGGCGATTTCGCCGCCTCCGCCAGAAACTCCGGCGACGTCTGCTCCGGCGCGTGCAGCCTGTACTGCGCTGAGACATATTGCCGCAGGATGTCCGATACCTGGATGCTGAACGCGTACGGCTCCTTGCGCGTCACATCTTCCTCCGCCTCCCGCAGCCGCTTCAGCGCGATCTCCCGCGCAGTCGGCGTCGGCGTCTTAGCCTTGCTCCGCACCGCCTTCACGATCAAGGCCCCGATCAGTCCCAGCAAAATCAAACCCACCGCTCCCGCCGTCACCACCATCCAGAGAGGGTAGGGGAATACATCCAGCGGCGGCCGGATATCATGGATCGCGGGCGTCGGCGATCCCCCCGCCTCCGGCCCCGCCATCTGTCCCAGTGCCATGCGCCCCATCGCAACCAGCAGCCCCGCGCCGCCCACTGCTCGCGCCCTCACAGCCGCGCCAGCCTCCGCTCCCGTGTCCGGAAGAAACCCCGCAGCGCCGGGATGTAATCCGAGTCCGTCTGCAGCTCGATGCTATCGATCCCGTGCCGCGCCAGCAGCCGCTCCAGCTCCGCCCGCCGCTTATCCGCCAGGTGCGCATACGCGTCCCGCGTCGCCCTGCTCGAGGTATTCACCTCGATCTGCTCCCCCGTCTCCGCATCCTCCAGCCTCACCGTCCCGATGTCCGGCAGCTCACGCTCCCGCGGGTCCACCACAGGGATCGCCACCAGGTCATGCCTCCGCGAGGTCACCGACAGCTCCCGGCTGAAATCCCCCGCCTGGTAATCCGAAATCAAAAACACCACCGCCCTCCGCGTCACCACCCGGTTCAGGTAATCCAGCGCCGCCCCCGGCTTCGTCCCCCGTCCCTTCGGTTCGAAGAACAAAATCTCCCGGATCACCCGCAGCGCATGCGGCCGCCCCTTCTTCGGCGGGATGAACAGCTCCACGTGGTCCGAGAACAGCATCAACCCCACCTTGTCATTATTCTTGATCGCGCTGAACGCCAGCACCGACGCCACCTCCGCCGCCAGCTCCCGCTTGCTCAGCTCAATCCCCCCGAACTTCCCCGATGCGCTCACATCCACCATCAGCATCACCGTCAATTCCCGCTCCTCCGTGAACTTCTTCACAAACGCATTCCCATGCATCTCCCCAAAGCGCGCCGTCACATTCCAGTCGATCGTCCGCACCTCGTCCCCCGGCGCATACTCACGCACCTCCTCGAAGTTCATCCCCCGTCCCTTGAACACGCTCCGGTATTGCCCCGCGAAGGTCGCCGCCACCAGCCCGCGCGTCTTCAGCTCCACATGGCGGATCTTCCGCAGGATGTCCCGCGTCATTTGCTCTTGCGTCTTGGCCATTCGCAAAACTCCTTACGGTACCGGCAGCCCCGCGAACACCCGCTCGATGATCGTCTCGCTCGTCAGATTCTCCGCCTCCGCCTCATAGCTCACGATGATCCGGTGCCGCAGCACATCCGGCCCCGCCGATTTCACATCTTGCGGCGTCACATACCCCCGTCCTTGCAGGAAGGCCCTCGCCTTCGCCGCCATCGTCAGCGCGATCGTCGCACGCGGCGAGCCCCCGTACCGGATCATCCCCTCCAGCTTCAGCTTGTACTTCCCGGGCTCCCGCGTCGCCCACACCACATCCACAATGTAATCCTTCACCCGCTCATCGATATAAATCTCATTCACGATCTCGCGCGACCGGAGGATGTCCTCCGGCGAGACCACCGCCTCCACCTCCAGCCGCGGCGACGATGTCCCCATCAGATCCAGGATCTGGCGCTCCTCCGCCTTCGTCGGGTATCCCACCTTCAGCTTCAGGAAAAACCGGTCCAATTGCGCCTCCGGCAATTGATAAGTCCCCTCCTGCTCCAGCGGATTCTGCGTCGCCAGCACCAGGAACGGGTCCGGCAGCTTATACGTCGTCTCCCCCAGCGTCACCTGCCGCTCCTGCATCGCCTCCAGCAGCGCGCTCTGCACCTTGGCCGGCGCGCGATTGATCTCATCCGCCAGGATCAAATTCGAAAACAGCGGCCCCTGCTTCGTGGTGAATTCCCCCGTCCGCGGATTATAAATCAGCGTCCCCACCAGGTCCGCCGGCAGCAGGTCCGGCGTAAACTGGATCCGCTGAAACCCAGTCCGGATGCACGATGCCAGCGTCTTCACCGTCAGCGTCTTCGCCAGCCCCGGCACCCCCTCCAGCAGGATGTGCCCATTCGCCAGCAGCCCCGTCAGCAGCCCATCAATCAAATACCTCTGCCCTACCACCACCCTCGCCATCTCATCCTGGATCGGCTTGATCCATTGCCCGTTCTGCTTCACGTGATTCGATAATTCTTGAGTGGTCATTTTTAGGTACTTGCTCTTTTCAAGACAGCGCAAACCCCGATTCTGTTCGATCTCCCCCGCCCCGCAACCACCAAAAACCCCTCATTTTCTCCCCCCTTTGCTCCCTTTGCTCCCTTCTGTAAAATCTCACTCCCCTTTGGTAACCGGCGCCAAAAAACTCAACGCATCCCCCACCCCGTGCCCCTCATACACCCCCTTATCCACAAACACCGTATAAACCCGCCCATCCCCCGTCCGCACTTCCATCGTATAAATCCCATCCACGTCCCTCCGGTCCAGCCCCCCGTTCCCCACCGTCAACTGCTCCTCCTTCTGCGCCTCGAAATGCTTCCCCACGATCCTCCCCGTCATCAGCGGATGCCCCGCCCCCTCCCGCGAAATCTGTAAAAACCCGAACATCAAAAGCCCCGCCAGCGCCCCTCCCGCGATCACCGCGAGCGCCACATCGCGCCCCCTCGTGCTCTTCACCACAAATGGCCTGTGCGCGCTCATCCCCACCACAATGCCCCATTTAAATTCGAAATTCGAAATCAGAAATGCGAAGGATTTGGCACGCCTGGCGCGCGCGTCCTTTTTTAATGCCGCCCATCCGGCATAAAAATTCCCACCGTAAACCTCGCCTTTGGCGTCTTCTCCACCGTCTGCTCCGGCGGCGGCTCCACCATGGCCGTCCCATGCCCCAGCCCCCCGGTATTGGCGTCCGGTATCGCCGGCCCGCCCGGCGAGGCCCCCGGCACCGGCGCCGTCCCCAGCGAGTCCTCCCAGACAATGAAATCCGCTCCCACCGCCGCCGCCTTCTGCCGGGCCATCTCGATGATCTCCGCCGTGTTCTTCGCCTTCGAGCGGTCCACCAGCACCGTCCCGATCACCATCCCCCTCGGCACCGAATCCAGCACCTGGATGTGCTCCGGATTCGTCGGCTCAAGGTTCACCCCCGCCCCGTTCGGTATAAAATCGCGCTGGCTCGCACACCCTCCCAGCAAGAGGGCCGCCAGCATCGTCGAGAAAGCAGTTTTGAAGGATTTGCGCATCGGTTGAATGCCCAGACCATCATGGAACCGCGATAAAATGAAAAGGCCATTCCTCCCCGCATCGGGCAATTGGCCCGTTGCATCCGCGGTCTCAGCCGCTATCTTCTACGGATGAGTCGCAAAGGGCGGGTTCTCATGTGTGCGCCGGCGCATTACGGAGTTGAATATGTGATCAACCCGTGGATGGCCGGGAATGTGCATCGCGTGACGCAGGAGAAAGCCGTCAAGCAATGGGAGGCGTTGCGCGGACGCCTGGAAGAATTCGTTGATGTCGAGCTGGTCAAACCGGCGCCGGGCCTTCCGGACATGGTTTTCACCGCCAATGGGGGGTTCGTCCTGGGAAAGAAGGCGATCCTCAGCCGCTTCCTGTACCGCGAGCGGCAGGATGAACGGGAGCATTTCGGCCGGTGGTTTGAAGCGGCTGGATTCGAGGTCACGGACCTCCCGGGTGATGTGCCATTTGAGGGGGAGGGAGACGCCTTGCTCGATCCGGAGAGGGGTCTCGTATGGGTGGGATATGGGATGCGGAGCGATCTCGGCATTCATCCGGCTCTGGCGGAGGCCCTCGATATGCGGGTGGTCTCGCTGCGACTTGCGGATGAGCGGTTCTATCATCTTGATACCTGTCTTTGCCCGCTCGAGCGCGGATATCTGATCTATTATCCGCTCGCGTTTGATGCGGACTCGATCCTCCAGATCGAACAACTGGTTCCGCCGGAAAAACGGATCGCGATCAACGGTGACGATGCGGCCGCCTTTGCCTGCAACGTGGTCAACATTGGCGATCGCCTGGTGATGAATATGGCCAGCGCTGAATTGAAGGAGCGCCTGGGCCGCGAGGGTTTTTCCGTCATCGAAACGCCGCTGGATGAATTCATGAAAGCGGGGGGAGCCGCGAAATGCCTCGTGCTTCGGTTGAGCAATCACCGGCCGCCGAATGCCGCCGCCGCAACGAGTGTCCGCGAAGGAATCGTCACGATGGAGGGACACCTGCTGCACGCCGGGCTGTTGGAAAAAGCGGTGGATGTGGTCGTCGAGAACGGCGGCACATTTCAGGTGATGCACTTTGCTCTGGGCAAGCAGCAATCAAGTCTTTCGCGGGCGGAGATGCGTGTTGTGGCCCCGTCCGAGGCACGGCTCACCAGCATCCTAACGCAACTTCTTGCGCTGGGAGCCAAGCGAATATCCACCGAGGAGTGCGACGCGACGCTCGTGGCGGCCCCGAGCGACGGAGTCGCTCCTGAGGACTTCTACGCTTCCACCATTTACCCGACGGAGGTTCGCATTGATAAAGCCTGGGTCCCGGTGCTCAATCAGCGGATGGACGGGGTGGTGGTCGTGGAGCGCGGCCCGAGCCCGATCGCCCGCTGCTCGCTTTTCCGGACGCTGCGCAAGGGGGATATGGTTGTGACCGGAAGTCACGGGCTGCGCACCCGCAGGAGATTGCCGAAGGCGGCCTCTACCGGAGAACATGAGTTCTCCTTTATGGGGGCGGGCGTCTCAAGCGAGCGGCGCGTGGACCTGGTGGTGGAGCGGATCGCGTGGGAGATGCGCCGGTGGCGTGAGCAGAAGGGGCGCATCGTGGTCGTCGCGGGTCCCGTGGTGATTCACACAGGCGGGGGCGGACACCTTGCGAATCTTATCCGGAACGGCTACGTCCAGGCGCTCCTGGGCGGCAATGCGATCGCGGTGCACGATATCGAGCAGGCGCTGCTCGGCACGTCCCTGGGTGTGGACCTGGTGCGCGGGGCGCCGGTCGATCACGGGCATCGCCATCACCTTGCGGCCATCAATACGATCCGGGGATGTGGCGGGATTCGGCAGGCTGTTGAGCAAGGGGTGCTGACGCGCGGCGTTTTTTATGAATGCGTGCGGGCGAATGTCCCGTTCTCGCTGGCTGGTTCCATTCGCGACGATGGCCCGCTTCCCGACACGGAGATGAACCTGATCCAGGCGCAGGATGATTACACGCAGTTGGTGCGCGGCGCGGATATGATCCTGATGCTGGCTTCGATGCTCCACTCGATCGGCGTCGGCAACATGACTCCCGCGGGAGTCCGGCTGGCTTGCATCGACATCAATCCCGCCGTGGTCACAAAGCTCGCTGACCGCGGCTCGCTCGAGTCCGTCGGTGTGGTCACCGATGTCGGTCTTTTCCTGAGTCTCCTGGTGCAACGACTGAACTTGTGAATACTGAAAATCGACCGCAAGCCGCCGAGCAGTCGATTGTGGAAATAGGGCGCGAAATCTTCGCCCGCATGAAGGGGGCCTCGCCGCGCGTTTTCAGCCGCGGGAGTGTCACCGGACGCCTGATGGACTGGTCGATGCGGCAGGAAGCGTTGAAGGTGCAGCTCTTCCGGCTCATCGACGTGCTGCCGGCGCTGGACGATCCGCGGGATATCGCGCGGCACGCGCGGGACTATCTTTCCGGTGTGGACGGCGCGTTGCCATGGGTCATGCGTGTGGGCCTGGATGTCGGAGCCAGAATGCCCGCGATACTGTCCTTTGCCGCGCGGCAGGGGGTGAGGCAAATGGCCGGCAACTTCATCCTCGCACCGGATGCAGATGCCGCGATCCCGAAGCTGCGCCGGATGCGAAAGAAGCGCGTGGCCTTTACGGCGGATATTCTGGGGGAGACGGTGCTCAGCGAAAAAGAGGCCGAGCAATATCAACAACGTTATCTCCGGCTGATCGAACAGTTGGCGGATGCATCCGAAGCATGGGACGACGTGCCGCAATTAGACTCCAACGACCGTGGATGGGTCACGAAGGTCAACGTATCGGTGAAGATTTCCGCACTTTACTCGCAAATTCAACCCGGTGCGCCGGAGGATGCTATCGAGCATCTCCAGATTCGGCTGCGTCCGATACTGCAACTGGCGAAGGAGCGCAATGTTTTCATTAATTTTGACATGGAGCATTATGGGTTAAAGGACGTGACGCTGAAATTGTTCAAGCGCGTGCTGGGAGAGCCCGGAGCATCGCCCCATCTGGGGATCGCGATGCAGGCTTACTTGCGCGACGCAGGGCGGGACTTGCGGGATTTGATCCAGTGGGCGGCGGAGCACGATAGGAGGGTTACTGTCCGTCTCGTAAAGGGCGCTTACTGGGACACGGAAACAATTCTAGCCCGGCAGCGTGGGTGGCCGGTGCCGGTTTTCGATCACAAGAATGAGACGGACGCGAACTACGAAGAACTGGCGGGGCTGATGCTTGAGAACGCGGAGACGATTGATTGCGCATTTGGCACGCACAACGTGCGCACCATCGCAGCGTGCATTGCAAATGCGGACGCCCTGGGGCGGCAACCGGGCAGTTACGAATTCCAGATGCTTTACGGGATGGCCGAGCCGATCAAGCAGGCCCTTATCCAGATGGGCCACCGTGTGCGGGAGTATTGTCCCATTGGCGAAATCCTGCCGGGAATGAGCTATCTCGTGCGGCGGCTGCTGGAGAATACTTCGAACGAAGGTTTTCTCCGCGCGACGTTCTCCGACGATAGGCCGGCGGAGGAACTGCTCGGCGATCCCAGAAAGCGCTCTCCATCGGAAGTGATGGCATGGCCGGAGCCGCCTTTTCACAACGAACCGCACACCGATTTCACGAGTGCGGAAGCATGCGGGCGGATGCGGGGTGCGCTGCATTCCGTGCGAGCGGAGCTGGGCGCGCGGCATCGTTTGTTGATTGGAGACGCGGAGGTCCACACGGGGAATAAGCTGGCCTCGGTAAACCCAGCGCGGCCGGCGGAGGTCGTGGGCTTCGTCGCGCGAGCGGGCGCGAAGGAGGCTGACGCCGCTATCGCGGCTGCGAAAGCGGCCTTCCCGCAATGGAGCCGCATGGATGCGGGTGCGCGTGCGACGATCTTGGAACGGGCGGCGGACCTGATCGGCAAAGAGCGCTTTGAGATCGCGGCGATCGAGGTATATGAGATTGGAAAAGCCTGGGGAGAAGCGGATGCGGATGTGGCGGAGGCGATCGACTTTTGCAAGTATTACGCCGGGGAAATGCGGCGGATCGCCTCGACGGTTTACCCGGTGCCGGGAGAGCTGAATATTCATCATTATGTGGCGCGCGGGGTTGCCGTGGTCATCGCTCCGTGGAATTTTCCGCTGGCGATCCTCTGCGGCATGACGGCGGCTGCGTTGGTGGCGGGCAATTGCGTGATCATGAAGCCGTCGGAGCAATCGGCGATCATTGGGGCAAGGCTTGCGCGGATTTTCCGCAAAGCGGGAGCACCTGCCGGGGCGGTACAGCTTTTGTCGGGGGAAGGGGCGGTGGTGGGGGCTTACCTTGTCGAGCATCCAGACGTGGCGGTGATCGCATTTACGGGGTCGAAGGAGGTGGGGCTCAAAATATGGGAAACGGCTGGGCGAACCAGGCCACACCAGGTTCAACTGAAGAAGGTGGTGTGCGAAATGGGGGGGAAGAATGCGATCATCGTGGATGCGGACGCGGACCTGGACGAAGCGGTGCCGGCGATCATTGCTTCGGCATTCGGATACCAGGGGCAAAAATGTTCCGCGGCATCGCGCCTGATCGTGTTGGAGCCGGTTTATGAACGGGTGCTGGAGAGGCTTGTGGAGGCGACGGCGAGTTTGCGGATGGGGCCTCCGGAAGAGCCTGCGAACATTGTGGGGCCGGTGATCGACCGGGAGGCGTTTGAGCGAATCAAAGGGGTTATCGAGGGCGCGAAGGGGTATGCGCGGCTGGTGTACTCGGGAGCGGTGCTTGAGGGGGAGGGGTACTTTATCGGGCCGACGATTTTCGGGGAGGTGCCGGCGGAATCGGGGCTGGCGCAGGAGGAGATTTTTGGGCCGGTGCTTGCGGTGATCCGGGCGGGGAGTCTGGATGAGGCGCTGAGGATTGCGAATGGGACGGAGTTTGCGCTGACGGGAGGGTTTTTCTCGCGGAGCCCTGGGAATATCGAGCGGGTGAAGAGGGAGTTCGACGTGGGGAATCTTTATATCAACAGGGGAATCACGGGCGCCCTAGTGGGGCGGCATCCCTTTGGGGGAGCAAGGATGTCGGGAGGGGGGACGAAGGCGGGGGGGCGGGATTATCTGCTGAATTTTCTGGTGCCGCGGGTGGTGACGGAGAACTTGATGAGGCGGGGGTTTGTGAGCGGGCCGGAGAAAAGCTGATGGATGGATATGGGTTCGGTCCGGTTCAGGATGCGGTCTTGGGTTATAGTGGGGGATGAGTGAAAAATCTGTTTCGGATCGTGCGGAGGGGGCGGTGATGGGGGCATTTATTGGGGATGCGCTGGGGCTGGGGCCGCATTGGTATTATGACTTGGATGAGCTGCGGGCGGATTATGGGGAGTGGATATCCGGGTATACGGATCCGAAGCCAGGGCGGTATCACGCCGGGATGAAGGCGGGGCAGCTTTCGCAGGCGGGGATCATCCTTGAGATGATGCTGCGGTCGGTGGTGGAGCGGGGCGGGTATGATGAGGCGGATTTTTGCAGGAGGCTGGATGAGGAGCTGTTTCCGCTGCTGGACGGGACGCCGATGAATGGGCCTGGCGGGTATACGAGCCAATCGATCCGGCATGCGTGGAAGCGGCGGGTGAAGGATGGCGCGCCGTGGGGGGAAGTGGCGGGGAATGCGGATACGACGGAAGGGGCGGAGCGGGCGCTGGCGCTGGCGGCGCGCTATGCGCGGGAGCCGCGGCGGCTGGCGGAAAGTGTGTCGGCGAATTGCGCGTTGACGCAGGGGGATGAGGCGATTGTGGCGATGACGACGGCGTTTTGCTGCGTGCTGGGGCAACTGGTGGTGGGGGCGCGGCTGGACCCTGGGCTGTCCGACAAGCTGATGGGGTTGGTGAAGGCGGGGGAGTTGCCGTTTCACGCGGTGACGTCGGGCCGGATGAAGGCGCCGCCGGCGGGGGCGGAGCCGTCGCGGGCGGGAGTGTTTTCATCGCCGGATGCGCTGCTGACGGCGTCGTACATGGCGGAGGCGGCGGCGGATGGAGGGGTGCGAATCGAGCCGGCGTGGAAGGTATCGATTGTGTATGGGATGCCTTGCGCGATCTACCACCAATTGCCCGCGGCTTATTACCTGGCGGCGCGGTTTCCGGATGATTTCGAGGCGGCTGTGCTGCACGCGATCAACGGCGGGGGGCAGAACCAGGCGCGGGCGATCCTGACGGGGGCGCTGGTGGGAGCGCAGGTGGGGCTGACGGGAATCCCGGGGCGCTTTATCGCGGGGCTCGAGAGAGGGGCGGAGCTTGCAGGGCTCGCGAAGCGGCTGGGCGAGGCGGCGTAAAGCGCAGCCGGGAATGAGCTTGTCGAGCGACGGGGACGCTAGTCACTATAGGGATGCAGCGGTGAAATTTGCCTTGCGACCCGCCGCGAGCGTTCGCCCTATCCCCCCCTTTGCCATGAAGATTGAAGCTGCCGCTTTTTGGATCGTTTTGAACCTCTTATTATGGGCCGAGCCGGGATGGGCGGCTGGTCCGGTTGCGCTGCGCGCGGATGAGCGGGGGGTGACCGTGGAGACGGGAACCCTGGAGACGAGGGTGGAGTTTTGGAGTGCCGGCGTGATCCGGGTGATCCACCGGCCGAGCGGGGGGCTGCCGGAGGCGGCAAGCCTTGCCGTGATCGCGAAGCCGGGCAAGGTGAAGTGGGCGTTATATCACAAGCCGGGCCTGTATGTACTCAAGACCGCCGCGGCGGAGATTGACGTGGACAAGATGACGGGGGCGGTCGCGTTTCTCGACGCGCGCGGGGCGCCGATGCTGGCGGAGGTGAGCGGTGGAACTTCGTTCCCAACGGTGGCGGCGAGCGGGACGAACTGGGATGGGACGCGGCAGGAGTTTCGGCTGGATCCTGGGGAGGCGATCTACGGATTGGGGCAGCACCAGCAGGGGGTGATGAATTATGCGGGTAGTGCGGTCCATCTGCTCCAGGAGAACCGGGAGGTTGCGGTGCCTGTGCTGTTGTCATCGAAGGGGTATGCTTTGCTCTGGGATAACCCTGCGGTGACCACCGTGGACGTGGGCAGGGCGGAGAAGGGGAAGTTGACGTGGAGCTCGGAGGATGGGAGTACCGTGGATTACTATTTCTTTGCCGGGCCGGAGCCGGACCAGGCGATTGCGGAGTACCGGTGGCTGACAGGGGAGGCGCCGATGTTTGGGAAATGGGCATGGGGTTTCTGGCAATGCCGTGAGCGTTATGCGAAGCAGGAGGAAATTCTGGGGGTGGCGGCGAAATACAGGGCGATGGGGGTGCCGATCGACGGGATCATCCAGGATTGGCAATATTGGCCGCCGCTGAACCAGGTGACGGCGGAAGGGGGATGGGGGTCGCACGAATTCGAGCGGGCGCGGTATCCGGATCCTGCGGCGATGGTCAAAACGCTGCACGACGAGAACTTCCACATCATCATCTCGGTGTGGGCGAAATTCGATGTTACAAACAATGGGGTCAGCATCGAGAATCTGAAGCAACTGGAGGCGGTGAATGGAGCTTTAAAGCCGACGATCAAGTATGTTTATCCGAAAGGGCAGGGGAAATGGTATGACCCATTCAATGAGAAGGCGCGGGAGGTCTATTGGAAGGATGTTTCGACACACCTTTTCACCTTCGGGCTCGACGGGTGGTGGCTGGATGCGTCCGAGCCCGAGCTGAGCGGGAGCTGGGGCGAGTTTCGTACTTTCGCGACGGCGCAAGGGCCGGGCGCAAGGGTGTTCAATGCTTATCCGCTGGTGCATACGGGAGGGGTTTACCAGGGGCAGCGGGCGGAGACGTCGGATAAGCGGGTATTTATTCTCACGCGCTCGGCCTATGCGGGGCAGCAGCGGAATGCGGCGGTAACGTGGTCGGGAGATATCCAGGGGACCTGGGATGTTTTCCGGAAGCAGATTCCGGCGGGACTCAATTTTACCGCGAGCGGAATTCCTTATTGGAATACGGATATCGGGGGTTTTTTTGGAGGCGATCCCGCGGACCCGAAGTATGCGGAGTTATTTACGCGTTGGTTCCAGTTTGGGTCATTCTGCCCGATGTTCCGGGTGCACGGGACGGGCAAGCCGAAGGAACTCTGGCGGTTTGACCAGGCTACGCAGGAGGTGATGAAGAATTTCATCAAGCTGCGCTATCACTTATTGCCTTATACTTACTCGGTTGCGTGGATGGTGACGCATGAAGGCTATACGATGATGCGCCCGCTGGTGATGGATTTCAGAAAAGACCCGCAGATTCAGAATATCGCGGACCAATTCCTGTTCGGGCCATCCTTAATGGTTTGCCCCGTGGTGCAACCGGGTGTCACGAGCAGGAGCGTGTATCTGCCTGCCGGGACGGGCTGGGTCGATTTCTGGACGGGGAAGAGTTATGACGGGGGGCAGAAGATCGACGCGCCGGCGACGATTGACAAGATGCCAATTTATGTAAAGGCGGGCGCGATCCTGCCTTACGGCCCGGAGATTCAATATGCGGCGGAGCAAACCGGAGCGCCGCTGACGTTACGAATCTACCGGGGAGCGGATGGGGACTTCACTTTATACGAGGATGAGGGAGATGGGTACAATTATGAGAAGGGGATGTATGCAACGATCCCGATCCATTGGAATGATAGAGCGAAGAAACTGACGCTAGGGAAGCGGAGCGGGGCGTTTCCGGGGATGCTGAGCGAGCGCACGATTCATGTCGCATGGGTGTCGCCGGGGAAGGATAGCGGAGTAAGTTCGGCATCGGAGGCGTTTGTCGAGATTCGCTACGACGGGAGCGAGCAGACGATCCAGTTGCGTGGAGGCTACCCGTGAAAACTCCCAACTGATCGAGATTGTTTTCCTTAGAGCATTTTATGCGTATGAGATCGACAAATCGGATTAACGGGGCCCCGCTCCTGCTGCTTACTGTTGTCGCATTTCTCCTTGTGCTGTCCAGGCTGCGCGCGGACCAGGGGCCGGTGGCGACGCTGGATATCTATCCGACCCAACCGGGAGCAAATGTGGGCCCGTTGTTCTATGGGTTGATGACGGAGGAGATTAATCATTCGTACGACGGGGGACTTTACGCGGAGTTGATCCAGAACCGGAGTTTTAAGGATGATCCGGGCACGGCGGTCCATTGGTCGCTGCTGGAAGATGGGAGCGGGATGGGCGCGATCTCGCTGGATCAAAGCCGGCCGATCAATGATGCGCTGACCACCTGCCTGAGGCTGGATACGGGGGTCCTGGGCGGGGGGAAGCGGGCGGGGATTGCGAATGAGGGGTATTGGGGCATCCCGGTGAAGCCGGGTTTGACTTACCGCGCTTCGTTCTTCGCGAAGGCATCGGGTGGGGTAGGAGGACCGCTGGTGGCAAGTATTGAGAGCAATGATGGCCAGACGACTTATGCGCGGGCGGAAGGTCCGAAGGTATCGGGTCAATGGCAGCGCTATACAGTAACATTGAGGACCGAGGATGGCGTGCAATCGGCAAAGGGGCGATTTGTGATCTCCACGACAAGTCCCGGGACGTATTGGTTCAATCTTGTGTCGCTGTTTCCTCCTACTTATCACGACCGGCCTAATGGGAACCGGATCGACTTGATGCAGCATATGACGGATTTGAAGCCCGCGTTCCTGCGGTGCCCGGGGGGTAATTACCTGGAAGGGGATAGTATCGATACGCGATTCCAGTGGGAGAAGACGCTGGGAGATATCTCGAGGCGGCCGGGACATATGGGGACGTGGAGATACCGATCGAGCGACGGGCTGGGGCTGCTGGAGTTCATGGAATGGGCGGAGGATATGGGTGCGGAGCCGGTGCTGGCGGTGTGGGCCGGATTCTCGCTATCGACCAAGGCGGCGCCGCACGGGACGACGGTGCGGCCGGGGGAGGAGCTGAAGCCGTATGTGCAGGAGGCGCTGGATGAAATCGAGTATGTGACCGGGAGCGTGGGGACCAAGTGGGGCGCTGAACGGGCCAAGGATGGGCACCCGGCGCCATTCCCGCTGCATTATGTGGAGATCGGGAATGAGGACTTTACCGGGGACGCGAAGCGGACTTATGACGCGAGGTTCGCGCAATTTTACGATGCGCTGAAAGATGCTTATCCGAACCTGAAATATATCGCGACGATACCGGTGAGGGGGCGGACGCCGGATGCGGTGGATGACCACTATTACAAGACATCGGATGAAATGGCGGGGCTGGCGCACAGATATGACCGGGAGGACCGGCAGGGGCCGAAGGTGTTTGTGGGTGAGTGGGCGACGCGCGAGGTGGCGAAGACGAATGCGGATGGAACGAAGAGCTATGGGTGGATGCCATGGGGATACAAGGGGGCGCCGACGCCGGACCTGCATGCGGCGCTGGGAGATGCGGCGTTCATGACGGGGCTGGAGCGCAATGCGGACGTGGTGGTGATGAATTGCTATGCGCCGCTGCTGGTGCGGGTGGATGAGGGGGCATTCCAATGGTGCCCGAATCTGATCGGGTTCGATTCGCTGCGGAGTTATGTTTCTCCATCCTATTACGCGCAGCAGATATTCAACCTGAACCGGGGAGATACGGTGACGAAGGTGACGGCGAAACCGGAGCGGGCGGACCTGTTTTACAGCGCGAGCCGGTCGTCACGCACGGGGAAGCTGTATCTTAAGGTTGTGAACAGGTCGAGTAATGCCCAAACCGTGCAGATCAATATCAACGGCACGGTCAATGTATCGCCGGACGGATCGATGGAGGTGCTGACGTCAGGGGATACCGCGGACACGAATAGTATTGCCGAGCCGGACAAGGTAGTGCCCGTGACGACGCCACTGCATGAGGTTGCGGCTTCGTTCAATCATACGTTCCCGCCTAATTCGATCACGGCGCTGCAGATGAATATACGATGAATGACGGGGAATGGGGGGGGTTAACCACCGATTTTTTTTAATGGCGGCGCGGGGAGATCTCGCCGCGGAGTGGGAGGCGAGGGGCGGTGGCGCGGGGGGAGCAGGAATCGGGCGGAAATGCCATGCCGCTTGCGGGCGGGGCGAAACTTGTGCAAGCTGCGCCTCTCATGAGTCGTCTGGAAGGCAAAGTATTAGTAGCGCAGGGCGGTGGTCCCACCGCGGTCATTAATCAAAGCATTGTCGGGGTCACGCTGGAGGCCCGGAAGTTCACCCAGGTGAAGGCGGTGTACGGGGCTATCCATGGGGTGCGCGGCATCCTGGAGGAGGACTTCCTGGATTTGACGCGGGAGACGACGCATAACCTGGAGCGGGTGGCGGAGACGCCGTCATCGGCGCTGCTCTCGACGCGGGACAAGCCGGACGAGGAATATTGCGCGCGGATGTTCAAGGTGATGCAGAAGCATGATATTCGGTATTTTTTTTACGTGGGCGGGAATGACTCGGCGGACACGGTGCGGATCATCAACGAGCAGGCGGAATCGACGGGGTACGATTTTCGCGCGATCCATATCCCGAAGACGGTGGATAATGATCTGGCGGTGAATGACCATTGCCCGGGGTTTGGATCGGCGGCGAGATTTGTGGCGCAGGCGTTCATGGGATTGAACCTGGATAACCGGGCGCTGCCGGGGGTGCTGATCGGGGTGGTGATGGGGAGGCACGCGGGGTTTCTGACGGCGGCGGGAGCGCTGGCGCGGAAGTATTTAGAGGAGGGGCCGCACCTGGTGTATCTGCCAGAGCGGACGTTCTCGAAGGAGCAATTCGTGGCGGACGTGGACCGGGTTTACAAGGAATGCGGGAGATGCGTGATCGCGGTATCGGAGGGGGTGCAGGATGCGAGCGGGACGCCGGTGCTGCTCTCGCTGAGCGACCGGAGGGAACATGATGCGCACGGGAATGTGCAGCTCTCCGGGACGGGGATGCTGGGGGATCTGCTGGCGGGACTGGTGCGGGACAAGCTGAAGATCAAGCGGGTGCGGGCGGATACGTTCGGGTATTTGCAGCGGTCGTTCATGGGGGTGGTCTCGGACCGGGATGCGCACGAGGCGCGGGAGCTGGGCGAGATCGCGGTGCAATACGCGATGTGGGACAACGTGGATGGGTCGATGGTGATCCGGAGGCCGGTGCTCAATTATAGCGTCAGTTATGACCTCGTGCGGCTGTCCGAGGTGGCGGGGAAGACGCGGACGATGCCGGATGATTTCATCAACGAGGAGGGGAACGGGGTTACTGAGAAGTTCAATAACTACTGCCGGCCGCTCATGGGGTCGGGCTTCCCGGAATCGCACCGGCTGAGGGCGCCCCAGGTGCCAAAGGTTGCGGACGCGCAATAACACGTTGCACGCGGCGGCGGGGGCGTCTTAAAGTCTGGCCCCACCCCTGTTTCCGGAAATCCGGCCCCCCTGGGCGGAACGAATCGATCAAGATATGAGAAGCCCCCATTATTTGACCTTGCGGCGCTGCGTGCGCGCTACTGTGATTACCGCAGCACTGGCGCTGCCAACCTTTTGCGTCCAGGCGGAAAATTCGCCGCGGGAGCGTATCTCGCTGGATGCGGATTGGCGGTTCCAGAAGGGCGATCCGGACGAGGCGAAGGGGAAGCTGGATTTCAGGAAGGTGAAGGATTTCGACAAGCCGACGGGGAGCGACCTGGTGAAGACGGGGACGGTATCCGAGATGAAGCCGGATGAGAACGCGGGGGCGGATGAGCCGTATTCGCGGCCGGGATTCGATGACAGCGGATGGAGGCAGTTGAATGTGCCGCACGACTGGGCGATCGAAGGACCATTCCGGCAGGATCTGCCGGGAAGCACGGGGAAGCTGCCGTGGGCGGGGATAGGGTGGTATCGGAAGCATTTCCAGGTGCCGGGGGATGCGAAGTCGAAGCGGTACTTTGTCGATTTTGACGGGGCGATGTCGTATTCGATGGTGTGGCTGAATGGGAAATTCGTCGGTGGGTGGCCGTTCGGCTATGCCTCCTGGGAGCTGGACCTTACGCCGTATATCCAGGCGGGGGACAATGTGCTGGCGGTGCGGCTGGAGAATCCGCCGGAGTCCTCGCGGTGGTACCCGGGAGCGGGCATCTACCGGAACGTCTGGCTGGTTTCCACGGAGCCGACGCATATCGCGCATTGGGGTGTTTTTGTGACTACGCCGACCGTGGAGGAGACATCCGCGACGGTGAAGGTGGCGGTACGGGTGCAGAATGCGGCTAGCAGCGGCGTGAATGTGGTCACGCAAATCTTCGAGGCGGGCGCGGATGGGCAGCCGATGGGTGCTGCAATCGGGGCGACCAAGCTGGCGGCGGCCGGCCAGAGCGGGGATAACCTGATCCAGGAGACACCGGTGGAGGTGCCGAATCCGAAACTATGGAGCATCGAGACGCCGGACCTTTACGTGGCGGTGACGAGCGTGCTGGAGAACAACAAAGTGGTGGACCGGTGCAAGACGACGTTCGGGATCCGGACGACCAAGTTCGACAAAGACGAGGGATTTTTCCTGAACGGGAAGCACGTGAAGCTGAACGGGGTATGCGATCACCAGGACCTTGGGGCGCTGGGGGATGCGATTAATGTGCGGGCGCTGCAACGGCAGCTCGAGATCCTGAAGGAGATGGGCTGCAACGCGATCCGGACGAGCCATAACCCGCCGGCACCGGAGTTGCTGGACCTGTGCGACCGGATGGGGATGGTGGTGATGGATGAGTTTGCCGATTGCTGGAAGATCGGGAAGACGCAGAATGCCTACAGCGTGGTATTCGAGGATTGGCATGAGAAGGACCTGCGGGCGCTGATCCGGCGGGACCGCAATCACCCGTGCGTGATCATGTGGAGCGTAGGGAACGAGATCCCGGAGCAGCGAAGCCCGGAGGGGCTGGTGACCGCGGCGGAGCTGGTCTCCATCGCGCACGACGAGGATCCGACGCGGCCCGCGACGTCCGCGTGCGATAACCCGGCTTCGGGATTCAACGGGTACCAGAAGACGATGGATGTCTTCGGGTATAACTACAAACCGATGCTGTACGCGAAATTCCATGCGGCGAATCCGGACAAGCCGCTCTATGGGAGCGAGACGGCGTCGACGATCAGCTCGCGCGGGGAGTATTTCTTCCCGGTGAGCGATAACCAGGCGGATGGGAAATCGGATTTCCAGGTAAGCTCGTATGACCTGTACGCGCCGCGCTGGGCGACGATCCCGGACACCGAATTCAAAGCGCAAGACCAGGACTCCTACGTCATGGGTGAGTTTGTGTGGACGGGGTTCGATTACATCGGGGAACCGACGCCGTATGACAGCGACACGAGCAACCTGCTCAATTATCACAACCCAGCGGAAAGGGCGAAGGCGGAGGAGGAGCTGAAAACGCTCGGGAAGATCCAGGTGCCCTCGAGGAGCAGCTATTTCGGGATTATCGATCTGGCGGGATTCAAAAAGGACCGCTTTTACCTGTACCAATCGAAATGGCGTCCGGAGCTGCCGATGGCGCACATCCTCCCCCACTGGAACTGGCCGGACCGGGTGGGCCAGGTCACGCCGGTCCACGTTTATACCTCTGGGGATGAGGCGGAGCTCTTCCTCAACGGCAAGTCTCTGGGGCGAAAGAAAAAGGGGCCGTACGAATACCGGCTGCGGTGGAACGACGTGGTGTACGAGCCGGGAGAGCTGAAGGTGATCGCCTACAAGAACGGGCAGAAGTGGGCGGAGGACGTAATGAAGACCACCGGGCCGGCCTCGCAACTGACGCTCCAAGCCGACAGGACAAAGATCAAGGCGGACGGGCAGGATCTCTCGTATGTGACGGTGAAAATCGCGGACCAGAGCGGGCTCATGGTGCCGCAGACGAGCCACCTGGTGCGATTCGACGTGTCCGGCCCGGCGGAAATCATCGCGGTGGATAACGGGGATCCCACGAGCCACGATCCGTTCCAGGCAAAGCAGGTCAAGGCGTTCAACGGGCTGGCGCTGGTCATCCTGCGCAGCAAGGCGGGGACGCCCGGCGCGGTGACCCTGCACGCAAGCTCGGAGGGACTGACCGGGGCGGATTTGCCGCTCCAAACCGACTAGGCAGGGCTGGCCCCGCCGCCACATTTCAAAATGAAGTTGTGCGCCGTGCGGACCTTGCGTAGCCTTCGAAAAGGCTCGTATCCATTCGTTCCTCAACCCACCTCAGAATCGCAGCAGTATTGCCGCCGCCATGCGTTTTTCTTTGATCGCTCTCATATTTAGCGCCTGCGGGATGCTCGCGCAGGGGGCGGCCGCTGCTCCCGGGGCGCCATCGGATACGGGCGCGGCGCTTACGCAGACGTTTAACCAGGCGATGAGCGCCTTCCAGCAGGGGGATTACAACACCGCGGCGACAAACTTGCAGAGCGTCATTTCGCAGGCGGGCCCGGGATCGCAACTGGAACCGGTTTATTTCACCCTTGGGGCGGCTTATTTCAACCTCGGGCAATACGACAAGGCGGTCGATACGCTGAAGCTCTACCTGGAGAAGTATCCCCAGAGCGCGCGGGCGGCGGATGCGACGTTCTCCATGGGCCAGGCGAGCCTTTTGAACAAGGATTCCACGACGGCGGCGGCCGCATTCGCCCGGCTGGAAAACGTGCCGAAGTATCGCGAGCAGGCGCTGTTGTACGAGGGGATGGCGGACAAGGACGCTGGAAACACCGATGAAGCGGTCGCGGCGCTGGAGAAGCTCATTTCGCCCGAGATCGATACGACGGTGAAGGTAGATGGAGCGATGTTCCTAGCCGGCCTGTATAACGACCAGAAGAAGCCGGACAAGGCGCAGGCGCTGGTGGGCAAGATATTCGAGAAGTCGGACATGGTGGATAACGCGGTGCGGCTGAACTCCCTGGCGGCGTCGCTGGGGGACAAATTGCTGGAGGACGATCATCCGGCGGAGGCGATCGCGACCTACCGGCGGGTACGGAGCCGGGATGAGGTGATCAAGTTCCAGGCGGAGCGGGTATCGGCGCTGCAAGGGCAATTGGCGCAGAATGTGGCGGCGATGAGGGCGAATCCGGCGCAGGCGGCCAATTACATGGCGCAGAACAGCTTCCTCAACTCCGAGATCATGAAGGCGAAGGGGCTGTATGACCAAGCGACGAAGCTGCCGGAATATGGCTCGGGGCTGCTGCTGCGGGAGGGGCGCGCGTGGTACGATGAGAACAAGAAATGGGAGTCGATCGTGGTGTTCAGCCGGTTGATGGAAAAATACCCGGCGGCGAAGGAGCGCGAATCGGCGCTGTTCTCGCTGCTGACCGCGTATGCGGATGTCAATGAGCCGGCGCAATCGCGGAAGTATTGCGAGCAATACCTGAAGGAGTTTCCCACCGCGAAGGGCGCGGAAACGGTCGCGTACCTGCTGGGGGCGACGGCGCTGCAATCCAATGATTTGCAGGGGGCAGAGAGCTATTTTGGGCGTGCAATCCGGGACCAGCCGAACAGCACCTACCGGGAGCAAATGGAGTTTATGCTCGGGAATGCAAAGTTCGGGGAGGGGAAATTCGACGATTCGATCACTCAATACCAGAAGTACCTGGGCGATTTCCCGACGGGCCAGTACGCGGAGGAGGCGACGTATCGCATCGCGACGGCGCTGGTATTCGGCGGGAAGTTCGAGGAGGCGATGAAGAGCATCAACGACTATCTGCAGAGGTACCCGCAGGGGGATTTCCGCGCGGATGCGAAGTACCGGCTGATGGTGTGCAGTTATGCGGGGCAGGATTACGACCAGGTGATCGCGGGGACGGCAAGCTGGCAGTCGGAATTCCCGGACAATGAAATGACGGGTGAGGTGCTCTCGCTGGACGCGGATGCGCTGGCGGCCAAGGGAAAGGTCGAGGAAGCGATCCCGGTGTATGTGGAATCGTACAAGAAAGCCGCGACGGACGAGGTGATGAATTACTCGCTCTTTGAAGCGGCGAAGAACATGCAGAAGCTCGGGAAGTGGGAGGATGTGAGCAATCTCTTCCAGGAGTTTGTGAAAACCAAGCCGGACAGCCCATCGGTGGTGGCGGCGATGTACTGGATCGGCAAGGCGCTATCGCACCTCGGGAAGAGCGATCAGGCGAAGGCCTTCCTGGTGGATCAACTGAAGACTTATATCGGGGATCCCAAACGGGAGGCGGTGGAGCAGCTTTTGCAGCAACTCGCGCAACTGTGCGCGCACCGGCCGCGCCCGGCGCCGGCGGCATCGCCGGCCGCAGAGGGGGCCGCGTCTCCCGGGCCGGGGACGCAGACCGTTGCGAGCACAGGAACCGGGGGCGGGCAACTGGCCGCGGCTTCCCCGCCGCCCGATGCCGCGACTCCGCCGTCGTATGATGCGGTGGCAGAGCTGGACAAGCAGCTTGGGCCGCTGAAGGAGAACGCGAATGCGCCCGCGCGGGCGCGATTGATCTTTGCGCATGCGGAGCTGGCGACGCTGCTGCGGAAGCCGGCTGAACACGACCAACTGATCGGGCAAATCGCCGGTGGGTACACGCCCGACGAACTGAGCCCGCTGCTGCTGGCTCAGGGGGGGGACTGGCTGCTCGCGGCGGGGAAACCGGAGCGCGCGGCGGATTTCTATTCCGAGCTGAAGGAGTATTTTCCGAACAGCATTTACCTTGATTATGCTTATGTAGGGCTTGGGGAGATCGCGTTTGCCAAGAAGGATTACCCGGACGCGCTCCAGCTCTTCACGGACGCGGTGGACAAGGTGGCGGGGTCGAAGATGAAGGAGGCGACCATCGGGGAGGCGAAGACGCTGCTGGAGCAGGGCCATTATGACGAGGCGCGGAAGCTGTATGAGCAGATAGCCACGGTGCGGGAATGGCGCGGGGAATCGACGGCGTACGCGGTTTACTCCATGGGAGACATTGAGGCGCGGCAGGGGCATTGGGCGGAGGCGATAGCGTACTTCCAGCGGGTGTTTGTGCTCTATCAGAGGTATCTGCCGTGGGTGGCGAAGGCGTATATCAGCAGCGCGAAGAGTTTCGACAAGCTGGGGAAGCGGCAGGAGGCGATCGATCACCTGCACGAAATGCTGCGAAACGAGAAGCTGCAAAACATGCCTGAGGCGACAGAGGCGAAACAGATGCTCACGGAATGGGGGGCACCGGCATGAGGGGCCTGCTCGCGATTTGTGTTGCCGGGGTGGCGGCGGTCTCGGTGTGCCGGGGGCAGAACATCATTTTGACCAATGGTTCGGTAGTCGCGACCAAGGGGGTGCGGCGGGCGGGAGATACGATCATGGCGACCGTGGAGTTGCAGCAGGTGCAGCCGGGTGCGCCTACGACGGGTGAGTTTGGGTATCCGCTCGCGCAGATTTCGAGGATCGATTTTCCCAGGCCATATCAACTGGACGTGGCGGCGGATGCGATCAATGCCGGGAAGATCGGGGATGCGCAGCAGCAGTTGCAGGCGGTGCTGGGGTATTACGAGGGATTTCGCGATACGCCGGGGAGCTGGTGGGCGGATGCAACGCTGCTGAAGGTGGCGGCACTGATCAGCGCCGGACAACGGGATGAAGGGACGCAGCTTGCGCAGGCGATGGGCCGCGTGGCGGTCAATCCGGATGTGATCGCCGCGGCACGCGTGTACGGGGCAGCGGCGCTGGCGCGGCAGGGCCAGGAGGTGCAGGCGGAGCAGGTATTTGAAGAGGTGGAGCGGGACTCGAGCTGGCCGGAGGCGCTGGCGCTGGCTGCCCTCTACAAGGGGGAACTCCACCTGGCGCACGAGGCATGGGAGCAGGCGCTGCTCTCGATCCTAAAGGTGCCGGTTTTCTACCCGGAGCAAAAGGTGCTGATGCCGGCGGTGCTGCTGGAGAGCGCCCGGGCGTACCTGGGACTGCGGGACATCGCACGGGCCAAGACGGCGCTGGAGGAGCTGACGACAAAATATCCGGCGACGCCGGAAGCCGGGCTGGCAAAGGCGGAGACCGAGAGAGTGGCGAAACTGGAGAAGTCGCTTTCTCCGCAGAAATAAGATAGAAACATTTTCTCCCACTTCAACATCCAGATCCAAAACCACTATGAAAACCAAACGATTCACCCTCGGCGCGTTGCTGGCCATCGCGATGCTGTTCTTTTGCGCGGTCGCAGCGCATGCGCAGTCGCCTGCACCGGATAGCACGCCCGCAGTCCAGAACAAGAGCCTGTGGGAAAAGATCAGCGAAGGGGGCTGGGTCATGTTCCCGATCGGCCTATGCTCGGTGCTGACGCTTTATTTTATCGTCGACGGGGCAATGCGCACGAGCCCGAAGAGGGTGCTGCCGGAGGAGCAGGTCGAGGCGGTGAGAGGGTTCTTCGCGGCGGGGGACTATGTGGGGGCGTATAATTATTGCAAGGCGAACCCCTCGGTATTCTGCAACGTGGTGCGGGTGGCGGTGAGCTCGATAGGAGATGGGAAGGCGGCGGTCGAGGAGGGCATCCTTGCGGAGATGGCAAAGGAGGACTCGAAGATCCAGACGCAGCTCTCGTATCTCTCCGTGATCGGTGTTTGTACACCGATGATCGGGCTGCTGGGGACGGTGACGGGCATGATTCGGGCGTTTGCGACGCTAGGCGCTTCGGGCATTGGCGATCCGTCGAGTCTCGCGGCAGCGATCGGCGAGGTGCTCGTGGCGACGGCGTCGGGATTGTTCATCGCGATCCCGGCCTTCGGGGCATTCTATTTTTTGCGCAATCGCGCAGTAAAGGCGATGCATGACGTGGAGGACGTGATTAGCGCGCTCTTCCGCAAGATGCCGTACGAGTACGCGGTGGGCGCGCACATTGGCGACGAGAAACTGTATGCCGCGGTGCCGAACTGGATCGCCCCGGGGCAACAAGTGGAAGGCGGCGGGGCGCAGGAAGTGGCGCCGATTTGAACCCGGGCGGCGTGTTTTGAAATGAAAGGGAGCTTAATCTAATGGCTGGCAGTGCCGGAGGCAAAGGGGATCCGGAGTTCCAGGTGGCGCCGATGGTGGACGTGCTGCTGGTGCTGCTGATTTTCTTTATGTCGATCACGTCCGCGCAGGTGCTGAAGGTGGATAAATCGATCACGCTGCCGCTGGCGACCGACGCAGTGAAGAAGGACAACACACGCAGCGAAGCGATTGTGAATGTGCGGTGGGATGACGCTGGGAAAAAGGCGACTTACGTGATGGACGACCGCGTGATGCCAACGATGGTCGACGTGACGAAGGCGCTGGTGGAGGCGAAGAAAAGCGGCGATGCGAAGGTGACCAAGGGGCCCAATCCGACGTTTCGTTGCGTGATCCGCGGAGATCGCATGGCATCCGCCAAGAGCGTGACCGACGTGATGAACGCCGCTGCCGCGGCGGGGATCAGCGATGTGTCGATTTCCGCCTTGAACCACGACTAAAAGCCGATGAAACGCCCGGACCGGTATAAGAAAAATCCATTCGCGACGGAACTCGGGTTCCAGATCGCGCCGATGATCGACGTGGTGTTTGTGATCATGCTTTTTTTCATGGTGATGGCGGGAGCGGTGAAGGTGGAGAAGGAGATCAACACGCAATTGCCGGGGACGGCGGAGACATCGGAGCCGACGGAATTCGTGGACGAAGTAGTGATCAATATCTCGGAAGCGGGAGATGTGACGCTGAATGACGAGGTGATGGATAGCCCCGCGAGCAAGGCAATGCCGCAATTGCGGGCGACCTTGATGCGGGCGAAACAGGGGAGCGACGCGGCAAAGTCGCAATTGATGGTGACGATCGTGAGCGAACCCGACGCGCGCTATAGCCGGGCGGTGGATGTGCTGGATGCGCTGGCGGCGGCGCAAATCGAGAATGTGAGCTTCACGACGGACGAGGAGGAGTGAGGCTTGGGGGAGGGGCGGCTGTTGTGAAAAGCTTCCAAAAACAGCGGAGGGGATTACAGGAAGGAAAGGTCTGTCGACGAAAGTGCAATGGGGTTAAAGATTAACCCGTTTATACAGAACGAGTTGTGTAAGTAGTCCGCGTTTTGCAAACAGCGATTGGCATTGCCCTTGCTTGTGCAAAATTATATTTATCAGTAAATACTGGTAAAATCATATCCTCCAGTGTTATCATAATACGATGAGATGCAGAATGCTTGGGTTTTTCAGAGCAGCGGTACTGGCCCTGGGCACACTCTCCTGTGGCAGCGCATTCGCGGACACGGTGAGCCTGTTCACGAATCAATACTCGGATTACATCTCGCAGCTCGGGGGGGACGGGGGGGAGTTCACGGCGATAACGGGGGCGTATAGTTTCAGCACGTCGAAGGCGGGGCTGACATCGCTGGGGTATGTCGCCAACACGATCGGGCAGGCGAATGGCGAGTATGGCTTCGAGACGTTTTGTCTTCAGCAAACCGTGAACTTCAAGACGGGGACGTCCTACGCTTACACGACGACCGACTCCTTCGCACCCAACGGGCCGCTGACGAAGGGAGTGGCATGGCTGTACGACCAGTTCGCGACCGGCGTGCTCAACGGCTACAACTACACGACTGCGTCGGTACGGACCACGGACTCGGCGGAGCTGCAGAGCGCGATCTGGTATCTGCAAGGGGAGACACCTTACAATGGCTATACGGCGTCTACGATTGGCAACGACCCCTTCATCGCGGACGTGCTGACTCAGTTTACCTCGCTCTCGAACGCGGAGGCCAGCGATCCGGCGGGCGGATATAATGTAGCGGTCATGGCTTTGACTTACGGAAACACGCCGGCGCAGGATCAACTGATCCTGATTCCCCCGGGCCAGGGAAGCGGTTCCGTGCCCGATGGGGGCAGTACCGTCGGTTTGCTTGGGCTTGCGCTCGCGGGGCTTGCCCTTGTGCGGCGAAAACTGCCGTTGAGCTTCGTTAGGAGTTAGGAGGGAATGACCGGCGTCGCCTGGCGCCGGGTAAGGCGTGCGCAATGAGCTTCTTCCGCCAATTTCTCGTTCTCCTAGCGCTCGCGGGCACGCTCGGGGCGCAACTGGTGGTGAATTCGGCGGAGCCGGTGACGAAGAGTTTCCTCGTGCAGATCGTGGATACGGCGGCCGATGACGGGAGCGCGGCGGCGCCTTTGTTTGGGACATCGAGCCAGCAGGCGGCGATCTTCAGCGATGTAGACCAGATCTGGGCGCAAGCCGGGATCAAGGTGAACTTCGAGCTTTTCCCGGGAACCTGGGACAACGGCTTCGCACTCGTGGGTACCACCGGCGAAAACGATCCGCGGCCGGCAGGTGATCTCTCCACGATTGTCACGGCGGCGCAATCGGCGCTGAGCCTGGACGCGCACGCGAATCAACTCTTCGTTCTTCAAATCGTTCCATCGTTCTCCCAGCAAGGGAGCGGGACGGCGGCGGCCTATTCGTTTACCAACTTCAACGGGATGACTATGTGGATAGGGGCGGACCTCCCCACGACGACCGACGGACAGATCCTGGCCGCCTCGATCCTTGCGCATGAAATCGGGCGCAATCTCGGATTGACGACGGATACCGCCGATAACCAGGACCTGATGAATTCCGGGGGTTCCGGAGGCGAACTGCTTACCTCCAGCCAGGTTGCGGCGGCGCGGGAGAGCCAATATCTGGCATCCATTCCGGAGCCGTCGACCACCGGCCTGCTGGCGACTGTTTTGGTCGCGCTTCCCGGGTGGGGGAGGCTTCGCTATGGCAATCGAAAATTATCGAGGTGATGTAAAGGAATAGGAGCCCGAGCCGACCGCGAAGATCGCTGCGCCATTCTCCATTGCGAGATACTTCACACCGGCGGACGAGACCGCGGGGAGGCCGCTCTCCCTGACCATCGAGGCACTGGCGGCGGGAAAATAGATCGTGGCGGTCGAACCGACCGGGATGGTGACATCCAATGCGATGCCGCCGGGGCCGCGGGACCAACTGCTGGCGATCTCTCCCCGGACGGAATGATAAGTGGCATTGGCCCATGCAAGATCGCCGACCATGGCGGGCCTGATGATGATTTTCTCAAAGCCCGGCGCGGCCGGATCAGGCTGGATGCCGGCGAGATCGTGGTAAAACCATTCATTGATCTGCCCGAACATGAAGTGATTCTGTGAAGCGTTTCCGCCGTTCCATGCTTCCGTCAGGGACGTCTTGCCCAGTTTCACCTGGAGGCCGTAGCCCTGGGTATCGGTGGAGTAAGTCGTATAGATCAGGTCGGAGCGACCGCCATCCGCGAGCGCCTTGAGGAGATAGCGAAAACTGACTTCGCCCGTGGTAGTTCCTTTTGCCTCCAGGTCGTGCACGAGATTATCGAGGATCGCCGACCGCTTCGCGGGGTCGGCAATGTTCATTGCCAGGGGCAGGCAATTGGAACCTTGCGCTCCGGTTGCGTAATTGCTCGTCGAAGGATCAAAGAACTTTTTGTTAAACGTATCGCGAACTTCGTCTGCTTTCTGTTGAAACCGGGTGGCTTCGTCATTCTTCCCCAAGATTCGGGCGATGCGCGCGAGAATGTCGTAATCATAAAAGAAGAATGCAGTGTCGGTAAGTGCGATGGGGGTAAGCGTTGGGAAGCCTTCGCTGTGATTGTCGTACCAATCGCCCAGGCCGGAACTGACGATATTGTTCTGGGCCCCCTTCACGATGTAATCGATGTAACGTTTCATTCCCTCATACCGCTGCTGCAGCATGCGAACGCCGCCTTCGAATTCATATTGCTGCCATGGCACGATGATGCATGCGCTGCCCCATTCAATGGGAGTGGTGAATCTGCCCTCGTCCCAGTGATAGTAATTCGGCACCAGCGACGGGACGAGGCCGTTCGCGCGCTGGGCGTCGTACATGTCGTTCACCATCTTGGTGAAAATCGCCGACATATCGAAGTTATAGCGCAGGGCCGGACCGTTGAGGTGGTCTTCCTCCAGCCAGCCAAGCTTCTCGCGATGGGGGCAATCGGTCAGGATGCTCATCATGTTGCTCATCTGAGCCCAGCGGATGAGGCCGAAGACCTTGTTCAGGAGTTCATTGGAGCAGGAGAACCGGCCCGCAGCCGGGGAATCGGCTCGAATGACACGTTCCTGGATGGATGTTACCCCCGGCAAAAGATCCCCGCCGGACGCAGCCTTGGCCTCGACACGAAGATAGCGTCCGCCCCGATAGTAGAATCTCCACGAGTCGGTTTCTTCGCCTTTCCCGTTCAAGGTATAGGTGCAATAGGAGTCGTTGTTGCACATGCGGTCATTAATGTCGCCATCGGCATTCACCAGCTCCGAGGGGGTTACCTTCACTGTGTCGCCGGCGGAACCTCTTACCTTGATGACCGCCATGATCGCGGCATTCTGCCCGAAGTCGTAGACGGTGACATTCGGCTTGATTTGCCTAACGGCGACCGGCGAGAGGATCTGCATCACGCGGATGGGAGGGGCGGCACCGGAGAGCCCTTTCAGGACGCCGCCGGGACCGTGGGTGACGGCCGGTTGGTCCCATGCGGAATCGTTGAAGCCGGGCTTGTCCCATCCCTCTTGTTCGAGCCGGGCATCGTAATCCTCGCCGCCATAGATGGACGAGAATACGATGGGACCGGAACTGGTTTTCCAATGTTCGTCGGTTACCACGTTCTCGACGGTGCCGTCGGCATATTCCATGCGGATGAGAGCGACGGCTTTCAACGGGCCATAGGAGCCGCGGACTTTTGTATAACGCTGGCCGTGTGTGTTGTAGAAGCCATTGCCCAAAAACAGGCCGATTGCATTGGCACCGGGATGGAGAGTAGTGGTGACGTCGTAACTATCGTAAAGGCAGGTCTTGTCGTAACCGGTCCAGCCCGGGGTGAGAAGGGCGTCGCCCGCTTTGGCGCCGTTGAAGGTCATTTCATACTGAGCGAGGCCACAAATATAAACGAGCGCACGCTTCAAACCGGGCCTGACGGAAAGCTCGCGGCGGAGGAGGACGGTCTCGTATTTTGGCTTTGGCCCTGCGGCCCCGCCGGGGTCGAAGGGCCGGTTGGCATCGGGTGCTCCGATCCATTTTGCACCCTGCCAATCGGTCTCGTTGAGAACGCCCATGGTCCAGGAGGCGGGCGCGCTCCACGCGGTCGGCACGCCATTGCGATCCCACAGGCGCACCCGCCAAAAGACCCGCTGAAAGGAGCTCAAGGGGGCGCCGGCGTAAGGGATGTTCGCATTCTGGCCGGACACTACCTTGCCGCTGTCCCAGAGATTGCCGCCCAAGGCGAGGGCGCTTTGGGTAGAGGCAATGCAGATTTGATAAGCAGTCGCACTCTCGCCGCGCAGATGGCTCTCGGGCATCCAGCTCAAGCAGGGCGGGGCGGAATCGATGCCGAGGGGAGCATCGCGAAAGTCACAGCGGAGCGAATCGACCGTTAGAGCGTTCGCGGAGATCGCGAGCAATGGCCAGCAAAAGATTGCGAGAAGGGATTTCATTACCGAAAGGGGATTGGGGGCCGGCAGAGCGGGTGCGATTGCGGCTGGTAGGTGTGGGGCGGGGGTACTCGTTTCAAAAATCTCACAAAGCGGCGGTCATTTCCGAGAATATTCCGCGGTTCCTCCCAAAAATGACTGAAGTCCCGTTCGACGAGCTCAGGGCGATCGGTTTGGGGCGGATAGGTTGCGCATCGAATCTTGGGTTGATGGCGATGTTCCCGCGCCCCGGTTGACTTCAGGGCCGGATGACCTTACAAAACGGGCCATGGCCCTTGCCCTGTTGCGTAGTGCCGCGGAATCGTCTGGCGGCGGCGTCTTCGCGATCCGCGGCACTGCGCGGACGTTCGCATGATCCGAAGCGTGCCAGCGAGAGGGGTGCTCGCGGTGCTGGCGATCTGGACGCTGGCCGGATGCAACAATTCGCCTTATCCCCCCGGGATCACGAAGGAGTCGATCTTTTTCATGTCGCAGATCGATGATCCGCGGAAGCTGGACCCCGCTTCGTCGTACCGGGATGATGAAGGGAAGATCCTGGATGTGATCTGCCCATCTTATTACGAGTATCACCCGCTGAAGACGAAGGTGTTTCAGTTGAAGCCGATGCTTGGAGAGCGGGATGCGCGGCGGGAGGCGTACAATTATACGGATGCCGGCGGCAAGGCGATTGCCGGCGAGCGATGGACGTTCCACATCCGGCACGACCTCCGGTTTCAGGACGATCCGTGCTTCCCCAGTGGCAAGGGGCGAACGATCACGGCGCGCGATTTTTTGTATGCGTTCCGGCGGATGGCGGACCCCGTTAACGGGTCGCCGGTCGTGTCGTTTTTCGAAGACAAAATCATCGGCTTTGACGAGTTGATTGCGCGCAACCGGGAGCGGCAGAAGCGCGGGGAGCCGGCGGATTACGACGCGCCGGTGGCGGGCTTGCAGCTCGATCCGGCGGATCCGTATGCCTTCTCGATTGCCCTCAACCAATCGTATCCCCAATTGCGGTACCTGATGGCGATGCACTTTACCTCGCCGATGCCGTACGAGGCGGCCGCGTATTACGGCGGGGACATCCAGCGGCATCCAGTGGGGTGCGGGCCCTATGTGCTGGAATCTTGGACTCCGAAACGACGCATCGTGCTGGCGAAGAATCCGAACCGGCCACCCGAGTCTTATCCCGACGATGGGGACCCGGGGGATGCGGAGGCCGGCTACCTGGCGCCGGCCGGCCGCCAACTGCCTCTCGTGGACAAGATCATCATCTCAACGATCACGGAGAATACGACGGGCTGGAACTTATTTCTCCAGGGTTACCAGGACGCGTGGATTCTCAAGCAAACCAATTTTCAGCAGGCATTTTCGCAACAAGGGATGCTATCGGAGGAGATGCGGCAGCACGGTATCCGGCTGGTGAAGACCAATGACATTGGGGTCACCTATTTTGCATTCAACATGCAGGACCCTGTGGTGGGAGGGTATACGCCGGCGAGGCGAAAACTGCGCCAGGCTATTTCGCTGGCGGTAAATTCGCAGGAGTTCATCGATCTCTTTTCGCAGGGCAATGGAATCGTCGCGCAGGGGATTCTTCCGCCGGGGATCTATGGTTACGACCCGGCCTATAACAATCCATGGCGTGCTTACGATCCCAGCCTCGCGCGGGCCAGGGAGCTCCTGAAGGAGGCGGGGTATCCGAGCGGGATCGACTCGAAGACGGGGGACCGGCTTACGCTTTACTATGACAATGCGCTGACGACGGCGGGGGGGCGGCAGTTTGTGGGGCTGATCAGCCGGCAGCTCGAAGCACTTGGGATCGATTTCGAATCCAGGTCGCAACGGGACGTGGTCTGGCAAAACAAAATAGATGGGAATAACTGGCAATTCACCGATTACGGCTGGCTGGCCGATTATCCGGATGCGGAGAATTTTTTCTTCCTGCTCTATGGGCCGAACCGGCGGCCCGGGCCCAACCTCACAGGCTATGACAACCCGGTGTATAACCGGCTCTTTGAGAAAATGCGCGCGATGGATGATACGCCGGAGCGGCTGGCGATCATCCACCAATTGCGCGCGATGATCGAGGAGGATTGCCCTCTCATCTTCGTCCAGCACACCGAGACGATGACGCTGTATCAAGGATGGGTGGGACCGGTGAAGCCGAATCCAATTGGGAACACGCTGCACAAGTTCCGCTCGGTGGATGCCGCGCTGCGCGCGGAGCGGCAGCGGGAGTGGAATGCCCCTGTCGTATGGCCGCTCGCGGTGCTCGCGGCGCTTTTTGTCGCGTGCAATGTGCCCGCGGTGCTTGTTGTCAGGAATCGTCACCGGCGGCACGTCACACAGCGTGGCAGCTCTACTCCAGTGTCCCCATCATGCTCCGTTACCTGATCCGCCGAGTCCTGTATGCGGTGCCCATCCTGGTGGGCGTCTCGCTGATAACGTTTATCCTGTTCTATGGGGTCGTGCCGCCGCGGCAGATCGCCCGGCGCAACCTCTCGGCGAAGAACCCGACGCCGGAGCAGATACAGGATTGGCTGGTCGCGCACGGGTACGACAAGCCGATGCCGGAGCAATTCAAGAAGCATATGACGGAGTTGTTTCTGCTGCGCTTCGGCCGCTCGGATTCGACCGGGGAGGATATCGCGGCGCGCATCCGGGCGGGGGCGGGGCCTTCTTTTCTCATCGCATCGCTCATTTTCGCATCGGCGCTGGTCACGCAGCTTTTCATGGCGCTGTGGGCGGCGTATTTTCGCGGCACTTATGTGGACGCGTGGATTACGTTCCTGTGCGTCGTGTCGATGAGCGTCGTTTTTATCGTATTCGTGATCGTCGGCCAGTATCTCCTTGGGAACTTGATGCGCTTCTTTCCGCTGGCCGGTTACCAATCGGGGCTCAGCGCATTCCGGTTTGCGTTTCTGCCGGCGGTCGTGGGCGTGGCTGCGGGGTTGGGCAGCGGGACGCGGCTCTACCGGACATTTCTGCTCGAGGAGGTGAATCAGGATTACGTGCGCACGGCGCGGGCGAAGGGGGTGCCGGAGGCGCGGATTTTGTTTCGGCATGTGTTGAAGAATGCGGCCATCCCTATCATTACCTCGACGGTGCTAGCCATCCCGTCGCTAATGCTCGGCAGCCTGGTGCTGGAATCGTTCTTCGGGATTCCTGGGCTCGGCTCCTACACTTATGATGCGATCAACTCGCAGGACTTTGCGGTCGTGCGGGCGATGGTTTTCCTGGGCACACTCCTTTATATTGCAGGTACGATCCTGACCGATGTCTGTTACGCGCTGGCCGATCCGCGCATCCGGCTGGAATGAATATGCTCTCCGGCTGGCTTCTCAATATTATCCCTCTCGCGATCGTGGCCGCGCTGGTGACGGCAGTGCGCCGTGCGTCGCGCAAGCCGCTGTGGGCGGAAGCGATCCGGCGCTTGAAGGGGAACCGCGTGGCGTTGATTGCGCTGGCGGTCATCGGCTTGTATGGGACGGTGGCTTTTTGCGATTCCATCGCGTGGCGCGACGATCGCAACGCGCCGCTGTTGAGCCTGGTGGATCGCGTGTTCGGGCGGCCGCAAGAGTCGACTTACTCAGCGCCGCTGGCGATCCGGACTTTTGGCGAGCCGATGCCGCGGCCGCTGCTGGGCAAGCATTGGCTGGGCACGGATGGCACGGGTCAGGATGTGGTCTACATGACGCTCAAGGGGTGCCGCACGGCGATGATCATCGGCGGATTCACTCTTTTGATCGCGACGCCGCTGGCGCTTTTTTTCGGGATGCTGGCGGGGTACCACGGGAAGACCGTGGATGATGCGATCCAGTATACTTACACGGTGCTCGATTCGATCCCGAACATCCTGCTGCTGGTGGCGCTGCTGATGGTGCTGGGGCGGGGCCTGCCGCAATTGTGCGTGGCGCTGGGCATCACGTCATGGGTCAGCCTCTGCCGGCTCGCGCGCGGGGAGACGCTCAAGCATCGCGGTCGCGAGTATGTGCGGGCGGCGCGCGCGCTCGGGGTATCGCATAGCCGCATCATGATGCGCCATATCCTGCCGAACCTGCTGCCGGTGGTTGTGATCGCGACGACGCTGAGCTTCTCCGGGCTGGTCCTCTCGGAGGCAATTCTCTCCTATCTTCAATTGGGCGTGGCCGCGGGCACGGGGTCGTGGGGCAACATGATCGACGCGTCGCGGCTGGAGCTTGCCCGGCAGCCGGTCATCTGGTGGAACCTCGCGGCGGCGAGCACGGCGCTGTTTGTCCTGGTGCTGGCTTTCAATGTATTTGGCGACGCGTTGCGCGATGCGATCGATCCCCGGCTGCGCTCCTGACTCACCATGGCCCTTCTGAAAGTCGAAGATCTTCGCACTGTGATCCGATCGCGGGCAGGGCTGGTTCGGCCGGTGGATGGCGTCAGTTTCAGCGTCGAGCCGGGGCAGACCCTGGCGCTGGTGGGCGAATCGGGATGTGGCAAGAGCATGACGGCGCTGTCGCTCCTGCAGCTCGTGCCGGAACCCGCGGGGCTTATCGAAAGCGGGCGCGTTTTCTTTGAAGGACGGGACCTGCTGGAGCTCTCGTGGGAGGAGATGCGTCCGCTGCGGGGGCGCGACATGGCGATGATCTTCCAGGAGCCGATGACGAGTCTCAACCCGGTCCTTACCGTGGGACAGCAGATCATCGAGGCGATGGAGGTGCATGGGGTCGCGCGCGGGGGGGAGGCGCGGCGGCGGGCGATCGAATCGCTGCGGCGCGTCGAGGTGCGCGAAAGCGCGCTACGGCAGTATCCGCACGAGCTATCCGGAGGGATGCGGCAGCGGGTGATGATCGCGATGGCATTGGTCAACCGGCCCAAACTCCTGATCGCCGACGAACCGACGACGGCGCTGGACGTGACGGTGCAGGCGCAGATCCTGGCACTGATTCGCGAATTGCAGCGAGAGGAGGGGATGGCGGTGCTCCTCATTACGCACGATCTCGGCATCGTGGCGGAGGTCGCCAATCATGTCGCGGTGATGTACGCGGGGCAGATCGTCGAGAATGCTCCGGCGGGCGAGCTCTTCGCGCGGCCGTTGCATCCGTACACGCAGGGGCTTTTCGCGAGCCTCCCGGCGCGGGCGCGGCGCGGGCACGACCTCACGACGCTCGAAGGGCGTGTGCCGGACGCGACGGCGTGGCCCGTGGGATGCCGGTTTGAACAGCGCTGCCGCTATCGCTGGGGGACGTGTGCGCGGGTCGCGCCGGCATTTTACCCTGCGGATGCGGAGCACCCGGCCCGTTGCCACCTGTACGATCCGGAGACTGACAGGCCGATGAAAGGGACGCCGCGCGCGGAGCAGGAGCAGGCGCGCGAGATTATCGAAGGAGGCGTCGCATCATGAGCACCGAGCATGCGACGGCCGCAAACGAGGCGCCGCTCGTGGAAGTGCGCGGTCTGGTCAAGGAATTCGGGATTCGCCAGGGGATATTCTCGCGCCAGAAATGGCATCGCGCGGTGGATGACGTCAGCTTCAGCGTAGGCCGGGCGCGGACACTGGCGCTGGTGGGCGAGTCGGGCTCCGGAAAGAGCACAGTGGGCCTGATGCTGCTGGACCTCTTGCCGCCGACGAGCGGGGATATCCTGCTCGAGGGGCGGCCGGTCGCTGCGCTGCGCGGGCGGGCGAGGCTGGCGCTGTGCCGGCGGATGCAGATCGTTTTTCAAGATCCTTATGCTTCGCTGAACGCGCGGCTCACGGTGCGGGAGACGCTGGTCGAGCCGCTCATGGTCCACGGCATCGGGGCGAGCGCGAGCGAACGTGAGAGGAGGGCGGGGGACCTGCTGGAGGACGTGGGGCTCTCGCGCACGCAGCTCGACCGGTATCCGCACGAGTTTTCCGGGGGGCAACGGCAGCGGATCGCAATCGCGAGAGCACTCTCCGTCGAGCCGGATTTCATCGTGCTCGATGAGCCGACGAGTGCGTTGGACGTTTCCGTGCAAAGCCAGATACTGAACCTGCTGCGGCGGCTCCAGCGCGAGCGCGGGCTGACGTATCTCTTCATTACCCATAACCTCGGGGTGGTCGATTACTTCGCCGACGACGTGGCGGTGATGCAACAGGGCAGGATCGTCGAGAGCGGCCCCGCCGGCGCGGTCTTCGATAGTCCGCGGCAGGAGTACACCCGCAAGTTGCTCCGCGCCGTGCCGTCGTTCGACCCGGCCCATCGAAAGCTATCCAGCCTGTGATTCCGCCGCACGCGGTTGCGCGGCCAAGACGCGATGATTGCACGAAATGCTTGCACGACCCGGTTCGTTCCGGGAAAACGCTCAGAATCCAATGCGTTACGACCCTATTGCCCCGGAGCTCTTCATCGAAAACCGCAAGCGGCTGAAAAGCCTCCTTCCAGAAAACGCACTGGCGGTCGTCAATGCCAACGATCTCGCGGTGACGAATGCGGATGGGAGCCAGAGCACGGTCGTCAACTCCGACATCTTCCATCTTACCGGCATCGAGCAGGAGCAGAGTATTTTTGTCAGTTGCCCGGATGCGGATGACGAGAAGCACCGGGAGATGCTGTTTCTTCGCGAACCAACCCACGAAAACGAACTCTGGGAAGGGCATAAATTAACCAAGGACGAAGCGGGGAAGATATCGGGCATCGAAAGCGTTTACTGGCTTCCTTCGTTTCCGGCGCTCTTTCGCCGGCTGATGTGCGAATCGAACGCGATTTTCCTGAACAGCAATGAGCATGGCCGCGCGGTGGTTGAGGTTGAAAGCCGTGAGTCGCGATTCGCGGCGGAGACGATCCGCAAGTATCCGCTCCACGACTTTCACCGGCTTGCGCCGTTGATGCACGAGCTGCGCGCGGTGAAATCCGAAGCGGAGGTGGGGCTCATTCGCAAAGCGTGCGAGATTACCGGCGATGCGTTCCAGCGGGTGCTGCGGTTTACGCGGCCCGGGGTTTATGAGTTTGAGGTCGAGGCGGAGTTCGCACATCAGTTTATCAATAGCCGCGGGCGATTCGCTTACCAGCCGATCGTCGCCAGCGGCATCAATGCCTGCTGCCTGCATTACGTCGCGGGCGAGAATGTGTGCCGCGATGGGGACCTGCTGCTGCTCGATGTCGGGGCGAGCTATGCAAACTATAACGCGGACATGACGCGGACCATCCCGGTCAATGGACGGTTCACGCGCCGTCAGAAGCAGGTTTACAATTCTGTTCTGCGCGTGTTGCGGCAGTCCATCGCCGGGCTTGTGCCCGGGAAGCGTGTAAAAACCTGGCAAAAGGAGGCTGAACAAGCGATGGAGCACGAGTTGATCGAGCTGGGCCTACTGAAACCGCGCGACATCAAGCGCCAGAAGGCCGATTCCCCGGCGTTCAAGAAATACTTTATGCACGGCGTCGGCCATTCGCTGGGCTTGGACGTGCACGATGTGGCGCCAGCGAAGGAACCGATGCAAGCCGGCTGGGTGATGACAGTGGAACCGGCGATTTATATCCCCGAAGAGGGATTCGCGGTGCGGCTTGAGAACAACGTGCTGATCACCGAAGAGGGACCGGTGGACTTGATGGGGCACATCCCCGTCGAAGTCGAGGAGATCGAGGAGATCATGAATTCCGGACGCCGTGCCGGGAGCGGCAGGAGGAAGGCCGGGGCGAGGAAGAGAAGACGGGGTTAGCGCTTTGCTGCGGCTGCAACCCTTTGGCCTCGTCTTTAGGGAAATTTGCGGACAATCCTTTCCGCGTGACTATCCCCCCCTGGCGATTGCCAAACGGGCGTCACGCCCAGCCTTCCGATGCAGAAACCGATATTCCTCACCGCTGAGTGGCGATATCTCCTGATGTTGAATTACGTCGTGGACCGGGACGTCCTGCAGCCCATGGTTCCCCAAGGAACCGAACTAGATTTCCATGGAGATCGCACCTTCGTAAGCGTTGTCGGTTTTCACTTTAGCAATGTTCGAGTTTTCCGGGTTTCAATCCCGATGCATACCGATTTCGAGGAAGTGAACCTTCGATTTTACGTCCGGCGCAGAACCGGGAGCGGCTGGCGACGAGGTGTGGTTTTTGTGCGGGAGCTGGTTCCCCGGCGCGCCATCACTTTCATCGCCAGGACGTTTTACGGCGAGCCCTACTCTGCCCTTCCGATGCGTCACGCCATTGAGCGCTCCGATGCCGGCATTCGCGTGGAGTACGCATGGAGGCGCTCGAAGCAATGGGAGTCGGTCAACGCCACAGCCGAGGGAACACCCCGGCCGATCGAAATAGGTTCGGAGGAAGAATTCATCACCGAGCATTATTGGGGTTATACAGCCCGCGGGGCCGAGTGCGATGAGTATGAGGTCGAGCACCCCAGGTGGCAGGTTTGGCGACCCCGGGAAGCCGCTCTCAACGCGAATATATCGGAATTGTATGGCGACCGTTTCGTCGAGAGTCTGTCCGCGCGCCCGAGTTCGGCGTTTATCGCGGACGGGTCTGCGATCATCGTCCGATGCAAGTCGTCCTCGGACCGGTGTTAAGCGCGAATGAGGGCAAAATTCATCCTCCTTCCGGGGCCGGCAATCCGTCATGGAGGAGGAAAAGAGGGCTTGATGCAACTGCCAGTGATTATACGATATCCCGGAATGATCTTGGAGTGTTGCGAATTGAATTCATCGAACCGCGATAGTCGGGGAGTATAGCGTATGAGAAATATCGGCCGGATGGTATCCTGCGCGTCTCTCGCACTCACCATGCTGGCCCGGGCAGAGGCGGCGGATGGCCCTGCTTTTCTACAATGGGCTCGGACGCCGCCGATGGGATGGAATAGTTGGGACTCCTTTGCCACGACGATCACGGAAGAAGAGGCCAAGGCTGAGACTGACTACATTGCCGAGCATCTGGCCTCGCACGGCTGGCAATTCATAGTCGTGGATATCCAGTGGTATGAGCCGAACGCGACAGGCTTTGATTACCGCAAGGATGCAAAACTCACCATGGATGAGTATGGCCGCTTGCTGCCAGCGCCGAATCGGTTTCCCTCAGCGGCCGATGGCGGGGGCTTCAAGGCCCTGGCTGATTATATCCACGGCAGAGGCCTGAAATTTGGCATCCACATGATGCGTGGCATCCCTCGCCAGGCGGTGGCGCAAAACACGCCGATCCGGGGCTCGTCCGCCCATGCCGCCGACATCGCGGATACGAAATCAACCTGTCCATGGAATGGCGACATGTATGGCGTGGATATGACCAAGCCAGGAGCGCAGGAGTATTATAACTCCGAGTTTCAGCAGTTCGCCGATTGGGGGGTGGATTTCGTGAAGATCGATGACTTGAGCCGTCCGTATCACGGGCCGGAAATCGAAGCGATCCGCAAGGCGATCGACCTGGCGGGACGTCCCATGGTCTTCAGCACATCTCCAGGCGAGACCCCGCTCAGTGAGGCGGCGGATATCTCCCGACACGCGAATATGTGGAGGATCAGCGATGATTTTTGGGATAACTGGCAGAGTCTTCTCCACCAGGTGGCCCTTTGTGAAAAATGGGCTCCGTACACGGGAGCCGGCCATTATCCGGATGCCGACATGCTGCCGCTGGGGATGATCCGTCAGGGCAAATCGATGACCCGCTTCACGCACGACGAGCAATATACCCTGATGACTCTCTGGTGTATCTTCCGGTCGCCGCTCATCTTTGGCGGGGACCTGAGGAAGATGGATGATTTCACACTTTCACTGATCACAAACGATGAAGTGCTGGCAGTTGATCAACACAGCAGCGGAAACAGGCAGCTTTTTAATGTGAATGGGCAGATGGCCTGGGTCGCCGATGTACCGGGCAGTACGGACAAATATGTCGGACTCTTTAACTTGCAAGATAAGGGAAACTCCGCGGAGTCTGGCGCGCCGGTGACTTTGAAGCTTGCCGGCACGTGCCGGGTGCGCGACCTCTGGCGGAAGGAAGATATAGGGACCAAGACCGATCAATTTTCCCCCATGATACCGTGGCACGGAGCAGGGCTGTATCGCATTTCAAACCAATAGAAACGGGCACGCGGGGAGATATTCAGGAGCAGGCGGGGATTAAGCCTCGGAATACGGGCAGAGTCAGTGGCAATTTTGGCGGGTTCATCCTCCCTGCTGGCAATAGGGTTTCGCGACGGGCTACCGAGTGGAGGGAGTCGCCCACGGTGAGCATCATGCAGAATGGCTCCAGCGATAGGACTTGGCGGTGTGCCTTCCTTATTTGGGTTACTTATAAATACATCCAACAGAGTGCCCCTCCCCGCAAGACCGGCGGCGTTGTGAGAACGGGAATGGCGCTACCCGGAGATTTCTTCATTCTGTAAATCCCCTGCTTCAGGCTCAGGGCGTCGAGCTTGTCGAAACGGCTGTTCATCCTGTCCCAAAACCTCCTTCCCCCCCAAAAAACCGCAAGGAATATTGGCGCAAGCCAATGGTCGTGAAAAAAAGCATGTTGTAAGGAAGTTTGCAGGCGCATCCGAGAGTGAGCTATAAAAGTGCCTTCGAGCGAACCCGATGAGCCGGAGATCAAAAAAACAGCAACGGAAAAAAGCGGGTGCTACGACCACCAGGCAAGAATCCAGGGCTGATTTGCCTGTAGTGCAGAGGCCGCCGGATTCGCTGCTGGCAGCCGGATATGAACAGGTCGCGGCAGAATGCGCGCCACGATTCTGGTCACGCAGGGATTGGATTTTCGCAATATTCCTTCTCGCGGCCGTAGTCGCTGCCTACCAACCGGTTTGGCGCGCCGGGTTCATCTGGGATGACGACAAGTACGTAGTCAATAACCAACTATTGACTCTGCCGGATGGGCTCTGGCGGATCTGGTTTTCATACGATTCACCGTCGCAATATTTTCCGCTGGTTTATACCACGTTTCGTATGGAGCACGGGCTCTGGGGGCTATCACCATTGGGCTACCATTGTGTGAACGTTCTTTTCCATTGCGCAAATGCGCTGCTTCTTTGGCGCCTCCTGGTGCGATTGGAAGTTCCGGGAGCCTCGCTCGCTGCGGCAATCTTTGCGCTGCATCCCGTGCAGGTCGAGTCCGTGGCATGGATCACCGAGTTGAAAAACGTCCAGATGGGCTTTTTCTTTTTGCTCTCGCTGCTGGCGTGGACGCGATTTACCGATCCGCGAACCAATCGCGTATGGCGGTTTTATGTACTGTCATTGATGTTCTACGCGCTGGCACTTTGCAGCAAGACCACGGCATGCACGCTGCCAGCGGCATTGCTGCTGATAGGGTGGTTGCGCGGAGAACGTACCGGCGGACGGAGACTCCTGGAGGTGGCGCCGTTTGTGGCGCTTGGTATCGGGATGGGTACGATTTCCGTATTTTGGGAGCGTTATCACCAGGGTACGGAAGGAAGATTGTTTTCGCTGGCTCCGCTTGAGCGGGTGCTCGTAGCCAGCCGGGCAATCTGGTTCTATTTGGGCAAACTCTTCTGGCCCCATAATCTTGCATTCAGCTATCCGCTTTGGACAATCTCACCGGCCGATCCGATTGCATACGGATGGTTACTCGCCCTGATCGGTCTCGGTGTGATCACGTTTTTTGCCAGGCCTTCTGTCAGGCATGGCGCCTGGGTGGCCCTGTTTTTTTTCGTGGCTACTCTTGCCCCGATGCTCGGTTTCATCATGCTTTACACCTTCCGCTATTCGTTTGTTGCGGACCATTACCAGTATCTGGCCTGCATTGGCCCCATCGCTTTCGTCTCCGCCGGAATCGAAAGATTGCACAAGCATTCCATGAAACGCATCCCACTGGCGGCTCCCGGGCTCTGCGCAGTTTTACTGGTTGTACTTGGGACATTGACGTGGCGGCAAAGTGGATCTTATCGCAACTTGGAGACACTGTGGCGCACCACGATTGCCGGAAATCCTGAGTCCTCGATGGCTCACGGCAACCTAAGTAATCTCCTGCTCCAGCAGGGACGAGTTGAGGAAGCTACCGCCGAAGCCAGCGAAGCCTTGCGGATCAAGCCTGACCTTGCAGAGGCTCATGGCGATCTTGGCGATGCCCTGCTTCAGCAGGGACGAGTTAAGGAAGCTATTGTCGAATTTCGCGAAGCCGCGCGGATTAGTCCGGATCTGGCAATCGCTTACTTCGACCTTGGTAACGCCCTATGTGTGAATGGGCAACTGGAGGAGGCCGTCGCCCAATATCGAGAAGCGGTCAGAATCGATCCGGAATTCGCCGACGTCCGCTACAATCTGGGTGTGGTGCTTTTCCAACTGGGACAGATAGCTGAGGCGATTGAAAACATGGAAAAGACGCTTGAACTTCAACCGGCTAATGTGGCTGCGCAGGGGAAACTGGCGTGGATCCTGGCGGCGGCTCCGCAAACCTCCGTTCGCAATGGCGCCCGGGCAGTCCAGCTAGCCAAACAAGCCAGCGAATCAGCCGGTGGCGAAAACCCTCTTTTCCTTCGCACACTGGCCGCTGCGTATGCCGAGTCTGGTCAGTTTTCTGACGCCCTTCAGACCGCGCACAAAGCTCTCCAGTTGGCCCGTGAACAGTCCAACGAAATACTTGCCGATGCGCTGCGCCGCGAGGTTAAACTCTATGAGGCTGGGCAGCCATTTCGAGATCAAAAATGAAAAGTGGAAAATGGGTGGAAAAATCGGGTCAGACGGCAAAACGTCACAGAACGCAGTCTCGAAATCCGGGAGAGATTCAGCTAAAACCGAAGCCATTGATTTTTCGGTCCGCATGGTCCCATAAGGTCCCCTCTCTCCGTAAACGCGCCCAGAGTCTTCCTCACGCCGTCCTTGCGCCCAGTCTCACCGGTTCCAATAATTCCTCCCCCCCTACCGCAAGGCCGGAGGCTTGCCCAACCCCAGGACCCCGAAAGGGGTCAGAGAAATGTACGGGGGTTGAAAGTACGGTCGAACCCCCCGGAACCCAACCACCCACGGCCACACATTATCGATTTCAGAACCGTTCCAACCCGAAGAATGGGACCGATATACAAGAGGGGGTCCGACAGTAAGACCCTGATCAATTCCGGGACGTTTCCATCGGGGGTGACCAATTCTAAAGTCGCCTAAAGAAGGCGGCCGGCTTGCGACGAGACGCTTGAGAGAATGCTATTCTAAGCGATCCGCCTCCTGGAGCAGCCGTTCACGGGAGCGGCAAATGGCTCCAGCGGTAGGACTTGGCGGTGTACCTACCTTGTTACGAGACACTTATAACATACATCCAACAGAGTAGCCAGCCGAAATTCGGCCGTACTCGGGCACTACTGGAACCCACTCTTTCCGTCCTGTTTGCTGGCAATTCTGCTGGCAGGTGGAATGGACCCTTGTCAGCGGTCTTCAGAAAAGATGAAGACCGAAAAAGCATACCCTGTGCGCACGGATTTGAGCACCCTATGGAGACGGATCGCGTCAATGCGGGGAGGGCTGGAAACACCATGTCTGATTAAGGCCGCCATTGTAGGAATGCGTTGTTATGCTTTGTCCGGCGTCGGTCGCGCCGTACAGGACGTCGAGAGCGCGGCCTGTGCCTTTGTTGATTAACTCGTAACCGATGCCATTGGCACTCAACATCCACAACTGGCTGTCGCCGGCGGCAGATTTTCCCAGGCTTAGGTTTCCCGAGTCGGCGAGCAACACGTTTGCCGCCGCGTTCCTGCAAGAGTAAAATCCGTTGTCCCAGGTTACGATCCATCTCTGGCCGGGAGATTGGTCACGCGGTTGCTGGCGAAGGGTCTGGTCGAGCGCCAGCCCGCTGTGCGCCGCGGTAAGTGTGTAAGTGCCATTCGGCACAGGCTGCCGGGGACCCGGAACAACCTGCTGAGTGAAATGGGCTGGCAGCACGATTACTGCCGCATGGCCCGGGGCGAGGAGTATTGAGCCCCCCAAACTCAAGCGCTGGCCCGATACCAAGTCCAGTGCAACGCCGGAGCCTCCGGGAAGCCGGAGCGCCGCAGGTTTGTTGCTGGAATTTCCCATTACCAGCCATGCGCCGTAGCGCGCGACCCAGGGTTCGTAGAGTTTGCCAGAAAGGTTTCCGTCGTCCTGTTCGCTCGCCGCGTCGTGCGGCATGAAAACGAGGGCGGTGAGATCTGCGGCGGCGGTTGTGTCATGGATGCGCGCAAGGTAGGAGACGTGGCCGCGGTCGCCGTTGATGTCATTGTTGCGCCAATTCGCGTTCATATAGAAGCGCTCGCCGTTGAAATAGGCGGCCGTCGCGCCGGTCTGCACGTCGACCCAGGCCGAATTAGGCTGCGCAGGCTCGCCCTGCAAGGGGGTCATCCGATCAGGTGGGACATCAATCAGGGCTCGCATCGTCCGTTCATAAGAGGCGAGGTCTTTGAGGTACTGCAGGTCATTTGGCGGGACTTCGTAGAGCGCCTCAAGAAAGGCCGCGCGCATGGAGAGCGGCGTACTCATGCCGCTTTGAGGATCGGAGACAACGTAGCGGGATCCGACATTGAAATCGTTGCCATTCGCATTTGCATTATAAGGATCGCGGTAGGTAATGAAGTCTTCCTGCGCTAAGGTGAATTCATTCGCCAGGCCGTGAAACTTTTCCTGAGGCGAAATGAAATGCGTATAGGCATCCGTGGCTGCGCCCGTTTGGACGTGGATGGCCCTGAGCGAAGCCGCGTCAATTGCCGGGTCCCACGCGGCGATCTGTGCCATACGTGAGGCCATCCAGGGCAGGATACGTCCGTATCGCCCGTCGTATCCGCCCGAGGCCGTGCCGCCTGCTTCGCCCAATCCGGCTTTGCTAATTGTATAATTTGGGAATTCAGCACGGTAGAGATTACCCATGATCTTCGTGACGGGATCAACGCCAAGGGCCTGCTTTACAAACGAAACACCCTGCGCGGCAGTCAAAGCCGGGTATGGCACGTCAACCGCCGTGGAGACGGTGCCGGGCGGAAAACTCGAAGCTTTGTCCGGATTGGGAAACAAGCGCTCAAGAGCGAGAAGGGCGACAAGATTCGTGTAGATTGAATTTGTCGCCATCATGGCCTGTGAGACCGTGCCGCCACCGAATATCCTGGACTGATAGGCGAGTTGATTGTTGATCATTCGCTCATACGCGGAGGCGCGGGTGATGGGCTTTCCGTCGAGGTTCGCGTCAAAAGACTGGCCAAGGGCTTTTTCAAGGATGGGCGCGGCGGTTGGATCGTTGAGCAGGCGGAGAATAGTCCAACCAAGCGTCGCGGTGTTCGCGCCCTCGAGAGTAAGGCTCCAGCCGCTTCCGCGCTTGCAGGTGCCGGCATAAGGACGTCCTTGAGCCCGCGGAGTCGAGGTCAGGCCCTGCCAATGGTCCTCCGCGGTAACTTTGTGTACGCCATCCTGGCCGTGGTCGTTGAAGCTTCCGTCGCTTGATTGGATATAAGTGCATGCATCCAATGCCAGGATAATTCGCCCCAGAATCCCCGGGTCGTGATAGTGATCCAGGTTCGCGATGGGAGCATTGCCGGCGTCGGGTATCGGAGGGAGCAAATAAGTGCTCGTGAGAACGCTCAATAACTCATCGGGCATCGTCGCATACCCTGCACCGTGTTCGTGGCCGCCGGCCTGGTCGCGCCAATCATCCAGAGTTCGTGTGTCATTCATCCAACTGGCCACAGGTGTCCATAAGTCAAGGCCGATCACCTCCGGTGGGGCACCTTTGGTGCCCGGCATTATCTGCCGCGCGAGCATGGAGTCATAGTATCCGCCCGGGCCGTAAATGCTCCGCCGATTTGTACTCAGGAGGTGTGACACCTGATCTGCGGTCAACGTTTCCGGCATCCTCTGCCCAGTGAGCGGCAGCATTTCGCCCGTCGCGTCAGCGCGATCGGGAACGAACATAGGGTCGAGATGTGTGTAGGCACTATAAACCGGGCGTCCCGGGCGGGTCGCCGGGGCGTTCGCCTCGTAAAGTACGAGCACGGCGGATTTCCTGTCCCTGGTGCCGGCAATCGGAATGGGAATCGTGGTATAATAAAAACGGTTTGGAAATGAAGGAGGGCCGCCGGTGCCGTTCCAATCCATGGCGCCGTAGTTTCTTGGGGTTCCTTGCAGGAACAAACCCGCTGTCTGCCGGTCACCACCCCACAACCGCACGGTGAGATAGTTCTGCCGTGTGGGATCGACTTTTATGGTGAAAGTGAGGTGATCGTTGCCGGTTTTCGGAGATTCGCCATCGACGGGATTCGGAGCCCGGTACGTTTGCCCAAGCGCTCCGACTCCCAATAGCGGGGCTTCATCCGGATCGTCGTTCAGATGGTGAATCGTCTCAGATGCACTGGATCCGAAGTCGATGCGATCCAACGCGTTACTTTCTGACCCAAAGGCGGTGGACGGGACCACAAGGGGTGAAAAGGGAAGAATCGCGGCGAGGGCGGCCAACCGGAGAGTTATTCTCGGATAGGTATTACGCATGTTTTGAAAGCCCCGCGCCTCGGGCATCACGTTAAATTAGAGATCAATAAAAGCCGTTGTTCAATTGGCTCCAGCGGTAGGACTTGAACCTACGACCAATCGGTTAACAGCCGATCGCTCTACCACTGAGCTACGCTGGATCTTTTTTCACCCGCGGGAAAAAGCGGGGTGTAAACTTTGCGCAGGGGGGCGCGGGCGGCAAGTTTTTTCCTTTGGGGATTTTTGCTAAGAAGGGGGAAGCGGGGGCTATGCCTTGACGGTTTCGCGGGCGGCTTTGACCTCGAGTTTACGGTAGAGGGTGGCCATGGAGATGCCGAGCATCTTGGCGGCTTTCTCGCGGGAGGCGCCGTTGAATTTGATGGTCTCCTCGATGTAGCGGCGCTCCTGCTCGCGGATGTATTCGTCGAGGGTCTGGCCGATGGGGAGGCCGGAGGGTTTCTCCTCGGAGTTGAGGGAGGCGGCGTGGCGGACGACGTGGGGTGGGAGATCGGAGGCGCGGATGATGCCGTCCTCGCAAAGGGCGCAGGCGCGCTCGATGGCGTTCTCGAGCTCGCGGACGTTGCCGGGCCAGCGGTAGCGAGCGAGGACTTCGAGGGATTTGGGCTCGACTTTTTTGGGTTCGGCGCCGGAGTGATCGGCGTTTTTCTGGACGAAATGGTTTACGAGGAGGGGGATGTCCTCGAGGCGGTCGCGGAGGGCTGGCATCTCGATGGGGATGACGGCGAGGCGGTAGTAGAGGTCTTCGCGGAAGTTGCCGTCGCGGGTTTTCTCGAGGAGGGACTCGTTGGTGGCGGCGAGGACGCGGACGTTGATGGGCATGCTCTTGGTCTCGCCGACGCGGCGGATCTGGCGCTCCTGGAGGACGCGGAGGAGCTTGGTCTGGAGGGCCTGGGCCATGGAGTTGACCTCGTCGAGGAAGATGGTGCCGCCCTGGGCTTCCTCGAAGAGGCCGATCTTGTCCTGTACGGCGCCGGTGAAGGCGCCTTTTTTGTGGCCGAAGAGCTCGGACTCGAGGAGGTTCTCGGGAAGGGCGGAGCAGTTGATGGCGACGAAGGGCTGGTGCTCGCGGGAGGAGTTGAAGTGGAGGGCGCGGGCGACGAGTTCCTTGCCGGTGCCGCTCTCGCCCTGGATGAGGATGGTGGAATCGGTGTCGGCGATCTTGGCGATGAGGTTGTAGATCTCCTGCATCCGGGGGCTGGTGCCGATGATGTTCTGGGGTTTGTACTTGTCCTTGACGATGCGGCGGAGGTCGCGGATCTCGCGTTTGTCGTTCTGGTACTCGAGGGCGCGCTGCATGGTGTGGAGCAGCTCGTCGACTTTGAAGGGCTTGACGATGTAATCGAAGGCGCCTGCCTTGAGGGCCTCGACGGCGGTCTCCACCGACTTGTAGGCGGTGATCATGATGAAGGGGGTCTGGGGGAGGATTTCGCGGCACTCCTTGAGGACGTCGAAGCCGCCGACTTTATCCATCTTCATGTCGCAGATGACCATCTCGGGGGCGATGGTGCCGAGGCTCTCGACGGCGCGCTGGCCGGAGTTGCATGGGATGGGGTCGTGGCCGCGCTCGCGGCAGATGGTGGAGATGACGTCGACCATGGCGGGTTCGTCGTCGATGATCATGATTCTAGCCATAATTGTGATCTCTCAGGAGGGTTGAAGAAACGGGAATGGGCGCTTTCGCAGGTCTGGAGTTTATCGCATAGCTGAGAAAATGAAAGCTAAAAAATGTGCGTGGATTCGCATTTAATGGATTGATTCTCAGAGGTGAAAGAAAATCGATTTTCGGCCTGCCCGGGGTTGCCAAAATTGCGAAGGAGGGAGATGGGGAAATGAGGGGGATGGGGCTGGGTTCTTAATTATAAGAGTTATAATGGGGAAAAATCAGGGGGGAGGGAGGATCTGCCCGTTGACCATGACCCAATCGACGGGGCGGCGATGCCAGACGATTTCCTCGTAAACGGACTTCTCGCCGGGGGCGATGGGGAGGGCGATGAGATCGGCGCGCGCCTTGAAGGAGATGCGGCCGAGATCGAGGGGGCGGCGGAGTGCGGTGGCGGGGTTGTTGGTGGCCATCTCGAGGGCCTGGAGTGGGGAGATGGAGGGGTAGCGGTCGCATACCTCGCGCATCTCGTCGAAGAGGCTGAGGGAATCGGTGCTGGCGAGGCTATCGGTGCCGAGGGAGATATTGATGCCGATGGAGCGGAGGCGATCCATGGGGAAGGGCTGATGGCTGAAGTAGCGGTGGCTGGCTGGGCAATGGACGACGTGAAGGGGGTTTTTTTCGAGGAGGGCGAAGTCGGCTTCGTCGAGTTCGTTCATGTGTGCGATGATCCACTGGGGGCCAATGAGGCCCTGGCCAAGGAGGAGGCTGAGGGGGGAGCCGCGGCCGCAATCGCTCATGTCGCGGCCGAGGGATTGCATGAACTCGTAGAGGGGGCCCGAGGCGCGGTGGAACATGGCGGATTCCTCGGCGGACTCGGCAAGATGGGTGGTGAGGAGCATGCCATCCTCCCGGGCGCAGGTATTGGCGAGGTCGTAGAGGTCGGCGGAGGCGGTGTAGGGGGCGTGGGGGCTGAGGCCGAAGCCGCCGAGCCAGTCGGCATGTTTGCGGAAGAACATGCCTGCGCCATCGAGGAGATTATCGGTGGTGATGCGGCGGCGGACGTCGATCATCTCCCAAAACCACCAGGTGCGGATGGGGGGGGGAGAGACGCGGCTCATGAGCTCCGGGAAGGACTCGATATTGAGGACGGTGGTGGTGCCCCACTTGCGGAGCTCGGCGAAGCCGCGGTGGATGGCGTCGAGGTAATCCTCATCGCGCAGGGAGCGCTTGAGGGCGTTGAGGCGCTGGACCCATGCGGTGAAACCGCGCGGGGGCTGGATGGCGCGGCGGAGCATGGTGTAATCGAGATGGCAATGGGCGTTGATGAGGCCGGGCATGAGGACCTGCTCGCCGAGGTCTGTGACGGCGCCGGTAAAGAGGGCGGTAATCTCCGGAAGGGTGCCGGCGGCGCGGATGCGGTTGCCCTTTACGACGACGGCGCCGTTATCGATGGGCGGTCCGCCATCCATGGTGACGAGGGTGCGTGCCCGGAGGATCATGGGGGGGAGGGTTGTTTGACGACCTCGCGGGCTTTTGCCACCAGGAGGTTGCAGGCCTCCGCGCAGAGGAGGGGGATGGCGGGGGCGGCGGAGGAGGGCTCGAATTTGCGCGGTGGGAGGGAGGTGACGGGTAGGCCGGGAGCGATGGGCCAGAGGATTGTCTTGAGGCACCCGCCATCGGTGCGGCAGAAGGAGCCGACGAGGGCATCGGCCTGGGAGTCGGTGAGCTTCCTGGTAATGGCGTACATGCCGGACTGGCGGGCGAGTGTATCGCGCAGCGGGACGACGGCGAGGCGGCCATGGCAGAAGGCGAGGCGGGCGGCGAGCATGGCGGGATAGAAGGCGTCGAGGGACTCGTGGAGCTGATCGAGCGTGGAGAGGGTGAGGCGCCAGCCGCGCGGGAGGGTGGGGGCGGTCTTGAGGGGGCGGTAATTGCCGCCGGCGTCGTAAAGGGCGATGGTGCGGGCATCCGCGGGGGATCGATGGAGTACCAGGCCATCGAGGCCGGCATCGAGGTGATGGCGCAGCTCGTATTCTCCCTGGATCAGCAGCTCGCCGATTCGGTTTTCGCCCGCGGCCAGCCAGGCCGCCAACGCCTGGGTGATGCTGCGGCTCATGCGGATTAGGCGGCGCTAGAAAGCTGGGGGTGCAGGGTGTCGAAGCAGGCGACCTGGTCGAGGATAACGCTTGCGAAAAGTGGATCGGTGCCGATGGCGCTCGAGTAATAGAGGCGGCGCTTGCGGAAGAGGTAGGGGTTGCGGCGGAAGACTTCCGCCCTGCTGGCGGCGACGCCGGTCTCCTGCTCGATGCCGAGGAGGACCGGGATGTCCTGGTAGGAGTGGAGCCCGTCGGAAACGAAAAAGGGGACCACGATGACATCGGGCGAGGAGGTGAGCTTCCGCCAATCGGTGACGAAGGGCGTTTCCTCCATGAACATGCCGAGGACCTCGGCGTATAGGTTGCAGGCCTGGATGCGGGCGACCTGCTCCTTGACGGCGAGGCCGGAGTTCTCATTGAGCGAGGTGCCGTGGCCGACGATGACGAGGGAGACCCGGGCGGGATCGACGCCTGGGGCGACCTCGCGGGCGCGATGGAGGAGGAGATCGGTCATGCTGGGGTGATTGCCGACCGGCTCGCAGTACTTGAGGGTCCTGAGGGGGAGGCCGGATTGCGCGGGGAGGTGGGTGAGGGGGCCATCGAGACCGAGCTCGCGGGGGATGATCTTCCGGGTGAAATAGCCTTCGCTGATAAAATTCGGGACGAGGTAAACCTCGGGGCTTTCCACCATATAGAGGACCTGGCGGAAGCTGGGCTCCTCCTTCCAGAAGGCGCAGACGACCTCGGCGAAGGCGCCGCGGCGCCTGATTTCATCCGCATGGAGGAGGGTGGGGGCGCGGGAATCGGGGTTTACCGTGGAGCCGTGGCCGAGGAGAATCAGGGCACTTTCGGGCTTTTGGAAGTGGGGAACCGTCATAATGAGCCGTTTGAAAAAAGATGCAGGGGAGGGGGCGGGAAGTCGAACGGTTTTGCATCGGCATCTTTTGTGCTCTGCACGGGGGTTCAACTTTTATCTGAATGAACCTGCTGGCCTCCCTCTCGCGTCACAAACACCTCATTGAGCCCCTGGAGCAGCGAATCGCCCCGGCGCTGCTGGTAAACGGAGCGAATCTGCTGGGAGGGAGCAATCCGAGCACGGGGGAGACGTCGATCGGGGGGAACTCGGTCACGCTGGTCAAGGTGCTGGGAGGGGAAGCGATCGTCTGGTTTGACCGCGGGGCCATCGATGCGATCTCGGTGGGGCCGAATACGTCGCTGGACATTTACGGGGACGTGGGGACGATCGTGGGGAACTTGACGGCGAGCGGGCATTTGAGCGACTCCGACGGGAATGCATCGAACGGGCTGGATGGGGGTGTGCTGCTGCCGAACAACATCGCGAGCATCACGACCCACCCGCTCTCCGGGGAGGCGGGGAGCGTGGGGAGCATCATCACCGGCGGCTCGGTGAGCAATTTGAATATCTCCGGGAACCTGGAGGGGGTGTACGCGGGGAACGGGGCGTTCTTTGGAGGGGGCGGGGATCCGAACCTGAAATCGCACGTGCTGACCGGGACTTCGGTGAACGTCACCCTGGGGGTGGATGTAAACCCGATTGCGCCGGGGTTGCAGAACTCGTTCGTCTTCGCGGCGGGGAATGCGAAGACGGTGGAATCGGGTGCGTCGATCACGAACGTGAAGATGGGTGCGGCGGAGGAGTTGCAGATGTTTGCCGGCAACGGCGCGGACGGGACGCCCGCGGTGCAGGGGCACGCGGCGACGCCAGGACAGGCGGGGGGCTCGATCACCAACGTGACGGTGGAGTCGGCATTCGTGGATAGCGGTTATCCCGCGGCGACGACTCCGAGCTACGCGTTGATCGCGGGCTCCGGAGGGCATGGGACGGCGGGGGGAGCGGGCGGGAGCATCCAGAAGATCGTGGAAGTATCGTCGACGGGGAAGGTGGAGATTATCGCGGGCGCGGGCGGCACGGGCCTGAGCAAGGCGGGGGGGGCGGGCGGCTTCATCAAGGGGCTGGACATGCAGAGCGACAGCGCGGCGTACACGGTCCACGCGGGCAAGGGTGGCGCTGGGGCGCCAGGCGGCGCGGGGGGAAGCGTGGCGGGGGTTAATTTTGCGGGAGATGCGCCATCGAGCGGCATCATTGTGCATGCGCCATTTACCGGGGGCTCCGTGGATGACATCCTGCTGGTGGACTCCGGTACCGGCTCCATGGTGATCGAGCGAAACAACGGGAACGGCTCCGGGTTCACACCGGTCATTCAGGACTCGGTGACCGGGCTCAACACCATTGCGTCCGAGGGGACCACGCCGGTATCGGCCGTGGCGGTGGATGTGAACGGAGACGGGCTGCCGGACATCGTGGTGGCGTACAAGAACACGGACAACGTGGGCGTGTACATCAACCAAGGCGGGGGCATTTTTTACCAGCAGAACTTTACCAACGGGTCGTACACCGGGGATACGCTGGAGGCGACCTCCACGGTGCTGCCGTACAGCCCATACAAGATCGCCGCGGCGAATTTCACCGGCGACGCGCTGCCGGACATCGCGGTGCTGGCGACGGGCGGGGCGCAATCGGTGCTGCTGACGCTGCCGAACAACGACGCGGGCGGGTTCAATGCGCCGAGCTCGGTCATTCAATTCGCCGCGACGGCGGTGGATCTGACGCCGGCGAACATCCAGGGGAAGGCGTACAGCGATTTGATTGTGGGTTTCAAGACCGGGGCGATTTATTCGCTGCTGGCGAATGGATCGACGACCGGGGCGCCGTTTGACGTGGTAAACAGCGGAGTCACGGTGGCGGGAGGGATCGCGAACCTCGATTACAATTTCCAGGACAACCAGTTGCTGGCGCTGAACCAGCAGGGAAGCGCGGTGACCATTTATACCTCGAACACGGCGGGAGCGCTGGCGCTGGGCAGTACGATCAACCTGTCCACGCAGCCAGGGGTGGCGCTGGTGGCGCATTTCGTGCCGGAGCTGACGACGCCGATTGAGCCCGTCGAGGTGCTCTCATCAATCAGCAGCGGGGCGCGGCTGGATGTGTGGACGCTGACGAGCGGGTCTTACGCGGTGTCGGGCTCGACGCAATCGACCGAGCCGCTGAAGAACTTTGTGCCGGTGATCGAGGGCTCGAACTCCGGGGTGGCGGCGCTGGGAGGCTCGCTGGGGCATTTTGCGTTCAGCGAAAGCTCGGGGCCTTTCAATGATTTCTCGCTGCCATTCAGCGGGAAGGAAGTGGGCATCGTCGCGGGAGACGGCGGGGTGGGGATAGACGGGGCGCATGTCATTGCCAAGGGTGGCGCCGGGGGGAGCATCTCCGGGATGAATATCATCGCGGGGGATATCCAATTGACGGGCGGAGCCGGGGGAGGATCGGGGAATGGCGCCGCGGGGGCGGGCGGGCAGATCGTGGACTCACCGGTGCTGATCAGCGTGACGGGGCATGGGGTGCAGACCATCCTCGAGGCAGACAATACCTTGCTGATCGTGGCAGGGGCGGGTGGAACGGCCACCGGGACGGCGCACACGGCGACGGGCGGTGCGGGAGGCAATGTGGGCGGGCTGAATATGTCGCTATTGAGTGGCGAGATCCAGGTGACGGCGGGCGACGGTGGCACCGGCGGTGGCGGCGCGGGCGGCACCGGCGGAATGGCGACGGCGCTGAAGTCGGTCGATTATGCCGGGGATCTGAGCATCCAGGCGGGCAACGGCGGGGACGCGGCCGGCGGCAGCGGGAACGGCGGCACGGGCGGTTCGATCCTGAATTTGACGCATCACCTGACCCTGCTCGATCAAACGGTGGAGAGTGGTTACAATGTCACACTGGCGGCGGGCACGGGCGGCAGCTCGGCCTCGGCGCTGGGGGCGGCGGGCGGATCGATCGGGAGTGTGAATTTAACGCTGGAGTCTGCCTTTGAATCGGTGAACCAGCCTCTCTTCTCCCCGCCGACGGCGCACGCGAACGTGGACAGCACGGTGCGCGTGACGATGACGGCGGGCAATGGCGGCGGCGGTACGACGGGTGGGGCGGGCGGATCGCTGAAGGGGATCAACTCGACCTCGGTGTACGATCAACAGGTGATCATTGCGGGACCGACGCCGGGGCAGGTGATTAGTTTTGCCGAGATCAATCCGGTGACGGCGCAATTGACGGCGGGCAATGGCGGCAATGGGACCATGAAGGTGGGCGGCGTGGGCGGATCGGTAAGCGCGTTGACGCTGGTAGGCATCTCGCATTTTGACCCGGATGCCGCGGATCCGCAGGCGGGGCAGACGCCATTGGTCATTACCTCGGGCAACGGCGGCAATGGGGCGGCGGCGGGCGGCGCGGGCGGGGCGATCCTGGGTGTCAACTCGTTGAATGCGCAGTTTTCCTCTCCCGGCACGACGACGGGCGGCTCGAATCTGACGCGCACGCAATTGTCCGGGGCGACGCTGACCTCAGGACGCGGAGGCAACGGCGGGACGTCGAACGGGGGCGCGGGCGGGATCATCTCGAATTTGAGCATTGGCGTGGAGACAAATTACCAGAGTGGGGCGTTGTCGGTAGCGGGCGTGCCGACCGCAAGCGGGGGGACATTGACGATTCTATCGGGCGGCGGCGGCAACGGTGGAGCGACAGGGAAGGGCGGGGCGGCCGGGAGTGTCACGAGCTCGACGGTGGGCTCCGCGGATGTGCTCGGGAATTACGGGCTGCTGCTGAAGGGCGGGCCGGGCGGGAGCGGGACGCTGGGTGGCGGCGCGGGCGGGAGCGTCACGAATATCCAGCTCAACGCGCCGCAGAATCCGAGCATCACGCAAAATAAGGGACCTTCTTACGACACGCTTGCGGCGCTGATCCTGGGCGGCAACGGCGGGACGGCGACGGGCGCCACGGCGGTGGGCGGCGTGGGGGGAAGCATCAGCCAGATTTCGCAGACCAAGGATGTAAACAGCGCGATCAACGTGATCCAGGCCGGCAACGGCGGCGCGTCGGTCGGGACGGGCGGTGACGGCGGCAGCGTGTCCGCCGTGAACACGGTGGGATTGATCGGCCAGGCATCCGACGACGGGGGAAACAGCTTTGGCGCCTTCCAGACCGATCTGGCGCCGGGAGTGTTTACCGCGCTCTTCCCGGGCGGCGTACCCGAAGGGGTCTTCGCGGGACGGGGCGGAGCGGGCGCAACGAGTGGCAAAGCGGGAGCGGTGACCTCGATCACGGCGGCGCAAATCGCGGCGATCGGTGCAGCGGCGGATTCCAGCGGGCTGTTCGCGGCGGCGACGAAGGTGGCGAATATCACGGCGCAGGTGATTGCCTACGACGTCAACGGAAACGGGCTTTACGACAACGCATCGGGGACGAACCAGACCGCGCCGGACGTGGCGGTGCCGATCGACGGGTTCATCTTCTCGCTGACGACGCCGACGGGGGTGAATACCTTCAACAACACCCTGCTCAAGGGGTTCACATTCGCGTAAAACCGCAGCGCGGCTGATGCTTGCGGGGACGCGGATTTACGGCGGCAATTGGTCCTCGATGGCGGCGAGTTTTTTTGGCGTCTCCTCGTCGTGGACATCAAGGGCGATGGCTTTGCGGTAGGCGCGGGCGGCGGACTCTGGCTGGCGGAGGCGGGTCCAGAAATCGCCGAGGATCTTCCAGGCATCGGCGCGCCAGGGCTGATTGGCGGCGATGGCGCGGAGGGCGGTCATTGCGGCGACGTTCTGGCCGCGCTCGGCCAGATGCATGATGTAGCGCTTTTGGATGGCCCAATCCTGGGGGGCGAGCTCCGCGGCTTTTTGGAGAAGGTCCATGCGATCTTTGCGGCTCTCCTGGTACTCGACGACGGCGGTGTCCTGAAGGGCCTCGGGGGCGGTGATGGGGAAGGCGAGGGCTTTCTCGAATTGCTGGCGGGCGAGCTCGAACTGGCGGTTGTGGAGATAGGCGGAGCCGAGGCTGATGAGGCCAAAGGGTTGATCGGGGGAGAGGACGAGGGCGGCCTGGAGATCGGAGATAGCGCGGCTGGTGTTGCCCTCGGTGAGCTCGAGGCCGCCCAGGTTGATGAGCATGCGGGCGCTGCCGCCGCCATCGGCGATGGTGCGCTCGAGGAAGGTGCGCTGGTCATGCCAATCTGGATTGCGCAAGTAGGTGCGGATGCCGAGGAAGCCGGCCCAGAGGAGGAGGATCGCGATGCCGCAAGGGCGGGAGAGGGGGAGCCATGCGGCGGAGAGGAGCGCGGCCATTAAAAGGAATGCGCCGGGAAGGTAGAGCCAATGCTCGGCGACGCTTGCATTGAGGGAGAAGAGGCCGGAGATGGGGAGGTAAGCGATGACGAAGCAAACCAGGCCGGCGAACACGGCGGGATCGCGCTTGCGAGCCCACGCCATCCAGTAGATGAACGCGGCGACGAGAAGCGCGCCGAGGAGGGTCTGGAATTCGCGGTTGCGCTGGATATGGAGCGTTGTGGGAAGATCGCCCCGGCCGAAGGGGAGGACGTCGCGCTCCATATGGAGATGGACCGGGGCGATGAAGAGGCCGGCGTACTCCGCCACGGCGCGCAGGGCGATGATGGGGCGGGCGGCCGCGGAGATGGGGGTGGAGCGGGGGGGAGGGATGTGCTCCGCGGAGAGGCGGAGGGTGAGGCTGACGGCCACAATGAGGACGAAATAGAGGAGCCAGCGGAGGATCGCCTGACGCGGGAGCCGGAGGAGGATGAGCAGGACGATGCAAAGCGGAATGAAGATGACGCCGTTTTCCTTTGAGAGAATCGCGCAAAGGAACATGAACGCGGCGAGGGCGGAGGCGCCGCGGGTATTGCGCAGGGCAAGCCAGAGACCGCAAAAGCCGAAGAGCGCGGCGAGGGGATCGGCGCGGCCGGAGATATAGCAGACGGCGGAGGTATAGAGCGGGTGGATGGCCCAGAGGAGGGCGGTCGCGGCGGCCCACTCGGTGGCGCGGGGACGCTGGAGGAGCGTCAGGAGGCGCTCTGCGAAGAGGAAGAGGAAGAGCGCTGCGAGCGCGTGGATGAGGATATTGTCGAAATGATAAATGGCGGGGCGGAAGCCGGCCCACGCGTAATCCCATGTGTAGGTGAGGCGCTGGATGGGGCGGTAGAAACCGGAGGCGGTGGCATCGGTGAAGAGAAAATGGCGGAAGCCCTCGGGGATGAGGCGCCAGGAACGGATGAAGGGGTCGCGCTGGATGAGGGCGGAATCGTCCCAGACATAGCCATTGCCAAGCGAAGGGGCGTAAACCGCGAAGGCGGCGGCCACGATGAGGAGAATAAGGAGGATCCTCTTTTTCAAAGCGGCGATGATGGGAGGGCGGGAAAGAAGCGGCAATGCTAAAGGAGGGTGCGGAATCGTGGTGGCTTGCGGGGGAAGGGGAGGCGGTGCATTTTGCGCGGATGACAGGATGGACTACGATTTTATTGCTGGGGGTGCTGGGCTGCGCGGCGGTACGGGTGGCGGGGGCGGCGGGCGTGGATGCGGCGACGCAGCAATTGATCGTGGCGACGGCGCCGGACTGGAATACGGACTACGGGAAGCTGCGGCTGTACGAGCGGGACGCGGGCGGGGCGTGGCGGCCGGAAGCGGAGGAGTGGCCGGTGTTGTTCGGGAAAAACGGGCTCGCGTGGGGACGCGGCGTGGCGGGGCAGGAGGAGCATGGGCTGCACAAGGTGGAGAGGGACAAGCGGGCGCCGGCGGGGATATTCAAGGTGGGCGAGGTGTACGGGTATGAGGCAGCGCTGCCGCCCGGGGGCGATTACCCGTACCACCAGGTGACGGAGGCGGACGCGTGGGTGGATGACCCGCGCTCGCCGCATTACAATGAGCACATTATCGCGGACCCGCGGAATCTGCCGGCGTGGTTCAGCCGGGAGCGGATGAAATCGGGCGATTTGGCGTACCACTGGCTCATCGAGATAGAGCATAACGAGCATCCGGCGGTGCCGGGGGCGGGAAGCGCGATCTTCTTCCACATCCGCCGGGGCGAGACGCATCCCACCTCCGGATGCACGACCATGGCGGAGGAGAACCTGGTGCGGATCATCCGGTGGCTGCGCCGGGAGAAGCAGCCGGAGTACGTGCTGCTGCCGGAGGAGGAATATGCGAAAAAATGGAAATCGTGGGGGCTGCCTCCGCCGTAGGGGAGCGGTCGCGGTTTTTCCCGGCTGGGGAGGGGGTCCGCTTTTCTTTGCAACCAAGGGGGTTTGGTGGTATTTAGAATGTCGAAATGAACATCATCGTCGCCTCCCTGTTCAACCTTGCCGGGCCGGATCTGATCGTGATCCTGCTGATCGTGCTGCTGCTTTTCGGCTCGAAGAAGCTGCCTGAGCTGGCGCGCGGGATGGGCCAGGCGGTCAAGGAGTTCAACAAGGCAAAGGACGAAATCGAGCGGGAATTGACGAAGACGGCGGACGTAACGGTGCAGCCGGCGCCCGGCCAGCAGCCGCGCCAGCCGGCTGAAGTGGCGGTGGCTCCTCCGCCCGCGGCGGTGGACCCGACGGCGCAGGTGCCGCGTCCTGTGGAGCATCCCGCAGGGCAGGCGTAAACTCCGGTACGCGTTTTATCCAACGTGGCTGGGAGGCTTTGCGCGCTGATCGCGGTGTGCGCCGTGGAAGCGGCGATGCCGGGGGCGCGTGCGGATCAAGCGGGGGAAATCGTTTTCGCGAGCTATAACCTGGAGAATTATTTCCAGGCTTCGGATTTCCCGGATGGGACGGAGAAGATATCAAAGTCGCAGGAGTCGATCGCCGCGGAAATCCGGGTGATCCAGGATATCCACCCGGACATCCTGGGGGTGTGCGAGATGGGTCCGCCGGGAGAGTTCGCGGACTTCCGGGCGCGGCTGAAAGCTGCGGGGCTGGACTACCCGGATGCGGAATATGTGGCGGGGCCGGACCCGGAGCGCCACGTGGCGCTGCTGAGCAAGTACCCGATTTCGTCGCACCAATCGCTGACGGATGTGCCATTCCAGATGGATGGGCACGAGGAGAAGGTGCGGCGCGGCATCCTGGATGTGACGGTGGCGGTAGGGGAGATGAAGGTGCGATTCATCGGCGTGCACTTGAAGTCGAAGCTGAGGGACACGTGGGAGAATGAGGCGGAGCTGCGGCGGAATGAGGCGCACCTGTTGCGGAGCCACGTGGACGATGTGCTGGCGGCGGAGCCGGGGGCGAAGCTGGTAGTGTATGGGGACTTCAACGATACGAAGAATGAGCCGAGCCTGAAGGAGGTGACGGGGGCGCGGAGCTCGGAGCAGGGGCTGCGGGACCTTTGGCTCAAGGACACGGACGGGGACCACTGGACGGAGTATTGGAATACGGCGGATATTTACTCCCGGATCGATTTCATCCTCGTGACGCGCGACCTGCTGCCGGCGGTGGATTACCCGAAGAGCTATGTGTACCGCTCCCCGTATTGGAACGAGGCGAGCGATCATCGGGCGGTGGTGGCGGCGCTCCGGCTGGAGAGAGCGCGATGAGGCGGGGGCTGATGCGCCTGGCGGTGGCCGGCGGGATGTTGCTCTGCGCGGCGGGAAACGCGCGCGCGGATGCGGCGGGCGACTGGCAGCAGATCGAGGCGATGGATGCGAGCCCGCCGCCGGGCGATTGGAAAACGCGCGAGGAGGCACAGGCGGGGGCGCTGGAGTACCTGGCGAAGCAGGAGGAAGGGCTGCGGGCGTTCATTGCCGCGTACCCGGACGATGCGCACGCGCCGGATGCCAAGCTGCGGCTGGCGCATCTGCTGGCGACGCGGGCGGACCTGAAGCAGGACCCGCGTGAGCGGCGGGAGGCGGACGCGCTGCTGGACGCGCTGGAGAAGGAGCCTGCGATGCGGGACCGGCGGGCGGATGTGGAATTCGCGCGGATCTCGATCTTTATGCAGCGGGTGGATGCGATCTCCGGGACGAACCGCGATACGCTGCTGGAGAAGGCGCGCGCGTTTGCGAAGAGCTTTCCGGACGATCACCGGGTCGCGGCGTTGCTCGCGGAGGTGGCGAGCGTCTTCGACGATGAGCCGAAGACCGCGCGGGCGCTGCTGGCGGAGGCGCGGCCGACGGCGAAGACGCCGGAATTGCAGTCGCGCATTGACGATGACCTGAAGCGGCTGGGGCTGCTGGGCAAGCCGCTGGAGATGCAATGGACATCGGTGCAGGGCCCGCGGATCGACCTGGAGAAATTGCGGGGGAAGGTGGTGATGATCTATTTTTTCGCGAGCTGGTCGGCGCCGTCGCTGTACGAGATGGATTGGGTAAAGCAACTGGCCGGGCGGGCCGGCCCGGAGTCGCTGGAGACGCTCGGCATTTGCCTCGATAATGATCCGGTGGCGGTGCCCGGGCTGCTGGTAGATCATGACATCCCGTGGCCGGTGTGTTGTGATGGGCGGGGTTGGCAGGGGGAGCTGGTGCGGAGCCTCGGGATCAATGCGCTGCCGGAGCTGTGGATAGTGGACCGGGAGGGAATCTTGCGGTCAATCGATGCGAAGCAGGATGCTGAGGCGCTGATCGACCGGGCAGCGCGGCAGACAGGGCACTGAGGGAGCGGCGCACGCTCATGCGATGCCGCGTTCGAGCCAATCCATGCGGCCTTCCAAGACTTGCTGGGCGAGCTTGTAGCCTTTGCGGTCGGCGTTGTGGCGGAGGGCGCGGAACAATTCCTCCACGCGCTGGCTCGATGTGAGGCAGAAGTAATCGACCAGTGGGAGGACATTGGCGGCGCCGGGATCCTGCTCAAGCATCTGCTGGGCGCGGGCGCAACTCGCGAGCATGGCGAAGAGCTCCGTGCCGATATCGACAAAGCGGCCGAGCAAGACCTGCTCGCGCTCGAGCCGGGGCCCATGCTTGGCCATGGCGTGGAAGAGCCGGCGCGCGAGGCGGCGGGAGGCGGCCTCGGCGTTGCGGATGTGCCGCGCGAGCACGGGGTGGAAGCCTTTCGACCCATGCGCGGTGGGGAGCCATTGCAGCGGATACCAGCGGGCGTAGAAGAGCGCGGCATGCGCGGCGGAAAGGGCGCGGGCCTTGATGGGGAGCTGGGTGTTGAGCATGGGCGCGCCGACTTTGAGGTGCGGGTCGAGCGCCTCGCGGGCGATGAAGAGGCGCATGATCTCGCTCGAGCCCTCGAAGATCGTGTTGATGCGGCAATCGCGTAAAAAGCGCTCCACGGCGACGGGCGTCTCGCCGCGGGCGGCCAGGGATTGAGCGGTCTCGTAACCGCGTCCGCCGCGGATTTGCATGGTCTCGTTGACGATCTCCCAGGTGCGCTCGGTGGCCCAGAGCTTGCAGAGGGCGGCCTCGAGGCGGACATCGGCGTGCTTGTCGCGATCGACGAGGCTGGAGGCGTAGAAGACCATCGATTCCATGGCGAATGTCTGGGCGGCCATGCGCGCGAGTTTCTCGGCGACGGCGGCGTGTTTCGCGATGGGGGCGCCCCATTGCACGCGGTCGCGCGCCCACTCGCGGGCGACGCGGAGGCAGCGCTTTGCAAGGCCGGTGCAGGCGGCGGGGAGCGTGAGGCGGCCGGTGTTCAATGTCGTGAGGGCGACGCGCAGGCCTTTGCCTTCGGCGAGCAAAATGTTCTCACGCGGGATGCGGACATCGGTGAAGCGGATCACGGCGTTGTAGAGCGCCTTGAGGCCCATAAAGCGGCACCGGTGCGTAACCTCGATGCCGGGCGTGTCCATATCGACGATGAAAGCAGTGATGCCGCCGCGGGTCTTGCCGGGGGGGGCGGGCGTCTTTGCCATCACGACGATCACGCCCGCTTTTACGCCATTGGTGCACCAGAGTTTTTCGCCGTTGAGGATGTAGTGCGCGCCGTCCTCCGTGGGCTCCGCGTGGGTTTCCATCTTCGCGGGATCGGAGCCGACCTTCGGCTCGGTGAGGGCGAAGGCGGAGATCTCGCCGCCGGCGACGCGGGGAAGGAAACGGCGCTTCTGCCCCTCCGTGCCGAAGAGGATGAGCGGCTGTGGGACGCCGATGGATTGATGCGCGGAGAGGAGCGCGGTCAGGTTGCCGCAATAGCTGCCGAGGAGCATGCCCGCGCGGCAGTAGTTGGTTTGCGAAAGGCCGAGGCCGCCGTACTCCGGCGATATCTTGATGCCGAATGCGCCCAGGTTCGCGAGCCCGTCAATCACTTCGTCCGGGATCTCGCCGGTGCGGTCGATTTCGTCCGGATCGACGTGTTCCATGAGGAAAACGCGCAGGCGCGCGAGGAAGGCGTCGCCCTGGTCGCGGGCTTCCTCCGGCTGGCGGGGGAAGGGATGCAATTGGTCCATCTGGCAGCGGCCCATGAAGAGGCCGCCGACGAAGCCGCGCTCCGCGTGCGCGGTTTCGCGCGCCGCTTCGCTCAGCTCCAGCGCGGCGCGCTGGCCGGCGGACATTTTTGAGGTATCGATTACGGTTTCAGGTTCGATGGCCGGCATAGAGTGGAATGGAGGTTTGCTGACGTTTGGTAAGGAACGGGGTTCGATCAAGGATTGGGTGCGCCGTGGAATTTTCGGTTGGTTTTGCTCATCTCCTGCAGGAGCCTGCAGGGAACGAAGCACGGGCCGGAGCGCTCCACCTCGGCGCGCAGGGCTTCGGTGACGGCTGCGGCGCCGAGCGTATCCGCGTAGCGCAACGGGCCGCCGCGAAAGGGGGCGAAGCCGGCGCCCATGATCATCCCGAAATCGACATCCGCAGGGCCGGCGACGATCTTCTCCTCGATGCAGCGGGCGGCCTCGTTGATGATGAGGAGGACCATGCGCCATTGCATGGCAGTGCGGTGGAGGGTGGCGGCGCCGGCCGCTTCGCGGCAGGCGGCGGTGCGGGTGTTCGGCGTGGTTTTGCCTTTTTCGTAGATGTAGAAGCCGCTTCCGGATTTGCGGCCGAGCAGGCCGGCGGCGAGCATCCGGCCGATGGCGGAGGGGATGCGCATGTGATCGGGGAAACTTGCGGCGAGGGTGGCGGCGACATCGTCCGCAACATCGAGGCCGACCTCGTCGATAAGGCGGAGCGGGCCCATCGGCATGCCGAAATCAAGCATCGCGGCGTCGACTTCCCCGATCGCGGCGCCGTGCGCGAAGAGCTCCACGGCCTGGACGAGGTAAGGGAGCAAAATGCGGTTGACGAGAAACCCGGGGCTGTCGCGCACGAGGACCGGCATCTTGCCGATTTTTTGCACGAAGCGGACGGCGGCGGCTGCTGTTTCGGCGCTGGTTTCCCGGCCGGTGACGACTTCCACGAGCGGCATGCGGTGGACGGGGTTGAAGAAGTGGATGCCGGCGACGCGGTCCGGGCGGCCGACGGCGCGGCCGAGCTCCGTGATGGAGAGGGCAGAGGTATTGGTGGCGAGGAGGGTTTGCGGCGGCGCGGTTTCGTGGAGGCGGGCGAAGATGCGTTTCTTGAGATCCATTTTTTCGACGGCGGCCTCGATGACGAGATCGACGCCATTGAGAGGCGTTTCCGTCGAGGCGGGCGAAACGCGGTCCATGCCGTCGCGCGCCTCCTTTTTATCGAGGAGGCGGCGCTTGACGGCGCTGGCGTAGAGGCCGGCGATGCGGCTCATGCCGGCTGCGACGCGGTCGGGATCGATGTCGCGCAGGAGGACGCGGAGGCCGCGCGCGCTGAGCCATTGGGCGATGGAGGCGCCCATCACGCCGGCGCCGATGACCGCGACGCGAGAGATGGGCGCGGGTTTTTCCACGCCGGGGACGCGGAGCTTTTTTGCCCGTTCCTGGAGATGGAATACGCGGATGAGGTTGCGGCACTCCGGCGTGGCGGCTAGCTCGATGACGGAGGCGCGCTCGCGGCGCAGGGAGGCTTCCACGCTTTCGGCGGCGCCGAGCGTGACTACTTCGAGCGCCGTTGGGAGCGCGGGGTAATGGCCGCGCGATTTCTCGGCGATGCGGCGCCGCGCGATGCGCGTGGCGATGGCGCCGGTGACGCGATCGACGAGCGGCAGGCGGAGCCGGCGTTTTGCGGGCCTGTTCTGGCCGATCCATTTCAGCGCGGCGGCGCGCAGGAGCTCGCGGGGCGCGATTTCATCGATCATGCCGCGGCGCAAGGCGGCTTTGGCGGGGAGGGTTTTGCCGCCGAGAATGATATCGAGCGCGCGGGGAACGCCGATGAGCCGGGGCAGGCGGGTGGAGCCGCCCCATGCGGGGAGGATGCCCAGTTTCGTCTCGGGCAGGCCGATCTTCGTGGCGCGATCCGCGGTGGCGATGCGCCATTGGCAGGCGAGGCAGAGCTCGTAGCCGCCGCCGACGCAGGCGCCGTGGATGGCGGCGACCGTGGGGATGCGGAGCGCGGCGATGCGGTTGAAGACGTTTTGGCCGAGCGCGATGAAATCGAGGAGGGCGTCGCCGGTGAGGCTCTCGAGGGCGTGCAGATCGGCCCCGGCGATGAAGATGGAGGGTTTCGCGCTGATGAAGAGGAGGCCGGTGGCGCCTTGCTCCACGGCGTCGAGTTTATCGTTCAGCTCCCGGAGCGTCGCGGCGTCGAAGATGTTCGCGGCCGAATCGGGGCGGTCGAAGGTCAGGATGTGGACGGCGGTGTCCAGGATTTCGCTGTGGATGGAATTTTTGGCGTTCATTGGATGCTCTCCAGCAATAGGGCGGAGCCCTGGCCGCCGCCTACGCAGGCGGAGACGATGGCGTGATGGCCGCCGCGGCGAGCGAGCTCCTTGAGCGCGGTGAGTGTGAGGCGGGCGCCCGTTGCGCCTACTGGATGACCGAGGGCGATGGAGCCGCCGTTGACATTGAGACGATTCCCGGGGACGTCGCCGAGGCTTTGGAGCACGGCGAGGACTTGTGCTGCGAAGGCCTCGTTGATCTCGATCAAATCGACGTCGCGCGGGCCGCGGCCGGTGGCCTGCTCCAGCTTGCGGATTGCGGAGACGGGGCCAAGGCCCATCCTCGCTGGATCGCAACCGGTATAGGTCCAGGCGACGAGGCGGCCGAGCGGTCTTAGCCCGAGCGCGGCGGCGCGCGATTCGCCCATGACAAGCAGCGCCACGGCGCCATCGGTGATCTGAGAGGAGTTCCCCGCTGTCACGGAGCCATGCCTGCGGTCGAAGACGGGCTTGAGGCGCGCGAGCATTTCCATGGATTCATCGTCGCGCGGGCCGTGGTCGTTCACGACTGCTTGGCCGGCTTTGCGGGGCAGATAGACGGGGGCGATTTCCTCGGCGAGCTTTCCCCGCGCAGCGATGGCGAGCTGATTGGAGCGCAATCCGAATTCATCCTGCTGTTCACGGGAGATTTTAAATTCGCGCGCGAGCAGCTCCGCCGTCTCCCCCATGTTGAGCGTGCTCACGGGATCGGTGAGGCCGAGTTTGAGGGCGATGCGCGGCTTGAAATCGGCGAGGCGGAAAGCGCTGAGCGCGGCCATCCTGGCCGGAAGGCTTTTCGCGCGGGCGAGGGCGGTGAACTTGCGGGCGGCGGAGTCGCTGTAAAGGAGGGGCACTTGCGACATGCTCTCCGTTCCTCCGACGATGAATACCGACCCGTGGCCGCTGCCGAGGCGCTCGGCGGCGGTGGTGATCGCCTCGAAACCGGAGGCGCAATTCCGATGCACGGTGGCGGCCGGCACGGTCTCCGGCAGGCCGGCGCGCAGGGTGATGACGCGGGCGACGTTGGGCGACTCCACCGGCTGGCAGACACAGCCGAAGATGACCTCGTCCACCAGCGCGGGATCGAAGCCGGTGCGCGTGAGGAGCGCATCGACGGCGATGCGGCCCAATTCATCCGCGGCGAGGCCGGCCAGCTCCGAGCCAACCTTGCAGAATGGGGTCCGGACCCCGTCGACGATGACGAGGGCTTCACGCATGGGTCAACTCCGGAGCGGGCGCGGCAGCCTGGGGGCGGTGATCGACGACGCGCTGCTCCTTGAGGGCCGCGCCGACGCCTTGCATCCGGCGCAGATCTTCCGGGCTGTGAAAGACGACGCGGTTCGGGTGGGTCTCGGTCTCGGAGGCGAAGCGGTCGTGGAGGATGTCGCGCACGGTGTCATCGGAAAAGCCGTTCGCGCGCTGGACGTGGAGGATCAATTCATCGAGTTCCAGCGGGTCGTCGTGGGTCTTGCGGATCTCGAGCTGCCAGGTGGCGACCTGCTCGCAGTTATCGAGCACGTGCTCGAGCTGGTTGAAATCGACGAGAGTGCCCTTGAGTTTTTCCAGACGCATCTCGCGTATTTCGGACGTGCGGGAGATGTCGCCCATGAGGCGGGGCATGTTGCGGCCGCAGTGGGGGCACTTGCCGTAAACGAGGCCGCCGCTCACGATATCGCCGGTGCGATAGCGGAGGACGACGCTGCCGCGTGCCTCGAGCGGGGTCCAGACGACCTCGCCGGGCTCGCCCTCGGGGACCTGCCGGCCGGTGGCGGGATCGATGACCTCGACGATGCCGAGATCCGGGCTGAGATGATAGCCGCTGCTCTCCTGGGGCTTCTCGCAGGGGCATTGCGGCCAGGCCATCTTGGCCTCGGTGAATCCGTAGGTGGGCAGGACGTCCACGGCCTCCGCGCCCAGCTCACGGGCCAGGGCGCGAAGCCTGCGGCGCATGCCGACGGGGACCTTCTCTCCGCCGAGCACGATTTTGCAAAGCTTCGCGCAGCGCAAGCCGTCATCGGCGGCGGCGCGGAGGACGTGGTAGAGGAAGGTGGGCATGCCGATGATTACATCGGGATCGATCTTGCGCATGAGGCGCAGGTTGCCCTCGGTGCCGAGGGCCTTGCCGCCGCCGGTGCTGACCATGAAGACGCCGAACTCCGTGCCGGCGTAATGCGTCTGCCAGAAGGCGAGGTGGGGCGCGAAGGGGAACATATTGAGCATGCGCATCTCGCGGCGGGCGCCGCAAATGCGCATGACGCGGGCGCCGGCGGTGGAGAGGGTCTGGATGTCGTAGCCAGTGTAGATGAAGGGGGCAGGATCGGCGGAGCGGCCGGTGGTGCTGGTCATCATCAGGGGGCGGAATTCGCGTTCCAGCCTTTCCCTGACAGCTTCGCGGCCACGGAAGAGGGCGGCGAGGATATTGCCAGGGCGGCGCTTAAGGATGCGCTCATCGGGGGTAAGGACGAAGGCGCGGGCGTTTTTAAGGAGGTCTTCCTTGGCGGAGAACGGGATATCCTGCAGATCGGTGAAATCACTTAAACGACGCGTACGGATTTGCTGCTCGCCGAGGAGGGCGCGGTAATGGGTGGAGAAGGGGAGGACCGTGTCGTCGAGGTAGCGGCGCAGCTTGAGCATCTGCCACGCCCGGAGGGACCGTTTATCCAGCGAGTGCCAGTGCGGCTGCGGGTGTTTCATAGGGTTGGGTGAGTTTTTTCATCTCCGCGAGCTGGTCCTCGGCGACCTTGCGGCCGAGGGCGATGTATTTGCGGGGGTTTGTGAAATCGTGCCAGCGGGCGTCGCAGGCCCAGGGACGGAGGACGATATCGGCGAGGTGGGCCGATTGCTCGGCGACGCGCATCTGGCCGCCGAAGTTTGCGCGCATGAGGATGTCGCAAAGATTGCCACGGGCGAAGTAGTTGAGGTGTTTGTTGAGCCATGCGCCGAGGCCGGCGGGGTGCTTGCGCTTGTCGGACTCGAATTCGCAATCGAGGCACATGTTGAGGTGCTCGGAGGTGGGGAGGGTATTGACGGCGATGATGCGCTCGATGCCCATCTCGCTGAGGACATCGACGGGGAGGGGATCGGCGATGCCGCCATCGATGAGCATGCGGCCATCGAGGGAGAAGGGGACGCAGATGCCGGGGATGGCGATGCTGGCCTCGACGGCGCGGGCGACGTCGCCGCAGGAAAAGGTGACGCGGGCAAGCGTCTCGAAATCGGTGGCCACAACACGAAGGGGGCGGGACAACTCGACGAAACGGGTATCGCCGATGACCCGGCGCAGGCGCCTGCCGACGCGTCCCGTGCGAAGGAAGCCCTGGCGGGGCGGGATGACCGGGTCTACGAGGTAAAAGAGACCCCAGCGGTGCTCGAGGGCGCGCGCGATTTTTTCGCACGCGACGCCATCGTGCCCATAGCACCAGACGGCGCCGACATAAGCGCCCATGCTGGCGCCGGAGACGGCGTCGATCTCGATGCCATTCTCCTCGAGGACCTGGATGACGCCGATGTGGGCGAGGCCGCGGGCGCCGCCGGAGGAGAGGGCGAGGCCGACGCGGCAGCGGCCGATCTCGCGCGCCATGCGGCGGAGTTGCGAGGCGAAGAAGGGGGAACGATCCATGCCGCCGATGGAATCGGGCAGGGGAAAGCCGCGCAGGATGGAATGGATGGGGAAGCCGATCTTCTCGCAATCATCGCTGAAGCGGGAGGCGTTCTGGAAGGTATCCGAGCAGATGACGGGGCTGATGTGCTTGTAGGTGCCCCCGGGGCGGGTGCCGAGCTCTCCCATGAGGAGCTTCATGCCGTAGAGGCATTCATTATCCGGGCGCATGAGGATGTACGTGAGATCGGACTGGACTAGGAGCTCGAGGAGGGAGGGGACCGGGACGTCCTTGCCGGCATCGATGAGGACATAATCGAAGTGGCTGCCGAGGTCGCTGATGAGGGGGGCGACGCAGCGAGCCTGGGCGGCATCGCCACCGACGTGGATATCGAGCTCGAAACAGAGGGGGCGAACCTCGCGGACATTGTGGGAAAAATGGAACTGGCCATCGACCGAGGGCTCGAAATCGGCCCAATCGGCGAGCGCGACGGGAGCGGGGGCGGGGCTGAAATGGACGCTGAGGACGCGGCGGCGGGTGATCTCCGCGAGGATATCGGCGAGGCGGCGGCCCAAGATGCGCTCGTGGATGCGATTGGTGAGTGCGTGGAGGGCAACGATGCGCTTGCCGGCCGCGGGGCGGGCGCCCTCCACGATGCGGCGGACGATGGATTGGGAGAGCCGCCCGGCGACTTTCGGTTCGGAATCGAAGGCTTCGTGTACTTCGCCGGCAGGGATTTTGAGAAGGACGCTGCGGGTGACTACGGTGACGGTGGAGAGATAAGGCTCGCGCTGCATCACCTCGCGATCGCCGAGCGTCTCGCCCGGGCCGTGGATCTCCGTGATGAGGTGGCGGCTCGGGTCGAGGTGGCGGGACTCGCACCGGCCGCTGACGATGAGATACATCGCAGTGCAGGGCTCACCCTGCGAGAAGACGATACTGCCCTTGGGAAAGTCCCGGAGGCCGGAGCCATCGGCCAGCTTGCGAAGCGTGGCGGAAGGCAGAAGGGAAAGAAACCGATGAGATCGAAGGAAGCGCGGGTTGATCTTCATATCGCCCTCGGAGGAAGGGCGGCGGAATAGCTGAGTTCAGCGGGCGCTGTGCCTAAATTGCGATCTTGCTCTAGTCTGGATTCAGTTATGACCGTCGCCGGTCCACTTAGATGGGTTTTGGTGTATTTATTGCAGGATTATTTGCAGGGCTATTCGGGGGTCTTATTTCCTGGGCTCTTCCAATGTCTCTTGAGGACATATTGGAGGGTAGCATGTTGAAATCGCGTCGTCAATGAATTCGGGGCAGGGAGGCGCAAAGGCTGTATGGATGCGGGTTCCGGAGCGCTTTGCAATAGTGATGGCTTGCGCGGTAAATCTGAACGAGAGAGGCTCATTGGTTGTCCAATAAGAATGATACGCGAATAATTGCGACCTATGTGTAGGGTTGGGCCCATTACCTGCTTTAGGAAGGGGTTTATTTACCATTTTTTATGAAGCTTTCCCTTCGTTTCCTTGCCGTCCTGACGGTTGCCGCGCTCCCGTTTTCCGCTTATGCGCAGGCGCCGGCGGGCGAGCCCGCTCCCGGACCGGCGAGCCTTGATCAATATACGACGGCGGATGCGCTGTGGCTGCATATCCAGGATATCAAGAAGGGGCCGGCGGCCCGGCCAGCGACGCAGGAGGAGTACCGCGCGGTGGTGACGGGGATGATCACGCAGTTGTACGCGGCGTCCACGGAGTTCGTGCGGCGCTTCCCGGATGATCCGCGCAAATGGGACGCGCGGCTGATCCAGGCGCAGACGATGGGACCGATGAGCCAGCTGAGCGGACGGGCGGATGAGCCGGCGGTGATCCAGCAATTCGCGGCGCTGGCGAATGAGACGGATGCGCCGCCATCGATCCGGGGGCAGGCCCGGTATCAATTGCTGTCGATGGCGTTGAATGATTATACGCGGGGAAATCAGATGGTTACGTCCGCATCGATCCTGACCCAGCTTAGGCAGTTCACGATCGATTTCCCCACTTATCCGGGGCTGGACGTGCTGAAGTACAAGATCGCGCAGATGCTGAATGCGACGGACCCGGTGGCGAGCCAGGCGTTACTTACGGAATTGGCAAACTCCGGGGAGGGGAAGATCGCGGACCAGGCGCGGACGGAACTTGCGACCAAGGAGAAGCTCAAGAGCCCGCTGGACCTGCGCTTTGTCGCGCTGGATGGGACGCAGGTGGACCTATCGAGCATGCGGGGCAAGGTGGTGCTGGTGGATTTTTGGGCGACCTGGTGCGGGCCGTGCCGGGCGGAGGTGCCGGAGGTCGTGGCGACTTACAAGAGACTGCACGACCAGGGGTTCGAGGTTGTGGGCATCTCGCTCGACCAGAACAAGGATAGCCTGCTGAAGTTCACGGCGGAGAATGGGATGACCTGGCCGCAATACTTTGACGGGAAAGGATGGGAGAATGCGATCAGCTCGGGCTTCGGCATCCAATCGATCCCGGCGATGTGGCTGGTGAATAAGAAGGGCTATGTCGTGACGACCAACGGGCGCAACAACCTGGCGGGCCAGGTGGAGAAGCTGCTGGAGGAGTAGGAGAGATTCGAAATCAGAAATTCGAACTTGGGCGCACGAAAGGTGGAAGTACTTAGTAACTTCCTGGCGGGGGGCTGCGGGTTGTTGACTTATTAGTCAGTTATTACCTTACAACTTGCCTAGGAAGCCGCCCAGCTCGCTTTTGAGCATGGTGCCGGCTTCCGCTTCGAGGGCATTGGTGACGCCGCCGCTGCCGCTGGCGAGGAGGGTATCGAGCTCCGCGGCGATGGGGGCGGGGAGGCGGGTCTTAAGGGCGCCGATGATGACTTGCACGGCTTTTTGAGCATCATCCTGACTGATGCCGGTCTTCTGCACGATGAGGGAAACTAATTCGTCCATAGTGCTACGCAAAATAGCGTATGCGGGAGCTGGAGACA